>Ga0209630_10000992_pt1 | contig 31698 bp, 27 predicted proteins | sample COG_01_FD_184745 | JGI IMG/M metagenome (GOLD analysis project Ga0209630, IMG submission 184745) | Pelagic Microbial community sample from North Sea - COGITO 998_met_01 (SPAdes) (version 2) | ecosystem: Environmental > Aquatic > Marine > Neritic zone/Coastal water | place: Helgoland, sampling... | reverse complement strand
ACGACAAATGCATTACGATAAACAACAAGTGAAGCACATAACCTATTGATGAACTAATGTGTCTCTTAAATCAAACCGCTACCTGTCCAAAAGGTTTTGACGACGTACATTATAGTGCCATATGCAGAACATGGAAAAATAGAAGATGTCAGAGCTGCAATTGCAGTTCAAGTGAGTACTAATGATCGAGCTAGACTTGTTTCTAGTGAGCTTCATAGAGGAGTTAAACGATATATTTGTTCATTAAATGGTTGTAAGGCATCAAGTAAAACTACCAATGATATTGGAGATGATTTGATTGCCAAGTTTGCGAAGGAAGAAATATATTATGTTGTGATTGAAGAAGAAAAACAAAATGCTCTTATTCGAGCAAAAGAAAAAGTTTCTAATGCTAAAAAAGATACCGATATTACTAAAACTAAGAAAAGAGAGAATTGGTTAAAAAATTACTGCATTAACTATAATGAGTTTATAGATGAATGTTTAAGATTGTCTATTAGTTAGTATTCTCAACACTATCTAATTCTTTTTGCGTCCTATTGCCCTTATTAGGCAATACAGAATTTACTGTATATTAATAGGTACTGAGAGCACTTTTGATTTTCCGTACATTTGCTCTAGCAATGCTTTTGCTTGAAAAGTGCTCTCAGCCTGTACAGTAGCTTTAGTCTGTCCAGCACTAGTCATAACAAGTGCTTCATACGTATTTGCCATTATTTGTTCTCCACAGTTAAGGTCAGCATTAATAAACCATCAATTAAAAGAAACAACATTATTGTGCGTAACTTGTCTTTAATTGACAGTACGACTATATGTTAACGATGAAATAGTTCGGAGAGCAAAGACGTTAAGTCTTGTAATATTGTTGCTGTTTATTAGGTTGTCCAGCGTTGCATTTTGTCGCACACTCTGTAACACACTTAAGAGCACTATGGAGTATATTATTGTTTTTTAAGGAAAATAGTTTGTTACGGTCTTCTGAAAATCCTCGTGTCGGCAGTTCGATTCTGTCCCTGGCCACCATTAAATTCAATAGCTTACAGTTTTAATCCATTTTTAAATCGCTTATTTTGTCGATCTGTTGTCAGTAATGTTGACAGTTAGACTCGTTGTTACTCAATAATTTATCGGTAAGCCTTATGTCGAAAACGAAAAGTTATTTCCTAAATAATAATGTTTCACTATCTACGCGGTCATGACATCGAAAGACTGTAGAGAATGAATAGCCCCTAGTTACCTTAAATTATTTCAGCGTGTGAGTGTGTGGGCAGAGGGTACACGATAACAGGTGAACTGCAACCGTTTGATTATCGTAAACAGAGTGAGGTCAATATGCAGTTTCGTAATATAAGCACCAATAGTCTCTCTCCATACACAGCTAAATTTGCTGGCCGTCGTATAAAGTCTGGGAGCTTATCTTTAACGCTCGATTACAAACTTGCAAGCAATAAGCTGAGTGGTAGTAATAACATTATATTAGAAAGTCTTGTGCTAGGAGAGAAGGTGAGCAGCCCCGATGCTATGGATCTGCCTTTGGATATGGCGATCAGTTTACTGCAAGATGGAGAAGGCAAGATTGATTTAAAGCTACCCATTAAAGGCGACCTGGATAATCCCGAGTTCGAAATTAAATCAGTGGTTCAAAAAGCTATTGGAAATTTGATAGGTGGTATTGTCACAGCGCCATTCACATTCATTGGCTCATTGTTTGATATTGATGGAGAGAAATTAAAAGTTATAAACTTTGAACCCGGTCAATCTGAGGTAATGCCACCGGGAGCAGAAAAATTAACAGCGCTTAGCAAGGCATTATTACAGAGACCCGCATTAATATTAGTCATTAGTGGTGCATATGATGCTAAACAAGACAGTCAAGCCTTAGGTAGAGCGATCGTGCTTGATGATATTAGTAAAGCTACAGAAAATGAAGCGTTCACACTTAATTACTCAGAACCTAAGGTAAGAGATGCAATAGATGAACTTGCAGGAAAACGGCTTGATAAAGAAGTCATGGTTAAGTTGAAAGAAAAGGCAGCTGTTGAATCAGAAGCAGATGACTCTTTAGTGACGACAACTTATTACAAAAGTTTATTCTCTCAATTAGTTGCAACGGCTTCATCAACGATTGATAAATCGTTATTGGAATTTTTGGTAAGAGACAGGGTTAATAGCATTACAGACTATATTAAACAAATAGATGTATCATTAGCAGAACGGATTAAGTATGCCGATGAGATCAATGTTGTAACATCTGAAGCAGCCTTAGTAGGCGTTACTCTTGAAATTGATGCAGTTAAGTAAGCTTAAAGAAGCTTTTTCCCGTTAATTTCCCTCAACAAAATTCAATCTCTCTAAAATTATTCAGTCTCTAATTTTAAGAGTTTCGCTCATTTTCCAAATAATGAGCCCAGTCAAATTGCTTATCTGCAATAACAAGAAATGCCGGATTTAGTAATGATTCTTTGGTGTTGTATACAAGGCGTTTGTAATTTGTATCTACTATCATTCCTCCTGCCTCTTCAACAATAGCTTGTGCTGCTGCTGTGTCCCATTCGGAAGTTGGTCCAAAGCGTGGGTATATATCGGCTGTGCCCTCCGCAACTAGACAAAATTTTAATGAGCTTCCGACTGAGAGCACTTCCGGATCAGTTAAACTGTCAATAAAGTCTTGTAGACGTTGATTACCATGAGAACGGCTTCCTGCTATGGTTATTGCATTAGCGTTGGTTCTTTTTACAAAAATTTTCGATTTATCTCCATTGGATTCATGTTTATAGGCGCCATTATTGATTGACGCGCTGTAACTAATATCGGTAACGGGAATATGGATGACGCCCAGAATTGAGCTGCGGCCTTCTATTAAAGCAATGTTTACCGAAAATTCGCCATTACGCTTAATGAACTCGCGGGTTCCATCCAGGGGATCAACCAGCCAATATTGCTCCCATCTTTGACGATCGCTAAAACTGATATGTGACGATTCTTCCGAAAGTATAGGAATAGATGGCGTTAATTTTGTTAATTGTTCACAAATCGTATTATGCGCCGCCATGTCGGCTGCCGTCAGTGGAGAATTATCTTCTTTATTCTCTACTAAAAAATCTGTCTCATAGACGTCTAATATCCTTTCTCCTGCTTCATAGGAGATCTTTAAAATTTCAGCAGTAAGTTCTTCTAGTTCGTGATGTTTAATTTTATTCATTTGGTCTGCTTTGTTATCCTTGTAACTTCTGAGACTTATTCTACCTATCTTAAATCAACATGAAAGCCAACATTAGCTGGAAACCTATTAAGACCGTATTGTTAGACATGGACGGTACCCTGCTTGATTTAAATTTTGATAATTACTTTTGGCAAGAGTATTTGCCGGTTCACTGGGGTTCGTTAAATAACATGGATGCTATAACTGCAAAGGCACAACTTAAAGCCTGGTATGCAAAAGAGGCCGGAACACTTTCCTGGTATTGCCTGGACTTTTGGACGGAACGATTAAAATTTAATGTATTAGAGCTGAAGGCTGATGTTGAACATTTAATTAAATATCGGCCGCATGCACAGATGTTTCTACAGCGGTTGAATGAATCAGGCTACTCTGTAGTAATGGTGACCAATGCACACGAAGACCTTATCAAGATGAAGATTGAAAAAACCAGCATTGATGTTTTCTTTGATCGCATTATAAGTGCTCATACTATTGGCCATGCAAAAGAGGAGCAGTCTTTTTGGGAGAAATTACAATTAGAGGTGCCATTTAACTGTGATGAAACACTATTGATTGATGACAATTTAACGGTACTAAGGGCAGCTAGAGAATTCGGCATTAAAAATTTATTCACCATCGCAAAACCAGATAGCCAAAACCCTGAACAGGAAACAGCAGAGTTTGAGGTAATTCATTCCTTTCAGGATATTGTCTTTTAACGTTTTAGATTAAACCCGTAACAAAAGTCCCAGACATTATGCTTAAGTCTCAAGCCCCGAGCCTCATAACGCGTTCTAATACGCCAGTTTGGTCTTGGCGAAGAAAATAATTTGTTACCCGATAAATTAATAAGCGTAGGATCCGAATGGCATAGCTTCTGAATGTGTTTAGCGTAATCTTGCCAATCTGTTGCTATATGCAAACGCCCATGTATTGCAATTTTCCGCTTTATCAATTCGATCAACTGTTTATTAATAAGCCTTCGTTTCTGATGTTTCGTCTTGGGCCATGGGTCAGCAAAGAAAATAAATATCTGGCTTATAGAGCGATCCGGGATCTGGTTTTGTAGCACATCGATGACGTCATTATTGCTAATTTTAATATTTGTTAAGTTATTCGACTCAATATTATTTAATAGTTGGCCAACACCTGGTCGGTGAACCTCGATAGCAAGATAGTTGTTTTCCGGATGTTTTTGAGCATGATTAAGTGTTGAGTCACCAGTGCCAACACCTATATCCAGGATGAGCGGAGCGCGACGTTTATACAAGGATTGAAGATCGAGAGTATCGGCGTTGAAGTTAACGCCATGCTTTTCCCAATAGATATCCAGCGCATATTGTTGCGCGTTAGTTAACCTGCCTTCACGTTTAACATAACTGCGGATGGTTTTTTGTTTTGTTGGCTCTTCTTTCAAGGAGAAATCAGCAGTGCTGCGAAGAATACTATTCTATATAAATAAATTAAAAAAAGTGCCCATCGACTGGTGATGAAGCACTGGCATAAGCGCGTCTTGGCATTCTTCCCGCTAAATAAGCTTCGCGACCAGCTTCAATGGCTTTTTTCATTGCGCTTGCCATTAATATCGGGTTCTTTGCTTCAGCAATAGCTGTATTCATTAAAACTCCATCACAGCCCAATTCCATGGCAATAGCAGCATCTGAAGCGGTGCCGACACCAGCGTCTACCAGAATAGGGACATTGGCATTCTCAACAATTGTGCGAATGTTATATGGATTGCGAATGCCTAATCCGGAACCGATCGGCGCCGCTAGTGGCATTACAGCCACACAGCCCATTTCTTCAAATCTTTTAGCCATTATCGGATCGTCAGACGTATAGACCATCACCTTGAAGTTATCATCAATAAGCTGCTTTGCTGCTTCAAGAGTTTGCGGTACATCTGGGAATAATGTTTTTTCATCTCCAAGGACTTCGAGTTTTACTAAATCATGTCCATCTAATAGTTCTCTAGCTAGTCGGCAAGTTCTAACGGCCGATTCGACATCGTAACAGCCGGCGGTGTTAGGCAAGATGGTATATTTGTCAGGTGAAATAATATCCAAGAGGTTTGGTTCATCTTTATTTTGTCCAATATTGGACCTGCGAATAGCAACGGTTACAATTTGTGCTCCGCTGGTCTCGATTGCACTCTTTGTCTCATCCAGATCTTTATATTTGCCTGTTCCAACTAATAATCTGGAATAATAATCAGTGCCCGCAATTGAGATTGTGTCTGTGCTAGTCATTTATATTTATCCACCACCAATGGCTTGAACTATTTCAATATTATCGTTTGGATGAATTGGTGTATGTGAGTATTCGCTTCTGGGGATGATGTGTTGGTTTATTTCGATTGCGAATTTACCTTCCAGATTTAGAGCTGATACTAATTTTGCTAAGGTAATATTTTGCTCTATCGTGCAAGGGTCACCATTGAGAGTAACTTCCATATAATGTGATGTTATTAATCAGAAGAGTACATTAAGAACTTACGAATCGAGGTCGATCTCCAAACCTTCTCTAGCAACTTTACATACTAGAGATGCGCCTCGCTCTTTGATTATGTCCTTGCATTTTTCAAATATTTTCTCGATAGCATCATCATCATTATATGGGTCATGGTGGTAGAGATATAATTCCTTAACTTCTGCGTCAATGGCATAATTAACTACATCGACATAGCACGAGTGACCCCAGCCGCGTTTGGTCTCATAATCTTCAGGCGTATATTGTGCGTCGTGAATCAGGATGTCTGCGCCGTGTATTGTTTTTAACTCGTATTCGTATTCTTCTCGATTCATATCCACGAACATTTTCTGTTCTTCTTCGCTGAACTCAGTCATTTTTTGCTTGATTGATTTATCGAGAAACTGGCATTCATTATCAGAGACATAAATAATGGTCTTATTACCGGCTTTTATTTTATAACCATAGGTAACGCCAGGATGGTGAACGCTGTAATAGCTTATATCGATCGGGCCAGTGCTTAATTTTGTTTCCCGTGGATTAATATAGTTAATTTTGGCCATCCAGGTTTCGGTACCCACCGGGAAGTAGGGCGCTTGCATTTGGGAATCAAGCTTTTGTTTCATTTCCTGTATTGATTCACCTGGGCCGAAAAAATTTATATTCCAGTCAGGTATAAAAGCAGGCACAAAGAATGGCAGGCCGCAAATATGATCCCAGTGATAATGTGTTAAAACAATTAATAACTCTTTGTTCTTGGCTTCTTTTGCGAGCCGGTCGCCGAGTGGGATTATACCAGTACCCGCATCACAGATAAGTACATGACCATCTACATTTACCTCAACACACGATGTGTTGCCCCCAACTTTTAAATGCGTTGGAAAGGGTGCAGCATACGACCCTCGTACGCCCCAAAATCGGAGATAGGACTTTGCCATGCGTTATATTTTACTAATTGTAAGGATTTTCTTTATTAATATAATTGGTGATTATATCGGTAATTGCCCGCATTGGCATCGGTTTGATAATAAAATCTAACGCCCCGAGCTCATTAGCAACGGTTCTATCCTGTGCATAATCTTTTGAAGTAATCATTATTACAGCCGTATCACGGTGCAGCGGCAATTTCCTTAATTCTGATAAGAAAGTTAAGCCGTCCTTGTCAGGCATGATAATGTCGAGGAATAACAGGCTTGGTTTATTATCTGTAAGATACTCCATAGCCGCTTCAGCAGAGCCAAAACTGATTAAATCAAGAGCCAATTCTTCCATGCTACGGCCAAAAAGTGCCCGCACAGTAGCATTATCGTCTACTACTACTACTGTTTGTTTAGAATCACTCATTTTAAGATTCAGCCTATATCCCTTTTTAATATTTTAGAAGTAAACTTATATAGTTATACTAACTCATTGATTTTTATTATTTACATCTGCTTTTCAGCTATTACAGCCTTTTTCGCTGATTATCTTATTCCCAGAATTATCATTGGTTTAGCTCGTATTTTCAGTGTAAATAGTACACTAAAATACTGTTCGCGCCATACACTTTAATCGCTATCTAGTAAGCTGGCTTGGCAGAAGGATAAGATCTGGGTTCATATCATGCCCGAAAACGGCAAATCGCAGCTTTAGCATTTATTATATTTAGATTTTCGTAATAATTTGGACCAAATAGCGGGTGTAGTTCAATGGTAGAACATCAGCTTCCCAAGCTGAATACGTGGGTTCGATTTCCATCACCCGCTCCATAGGCAGTTCACTAACTCCTGCTACTAGCCTGAGTCAGAATCGAAGTTGTATCTGCAAGGCGGCCAATTAAAGTTTTTACAAATATTTTTAAAAATCGAAGCTGTGTTTCTTCAGCGGCCCGATCTAAAGTTGACGCATTGACTTGTATTAATGAAACATCGCTTTTTGCAATCACAGATGCGGAACGTTTTGCCTTTGTTAAATATCCCATTTCACCAAAACAATTGCCTTCCTGAAGAGAATCGATTTGTTGACCATTTTTTTCAACAGTAACTACGCCTGACAAGATAATATAGAAAGAGTGATCTTCCTCCCCTTCCCGAATAATGTGACTATTACTATCATATTTATGCCAATCGCAAGCGCGAATGAGTTCCCATATGTCGGCATCAGTGAAGCCATCGAAGAACCCCAGATTCTGTATAGATTCAAATTTGTCACGTAATGAATCCTGATTTTCAACATCATCGAGATCTTCATATATTAATGCTAAATCAGCGGCGAGATCTAAGCCCATGTTATAGCGTTTATCGGGACTTTTTTTCAGCATACGCTTTAAGGCATATTCCAATCCTTCTGGTACGTCGTTGCGAAATTCACTTAATGGCGGTGTTTTCTCTGAGGTTATTTTTTTACTGATTGCGCTAAGGTTATTCGCTTTAAACGGGTGATGACCGGTTAGCATCTCGTACATGATGATGCCCAATGAAAAAATATCGGTATTGGTCGATATTTGCCATTCATTGATTTGTTCAGGTGACATATAAAGTGGGGAACCTAAAAAGCCATGAAATTGAGTTTCAAGGAAATCTTCACGAATGATCATGGCAATACTAAAATCGGCGATTTTAATATCCAAGGTTGAAGTTTGCAGAATGTTTTCTGGTTTTATATCTCGGTGAATGATGCCTTGCCTGTGAGCATAGTCGAGTGCCTTGGCAACTTTGTAAATGATGCCGACCACTTCTCGGATAGGAAGCAATGTGTCAGGTTTACAGTAGCCTCCTAGTGTCTTGGCGTTATGTATATATTCCATGACGAGATAACAATTATCTCCGTCTATATCAGCATCAAATATTTTTAATATGCTTGGGTGATTTAATACACCTGCAGCTTGTGCCTCATTAAAAAAGAGCTTTTTGAAGCGTTCGCCGGTCTCCTCTTCTTTTACATATTGAGAATGGGCAAGCTTTATCGCTACTTTTTTATCAGCAAAGGGATCGTGGGCTGAATAGACTGAGCCCATACTGCCGCGGCCAACCTCTTCTATAATTCTATATTTCCCAATCTTTTCAGGGATTGCTGACATGGTCGTTTCTTACCTTGTAACCAATAGATTCTTAATTAAAGCAGAGAGATAAGATGAAAGATAGTAACGGCTTTTTATATATCTTCCATCTTGAGCTTCAATAACATGAAATCTAGGTCATTAGCTAATAATCGGTCACGTGCTTGTTGTAATTTATTCGTGTTTTTATAAGGACCAATTCTAACGCGATGGCGCACATCCTGGCCATTAATGACCACGCGCTGAATATCGGCAGTGACGCCCATCATTGCCAGTTTGGCCTTAATTTCATCAGCGGCACCAAATTGTTTGAAGGAGCCGACTTGTAGAACAAACATTACCGGCTGATCATCTTTTTGTGTGCTTGTAGAATCTTCCTCGACTGATTCCCATTCTGAAATATTAACCTCTTTATTAGGCAATATTTTATAGAAATCAAATTGTGGTTCGGGAAGTTGAGCTATGTCCTCGTTTTTATTATCTGTGACACTTGCATCATCTATAACAGGTTCATTCACAAGCAAGGGGTTATTTTTTTCAATAGAAGCATTGTGCTCATGAAAGTAAACGATTACAGCAATAAATAAACCCAGACTTAGTCCAGTTAGAAATGAAAGTGCACCACTGAAACGTTGTGTAAGTGGGGCCGGTTTTTTCTGCTTAATATTTTTATAATCTCTTGGCACTACATTACCTCTGGTGCGTTCACGCCTAAAAGAGACAATCCATTTTGTATTACTTGTTTAGTAGCCTCTATCAAGGTGAGTCGTGCATTTCTGATCACATTATCATCAACTATAAATTGATTGGCGTTGTAGTAAGTATGAAAATCATTTGCCAGATCCTTAAGATAATAAGCCAACTGGTGTGGTTCGTATGTAATGGCTGCATTTTCTATCACATCGGGATATCTAGCAAGGGTCGCAAGCAACTTGATTTCGTGTGGCTCATTGAGGCTTGAAACGTTCTTCAAAGCTTCAGCTTGCTGATAATTAATACCCTTTTCTGGTAATTGTCTAAAAACACTACAGATTCGAGCATGAGCATATTGTATATAATAAACTGGATTGTCATTTGATTCCGATTTGGCCAGTTCGAGATCAAAATCAAGATGCTGTTCACTTTTTCGCATAATATAAAAAAAGCGAGCCGCGTCTTTGCCCACTTCACCTTGAAGTTGCTTAAGAGTGATAAATTCTCCTGAGCGAGTAGACATTTGTAGTTTTTCTTTACCACGATACAGTGTTGCAAATTGGACTAATAGTATCTCCAGCTTTTCAGGTGAGAGTTCAAGTGCCTCCATGGCAGCCTTTACTCTGGCAATATAACCGTGATGGTCAGCACCCCAAACATCAATGATCTTTTCAAAGCCACGTTCTACCTTTGAGAGATGATAGGCGATATCAGATGCAAAATAGGTGGCTTGCCCATTCTCTCTGATTAATACGCGATCTTTTTCATCACCAAGTTTGCTGGAACGAAACCATTGGGCGCCATCTTTTTCATAGACCCAATCATTTTCAATTAATTTTGCAATGCATTGATTGACGGTGTTGTCTTCTACTAAGGAACGTTCTGAAAACCAGTGATTAAATTCAACGCCAAAATCGACAAGGTCATTTTTAATTGTGATGAGTATTGAGTCGAGGCCTGCGTCAAACACCATACGATAGTTTTTTTCGCCGAGATTATCTATGCAATATTTTATAAGGCCATCGATCTTTAATTCGGGGTCTTCTTCTTCAAACAACGGCATGATGCTGTCAGTTGGAAGAACAAATTTATCAGTATGTTCTTCATGTAACTTTATAGCGATATCAATTATATAATCACCTTGATAAGCATTCTCCGGAAAAGGAATCTCTGTACCAATGTGTTGTAAATAGCGTAACCAGACACTAATAGCCAGTATATCCATCTGTCGGCCTGCATCGTTTATATAGTATTCACAACTGACATCAAACCCGGTTTTTTTAAGCAGACTAGCGACTGCAGCGCCATAGGCAGCACCACGTCCATGACCAATATGTAATGGCCCGGTTGGATTTGCTGAAACGAATTCAATTAAGGTCGGTGTGTTTGCTCCAACTTTAGAGTTACCGTATTGGTGACCATTCTTTAAAATTTCAACTACAGTTGCTTGATGAGCATTTTGTTTTAGATAAAAGTTAATGAATCCCGGGCCTGCAATTTCAACTCGTTCTAAAACGTCAGACTCGGGAAGTTGGTCTATTATATTTTGTGCTAACTGACGCGGATTAGTCTTGGCCGTTTTTGCTAAAGTCATTGCGATATTAGAAGCAAAATCACCATGCTCTGAGCCACGAGAATTTTCAATCTTAATTACAAGATCATTACTTGCAGGTATTATTTCTTTTGACTCTAGTATCGCTAAAGATTGGAGGAGTAACTCTTGAATTTGCTTTTTCAATTTAGGCTGTCTCAAAAAAGTCACACATTCTAGAGTGTTTAATGGCTTAGGAGAAGGTAGAGCAGGAGTTTATTTGACGACTGTCAACCCAAGACTCTCCCAGTTTTGCATGCCGCCGCGGTACCATTTAAGTTTATGAGGTGGATAGCCAAATCTCAGCAGAGTTTTAATATTAGAAGGCGATTGCCCACACCACTGGCCGTTACAGAACAGAACGAGGGTCTTGGCATTGGAAAAATCCCACAGACCTTCAATACTAACCGCGCCAAATCTATTTTCTAATATGTCTGCGATTTGAAATGGGTCAGCGCCAGCCTCTTGTTTTAAAAGGATCCATGGGATGTTTATCGATCCCGGGATAGTGCCTTTCTCTACCCACCCTTCAGTGCGTGAATCAATAACCAAAATAGAATTGTCGCCATTTGAGCTGCGTACCAAATAATCCAGAATTTCTAATTCACCAATGGTTTCTACGCCCTCAGCAAGTTTTCCAGGCTGGATACAAAATGGCGGGCATTTTCTGGATGTCTTCGCGTAATTTGGGTTGATGATGTTATCGGAAGATTGATGCCTTTGAATTCGGACGGCCTTACCTTTGTGTTTAACATCGACAAAATCGATATCATTACTAATTTTTACGTCCAGTCCGGTTGACGAGAACACTGAACTCCACGTCAAAGAAGTCAGAATAAGAATAAACAAGTAATTATTTTTCATAATGATTAGCTAAGCCATGTCTTGTGGATCTACGTCTAATGACCAACGTACTTTTTTTGCACGTTTACTACTTTCAAGCTTGTCTAACCAATCATCCAAATGCATGTGTAATGCTTTTCTGCTTTGCGACTGGATAATTAATTGATAGCGGTAGCGGCCACTGCGTTTTTCAATTAGTGCAGGAATTGGTCCGAATAATAATAATTTGTTATCGGTAAGCTGGTTTAATTGCATTGCGGCTTCATTTATAAATTGTTTTGCGTCATTACTATTATGTGCTTCAGTCCTTAAGAAAACCATATATGAATACGGCGGTAATGATGAATGATTTCTTTCTTCTAAGAGAGAGTTGCAAAAATAGTTATATCCATGTTGTATCAGTTGTTCAAAAAGTGGATGTTCAGGGTTGTAGGTCTGCACAATAACAGTTCCTTCTTTAACGCCTCTGCCAGTTCGACCACTGACCTGCATAAAAAGTTGCGCTAATCTCTCGCTAGCCCGAAAGTCCGTTGAAAATAAGCCTCGATCCGCGTCGACGATTCCGGTGAGCGTGACATTTGGGAAGTGATGGCCTTTTGCTAGCATTTGTGTGCCAATCATTATATCAATTTCGCCAGATTGTATTTTTTCCAGATAATCATGCATGGCATTTTTCTTACGTGTTGTGTCGCGATCAATTCTAGATATGGCCGCCTGCGGAAATAAAGTTGCGAGCACTTCTTCGATACGCTCTGTCCCATGCCCCATAAGCAATAATGTTTCATCACATTCAGGGCATTGTTCAATATGCTGCTTGGTTACACCACAATGATGACAAACAAGGCGGTTTATATTCTTGTGATAGGTATAAGGTAACTCACATCGTGTACATTCAGCTTTCCAACCACAACTGTGACAAAACAGGTGCACTGCGTAACCTCTACGGTTTAAAAACAAGAGTACTTGGTTCTTATTATTTAAATGTTCGGTAATCTCATCTACCAGAGTTTGTGATAATGGGCCGTGCATTTTTTTGCCGCGGATATCCAGTAAGCGATATTTTGGCGGTTTTGCATTGGCTGCTCGAGCAGATAAAATCAAGTGTTTGTAGCGTTCTTTTTTAACGTTATATAGTGTTTCTAATGAGGGTGTTGCTGAGCCAAGGATTACCGGGACCTTGTCGTGAGACGCACGCGTGACAAGCATATCTCTGGCCGAATAACGAAAACCGTCCTGCTGTTTATAAGATAGGTCGTGTTCTTCGTCGATAATATATAAGCCTGGATTTGCAAGCGGTGTCCAGATAGCAGATCGTGTTCCTATGATTATTTTTGCTTTACCCGATTTTGCCGCTAGCCAATGCTGAGTGCGTTCAGTATCAGATAATCCTGAATGTTGAATGGCAATATTAACTTCAAAGCGATCTTTAAATCGCTGTATTTGTTGGGGCGTTAGTCCAATTTCAGGTAATAAAATCAGACATTGTTTGCCAGCGCTAATGACCGCATCCATCAGTGTCATGTAGACTTCTGTCTTACCACTTCCTGTTAAACCATCTAGTAAGAATATAGAAGCAGTATCTATAGATTTTAGAACTTCATTCGTTGCAGAATTTTGATCTTTATTAAGCTTGAAAGGGCTCCTGTTTATTTTAATAGCACTGTCAGGAGCTTCTTCATTGCTTCTTGTGATTAAGCCTTTTTCCTCAAGCGAAAGGAGTGATGGTTTTGACCTTGAATAAATCGAGTTGATCTCGGACTCATTAGCAGGTGATTTTCTTTGCTGTAGATAATTTAATAGTTGTGATTGTTTAGGCGCTTGTTTAATAAGGTTAGCTTCAAAAGCAGTCCCTTTTTCTGTTAAGGACCAGGTTTTTTCAGCATATTCAGTTATTGATTTATTTTTTCTTAATGACGTGGGTAGCGCTGAAAAAACAACTTCTCCAATAGGGTAATGGTAATAATTGCTTGCCCACTTAAGCAGCTTCAAATGTTTATCGTTGAAAACAGGATATTCATCAATCACATGGTTGATTTTTTTCAATTTATGTTTTGGGAAATCGCTTTTATTACTTGTAGATACCACAACACCGGTTATATCCTTGCGTCGTCCAAACGATACGGAAACACGAAGCCCGGACTGTAGGTTTTTTAAATTTGAAGCATCATCAGGCAGATAATCAAACAAACGTCTTAAAGGTGTTGCTATGGCTACATGCAATATCAATGTATGCGCTGTCATGTGTCTGATACATGCTTACTGATCATCAATTAGCCTTTTTACATCGTTTATAGTTGCGTGTTTCATTCGATGTTGTGTTATTGGATCTATGGGAGCGTTTCTTTGTAAGGTGTGTGGTAAGACTAGTAAAACAATATTTATATTACCAGCAATGAACTTCAATGCCGTGAAATAGGCATGATTTTTATTTTCAGTTTTCAATCGCCGTTCACAGAGTGATATTGGGATATTATTGTTCTCAAGATAAAGAGAAATAATCTCAGGTGAGTCGGAAAAAACATGAATTATAATTTCAGAACTTTCATTCGCCGTGCCACTCAGTACTGATCCAACAAGCAATGGTTTGAATTCCGCAAGCATCTGCATGGTTTTATAGGCTATTTTTCTGTATTCAAGAACCGTCTGCTGTTGTTCCTCACTATGAAAAAGTGATTGATACTCAATCAGGGCAACTTCAACTTCACTATTGCTGGGTAATAATCGCTTATTGTTGACGTTTAATTGTTGCGCGGCTTTTTTCTTGGCTAATAAAAAATCATCCAGTCCCTCCCGTGCAACAAGTTTGGCAGCTTCGTGAGCAATATTTTTTCTTATGCGGTCGTCAGAGGTAAGACGCATTTTTTTATTACGGTTTTATTAGAATAGTTGTTCTGGAGTAGATGCAGCTTCATTTGTTTGTATGAAGACATCAGGTTGATTTGTTTCTGTTATTGATTTTGGTGCGTGTTCCAACCTAAACACTTCAAAAATTGCATCAGGATTACTGGCATGGGCTAGTTGTCCGGTTTCCGGATCTATACGGACATTTACAAGGCCCTCTGGTCGTTCCATGATTGATTCAGGCATGCCTTCAAGAGCGACTCTCATATATTCAATCCACATAGGCAGTGCTGCACTCGCCCCCGTTTCTCTGCTTCCTAAAGGTTTAAACTTGTCGAAGCCAACCCAGCAGATAGTGACAATTTCCGAGTTAAAACCAGAAAACCAGGCATCATGTTGATCATTTGTTGTGCCTGTCTTTCCAGAAAGGTCTGTACGCTTTAATTGGAGTGCGCGTCGGCCGGTACCATTCTTTATTACATTTCTTGTTATAGAATTCATGATCCAAATGTTCTGGGGATTAACTACGAGAGGCGCATATAGTTTTTCAGTAATTAATTCTTCTGCTGGCCCAGTAACAATTAATTCGTTCTCGCCCTCTTTCGCTTCTGAAAGAGTATTTTGTTCTGTTGTCTCAAGCGATGTGTTTGGTTCATCTTCAACACACTTACGACAGACCACTAATGGTTTTGTCTGAAATATAACTTCATCATTGTAGTCTTTAATCTGATTTAGATAGTATGGGTTAATTAAATACCCACCATTAGCAAATACACTATATCCACGTGCCATTTCCCATGGCGTTATTTCAGCGCTACCGAGTGACAAAGAAAGGTTATGAGGAAGTTTGTCTATATCGAAGCCAAACTTTTGAATGTGCTCAAGCGCAAACGGGACACCTATAGCATGTAATAATCTTATCGATACAAGGTTGCGAGAATGCGTCAACGCAACTTTCAATCGGGTAGGCCCATAGCTTTCCCGACTGTAATTTTCAGGGCGCCAGTCATCTTCAATACCAGGATCATCAAATACAATAGGAGCATCATTAATAATTGTTGCAGCTGTCATACCAGATTCAATTGCTGAGGAATATATGAATGGTTTGAAGCCCGAACCAGGCTGCCGTCTTGCCTGAGTTATACGGTTAAATTTATTTTTATAGAAATCAAACCCTCCCACCAGGGCCAAGACGGCTCCATCATTAGGTGAAAGCGATACCAGCCCTCCCTCGACATTAGGTATTTGTGAAAGAGCCCAGTCACCAGTTTCAGTTTCGATTAAGCGTATAACATCACCGGGTGATAGAACCTCGGCTGCTGTTTTGAGCTTGCTGCCACGACGATTCTCCGAAATATATTTTCGTGCCCACTCGAGACCTTGCCAATTTATCTCAACCTGGCCTATGCCTGTAATGTACGCACTAACAGACTGTTCATTGACATGAGTCACCAGCCCCGGATACAAGTTTCCCAGAGTTGGAAAGCTCTTAAGCAAAGCTTCAATTTCTTTTTCAGTCTTGTTTTGTATGTCTTCTATATGATGTTCATGACCTCGATATCCATGCCGCTTATCATATGCGAGCAAATTATTTCTCAATGCTGAGTTGGCAGCATTTTGGTTTTTGTCGCGAATAGTAGTTGTTACTGTTAGGCCATTACTATATGCCGCGTCACCTTGTTGATCAGTTAGATCGCTCCTGACCATCTCTGCTATATAGGGTGCTTCAAGCTCAATTGAAGCAGAATGCAATGAGGCACTAATGGGTGCATTCAAAGCAAGCTCATATTCATCTTCAGTAATATATGAAAGCAATAACATTCTTTGTAATACATAGTTTCTGCGTATTAAAGCACGCTCGGGGTTTGTTATAGGGTTTGTTGTCGAAGGCGCTTTTGGTAGTCCGGCGATCATTGCAATTTGAGGCAAGCTTAATGAGTTGATATCAACACCGTAATAAACCTGAGCAGCGGCAGCAACGCCGTACGCTCTTTGCCCTAAATATATTTTGTTAAGATACAGTTCCAGAATCGCGTCTTTACTTAGCTCTTGCTCAATTTTAAATGCGAGAAAAATTTCATTAAGTTTTCTTAAGTAGGTTTTTTCACGGCTTAGGAAAAAGTTTCTGGCAACCTGCATGGTTATTGTGCTGCCACCTTGTTTTTTTGATCCAGTTTTGACTAATGAATAAACGGCTCTTGCAATACCTTGCCAATCAACGCCAGGGTGCACATAAAAACGGTCATCTTCTGCAGCTAGAAATGCTTGTGTCAATTTTGGTTGAACTTCAGTGATATCTATTGGGGCTCGTCTTTTTTCGCCAAACTCTGCAATTAAAGAAAAGTCCTCACTGTAAACACGGAGAGGCACTTGTAGTTTTACATCCTTCAAAGTGTCTATATCAGGCAGACCAGGCAGCACATACCAAGACACAATTACGACAGTAATTATGCCTAAAACCATTATTGAAAGGAGAAAATTAAAGAAAAAACGCAACATCTTGTGTAAATGATATCTCAATTGCGCAATATGTTCTGTTTTTTTCACGTAAATGTAAAATTGAATGCATTACGTTAAAAACCCCCAAAAACCTGTTGTTTTTTAAATTTCTCTTGGCTATAGTAGCCGAAGTAAGTTAATGTTGTATTACACATATGGCATATAACTAATGACTTCAAAAGGAAAAAATAGTGTTTTCGTTTAATAAAAAGTCAGTTCCAATATTAGGTGTCGACATAAGCGCAACTGCAATAAAGTTGCTTGAACTTAGCCGCAGCGGGAGTAAATTCCGTGTGGAAAGTTATGCAGTTGAGGCTCTTCCACCCAATTCTGTCTCAGATAAGACTATAAACGATATTGAACAAGTCGGCGAGGCTGTTGCACGTGCTGTTAAGAAATCAGGCACGCGCACAAAACTAGCTGCAGTTTGTGTCGCGGGCTCATCAGTAATCACAAAAGTTATCAGTATGCCGGCAGGTCTGTCAGACGATGAGATGGAGAGTCAAATTCAAGTTGAGGCCGATCAATATATCCCGTTCCCATTAGAAGAAGTAGCAATGGATTTTGAGGTAATTGGCGAATCTCAAGAAGGTACAGACAGAGTGGATGTCTTGCTTGCCGCATCACGTACGGAAGTTGTAGACAATGTTGTTGCTTCAATAGAGTTAGGCGGGCTTACTGCCAAGGTCGTTGATATAGAGGCCTTCGCTATTGAAAACACCATAGATTTAATGAGTAAAGATTTTCCAGCTGGTACATCTAAAGATGCAATAGCTGTGGCTGATGTAGGTTCTGCTGTCACTACTTTTAGCGTCATGGAGAATATGAAGATCATCTACTCACGTGAAGAAGCATTTGGCGGCGCACAATTAACCGAAGATATTCAACGACGATATGGCTTGTCTTACGAAGAGGCAGGTTTAGCTAAGAGACAGGGCGGGCTGCCGGATAATTATGAGCCTGAAGTCCTGGAGCCATTTAAAGACAATATGGCTTCACAAATTGGGCGTGCTCTACAATTCTTTTATGCATCAAGCCAAATTAGCGATGTAGACGTTCTTATTCTTGCAGGCGGTTGTTCTTCCATACCAGGTATAGCCGAATTAGTAGAGTCTAAGCTAGGCGTTAAAACAATGATTGCAAATCCTTTTGCAAATATGGCTGTAGCGTCAAAAATTCCAACAAACAACCTTACGAATGATGCGCCAGCGATGATGATTGCTTGCGGTCTTGCCTTAAGGGGGGATGGCTAATGTCAACGATCAATTTACTCCCATGGCGTGAAGCAAAACGTAAGAAGCTACAGACTCAATTCATAATGGCGGTTGTGACTGTTGCAGTATTAGCACTAATCGTTTGGGGAGCTGGTCATTATTATCATGTGCAACTGATAGAAGTGCAGAATACCCGAATAGGGCATATCGAAAAAAATATTGAACTTGTTGATAAAAAAATAGAAGAAATTAAACAGCTTGAAAAAGAAAAAGAGCGATTGTTGTCGCGCATGCGAGCGATTGAGCAATTACAAGGTAATCGTCCGTTAATTGTTCGTCTTTTTGATGAAATGGTTAATAGTTTGCCCGATGGTGTGACTATCTCTGACATTAGTCAAAGTGGAACAAGTATAACTATAAATGGATTAGCGCAATCTAATGCTCGTGTCTCATCATTTATGAGAAAGCTTGAAAGTTCCGACTGGCTGGCAAATCCTGATTTGAAGATTGTTAAGGAAGCCGCGGCTAGTGACGGAGGTAAGACCTTCAATAGTTTTACCTTGATTTTCTCGCAAGTTGTTCCTAAAGCTGAGGAGACTGAAGACTCATGAGCCTTATTGATGACATCAATAATCTAGATCCAAGCAACCCAGGTGTTTGGCCCTTGCCAATTAAGATCATTGCCTTTGCAGTGGTGTTTGTCGGGATAATCTATGCGGGATGGCATTTCGATATAACAGAGCAGCGTGAAGCATTGGCTGGTCTACAGCAAAAAGAGAAAGACCAAATTGAAGTTCTGGATGCAAAGCAAAAGAAAGCAGCAAACCTAACTGCTCTAAAAGAGCAAATGAAAGAAATGGAACAGAATTTTGGCGATATGGTTCGTCAGCTTCCTAATAAAACTGAGGTTGCAGGTCTATTAATTGATATTTCCCAAACAGGCTTAGCATCTGGACTGGAATTTAAATTGTTTGAGCCAACAGGCGAAGCGCCAAAAGAATTCTACGCTGAGCTACCAATCAATATAACAGTTGTTGGAAATTATCATCAGTTTGGTGAGTTCGTCAGTGGTATAGCTGCACTGCCAAGGATTGTGACTACTCATAATATCGCTATTAAATCTTCAGGCGGAGACGTTGTAGATGGCGTCCCACCACTTGAGATGACAGCAATTGCAAAAACATATCGCGCACTTGAAGAAGAGAGTGAAGAGAATTAAATATGAAATCTCGTATTCAAATCAATAAATTCTTAAAAGCATTATTTTGCTTACTATCTTTCATAGTTATATCTGGTTGTGTCTCGCGAGATATCAGTGACCTCGAAAGAGAAGTCTCAGATATCATGGCCAGACCCGGAGGCCGTATAGAACCACTCCCAGAGATAAAGCCTTACGAGGCATATTCCTACCAGTCAGGACTAGCAAACGCACGGAATCCTTTTAAACAATTCTTTGTGATTGACAAACCAGAAGTTGAAGCGGGTGTTGTTGATGATGGTTTAACAGAAGAAATGGAACGCGAAATTCGTAACCGAAACCGAGAAGAACTTGAGCAGTTTGAGCTAGATAGTTTGCGTATGGTTGGAACACTTGATAACAATGATAATAATTGGGGAATTGTTCTAGACCCTGATGGGGTTGTTCATCGTGTGAGTGTTGGTAATTACCTTGGCGTAAACATAGGTAAGATCATTAACATCTATGAAGATCGGATTGAACTCAGAGAGATAGTTCAGGATAGCGGTGGTCGATGGGAAGAACGAGAAGCAGCACTTGCTCTGATAGAAGAGTAATCAGATTACGAGGTATTAAAAATGATTACCAAAAAAAGAATTACATTTAATTTCAAAGGTTACAAAACCATGATAACTAAATTACAAGTTTTAACACGCATGACCAGTCTAGCGGCGCTAACATTAATGAGTGCAACCGCCTATGCAGTTTCATTAGACGATGTCAGTTTTGCATCATTACCAGGTGAGCGCGTACAAATTAAACTCATGCTGTCCGAAGGTCTGCCTGCTGATCCTTTAAATTTTACTATCGATAATCCAGCTAGGATTGCTATTGATTTTCCAAACACAACCTTAAACCTGACTGAAAAATCGCAAACGATTGGATTAGGTATGGCGAACAGTTTAAGTGCTGTTGAAGCGGCAGGACGCACAAGAGTTGTAATTAACTTAACTCGTTCAGTTTCGTACAATGTAGACGTTCAAGGCAATGTGGTTATTCTAAATCTGGATAGTGGCGTTGGCAGTTCAGCAGCATCTAATTCAAATACATTATCTTCATCAAGCGTAGGCAGTATTGAAGGTGTTGATTTTCGAAGAGGTGAGGATGGGGAAGGAAGGGTAATTGTTAAATTATCTGATCCGTCCATACCCATCGATATGGGAGTTGAAGCGGGTAAAGTTGTTATAAGTTTTATTGATGCTCAATTGCCTGCAAATCTAGATAGAAAATTAGATGTTATTGATTTTGCTACGCCTGTAAAAGAAATTGACACGGTTGCCAGTGGGAATAATGTCAAGATGACCATCACTGCTGTATCAGAGGATTACGATCATCTGGCTTATCAATCTGAAGATCAATACACGATTGAATTCAAGCCAATAACAAAAGAAGAAAAAGAGGAACAAACTAAAGACAAATTTGGATATACAGGTGAGCGTTTATCATTAAATTTTCAAAGTATTGAAGTTAGAGCAGTACTACAGTTAATTGCAGATTTTACGGGTCTTAACATGGTAACCAGTGATGCCGTTAGTGGTAATGTTACTCTTAGGTTGAAGAATGTGCCTTGGGATCAAGCACTGGACATCATTCTTAAATCACGTGGATTAGGCATGCGTAAAGACGGCAATGTTATTATGGTTGCGCCATCAGAGGAACTTGCAGCGCGTGAACGACTGGAGCTTGAGGCAAGCCGTCAAGTTGAAGAACTGGCCCCATTACGAACAGAATTTGTACAGATAAACTATGCAGATGCGGCTGATTTAATGGGTTTAATTCAGGCAGAAGAGAACAACCTGCTCTCAGAACGCGGTAACGTCTCAATCGACGCAAGAACCAACACACTTATTGTTCAAGATGTAGCGAGTAGCTTGCAGTCAATAAGAGGCTTGATATCAGAGCTTGATGTAGCAGTCAGGCAAGTCTTGATTGAATCACGCATAGTTAATGCGGATGAATCTTTTGCAAAAGATATTGGTGTTCGATTTGGTTATAGTAAAAACACGAAACAATCCGGTGAAAATAGAAATTCAATTGGTGATAATCCGAGGAATGCACAGGTGTTGATAGGTGGTGGTAACCCGGGTAATACAAATTTTGGTTCCGGGACTTCGTTTACAACGGCTGATAATGAAAACTTTATTGTTGATTTGCCAGCAATACCTGCAGATGCGACATCACTTGCATTAGCTATAGGTAAAGTAGGTTCATACTTACTACAATTAGAACTCTCTGCGCTTATAGCTGAAGGTAGAGGTGAAGATATTGCCAGCCCACGTGTAATTACATCAAATCAAAATGAAGCTATTATCGAGTCTGGTGTTCAGATTCCTTATCAGGAAGCCTCTTCGAGTGGTGCTACAAGCGTCTCGTTTCAAGATGCTGTGTTAAGTCTACGAGTCACACCTCAGATAACGCCGGACGATCGCATCATAATGGATCTAGAGGTAAACCAGGATACTGTTAGCGGTACTACTGTATTAGGAGTACCGGCAATTAATACTCGAAGTGTCTCAACACAAGTACTGGTGCAAAATGGCGAGACTGTCGTTTTGGGTGGTGTATATTCATCATCTGATAGAAAGTCGGTTGATAGAACCCCATTCTTTGGTGACCTGCCTTATGTTGGGTTTCTGTTTAAACGAACAGATATAAATATAGAGAAAAGTGAATTGCTGATATTTATAACGCCTAAAATATTGAAAGATAGTCTTACGATTTAATAACAATAATAATCGTTGCAGTATTAAAGGGATGTACCCATTACGGGTATCATCCCTTTTTGTTTTTATATAATCTGTTCATCAAAACAAGTTAGCCATTTATATATAGACTTAGTTGATCATAAATCGTGACCCGTCCTAATAACATTATATTAATTGGACCTATGGGGGCAGGTAAAACCACCATAGGTCGGCAATTAGCCAAAAAGCTATCAGTTAGTTTTTTTGACTCAGATCATGAGATTGAAAAGCGAACTGGGGTAAAAATATCATTAATATTTGAAATTGAAGGCGAAGAGGGTTTTAGGCGACGCGAAACTCAAGTCTTACGTGAATTGTCTCAAATGAATAATATAGTATTGTCTACGGGTGGCGGGGCAATGACACAACCTGAAAATAGAGAAGCTATCAAGAATAACGGGTATATTATTTATTTAAAATCTAGTCCGGAAATGCTGTTTAAAAGAACAGCAGATGATAAACGCAGACCATTGTTGCAGGGTTCTAACCGCTTAGAGCAAATAAGAAAAATTCTAACTGAAAGAGAACCTGCTTATATTGAAATGGCAGATGAAATAATAGACTCTGAAAAAAAGAGTATTAAGCAAATAATTCAAAATATTTTAGAGCGGATAAATAAAGATGAAAACCATTGAAGTTGATCTAGGCGACCGTAAATATCCAATTTATATTGGTGAGGCAGTTCTGTCTGATCAGATATTAATGGATAAACATATTACAAGTAACCAGGTTTTAATCGTAACAAATGAAAATGTTGCCCCATTGTATTTAAAACGACTCGAAGAAAGTTTAAGCAATGCAAGTCATGAGGTATTGATATTGCCTGACGGAGAAAGTACAAAATCACTAGATAGTCTGAATCAAATCATCACATGTTTGATGGAAAAAAAATATAGTCGCACGTGCATATTGATTGCGCTAGGTGGTGGAGTAATTGGAGATTTAACTGGCTTCGCAGCCGCATGTTATCAAAGAGGCGTTAAATTTATACAAATACCCACGACACTTCTTGCACAGGTTGATTCATCGGTTGGTGGTAAGACCGCAGTGAATCATCCACTAGGTAAAAATATGATTGGTGCCTTTTACCAGCCATGTGCTGTTCTAGCCGATACTAATGTTTTGTCTACGCTGCCTGAAAGAGAATTTTCTGCAGGACTTGCGGAAGTGATTAAATATGGTTTGATAAGAGACATATCATTTTATGAATGGCTTGAAGAGAATATTGAGCTAGTAATAAAAAGAGAAAATGAAGCACTGACCTATATTATTGAACGTTCATGCATGAACAAGGCTGAAGTTGTTGCTCAAGATGAAAGAGAGTCTGGTGTCCGCGCAACTTTGAATCTGGGACATACATTCGGGCATGCTATTGAAACAGCGTTATCCTATAAGGATTGGTTGCATGGTGAAGCAGTTGGTTGTGGTATGTTGATGGCAGCTGATTTGTCAATGCGCCTTAGATTGCTGGAACAAGAGCAGGTTGACAGAATAAGAGCATTATTACTTCGGGCAAATTTACCTACAAAAATCCCAAAAGGTATCAAGTTAGATCAAATGCTTGAAAATATGAAAGTCGATAAAAAATCCAGAGATGGAGTTTTGTATCTAATATTACTGAATGATATAGGTGAAGCAGTTATCACGTCTGACTATACTGAACAGGCATTGACGGAAACGATAAATCATTTTTTAGAATGAGAGGTTAACGGTGGCAAATGACCTGGCAGTTTATGCCGCACACTCGGAAAGATCGAAAGGGCGAATTTATAAGGACGATGGAGCTACTTATCGTAATCAGTATCAACGTGACCGTGATCGCATCATTCACTCCTCTGCATTTAGACGTCTTGAATATAAAACACAGGTCTTTGTAAATCATGAAGGCGATATGTTTCGTACTCGCCTAACACATTCTATTGAAGTCGCTCAAATTGGTAGAACAATAGCACGGGCGTTGAACGTTAACGAAGATTTAACAGAAGCAATATGCCTAGCACATGATCTTGGACATACTCCGTTTGGACATGCAGGTCAGGATGCGCTTAATGCATGCATGAAGGAATATGGTGGTTTCGAACATAACCTGCAATCTATTAGAATTGTTGACCATTTAGAGAAACGTTATGCAAGTTTTCCTGGTTTGAATCTAACATTTGAAACACGGGAAGGTATTTTAAAGCATTGTTCACGGAATAATGCTTTAACGCTGGGAGAGTTAGGCGAACGTTTTATTAACAATGAAAAGCCTGGCATCGAAGCGCAAATAGCAAACATAGCTGATGAGATTGCCTATAACAACCACGATATAGATGACGGTTTGCGAGCAGAGTTGCTTAATATTGAAGCGCTGAGAAATTGTGAATTATTCAATATCCACCATGAAAGCGTTACACATAAATGGACAGGCTTAACGGATAGTCGATTACGACATGAAATTATCAGAAGAATGATAAATTATGTTGTAAGCGATTTGATCAAGACTAGTGAAAATATGATAGATGAAATTAAGCCTAGCGACATTGAACAAGTCAGAGAGTGTGGCAAATCGCTAATTAAAATGAGTGATGCTACAGAGTCTATGCATAAGGCCTTAAAAAAGTACTTGCGAGTAAACTTATATCAGCATGAACGAGTCATGAGTATGGCTAATAAAGCAAAAGAAACAGTTAGTTTCTTATTTAATGCTTATATGGAAGATTCAGATTTACTGACTAACGAATTACAATCTTCTTTAAATGAGGCTAAAGATTTTGAAAATAAGAATGTAGTCGCGAGAGTTGTTGCTGATTATATTGCAGGGATGACAGACCGTTTTGCATTTTCTGAAGCGGATAGAATTAGAAATATCGTATAATTGAAGATGATTTATAAGTATTAATTTCATAGATGAAATAGTTTATCAGGCTTATGACAAATCAAAATCAAAAAACCAATCTCAACTATATAACGCCAGAGTTGACTCATCGTGTTGAGCTGATATTGCATTTGCTTGAGTATAGTAACTATCTAGTCATCGTCAAAGGAGAACATGAGTCAGGCAAGACGACCCTGTGTGAAGAGTTATCTAGACAGGAAGAGACGAACTTAATTATAAGAAAACTGACTGCAAATACGCATACAAGCAGCAATGATATTTGTAAGGCTATTATTGAGAGTGATAGTAATGATGAGCCGCAAAATACAACCTACGACCAAGCCTCATTAAACCAGTGGCTAGAGCGCTGCCAAAACAAACAGCAAATCCCGGTTTTGTTAATCGATAATGTTGATCTCTTTAGCGATGATTTAATAAATCAATTACTCGATATATTAGTAAGTTCGAATTCAGCCGCTGTTCTGCATCTTTGTTTATTTTGTGATCCATCATTCTTAAAGCAACTGGAAGAACCAGGGATTAATCATGATGATACGCGGAGCTTACATATAATAGAAATGCCAGGCTTGAGTGAGAAACAAACTGAACAATATATTCACTATAAATATCCAGAAGGCGCTACGACACATTTAAACTTGTTTGATGATAAAACGATTAAACAAATTCATCGGATCTCACATGGAATGCCGGGGAGGATTAATGCCTTATGTGAGCAATATCTGAATGACCCGGCAAAGAAAGCAGTTCCGAACGAAGACAAACCATCATCATTGAATATCAAAGTATTCCTGCTAAAGAATAAATCAATCTTGATAATTGGGATTTTTTTATTAATCCTGTCGACTGGTATAGCGACGCTATTACATAAGACAGATAATGAAGAAGTCGAAACTCAAACGATTAAATTAAATTTACCCAAAGTAAACAAGGAAAAGAATGGTCAGTCAGAAGTATTAAGTTTGAAGAAGCCTTCAATTCCTGAGCCGGCACCCGAAACAGAGCCAGTGACTATAGAAGATCTATCTCCGCCAGTCATACCCGAGATGATAGATGATCTAAAAAATGAAAGTGAAGTAACTGTTTATAATTCAGAGGGACGAATAGTTGCTAAAGAATCAGATCTAACAGAAATAATTCCTGATAAAGAAAGTGAACAAGTGACTATTGAGAGTGAAGCGCCTGCACAGGTTGAACAGATTGCGGAAACTATAATTGAACCTGTCGTGAAACCAGCAGAGTCTTTTGTTCATGATATCAATTGGTTAATAAAACAAGACTCCAACAAATATGTATTGCAGTTAATTGGGGCATATGAAAAAGAAACTATAAACCTTTACCTAAAATCGTTTAAAAATGGCGATGACAAGATAATTCCTTTCAACGCTTCAAATAACGGTAAGGAATGGCATGTGCTGGTCTATGGGCTATATGACAATCGGGATGATGCCGTTGCCGCTATAGATAAACTACCCACAAAAGCGAAGTTGATGGCGCCGTGGCCCAGAACCGTCGGAAGCATTAAAGATCTGTTGAAATAGCAAATAAAAACGATATTTGTATAAATCTGTATGCCCATTCTAAAGCTATATATTCTCTTATATTCCTCTATAATACGATAAATATCGTTAATTTCCTCTTATTTCCCTTATTTTCGATATAAATATAAATCATCTACTATTTATGTTGCACCGTGACATAAAGAAGGCTCTTTATTATAATTCGTTCCCCCTTTCAGTCAGGTGGGGGGAGGCTATAAGAAAATAATAATAATAAAGAAATTCTGGGATTATCTTGAATGCATATCCCTAGCTATCTCTAAATGACAATACTATCCACGATGTGAATCAAGTGAATAGAAAACCAACAAATAAATAATTGAGTGATTTCAGTATGAAGCAAGCACCAGAGCAACAGGGTTTATACGACCCTTCAACAGAACACGATGCCTGCGGCCTCGGTTTTGTTGCGCATATGAAAGGACAGAAGTCCCATAAAATAATCGATGATGCATTAACTATCCTTAGAAATTTAATTCATCGTGGTGCCTGTGGCTGTGAAGAAAATACCGGTGATGGTGTTGGTATATTGATACAAAAGCCACATAAATTCTTCCAGCGCGTCTGTGCTGAGATTAATATCGAACTACCTGATACCGATAGTTACGGCGCCGGCATGGTATTTCTGCCAACCGAAGCAGCTCAATCGGTACAATGTCAGGAAATCTTTGAAAGAATTATAAAAGAAGAAGGTCAACAATTATTAGGTTGGCGTGAAGTTCCTATTGATGATTCATCTTTAGGTCCTACAGCGGTAGATGGCGAGCCGACCTTCAAACAAATTTTTATCGCAAAGAGTGAAGCGCTAGATTCAGCCGCGTTTGATCGTAAGCTGTATGTGATTCGCAAGCGTGCCGAAAACGAGATTTGGAATTCAGGATTGTCTGAACAGAATATGTTCTATGTGCCGTCCTTGTCCTATCGTACCTTTGTTTATAAAGGCATGCTTACCGGTTCTCAAATTGAACCCATGTTTCCCGAATTATCCGACCCTGATGTAGAGTCTGCATTAGCACTAGTCCATCAACGTTTCTCAACCAATACCTTCCCAGCCTGGCGCCTCGCACATCCGTTTCGGTATGTTGCGCATAACGGTGAAATTAATACCGCACGTGGTAATGCCAACTGGATGCGTGCACGCGAAGCATTGTGCGAGTCCGATTTGTTTGGTGATGATTTAAAGAAACTGTTCCCTATCTGTATTGAAGGCGGCAGCGACTCTGCGACCTTCGATAATGTAATGGAATTCCTGCACATGTCCGGACGTCCATTGCCGCTCGCAGTTTTGATGATGATCCCTGAGGCCTGGTCTGGTCACGAGACTATGGATGATGAACGGAAGGCATTCTATGAATATCATGCCAATCTAATGGAGCCATGGGATGGTCCTGCGTCACTCTCCTTTACCGATGGTGAAGTAATTGGTGCAGTTCTGGATCGAAATGGCCTGCGCCCATCACGTTACTATGTGACGCATGATGATATCGTTATTATGGCCTCCGAAGTAGGTGTGCTAGATGTCGCACCTGAAAATGTAAAGATAAAAGATCGCCTGCATCCGGGTCGTATCTTTATGGTCGATACCAAACAGGGACGCATCATTGATGATGAAGAATTAAAGAAACAATTTACCAGCGAACATCCCTATGCCGAATGGTTAAAAAACAATCTTTTACCGGTTGAGAATCTACCGAACCCTAAACAGATACACGGTTCAAATCCCGATACCTTATTACAACGCCAACAGGCCTTCGGTTATACGCACGAAGATCTAAGATTGTTGATGGGACCCATGGCGGCAAAAGGTATGGAGCCGACTGGCTCAATGGGTACCGATGCTGCGCTGGCGGTTTTATCAAATCGCTCACGTTTGCTATATGACTATTTCAAACAATTGTTTGCACAAGTAACCAATCCACCGCTGGATGGCATTCGCGAAAAGTTAGTGACACAGGTTGCAACGACTATCGGACCGGAAGGTAACTTATTAGAACCAACGCCTGAAAGTTGTCGACGTATCAAGATCAACTCACCGGTTATTACCAATGAAGAACTGGCAAAGATACGCGACGTAAATCTACCTGGTTTTAAAACCAAGACAGTCGATATTCTTTATCCAGTTGCTGAAGGTGGCGCCGGTTTGGATAAGGCATTGGAAGCGGTCTACCTTGAAGTCGATCAAGCTATCGAAGACGGCTATAGCAATGTCATACTTTCCGATCGTGCTATCGATGCAACGAAGACAGCTATTCCTGCCTTACTCGCAACCGCTGGTGTGCATCATCATTTGATTCGCAACGGGAAACGCACCCGTGTTGGGCTGGTGCTTGAATCTGGAGAGCCTAGAGAAGTACATCACTTTGCAGTACTGTTAGGCTACGGTGTAGGCGCAGTGAACCCTTACCTTGCATTCGAATCTTTGGGTGACATGATTGGTAATGGACGCTTGCCTGAGATGGAACATGCAGTCGCCGTGAAGAATTTCATCAAGGCGGTCAATAAAGGCCTGATCAAGACTATGGCGAAGATGGGTATCTCCACCGTACAGTCATATTGTGGTGCACAGGTATTCGAAGCAATCGGTCTTAATAAAGAATTTGTTGATAAATATTTTACCTGGACGGCATCTCGTATCGGCGGCATCGGTATCGATGTTGTTGCTGAAGAAATGAATCAACGGCATCACAACGCCTTTCCGGATCGTGATGTGAAAGAGCCTGATTTGGAATGGGGCGGCGAGTACCAATGGCGACGTGACGGTGAGTATCATCTATTCAACCCCAACACCGTCTTCAAACTTCAGCATGCTACCCGCACTGGTCAGTACAACATCTTTAAGGAATATACCGAACTCGTAAATAATCAGAGTGAAAACCTCGCTACCTTGAGAGGCCTGTTTGAGTTCAAGCAAGACAATAAATCCATCCCGTTAGATGAAGTCGAACCGATTGAAAACATCATGAAGCGTTTTTCAACCGGCGCGATGTCTTTTGGTTCAATCAGTAAAGAAGCACATGAAACCTTAGCAATAGCAATGAACCGAATCGGTGGTAAATCAAACACCGGCGAAGGTGGTGAAAATCCGGATCGTTTTACGCCAGATGCGAATGGCGATCTAAGACGCAGTTCTATCAAGCAGGTAGCTTCCGGTCGTTTTGGCGTGACCAGTGAATACTTGGCCAATGCCGATGATATCCAGATCAAGATGGCGCAAGGCGCGAAACCGGGCGAAGGTGGACAGTTGCCAGGTTCAAAGGTCTATCCCTGGATCGCAGAAGTCAGACATTCCACCCCATGGGTAGAATTGATCTCACCACCACCGCATCATGATATTTATTCGATAGAAGATTTGGCGCAGTTGATTCATGACTTAAAGAATGCCAATCCAAAGGCACGTATCCATGTGAAGTTAGTTGCTGAAGTCGGTGTCGGTACGGTTGCTGCCGGTGTGGCTAAAGCGCATTCCGATGTGGTTTTAGTTTCAGGTTATGACGGTGGAACCGGCGCGTCTCCGATGAGCTCACTTAAACATGCTGGCTTGCCTTGGGAATTGGGCGTAGCCGAGACGCAGCAAGTCTTAGTCATGAACGGCCTGCGTGATCGTATCGTTGTGCAAACCGATGGGCAGTTAAAGACCGGACGCGATGTTGTTATCGCGGCTTTACTCGGTGCAGAAGAATTCGGATTCTCAACCGCGCCGCTCGTTGTATCAGGTTGTATCATGATGCGCGTCTGTCATTTAAATACCTGTCCGGTTGGGGTTGCGACACAAAATCCCGAGTTGACGAAAAAATTTAGTGGTCAACCCGAGTTTGTCGAAAACTTCTTTAAGTACATAGCAGAAGAAGTACGCGAGTACATGGCTGAATTGGGTTATCGAACCGTCGACGAAATGGTCGGCCAAGTTGATAGATTAGAAACCAGGAAAGCAGTCGATCACTGGAAGGCAGCAGGCCTCGATTTCACCAACATATTGCACAAGCCAACACCGCGACCAGGTGATGAGATTTATTGTGTGAATGAACAAGATCACGGACTGGAAAAATCTCTCGACATGACCAAGCTGGTGCCATTGAGTAAAGAGGCATTAGATAGTAAAAAGAAAGTCGACATTATCTTACCGATCAAGAACACTGATCGTACAACAGGCACTATCCTCGGTTACAACATCACCACACGTTATGGCGCGGAAGGTTTACCAGAAGACACGGTGAATATTCATTTTAATGGATCAGCCGGCATGAGCTTTGGTGCTTTTGTGCCAAAAGGTGTGACCATGACCCTGGAAGGTGATTCGAATGATTACATCGGCAAAGGACTTTCTGGTGGTAAGATTATTGTCTATCCACCACGCAAATCATCCTTTGTCGCAGAAGAAAATACCTTAGTCGGAAATGTTGTGCTCTATGGTGCAACTCAAGGCGAGGCCTATTTCCGAGGTCTTGCTGGCGAACGCTTCTGTGTACGTAATAGTGGTGTCAATACAGTAGTTGAAGGTGTCGGTGACCATGGTTGTGAATATATGACCGGTGGACGTGTTGTTATTATCGGTAAGACCGGACGCAACTTCGCAGCGGGTATGTCAGGCGGCATCGCTTATGTGCTCGATGAAGACGGCGACTTTGAGATTCATTGCAATAAAGGCATGGTTAATCTCGAAGCGATAGAAAGTGCAGAAGATGTTCAGCTAGTTAAAGGTCTGCTGACCAAACATGTGCAATACACACAAAGTACCGTTGCTGAAAAGATTTTAGACAACTGGAACGAATACCAAACTAAATTTGTAAAAGTCATGCCGAAACAATACAAACGCGTATTAGAAGCTATTAAACGTGGTAAAGAAAAAGGCCTGTCTGAAGAAGAAGCCATTATGGAGGCAGCCAATGGGTAAACC
>Ga0209630_10000989_pt1 | contig 31759 bp, 34 predicted proteins | sample COG_01_FD_184745 | JGI IMG/M metagenome (GOLD analysis project Ga0209630, IMG submission 184745) | Pelagic Microbial community sample from North Sea - COGITO 998_met_01 (SPAdes) (version 2) | ecosystem: Environmental > Aquatic > Marine > Neritic zone/Coastal water | place: Helgoland, sampling... | reverse complement strand
GGCTGCGGCAAGTCCAACCTGCTCGAGGCGCTGCGCTGGACGATGGGCGAGAACAGCGCACGGTCGCTGCGCGGTGCCGGGATGGAGGACGTGATCTTCGCCGGCACCGCCACCCGGCCGCCGCGCGCCTTTGCCGAGGTGTCGATCCTGCTCGACACCGGCGACGCCGCCAACCCGGACGAGCGCGAGGTCGTCCGCCGGATCGAACGCGGCGCCGGCAGCGCCTATCGCATCGACGGCCGCGACGTCCGCGCGAAGGACGTCGCGCTGCTGTTCGCCGATGCCGCCACCGGCGCGCACAGCCCGGCGCTGGTCAGCCAGAACCGTATCGGCGCGGTCATCGCCGCCAAGCCCGCCGAACGCCGCGCGATGCTGGAAGAGGCGGCGGGGATCGCCGGCCTCCACGTCCGCCGCAAGGACGCCGAACAGAAGCTTCGCGCCACCGAGGCGAACCTTCTCCGCCTCGACGAACTGATCGCCGAACAGGATGTCCGCGCCGCCGCGCTGCGCCGGCAGGCCCGCGCCGCCGACCGCTATCGCGCGCTGTCCGAACAGATCCGCGTCGCCGAGGGGCGGATGATCTTCGCCCGCTGGCGCGACGCGGTCGCCGCCGCCGATGCCGCCCGTGCCGAGGCGCAGGCCGCCGAGGCGCAGGTCGCCGCCGCCACCGCCGCCGAACGGGCCGCGGCGGGCGCGCAGCAGGACGCCGCCGCGACTGTTGCCACCATGCGGGCCGCCGCGCTCGCCGCCCGCGACCGCGCCGGCGCGGCCGGCCACGCGCTCGCCACGCTGCGCACCGAGCGCGACGCCGCGGTACGCCGGGTCGCCGACCTCGCCGACGCCCGCCGCGGCATCGCCGCGGATCGTGCGCGCGAAGGCACGCTCGCCGCGGATGCCGCCGACGCGCTCGCCCGCCTCGGCGAGGAGGTGAAGGCGCTCGACCGCGCGATCCTGACCGCCGCCGAGGACAGCCCGGGCCTCGACGCGACGCTCGCCGAGGCCGAGCGACATGCGCGCGATGCCGAGGTCGCACTCGCCCGGGCGTTGAGCCGACAGGCGAGCGAGGCGGCCGAGGCCCGTGTCGCCACCGCCGCGCTCGCCGCCGCACAAGGCCGCGCCGATCGCGCCGCCCGCGACGCCGCGCAGATCGCGCAGGGGATCGCCGCGCTGGGCGACGCAGCGCCGCTCGCCGCCGCCCGCGACGACGCCGCCGCGCGCCGTCGCGCCGCGCTGACGAGCGCCGACACCGCCCGCGCGGCGCTGGCGGATGCCGAAGCCGAGGAGCGGATCGCCGTCGCCGGCCGCGATGCGGCGGAAAGCGCCCGCGCCACCGCCCGCGCCGATCTTGCCGCGCTCGACAGCGAGGTCGCCGCGCTGATTCGGACGACGCAGCGCAGCGGCCGCGACCGCCTGCTCGACCATCTCGTCCCCGCCGCCGGCTACGAACGCGCGCTCGCCGCGGCGCTCGGCGACGATCTCGAGGTCGGCCTCGCCGCCTGGACCGGCGCCGCCCCGCAGCCGGGCGACCCCGCGCCGCCGGCCGACGCCGTGCCGCTCGCCACGCAGGTCGAGGCGCCCGCCGCACTCGCCCGCCGCCTCGCGCAGACCTTCGTCGCCGAGGATCGCGGCCAGCCGCTCGCCGCCGGCCAGCGGCTGGTCACGCGCGACGGCCGCTTGCGGCGCTGGGATGGCTTCGTCGCCAGCGGCAACGGCGCCGCCGCCGCGGAACGCCTCGAACGGCTCAACCGCCTGAACGCGCTGCACGCCGCCCGCCCCGACGCCGCCGCCGCGGTCGCGACCGCCGACGCCGCGCGCGCCGGGGTCGACCGGGCGATCGCCGCCGCGCGCGCCGCCGCGCAGGCCGGCCGCACCGCCCTCGCCCAGGCCGAAGCCGCCGTCCGCGAGGCCGACCGCGCGGAGGATCGCGCCACCGCCGCGCTCGAACGTCTCGCCGGGCAGCGCGCCGACCTCGACGCCCGCGCCGCGCGGATCGCCAGCGACGTCGCCGAGGCGCAGGCCGATCTCGCCACCGCCGGCGCGGTCCGCGACGCGCTGCCCGACGGACATGACGCCGCCGCTGCGGTCGCGACATGCGCGCACGACGCCGACCGGCGCCGCACCGCGGTGGCGGAGGCGCGCGAACGCCGCGCCACGCTCGACCGCGCGGTACAGGCGAATCGCGAGCGGCTCGCCGCGGCGCAGGCCGATGGCCGCAGCTGGCGCGCCCGCGCCGGCGAGGCGGCCAAGCGCATCGCCGACATGGACCGGCGCGACGCCGCGCTCGCCACGGAGGCACAGGCAATCGCCGACCGCCCCGCCGCACTCGACGCCGCGATCGGGGCGAAGGAGGCGGACCACGAGGCCGCGCGCGCGGAAGCGGATGCGCAGGCCGGTGCCGAACGCGACGCCGATCGCGTGCTCGCCCGCGCCGGGGACGACCACCGCCGCACCACCGAAACGCTCGCCCATGCCCGCGAACAGCGCGCCGGCGCGGCGGCACGGCTCGAGAACCAGGACCTCCGCCGGGTCGAGATGGGCCGGCTGTCGGGCGAACGCTTCGCCTGCCCGGCGCCGGTGCTGCCCGAACGGCTCGGCTTCGATGCCGCCACGGTCCGCACGCCGGGCGAGGAGGCGCAGGCGCACGAACGCCTGACCGCCGACCGCGAACGCATCGGCCCGGTCAACCTCGTTGCCGCCACCGAGCTCGCCGCGCTCGAATCCGCCGGCAAGAGCAATGCCGCCGAACGCGACGAGCTCGGCCAGGCGGTCGCCCGGCTGCGCGGCTCGATCGGCACGCTCAACCGCGAGGGGCGCCAGCGCCTGCTCGCGGCGTTCGAAGCGGTCGACGGCCATTTCCGCCGCCTGTTCACGACTTTGTTCGACGGCGGGCAGGCGCATCTGGCACTGGTCGATGCCGACGATCCGCTCGAGGCGGGGCTGGAGATCATGGCGCAGCCACCCGGCAAGCGGCTGCAATCGCTCACCCTGCTGTCCGGCGGCGAACAGGCGCTGACCGCGGTCGCGCTGATCTTCGCGCTGTTCCTCACCAACCCCGCGCCGATCTGCGTCCTCGACGAGGTCGATGCGCCGCTGGACGATGCCAATATCGAACGCTTCTGCGGCCTGCTCGACCGGATGACGCGCGAAACCGACACGCGCTATCTGATCGTCACCCACAATGCCGTGACGATGAGCCGCATGCACCGCCTGTTCGGCGTGACGATGGTGGAGCGCGGCGTCAGCCGGCTGGTGTCGGTCGATCTGGGCGCGGCGACGCGGTTGGTGGCGGAGTGACCTTGTAGGTGACTGAACAAGAACGTATATCGAACGGATGGCGCAGCTCGACACCCGTGAAAAGCTCGCGATCCTCGCCGATGCCGCCAAATACGACGCCTCCTGCGCCTCGTCCGGCACGGCGAAACGCGACAGCCGCGACGGCAAGGGGCTGGGTTCGACCGAGGGCATGGGCATCTGCCACGCCTATGCGCCGGACGGGCGCTGCATCAGCCTGCTCAAGATCCTGCTGACCAACAGCTGCATCTTCGACTGCCATTATTGCATCAACCGCAAGAGCAGCAACGTCCGCCGCGCACGGTTCACGGCGGCGGAAGTCGTCAATCTCACCATCGCCTTCTACAAGCGCAATTATATCGAGGGGCTGTTCCTGTCGTCAGGGATCATCAAGTCCTCGAACTATACGATGGAGCAGATGGTCGAGGTCGCGCGATCCTTGCGCGAGGACCATCATTTCCGCGGCTACATCCATCTCAAGACGATCCCCGATGCCGATCCGGAGCTGGTCCATCAGGCCGGGCTCTATGCCGATCGCGTGTCGATCAACGTCGAACTGCCGACCGTCAGCGGCCTGAAGCGCCTCGCCCCTGAAAAGGACGGCGCGCGGATCGAGGGCGCGATGAAGGACGTGAAGACCGCGATCGTCGACAACGGCGATGCGCGCAAGAAGTACAGGTCCGCGCCCCGCTTCGCGCCGGCCGGCCAGTCGACGCAGATGATCGTCGGTGCCGACGCCGCCACCGATGGCGAGATCGTCACCCGCGCCTCGACACTCTACGATCGGTTCGGGCTGCGCCGCGTCTATTACAGCGCGTTCAGCCCGATCCCCGACGCCAGCACGGTGCTGCCGCTGCAACGCCCGCCGCTGATGCGCGAACACCGGCTCTACCAGTCCGACTGGCTGATGCGCTTCTACGACTACAGCCCGCACGAGGTCGTCGCCGCGGCGGACGACGCCACCGGCATGCTGCCGCTCGATATCGATCCCAAGCTCGCCTGGGCGCTCAAGTTCCGCGAGAGCTTCCCCGTCGACGTCAATCGTGCACCGCGCGAGATGCTGCTGCGCGTGCCCGGGCTGGGGGTGAAGGCGGTCAACCGCATCCTTGCCAGCCGCCGCTGGCGCCGGCTGCGCCTCGACGATGTCGCGCGGCTGACCGTCAGCATCGCCAAGATGCGTCCCTTCATCGTCACCGAGGACTGGCGCCCGGTCGCGCTGACCGATCGCGCCGAGCTGCGGCCGCTGGTCGCGCCCCGGAAACAGCAGCTCGAGCTGTTCGCGGCGTGAGAATGACTCGCGGGTGAAACGCCCGCGCCCGTCGCCGGTTGGAGCGACGAAGGAGATTTCACCATGGCGCTGGCACAGATTTACGCGGACCTGAAGCGGGACCACGACAAGCAGCGCGCGATGCTGAAGGAGCTCGCGGAGCTGCAGGGCGACGGCGCCAAGCGCCAGAAACTGTTCGAGGCATTCCGCCTCGAAATCCAGAGCCATGCCGCCGCCGAGGAGGAATCACTGTACGCGACGATGCTGCGCGATCCCGAATTGCGCGACGACGCCCGCCATTCGGTCAGCGAGCACAAGGAGGTCGACGACCTGCTCGGCGAGATGGCGGACGAGGATTTCGGATCGGACGCGTGGAGCGAGAAGTTCTTCCACATGCGCCGCCGCTACGAGCATCACATCACCGAGGAAGAGGAAGAGATGTTCCCCGCCGCCGCCGAGGAACTCGATGACGCGACCGAGGACGAACTCGCGACCATCTACGAGGAGCGCAAGCCCGAGGAGCTGAAGATCGCCAAGGCCGACCCGCCCGGCGGCGACGAGCGCGACTGACGCCGTGAGGGGCGCGCTATGTGAGACTCCGGCCCCTTGTCCCGCCCTGTTCCCCGGCGAAGGCCGGGGCCCAGTTGGGTACGCTTTTCGGATGGCATCGCGCCGATTCTCACAAATGTTGGTGCAACTGGGCCCCGGCCTTCGCCGGGGAACGGAAGGAGGGAATGACTGCTTCCGGCAATCCTCGATCGGACGAACGCCTTAACCCATGCGCATAGCCATACTTCCCGCCCCCGACGACTTCGACGCATGGCGCGACACCGCCCGCGCGCTTGCCGCCGAGCAAGTGCCGCCTGACGATGTGGTCTGGCAGGTCGGCGACACGCCGGATGACTTGTTCGCCACCGCACCACCCGACGACGCGCCCGCAACGCAGGCGCCGAGCCCCTTTTCCGTCCCCCGCGCCTTCATCGACCTCGCCCGCAGCGTCGTCATGGCGGACGAGCCCGAGCGGTTTTCGCTGCTCTACACCGCACTCAGCCGCTTGCGCCGCGAACCCAAGTTGATGGAGGATCAGGCCGATCCGCTGGTCCGCCGGCTGGAGGTGATCGCCAAGAACGTCCGCCGGGATATCCACAAGATGCGCGCGTTCCTGCGCTTTCGCGAGATGCAGGACGATGACGGCACCAGCCGCTACGTCGCCTGGTTCGAGCCCGAGCATCATATCGTCCGCGCCAATGCCGCCTTCTTCGTCAACCGCTTCGCCAGCATGCGCTGGTCGATCCTGACGCCGGAGGTGTCGCTCCACTGGGACGGCAAGGCGCTGTCGGAGGGTCCCGGCGCGAGCAAGGCGGACGCGCCCGAGGGCGACCCGACCGAAGAGGTGTGGAAGACCTATTACGCCAGCATCTTCAATCCCGCGCGGGTGAAGATCGGCGCGATGCTCAAGGAAATGCCCCGCAAATACTGGAAGAACATGCCCGAAACCGCTTTGGTCGGCCAGTTGATCGCGGGCGCACAGGCACGGGAGAGCGGCATGATCGACACCGCCCGCGACAAGGCGGCCTCCGGAATCGGCGGCAATGCCCAAGCAGCCTGGGAGGCGCTGCGCGACGAGGCGTCGAGCTGCACCCGTTGTCACCTCTACCGGCACGCGACGCAGACCGTGTTCGGGGAAGGCCCGGTCGATGCCGCGATGATGTTCGTCGGCGAGCAGCCGGGCGATCAGGAGGACCTTGCCGGTACCCCCTTCGTCGGCCCGGCGGGGCAGGTGTTCAACCGTGCGATCGCCGCCGCGGAGATCGATCGCGCCCGCGTCTACGTCACCAACGCGGTCAAGCATTTCAAATACGAACAGCGCGGCAAGCGCCGTATCCACGCCAAACCCGACACCGGCGAGATCACCGCCTGCCGCTGGTGGATCGAACAGGAACGGATGCTGATCCGCCCGCAGGTGACGGTCGCGCTCGGCGCCACCGCCGCCCGCTCGCTGCTCGGCCGCACGGTGACGATCGGTCGCGAGCGCGGCCGTCCGGTGACGCTGCCCGAAGGCGGCGAGGCGTGGATCACCGTCCACCCCAGCTATCTACTGCGCCTGCCCGACGAAGCGCAGAAGCAGGACGAATTTGCGCGGTTCGTGGAAGACCTGAAACTGGCGAAGGCGGCGCTGGCGTAGGAGCGTCCGCCAATCGCCGGGTCACCCCGGACATGCTCCGCGGTGACGTTGATGCGGGCTCTGGTCCCGCACCTCACGCATCACATCGCGCGGGCATCCTCCCCCATCCGCTCGCCGCAATCGAGCGCTTCGATCGCCGCCACGTCGTCCGCGTCCAGCGTCAGGTCCAGCGCGGCGAGATTGTCGCTCATATGTTCGGGGTCGGCCGCCTTCGGAATCACCGAGAATCCGTGCGCGAGATGCCAGGCGATCACCACCTGCGCCGCCGAGCGCCGGTGCTTTTCCGCCACCGCCACGATCGCCGGATCGCGCAACAGGTCGCCGCCCTGCCCCAGCGGGCTCCACGCCTGCGTCACGATGCCATGCGCTTCGTGATACGCCCGCTCCTCGCGCCGCTGATGGCGCGGGTGAAGCTCGATCTGGTTGAGCACCGGCGTCACCCCGGTCGCATCGATGATCGCATCGAGATGCTCGGGCAGGAAGTTCGATACGCCGATCGATCGGGTCTTGCCCGCCTCGCGCAGCTCAACCATCGCCTTCCACGCATCGACGTAGAGGTCCTGGCTCGGCACCGGCCAGTGCATCAGATAGAGGTCGACCGCCTCGAGCCCGAGCAACGACAGGCTTTCGTCCAGCGCCGCGGCGGGGTCGCCCTGCCGGTCGTTCCACAATTTGGTGGTGACGAACGCCTCGCTGCCCTGCGCCCCGTCGCCGACGCCGCGTTCGTTGCCGTAGATGGCGGCGGTATCGATCAGGCGATAGCCGAGGTCGAGCGCGCGGCGCACCACCCCCGCGGCCTGCCCGTCGGGAAGTTTCCAGGTGCCGAGGCCCAGCTGGGGCATGGTGCGGCCATCGTTGAAGGTCAGATCGGTCATGTCCGCTTGAGCGCGCCACCCCGGCGGTCGGTTCCCCCCTTCCCTTTGTCGCGGCGATCCGCCAAGCCCCACGCCCATGTTCGAGAAGATCCTGGGCGTCCTCGCCACCTTCACCATCTGGGTGATCTCCAGCGGCGGCTATGTCGGCATCGCCATCCTGATGGCGATCGAGAGCGCATGCATCCCGCTGCCGTCCGAGATCATCATGCCGTTTGCCGGCTATCTGGTTTCGACCGGGCGGTTCGACCTGTATCTGGCGGCGACCGCCGGCGCGATCGGCTGCAACCTCGGTTCGATCGTCGCCTATGAGGTCGGCAAGCGCGGCGGCCGGCCGATGGCGGAACGCTGGGGCCGCTACGTGCTGATCGGGCCGGGCGAACTGGACGCGGCGGACCGCTTCTTCGCGCGCTGGGGCTCGGCCGCGGTGCTGATCGGTCGCCTGCTGCCGGTGATCCGCAGCTTCATCGCCTTCCCCGCGGGCGTCGCCCGCATGCGGCTGGTGCCGTTCCACGTCTATACCTTCATCGGCAGCTGGCCGTGGTGCTTCGGCCTCGCCTGGGTCGGCATGAAACTCGGCGACAAGTGGAACAGCGACCCCCGCGTCAAGGCGGCCTTTCATCAGGCGGACCTGCTGATCGGCGTCGTCCTCGTCGCGCTCGTCGCCTTCTACGTCTGGCACCGCGTCCGCGGGTTGAAGCGCGCGCCTCACGCCTGAGGGGTGCGCACCCGCCAGCCGAGCCACGCCATCGCGGGCAGCGCCAGCGCCGCCCACCAGTAGAACCCGGCCCACGCGCTCCAGCCGAACCATTCGCCCGGCACATTGCGCAGATAGCCGTTGGCGAAATTGCCCGCGATCACCCATTGCCACACCGGAAAGGCGGTGACCGGCGGCGCGAAGATGTCGGCCGAGGCGATGGCCGCATTCACCGCGATCGACAGCGTCAGCACCAGCGTCATCGCGGTGCGCTCGCCGCGGCTGTGCGATCGCATCCACTCCGCCGCGAGCCCCAGCGCCAGCGGCGCGACGGCGGGCATGGCGAAGCGCGGCCCGGTGGTGTTGCCGCCATCCCAATAGACATAGGCCGCGTTGACCAGCAGCACGACCAGCGCGGTCAGGATCACGACCAGCGCAACGTCGCGATGCTGCCGGTGCCGCACCCAGAACCACAGGCCGAGCGGGGCAAGTACCAGCACCGGCGCCACCCAGACCAGCCCGAGCCGGAAGCTGAACAGGATTGCCTGCAACGCCCGCAGCCGCGGCACGCCGAGCCCGAACAGCCCCTGATGCATGCCCTCCCACCCGACGACGCCCGAATAGCCGATCCGGAACGGCGTGCCGAAGGCGATGAGATTGTAGAGGCCGAGCGGCAGCAGCGCGACGACGCCCGCCGCCATCGCCGCACCGAGCAAGCGCCAGCGATCCGTCCGCTCCCGCACCCGCCAGATCGCCCAGAGCGCGATGACCGCACCGGCGAGCACCGCCTGGTATTCGACCGCGACCGCCCAGCCGAGGCTCGCCCCGGCGAGCAGCGCATGACCGATGCCGCCGTCCGCCCGTCGCGTCCCCCGCCACACCGCCCACAGCGCGATGGCATAGCAGTCCGCGACCACCGCATGGCCGAGCAGGGTCGTCGACCAGCCCCAGATCGGCGTACCCAGCGCATAGCCGAGGCCCGCGAACAGGCCCGCCGCCGCGCTGCCGGTGATGCCCGATGCCATGTCGAACAGCAGCACCGCCGCCAGCGCGGTCAGCAGCGCGGGACCGGTCGCCACCGCGAGCCGCGTCCGCAGGCGCAGGAATCGTTCGAACGCAGGCCCCGCCGGTGCCGTGCCGAAGTCGGCACTACGCTCGCCGCTCGCCACGTTCGCGAGCCACACCGCCGGCAGCGCGATCAGCGTCATGCCGGGCGCCTTGTCGAGATAGGCGTGGCCGTCGAACACCGCCTTGTCGATCGTCAGCGGCGCGAATTCGTCGATGGTCGCATCGCCGTCCTCGACCAGGCTGACGGCGGCGAACATCCGCGTCGCATTGTTGGCGTTGAGTTCCCACGATCCGAACCACGCGCAGCTGAACCACACCAGCGCGAACAGCAGGATACGGACGGCGCGCATCGGCTCAGCCAAACAGCCAGTGGCCGAGCAGCCGGTCGAACGGGAAGGTGAAGAAGCCCGCGATCAGCAACGCGCCGGTGACCAGCCCGCGCACGCTGCGCCGGTGCCGCGCGACCTGATGCGTGCGGGCGGTATGCCACAGGATCGGCGCCTGGATCAGCACCCAGACCGACAGGATATGGATCGGGCCGAACCCGCCCGCCTGGCTGAGGCGGATCCCGAACGACAGCGCCGCGGTCAGCAGCATCGCGATCACCCAGATCGTGCCCAGCACCCGGTGGCGCCGGTTGCCGCGACGCCCGAGCAGGATCACCGGGGTCAGCACGAGCGCGACGAGGATCGTGGCGATATGCGCCCAGACGAACGGCGGCACCGCGCGCCACTCCGCCTGTCCGCGCAGCAGCGCGGCGATGACGGCGACGATCAGCACCATTGCCGCCACCGCGAGCCCGCGTTCATAACCGTCGACCGCGACCGGCTTCGTCGCCGTCGCGGACCCTGTCATCACCGTCGCCATCGATCCCCCGATCCGTGTCCCCGTCGGATCACGGTATCGTATCGGGTCCGGCATGCAAGCGTCAGGGGACGCGCGCTTCCTCGACCTTGCGCGCCTTGTTCTCCTTGCGCGCGGCGCGGGCGTTCTGGAGGAAGCAGCCGGTCTGGCCGCCCGCCCCGACGGTGGAGCAGCTGCCGGTGCTGTTCGCGCCGACGCCGGCGTCGAGCGTGCCCTGCGCACGCGCCGCCCAGCTTTCGTTCTGCGGCGTCACCGCGAATTCGCGCAACTCCTTGGGCACGCGATATTGCTCGCGCGCGCTGCGGCGTTCGCAGATGACGATCTCGTCGCCGTCGTTGTTGGTCGGGCAGCGTTCGTTGCCGTAGAGGACGAGCACGCCGTTGACCGGTGCGCGCTTGGCGACCTCGCCCTGCGCGCCGATGACGACGGGTTTGGCCGCGCCGGGCAGCGCCGGCGTCTGGGTGACCTGCGCCGCCTGCGGTGTCGCCTGCGGAACCGTTTGCTGCGCCAGCACCGGGCCGGCGGTCAGCATCAGCGCGGTCGCGATGATCGTACGCATCGTCACTCCTCTCAAATCCTCTTCGCGGCCGCGATCGCGACCTTGCAGCCCAGCCGGATGAGGCCGCTGAGCACCGGATAGCCGACCGCCTGCTCCGCACCATGGGCGAGCGCATGGTCGCGATGCTCCAGCTCTTCCGCCTGGAAATCGGCGATCGCGTCCGACAGTTCGGGATCGCTGCCGCCGAGTTCGTCGCGCTGCGCCTGATAATGTTTGTCGATCTCCGTCTCCACCGCCGCGGTGCAGGCCATCGCGGCATTGGGGCCGATCGCCGCGGTGATCGCGCCGAGCGCGAAGCCGGCCTTGTCCCAGAACGGCTGGAAGAGCGTCGGGCGGACGCCGCGACGCACGATCATCGCATCGAAAAAGGCGCGATGCCGCTCCTCCTGCGCCGCCATGTGGTGGATGGCGCGCGCGGCGGGGTGCCGGTCGCCGAACACCGCCAGTTGCCCGGCATAGATGCGCGTCGCGCCATATTCGCCGGCCTGATCGACGCGGATCATCGCCTGCGTCGGTTCACGCCGGTCGCCCGGTTTCCAGCGGCTCATCGGGATGTCCTCATCCACCACAAGATAAGACCCGCGCCGCCGAGCGAAAGGATCGCGTTGAACCCGGCGAGCGAAATTCCGGCCAGCGACCATTGCGCCACGTCGCAACGGACGACCGGCGCGCGCATCAGCGCATCCAGCCGCGCCTCCGGCCCGAGGCCGCGCAGGTCGACCGTCTGGGTGCAGGCGGTGAAGCCGTTCCACCAATGATATTCGACGCCGGCATGCGCGACGCCGATCGCGCCCGACACGGCGATCAGCAGCGCGGCGAGGATGACGAACGCCTTGGCGATGCTCCGCTGCGGCACGACGAAGGCCAGCAACGCGAAGGGCAGCGCGGCGTAATGCGGCCAGCGCTGCCAGTGGCACATCTCGCACGGGAAGAGATGCCCGATCAGCTGCGATCCCCACGCGCCGGCGAGCAGCGCGGCAGGAAGCAGCAGCGCCAGCCAGCGCGCGCGGCGCTCGGCAGCGGTCAGCGGGCGGCTCACTTGACCTTCGGCTTCGTCGCGGCGGCGACCTGTGCCGCACCGCCCAGGCGGGCGACCGTCTTCAGCGCATAGTAAAGCTGGAAGTCCTCGATGCCCTGTTTCTTGAGCTGGTCCGGCGTCATCGCGAAGCGCGGATCGTCCTTGGTGTCTTCCTCGAGCACCTTGTTGTCCGCCTTGACCTCGTTGATGAGGTGGCGCCGCAGGTCGGCCTCGCGGAAGACCGGGCGCGTCTTGAAATCGGGGTCGCTGATCTGCGGCACGCGGATGTCGGGTTCGATCCCGCCTTCCTGCACGCTGCGACCCGACGGCGTATAGTAACGCGCGGTGGTCAGCCGCAGCGCGGTCTGCGGGCCGAGCTGCAGCAGGGTCTGTACCGATCCCTTGCCGAAGCTGCGCTCGCCCATCACCAGCGCGCGGTGGTGATCCTGCAGCGCGCCGGCGACGATCTCGGACGCCGACGCCGTGCCGGGATTGGTCAGCACGACCACCGGCAATCCGTGCGCATCGTCGCCCGATTTGGCGAAATAGCGCTCGATATCCGCCTTTTCGCGGCCCCGCTGCGAGACGATCTCGCCATGGTCCAGGAAGGCGTCGCTGACCGCGATCGCCTGCGTCAGCAGCCCGCCGCCATTGTCGCGCAGATCGACGACATAACCCAGCGGCCGATGGCCGAGGCTCTTGTCGATCGCCATGATCGCGGCGCGGGTGTCGGCGCCGGTGCTTTCGGAGAAGGTGTTGATGTTGATGTAGCCGACATCGCCGCGGACTTCCCATTTCACCGGCTTCTGGATGATGATCTCGCGATTCATCGTCACATCGACCGGCTTGTCCTGGCCGGGGCGGACCAATGTCAGGCTGATCTTGGTGCCGGGCTTGCCGCGCATCAGCCCGATCGCCTCGTCCAGCGTCTCGCCGTAGATCAGCTTGCCGTCGATATGCGTGATATAGTCGCCCGACTTGACGCCGGCGCGATAGGCGGGGGTATCCTCCTGCGGCGCCACCACCTTGACCGCGCCATCCTCCATCTGGACGGTGAGGCCGAGGCCGCCGTAATTGCCCTCGGTCTGGATGCGCAGATTGTCGTAATCGAGCGCGTCGACATAGCTCGAATGCGGGTCGAGGCTGGACAGCATGCCCTGAATCGCGCCCTTGATGAGCTTCTGGTCGTCGACCTTGTCGACGTAATCCGCCTTGATCCGGTTGAAGACGTCGAGGAACTGGTCGAATTCGCGATAGGTATCGGTGTCCACCGCCGCCATCGCCTGCGTCGCGAGCGGGATCAGGGACAGCGAGCCGAGGATTGCGGTCGCGGTAAGCAGCGGACGGGCCATCGAACATCCTGAAGGCGGGAAAACTCTGGGGGTTTAGCCTCTTTATCGACGCGGAGCAAAGCGCAGCGACGCTGAATGCAGGCTGACCCGACGAGGGGTCCCGTTCCCGCTCAGCCGAGCAGCGCGGCGATGTCCATCGGCCGGCCGCGACGGCGCAGTTCGACCGTCACGCGCGGATCCTCGCCCCCGCCCGCCACGCCGATCGGCGCCCCGGCCGCCACGCGCTGCCCGCGCGCGACGCCGGCCCGCCCCAGACCGGTGACGAGCGTCGTCCAGCCATCGGCATGGTCGATGATGACGATGACGCCATAATCGCGGAACGCGCGGGCATAACGGACGACGCCGGCCGCGGGCGCGACGACGGGCGCCGCCGCCGCGACCGCGAAGGTCAGCCCGCGCGACCGCACGCCCGAATCGGAGATTTCGTCCAGCCCGGTGACCAGCCGGCCCCGCACCGGCAACCGGTAGACGCCCTCCGACCGGCGCGGCGCGACCGTTCCGGGCGCAAGCGGCCTCGGCAAGGGACCGGGCAGCGTCGCGAGACCGGCCGCGGTCGCCCGCGCCGCATCGCCGCTGTCGAGCTGCTCGACGAGGTCCCGCGCGCGCTCGCCGAGTGCCAGCGCCCGGTCCGATTCGCTCATCGCGTTGCGACCCAGCGCCTGACTGCGGCGGCGATGCGTCGCCGCCAGCTGCGCGAGCGCGGTGCGATCCGCCTCCAGCCGCGCACGGCTGTCGCGCAATGCCACCGCGGCGAGCGCGGCATCCGCCTCCAGCGCACGGGTGCGGGCGATCTGCTGGCGGACCGCCTGCGTCCGTTCGCGGACGATCGGCAGCGCGCCGCCGAGCACCGCGCGAACATGGACGAGATCGTCGACCGACCCGGGCTGCGCGATCGCGACCACCGTCGGGCGGCGGGCGAGCGCGGTCAGCGCGGCGAGCAGGCGGGCGACCGGCGCCTGCGCCACACCGAGCGCGTACTGCTGGTCGGCGAGCAGGCCGGAGACGATCGCCTGTCGCGCGCGGGCAGCGGACAGCGTCGCCTCGGCGGCGGTGACGCGGGCGGCGAGCGCGGCTTCCTCCGCGCGCGCCCTGTCGGCGGCGTCGCGTTCGGCGGTGGCGCGGCGGGCGAGGTCTGCGGCTTTCCGCGTGGCGATCGCGGCGTCGCGCTTGGCGGCGGCGAGGCGCTGACGTTGGTCTGGCGGCGTCTGGCCCTGCGCGGGGAGCGTCAGGGCAAGGAGCGCCAGCGCCGTGCACGCGGTGCGCGTGCCGTCACGCTTCGGCGTCGTCTTTCCCGCTCGCCGCGCGTGGCGGGTCCGGGACAGGACCGTCCCCACCGTCACCCCTCCCGATGGTAGGGATGGCCCGCGAGGATCGCCGTCGCGCGGAACAGCTGCTCCGCCAGCATCGCCCGGGCGAGCATGTGCGGCCAGGTCGCGCGGCCGAACGAGAGGAGCAGGTCCGCCTCCGCCCGCTCGGCATCGCCGAAGCCGTCCGCCGCGCCGATCATGAAGCGGATTTCACGCGTGCCGGTGTCGCGCCAGCGTTCCAGCCGGCGCGCGAAGTCGATCGATCCCAGCACCTCGCCCTTTTCGTCGAGCAGGACGCGGACGGTCTGCGGATCGAGCGCGGGCAGCTTGCCGCCGGTATCGGGGAGTTCGGTGACGCGCGTCGGCCAGACGATTCGCTTCAGATAGCGGTCGACCAGCTCCGATTCGGGCGAGCGCCCGATCCGTCCGCGCGCCACGATGTGGAGGAGAATGTCAGGCCTCGGTCGTGGGCGGGAGCGGCTTGAGCGACGAGGAGACGGTATCGCCGAACTGCCACATCCGTTCGAGATTGTAGAAGGTGCGCACTTCGGGCCGGAACAGGTGGACGATGACGTCGTTCGCGTCGATCAGCACCCAGTCGGCGGTCTGCAGGCCCTCGATCCGTACGCTGCGGCCGAATTCCGCCTTGATCTTCTCGGCAAGCTTGTGCGCCATCGACGCGACCTGGCGCGTCGACCGCCCGCTGGCGATGACCATATGATCGGCGATCGAGGATTTGCCGGCGAGCGGGATCGTGATGACCTCCTCCGCCTGGTCGTCGTCGAGCGACGCCATGATAAGCCGGTGCAAGGCCTCGACTTCGGCCGGGTCGGCCGGTCGAACGGCCTGGGGGTTACTCGCCAAGGTGACTCCTGGGTTGCCGGCCCGGAAAATGCCGGTGCCAGTCGGGATCGGCCGCTCGGGCCGCGGTCGCGGAGGTAGGGTCGGGGCGGAAGCGCAACAGCACGAGTGCCGGCAATCTCCACGTCGTCCAATGCTTCGCCTGGCATGCGGGCCGTTGGAAGCGCCGCAGCCAACCCATCGCGACACTCGCGCGGGCCGAACGCTCATACCCCGGACGGGCGATCACCGCAATCGGCATCGTGCGCGCGATCCCGCGCCAGTCGCGCCAGCGGTGGAACTGCGCCAGATTGTCCGCCCCCATCAACCAGATGAACTGCCGCTTCGGGTAGCGGCGCTGGAGCTTGCGCAATGTGTCGAGCGTGTAGCGCGTGTGCAGCCGCGCCTCGATATCGCTTGCGCGGATCGGCGCGCGGCGCGCCATCCGCCGGGCCGAGGCAAGGCGCGCGGCAAGCGGCGCCATGTCGCGCGCGCCCGCCTTCAGCGGATTGCCGGGTGACACCAGCCACCATGCCTCGTCGAGATCGAGCGCGCGGATCGCCGCCAGCGTGATGCCGCGATGACCGCGATGCGCCGGGTTGAACGAGCCGCCGAGCAGGCCGGTGGGGGTCACGGTTCGAGCTGCCAGTCCTCGCGTTCGTGATGGACGCGAATGACCTCCACGACCGCGTCGACGATCCGGTAGCGGATCAGATAGGGCGTCTCATGGACGCGCAGAATGCGGTGACCATCGGCGATCGGACGGCCACCGCGGGGGAAATCCTCGAGAAACCGGGCGCGATGGCGCACCGCCGCCAGCGTCCGCAAGGCGAAGCCGGGCGGTGCCTCCCGCGTCAGCCAGTCGTCGATGCCGCGCAGGTCGTCCAGCGCCGGCGGCGACCAGATTACCCGCATCGTGCCCGATGCTTGGCGATCATCGCGTCGAGTTCGGCCATCACCTGTTCGTGCGGAATGCCCTCGCCGCGATCGAGCGAATCGACGCCGACCTGGATGAACGCGTCGAAATCGTCATCGCTTTCCGCCGCCCTACGGATCGCCTGCGCCGCAAATGCCTGACTGCTCATGCCCCGTCGCCGCGCGACGCGATCGACGAGCGCCATCGTCTCGGCATCGATGTCGGCATGGAGCGGCTGAAGGTTGGCCATATGGGTCCTATAGACCGCCCGCGCCGGCTTCTCAACTTAGCCGCGTACCTGCCCCGTCCCGCGGCCGACCCATTTGTAGGTCGTCAGCCCCTCCAGCGCGACCGGGCCGCGCGCATGGAGGCGGCCGGTGGCGATGCCGATCTCCGCCCCCAGACCGAATTCGCCGCCGTCGGCGAACTGGGTCGAGGCGTTCCACAGTACGATCGCGCTGTCGACCCCGGCGAGGAAGCGTTCGGCCACCGCCTCGTCCGCCGCGACGATCGCATCGGTGTGGTGCGAGCCGTGGCGGGCGATGTGCGCCATGGCCTCGTCGACACCATCGACCAGCGCGACGGAGGCGATGGCGTCCAGATATTCGGTGTCCCAGTCCGCCGCAGCCGCCGGCGCGACGCCGGTGAGCGCGGCGATGGCGGAATCGCCGCGCACCTCGCACCCCGCTTCGGCCAGCGCGGCGACCAATGCGCCCGTCTGCGGGTAGGCGCGATCGATCAGCAGCGTCTCCATCGCCCCGCAGACGCCGGTGCGGCGCATCTTGGCGTTGACGACGATCGCGCGCGCCATGTCGGGATCGGCGGACGCATCGATATAAACGTGGTTGATGCCGTCGAGATGCGCGAGCACCGGCACCCGCGCCTCGGCCTGGACGCGCGCGACGAGGCTCTTGCCGCCGCGCGGAATGATAAGGTCGATTGCCCCCTCCGCCGCCAGCATCGCGCCGACCGCCGCGCGATCGGTGATCGGCACCAGCTGCACCGCGTCCGCAGGCAGGCCGGCATCGGCGAAGCCGGCGACCAGCGCGGCGTGGATCGCGCGGTTGCTGTGCCGCGCCTCCGACCCGCCGCGCAGGATCGCGGCATTGCCCGCCATGACGCAGAGCGCGGCGGCATCGGCGGTAACGTTCGGCCGCGATTCGTAGACGATGCCGATCACGCCGATCGGCACGCGGACGCGCGACAACGACAGGCCGTTGGGCCGTTCGACCCGGTCGATCGTCTGGCCAACCGGATCGGCGAGGCCGGCGACAGCCTCGACCCCCGCGGCCATGCCGGCGACCCGCACAGGATCGAGCTTCAGCCGGTCGAGCAGCGCCGCGGTCAGCCCGCTCGCCGCGCCTGCCGCCACGTCGCGGGCGTTGGCGGCGAGGATGTCCGCCTCCGCGGCGCGCAACCGGGTGGCCGCGGCGCGCAGGCCCGCCGCCTTGGTCGCGGTCGGCAGTCCGGCGAGCGCGCGTGCGGCATCGCGGGCGCGGCAGCCCATGTCGGCGATCATTTCGGTCGGATTGTCTGCGTCGGCCATGGCATTCATTACCACGTCAAAGCCTCTCGCGCCATGATCGGAGGATTGCTAGGCTCGGCGCCATGTCGGGGGATATCACAGCAGCAGGGGACTTCATCACGGGCGCGCTCGCCGCCCGGTCGGTGGAGCCGCACGCGGGGGAAGGCTCCGGCCATGCGCATGGCGGGCTATGCCTCAATTGCGGGACGCGCCTGATCGGGGCGCATTGCCATGCCTGCGGGCAATCGGCGCACGTCCATCGCTCGGTCGGCGCGATCGGCCATGAGATCGCGCATGGCGTCTTCCATTTCGAGGGCAAGATCTGGCGGACGCTGCCGATGCTGCTGTGGCGGCCGGGCGACCTGACCCGCCGCTACGTCGCGGGCGAGCGGGCACGGTTCGTGTCGCCGCTGGCGCTGTTCCTGTTCACCGTCTTTCTGATGTTCGCGACGATCAGCGCGCTGGGCGGGGACATCGCCGAGGCGGTGTCGCCCGAATCGATGAGCCGCAACATGGTCGGCTTCGCCCGCGGGGTGGAAAAGGCGGAGGCGGCGCTGGAGAAGGCGGAGGGACAGCGCGCCACCCTAGCCGCGGCGGGCAGGCCGACGGTCGAGATCGACCGCGAGATCACCGCGCTGCGCACCACGCGCGATGCGTTGAAGAAGACGCAGGCGGGCGATGCATCGGACACCGATTTCAAGCTGACCACGTTCAAGACCGGCTGGGCGTCGCTTGATCACGGCATCGACAAGGCGAACAAGAACCCCGGCCTCGCCCTCTACAAGCTGCAGACCAGCACGTACAAATACAGCTGGCTGCTGATCCCGATCTCGACGCCGCTCGTCGCGCTGCTGTTCCTGTGGCGGCGGCGGTTCGGGCTGTACGATCATGCGATCTTCGTCACCTACAGCCTCGCCTTCATGATGCTGATGGTCATCGCGCTGATGCTGGCGGGGGTCGTCGGGGTGAGTGCCGGCTGGCTGGTGCTGGCGGTCTATGTGCTGCCCCCGGTGCACATGTTCCGGCAGTTGCGCGGCGCCTATTCGCTGCGCAAGCGATCGGCGGCGTGGCGGACCGCGGTGCTGCTGGTCTTCGCGTGGACGGCGCTGTTGCTGTTCCTCGTGCTGCTGACGCTGCACGGACTGACCGACTGAACCGTCGCGGGCGCGGCGACATGGGCAAGAGGACCACGATTGCGCCGTGCGTTCGCGGGCGGCTGGAGAGGCGCCGACCGGTGTAGGACGGGGCGGAATGGTGTCCGGCGATCGTGCAGCGGGGTGCCCGGCCGGTGGGCAACGGGCAAACGATGCCGCAAGCGCCACCCCTCGCCGCATTAGCAGGGGTAGGTCTTGGCCAGAACCTTCGCATAGCCGTCCTTGAGCGGCAGTTTCTTCTCTGCCGGGGACAGCGCGTCCAAGCCGCCGAGCATCTGGAGAATGCCGATCTTTTCGCCATCGGGCATGCAGGCGATCGGGCGCTTGCCCGCGGCGACGCGCGCCGCGCCCTCGGCGCGCAATTGCCGGGTTGCGGCGTCCGCCTCTGCCTTGAGGACCCGATAATCGGGGTTGGTCAGCGCGGTGAACGGGTTGGCGCGCAGTGGTGCCGCCCTCGTCAGGAACGTGGCAACCGTCATCGCGGCGGAGGCGGGGGCGGCGATCCCGAGCGAGATCAGGCTGAGGACGATTGCGGGGGCGATCAGGACTTTACGCGACATCGGCGGCACTCCGGGTGGAATGCCGCCGATTAATCGCATCCGGCTGACGGCGCGATGAACCGCGCCGCGAAGACGGGATCAGGCGCCGAGCGGTGCCGGATTGCCGAACGGGCCGCCGGGACGACGGGTCTTGGGAATCGAGGTGCCGGCGCGCGGCACGCTCGACTTGGGTCCCGAGGGATCGGGACGACCAATTTCCTCACCCGCGATCAGCTTCTTGATCTCGTCGCCGGACAGCGTCTCATATTCGAGCAGGGCGCCGGCGAGCAGGTGGAGCTGGTCGACATGCTCGGTCAGCAGCTGCTTGGCGCGGGTCAGCCCGCCCTCGACGATGCCCTTGATCTCGTCGTCGATCAACTGCGCGGTCGCGTTCGACATGCGGACCGGCTGCGACGAGGAATAGCCGAGGAAGGATTCGCCCTCCGGCTGGGCATATTCGACCGGCCCGACCTTGTCCGACATGCCCCATTTGGTGACCATGTCGCGCGCGAGCCCGGTGGCGTACTGGATGTCGCCGGACGCGCCGGACGACACCTTGTCGTAACCGAAGATGATCTCTTCGGCGACGCGGCCGCCCATCGCCACCGCGAGGTTCGCGTACATCTTGTCGCGATGGTAGCTGTAACTGTCGCGTTCCGGCAGGCGCATGACCATGCCGAGCGCACGCCCACGCGGGATGATCGTCGCCTTGTGAATCGGGTCGGACGCCTGTTCGTGGATCGAGACGATCGCATGGCCGGCCTCGTGATAGGCGGTCATGCGCTTTTCGTCCTCGGTCATGACCATCGACCGGCGCTCGGCGCCCATCATGACCTTGTCCTTGGCCTCCTCGAACTCGGCCATCGCGACGAGGCGCTTGCCCTTGCGCGCCCCGGTCAGCGCCGCCTCGTTGACGAGATTGGCGAGATCGGCGCCCGAGAAGCCCGGCGTGCCGCGCGCGATGACGCGGGCGTCGACGTCGGGCGCCAGCGGCACCTTCTTCATATGGACTTCGAGGATCTTGATCCGGCCCTCGATATCCGGGCGCGGCACGACGACCTGGCGGTCGAAGCGGCCGGGACGCAGCAGCGCGGGGTCGAGCACGTCGGGACGGTTGGTCGCCGCGACGATGATGATCCCCTCATTGGCCTCGAAGCCGTCCATCTCGACCAGCAGCTGGTTGAGCGTCTGTTCGCGTTCGTCGTTGCCGTTGCCGAGGCCGGCGCCGCGATGGCGGCCGACCGCGTCGATTTCGTCGATGAAGACTATGCACGGCGCCGACTTCTTGGCCTGTTCGAACATGTCGCGGACGCGCGATGCGCCGACGCCGACGAACATCTCGACGAAGTCCGAGCCCGAGATGGTGAAGAACGGCACGCCCGCCTCACCCGCGATCGCGCGGGCGAGCAGCGTCTTGCCGGTGCCCGGCGAACCGACCAGCAACGCGCCCTTGGGAATCTTGCCGCCGAGACGCGCAAACTTGGTCGGGTCCTTGAGGAAGTCGACGATCTCCGTCAGCTCCGACCGCGCCTCGTCGATGCCGGCGACATCGTCGAAGGTGACCTTGCCTTCCTTCTGCGTCAGCATGCGCGCGCGGCTCTTGCCGAACCCCATCGCGCCGCCACCGGTATTCTTCTGCATCTGCTTGAGCACGAAGAAGGCGATGCCGAGGAACAGCAGGAACGGCAGCGACTGATAGAGCAGCAGCATCCACATCGACGTGCCCTCGTCGGGCTTGGCCGCGATCGTCACGTTCTTCTGGCGCAGGTGCGGCACCAGCGTCGGGTCCTGGATCGGATAGGTCCGGAACTTGTCGCCGCTGGAATAGGTGCCGGTGATGACGTCGCGGCTGATCGCGACATCCTTCACGGTGCCTTCGTCGACCTGATCGAGGAACTTCGAATAGGCGACCGTATTGCCGGCGCCGGCGCTGGTGCGGCCGTCGAATATGGTCACGAACAAAGCCAGCGCGAGCAGGATGCCGACCCAGATGAGCAGGCTCTTCATCCAGGGGCTGCCGCCGCCATTGTTGCCGCCGTCGTTCCCGCTGCCGTTCGGGGGCTGCTTGTCGTTGTCGTTCATCCCGCCAAGATAAGCGCATGCGGGTTAATGGCAATGGAACGGATGCCCGGATTCGTGGTGCCCGGCGAGGAATCCGGGCGATTTGGCGATCGCCCGGCGTCGATCAGCCCGAACGGCGCGCCGGAGCGGGGCGGAAGCGCCACGCGCCGCCCTGAGGGCCGACCACGACGCCGGCCTGCGTCGCCCGTTTTCCGGCCGCCAGCGCGTCGAGCAACGATTCGATATTGGCCGATTCGCTCCACCTCGGTGCGGCGATCCCGGCCGTCTCGATCACGAGCCCGATCGCGCGGCGGGCCAGGCGACGGGTGAGTTCGCGCGGCAGGTCGGCGACGTCGACGCGCACGACCGGACCGGCGACCGTCGCGCGGCTCGACCACAGCCAGTCGACGATCGCGCGGACATCGCCGTCCGCCTCCGCCAGCGCCGCCGCGGAGCGGGCGATCTGCGGCGGGCCGAGCCATTCGTTGGCGTCGAGCAGGCGGCGGAAGCGAGTGCGGTCGTGTGCCGGATCGAGGTTGGAGGGATCGTCGACGAACGGCACCTCCGCCCGGCGGACGATCGCGCGCAGCTCGGCGCGGCGCCAGTCGAGCAGCGGCCGGATCACCGTCACCGCGCCGATCGTCGTGCGCGGCCGCACCCCGGCGAGACCGGCGATGCCCGATCCGCGCGCCGCGCGCATCAGGAAGGTTTCGGCCTGATCGTCGACATGATGTGCGGTCGCCAGCGCCTCCGCCGCGATCGCACGCGCATGATCGGCGAGCAGCGCGTAACGGGCATGGCGCGCCGCCGCCTGGATGCTGGCGCCGGCGATCGGCTGCGCGGGGACGAGCGTCGCATGAGGGACGGCGAGGTGCGCGCAATGCGCCGCCACCATCGCCGCCTCCGCCGCGGCATCCGCGCGCAGCCGGTGATCGACCGTCGCGGCGTGGACGCCGTCAGGGAAGGCGGCGGCGGCGAGCGTCAGCATCGCCATGCTGTCCGGGCCGCCGGACACGGCGACGAGCAGCGCCCCGCGGGGCTCATGCCCTAGCGTGCGGATCAGGTCGTGACGAAACCGGTCGGCCTGCTCGGCCAGCGGCTCACTTGCACTTGGCGGCGGTACGGCCCTTCTCGACATCGGCCTTCATCTGTCCGGAAACCTTGCTGCCGTAGACGTCGGTGAGCTCGCCGTACACCTTGCAGGCATCGGCCGGCTTGTTGAGCTTCATCAGCGCTTGGGCGAGATAATAGAGGCTGTCGGGCGCGCGCTCGCCGTCGGGCATCTTCTTGTAATTGTCGTAGAAAGCCATCGACGCGAGGCTGGGCTTGCCCTCATCGAGGTAGGAGCGGCCGAGCAGGTTCTGCGCATAGCTGGCGCGGCGGTGCTTGGGATAGGTGGCGACCACCTTCTTGAGCTGCGCCTCGGCCTGCGGATATTGCTTCGCCGCCCACAGGCGATAGCCGTAGAGATATTCGTCCTCGGGCGTGTCGCCGGTCGCGGGCTTGTCGACCTTCGCGCCGGTCGCCGGCGCGCTATCCTCCGCGGTGTCGACCACGGTCGCGGGCGTCGCCACGGGGCGGGGCGTCGCGGTGCCGCGCGGCGGCGTCCGGGTCGGCCGCGTCGTCGCGCCGGCCGCCGCCTCGTCCTCGCCGAGCGGCGTCGAGGCGGGCGTAGTCGCCAGCGCCGGGGTAGAGGCGAGGCCGGCGAGCCTCGCATCGGTGCTGCGCTTGTAGGCGTCGAACTGGTCCTGCAGCTGACGGACCTTGTAGCCCGTCTGCTCGATCTGGTCGGTCATCCCCGCCATCTGCTGCTCCAGCGCGGTGACGCGGCTGGTCAGGTCGGCGACCGCGCTGGTCGCGGGGCTGCCGCCGGCGGCCTGCGGCGTATCGGGCCGCGAGATCTCGGGCTGGAGATACTGGCCGGCGCCGCCCGGAAAGACCTTGCGCTGCACCGCGCGCATCTCGCTTTCGAGCTTGCCGACGCGGCCCTCAACATTGCTCTGCGCCAATGCGGCGACGGGAATCAAGGACGTGGCGGCGGCAAGCGCCCAGATGATCGTACGCATGGTCTTGGGCACCCCCCGGCGCGTGTCAGGTTAACGAAGCGCCGTCATAGCTGCATCCGCCTAGCTGTCGCCAGCCTTAAGGCGCAGAAGAATTGCCCGTCGCCGCCGGTTCTTGCGACGACTGGAGGTTGGCGCGCTGCGTCTCGCTGAGCGCCGGACGGCGCTCGCTGCGCGCGGGCCGCGTCGCGGCGGCGCGCGTCGGGGTCCGGTCGGCCGTCGCCGCCGCCGGTGTGGCGGCGGCCTCGGGCTGTCCGGCGAGCCGCGCCGCGATCGCCTCGCCGCTGACCCGTACGTCCTTGATCGCGCGCGATCCGTCGCCGAGCGGCGGGATCGCCGAGCCGTTGAGCGTCACCGCGAGCTTGTCCGGGCGGCCGACGTTGATCTTCGGATCGTTGGCGCCGGCCGGGACGGTGAACGTCTCGCCCGGCTTCATCGTGCCGAGATACAGCGTCGCGTTGTCGGCGTCGTATACGCGGAGCCACACCTCGTCGCTGGCGGTCAGCACCACCTGTCCGCCGGTCGGCGCCGCCGGGGTGGCGGCGGGCGTCGGCGTCGGCGCGATCGTCTGCGCGACCACCGTCTCGCCGGCGGCGGGCGTGCCGCTGCCCGGCTGGAACAGGCTGGTGCCATACCACAGGCCGACGAGGATCAATACCGCGAGCGCGACGCCGACGCCGAGGATCGCCACCCCGCGCGACGGCACGCGGGCGGGATCGGCGGTTTCGTACGGGACATATTCCGGGCGGCGCGGCCCGAGCCGGTCGAGATCGCGCCGCACCTCCTGCGCGATGACGACCTCGTCGATGCCGACCGCGCGGGCATAGGCCTTGGAAAAGCCCATTGCATAGGTCGGCGACGGCAGCGCGGCGTAATCGCCCGCCTCCAGCGCCTCCAGATGCCGCTGCGGCACGCGGGTGCGCGCGGCGACTTCCGCCAGACTCAGTCCCCTGCTCTCGCGCGCCTCACGCAACCGCTCCCCCGGCCGGGCCGGCGGAACGGTATTCGGGTTGGGCTGGCCGGGATCGACCTCGTCCATTCGTGTCTCCAATGGAGTGCTGCGGATCGCTGACGTGGGCGACATTCCCCGATGCCTTGCTGCAAGTCAACGTGAGCGCCGCCCGGTTCGACGGCCTTTCAGGCCAGATCGACGCCGCTTTGCACCGCCCAGTCGGTCAGCGCCCCGCGCATGTCGCGTGGCGGACGCGCGATCAGCTGCGCGACGAAGGCGGTGAGCGCGGCATGATCGAGGCTGCGCACCATCGCCTTGATCGGCCCGATCGCCGCCGGCGTGATCGACAGGCGGTCGATACCCAGCCCGATCAGCGCCATCGCCTCGACCGGCCGGCCGCCCATCTCGCCACAGACGGCGAGCGCGACCTCGGCGTCGCGGCACGGCCCGACCACCCGCGACAGGAAGCGCAGGATCGACGGGCTCAGCCAGTCGTAGCGTTCGGCGAGGCGCGGATTGGCGCGATCGGCGGCGAACAGGAATTGCGTCAGATCGTTGGTGCCGACCGACAGGAAATCGATCTCCGGCAGCAGCAGGTCGAGCTGTTCGGCGAGTGCCGGCACCTCGAGCATCGCGCCATAGCGGATCTCGAGCGGCAGGCGGCGGCCGCGTGCGCCGATCCATGCCCGCTGCGCCTCGAACAAGGCCTTCGCCTCGGCGAATTCCCATGCTTCCGACACCATCGGGAACATGACGTTCAGCGTGCGGCCCGACGCCGCCTCGATCAGCGCGCGCGCCTGCACCTTCATCAGGCCGTCGCGATCGAGCGCGAGCCGCAACGCGCGCCAGCCCATCGCCGGATTCTCCTCGTCCGCATCCTCCTTGTTGAGGTAGGGCAAGGCCTTGTCGCCGCCGATGTCGACGGTGCGGAAGATCACCGGGCGGTCGCCGGCGGCATCCAGCACCTCCTTGTAGAGGCGCTGCTGGCGCTCGCGCTGCGGCAGCGTCGCGGAAACGAGGAACTGGAATTCGGTGCGGAACAGGCCGATCCCGTCCGCGCCGGTGATATCGAGCGCGGCGACGTCGTCGCGCAGGCCGGCGTTGACCATCAGCGTGACGCGATGGCCGTCCTTCGTCACCGGCGGCACGTCGCGCAGCGCGGCGAAGGCGGCCTTGCGCTTCTGGCGGAGCGCCAGCTTCGATTCGAACGCCTCCTCCATCCCCGACGACGGGCGGACGAAGACGTTGCCCGCGACCGAATCGAGCAGCAGCAGGTCGCCTTCCGCGATCAGCCGGCGGACGTCGCGGACGCGGCCGAGCACCGGCACGCCCATCGCCCGCGCGACGATGGTGACATGCGCGGTCAGCGACCCTTCCTCGAGGATCACCCCCTTCAGCCGGCGCTTGTCATATTCGAGCAGCTCGGCGGGGCCGAGGTTGCGCGCGATCAGGATCGTGTCCTGCCGCAACCCCATCTGCGCCGCCGTGCCCATCTGGCCCGAGACGATGCGCAGCAGCCGGTTCGCCAGATCCTCGAGGTCGTGCATCCGGTCGGCGAGCAGCGGATCGTCGATCTGGCGCATGCGCTGGCGGGTACGCTGCTGGACGCGCTCGATCGCCGCCTCGGCGGTGAGCCCGCTGTCGATCGCCTCGTTGATCCGCCGCGCCCAGCCCTCGTCATAGGCGAACATCTTGTAGGTCTGCAGGACCTCCTCATGCTCGCCGCCGACGCCGAATTCCGCCTCGCGCGTCATCCGGTCGATCTGTTCGCGCATCTTGTCGAACGCGGCGTAGACGCGGTGGCGCTCCGCATCGGTATCCTCGGCGACGGTATGTTCGACGACGATCCGCGGCTGGTGGAACACCGCATGGCCCGAGGCCATGCCCTCGACCAGCTTCTGCCCGGGCAGGCGGACCGCGGCGGTCGACTGCGGACGGTTGGTGCCGGCGCCCGCGGCGTCGATCAGCCCGGCATTGGCGATCAGTTCGGACAGGACCATCGCGACGGTCTGCAACGCCTCGATCTCGACGTCCTGATATTTGCGCTGCTCGCTGTGCTGCACCGCGAGCACCCCGACCGCGCGTTCGCGGCGGATGATCGGCACGCCGGCGAAGCTGTGGTAGCGCTCCTCGCCCGTTTCGGGCTTGTAGGCGAAATCGGGATGGCTGGCGGCCTCATCGAGGTTGAGCACCTCGACATCCTCGGCGATCGAACCGACCAGGCCTTCGCCCAGCGCCAGCTTGGTGACGTGCACCGCCGCCTGGTCGAGCCCGCGGGTGGCGAACAGTTCGAGCACGCCCTCGCGCAGCAGATAGATCGAGCAGACCTCGCTATCCATCGCCTCGGCGATGATGCCGACGACGGCGTTCAGCTTCGCCTGCGCCGGGTTGCGGCCGGCCATGACGTCGTGGAGACGGGTGAGGATTTCGCGGGCGGAGGCGGCGGCCGAACTGGGCATAGGGCTTGTCTACCGGATCACGCACCGAAAGCTAACGGCAAACTCAAAGGCCACCTGTTACGGCTTTTTTCGGCACTGGTCGTATATGATGATCGCCTCGATGACGACCACAACGATCAACATCCAGATGATGTTTTCATAGTTTGCGAGATGTCGTTCCGCTTCGCGCAGCAATCGGGGACACGCAATGGCCAAATCATCGCTTTCCATCATCCATCCCCACGTCAAATAAACCGTCCTGCGATCCCGCCGGCGGATTGAGGCCGAGATGCTTCCAGCCGCCGGCGTTGAGCACGCGGCCGCGCGCGGTGCGCGCGACGAGGCCGAGCTGGATCAGATAGGGTTCGATCACCTCCTCGATCGTGTCGCGCGGTTCGGACAGGCCGGCGGCGAGCGTCTCGACGCCCACCGGCCCGCCGCGGTAGATGTCGGCGATCATGTGAAGGTAGCGCCGGTCCATCGCGTCGAGGCCGAGCGCATCGACCTCCAGCCGGTTGAGCGCGCGGTCGGCGGCGATGCGATCGACGGTCGGCGTACCCGCGACATTGGCGAAGTCGCGCACCCGGCGCAGCAGGCGGCCGGCGATACGCGGCGTGCCGCGCGCGCGGCGGGCGATCTCGCTGGCGCCGTCGGGGGCGATGCCGAGGTCGAGCAGCCCGGCCGCGCGGGTGACGACGCGGGTCAGTTCCTCGACGGTGTAGAATTGCAGGCGGACGGGAATGCCGAAGCGGTCGCGCAGCGGCGTCGTCAGCAACCCCTGCCGCGTCGTCGCGCCGACCAGCGTGAACTTGGGCAGGTCGATCCGGACGCTGCGCGCCGACGGCCCCTCGCCGATCATCAGGTCGAGCGCGCGATCCTCCATCGCCGGGTAGAGCACCTCCTCGACCGCGGGCTGGAGGCGGTGGATCTCGTCGATGAACAGCACGTCGCCGTCCTCGAGATTGGTGAGCAGGGCGGCGAGGTCGCCCGACTTGGCGATGACCGGGCCGGAGGTGGCGCGGAAGCCGACGCCCATCTCGCGCGCGATGATCTGCGCCAGCGTCGTCTTGCCGAGCCCCGGCGGGCCGAAGAACAGCACATGGTCGAGCGCGTCACCGCGCTGCCGCGCCGCCTCGATGAACACGCGCAGATTCTCACGCGCGGCCTGCTGCCCGACGAATTCGTCGAGGCTGCGCGGCCGCAGCGCCGCATCGACGTCCTCGGGACGGCGGCTGGCGGTGAGGAGGCGGTCGTCGGTCATTGTTCGACCGGGAGAGCATGCCGCAGATCGCGGGCCTGATGGATGATGCGATCGATCATGACGGCGCCGCCGACGACGCGATACAGGATACGATGGGGACGATGCGACAGGGACCGGACGCCCAGTTCCAGATCGGGCCATTCCTGGCCGGCGAATGGCTGGTCGCGCAACAAAGCGAACAAGCGACGAAACCCTTCGATATGCGCCTCTGATGCCGAACGGCCGAATCGGCGCCGGCCTTCCCTGCCGATAATCTGCAGATCGCGACGGGCTTGCGCGCTGACGCGCAGCCTAGTCATCTGCGTTACGGATATCGGCGATGATGTCGTCCAATATGTCTTCGGGTTCGCGATCGACGATCCCCGACGCGATCCCTTCCTCGACCAGAAGGCGGACGCGCCGCACATCGGCCTGATAACTATGCTGATCGCGCTCGATCAGCACGCGCAGATAATCGGCCGGATCGGTGAATCCCGCCGCGGACACGCGCCCTTCGACATAGCGCTGGAGGTCGGCCGGGAGAGAGACGTGCAGTTGCGCCATGTTCCCGATATAGTCCTGTTTCATCCGAGCGTCCAGCGACGTGGGATCACTTCGCCGCCTTGCGCAGCGCCAGCCGCACCAATGCGTCGAGCGTCGCCGCGGGGCCAAGGTCTTCCTCCGCCGCGCCGACCGCGCTTGCCGCCTCGGCGGGGCGGAAGCCGAGATTGAGCAACGCCGACACCGCATCCGCGGCGGCGCCGGCCGGCATGACCTGCGCGGCCGCCGCGGGGCCCAGCGCGACGGTGCCGACCTTGTCCTTCAGCTCGCGGACGATCCGCTCGGCGAGCTTCGGGCCGACGCCGTTGGCGCGCGCGACCATCGCCTTGTCCTGCGCGGATACCGCACGCGCGATCTCGGCCGTGTCGAGCGCCGACAGGATCGCGAGCGCGACGCGCGAGCCCACCCCCTGGACGCCGGTCAGCAGGCGGAACCAGTCGCGCTCCTCGGCGCGGGCGAAGCCGACGAGGCGGATCGAATCCTCGGCGACCAGCATCTCGGTGTGCAGCATCGCCGCCTCGCCGACCGGGCCGATCGCGGCGAGCGTGCGCGCCGAGGCGCCGACGAAATAGCCGACGCCGCCGACGTCGATCACGGCATAATCAACGCCGGTCGCATCGAGCCGGCCCTTGAGATGTGCGATCATGCGGTCACCCTGGCGCGGCGCGCCATGCCCTGGGCCGAGGCGAGATGATGCGCGTGCGTGATCGCGACCGCAAGCGCGTCGGCGGCGTCGGGCCCGGCCAGCTTCGCACCCGGCAGCAGCACGGCCATCATCGCCTGGATCTGGCGCTTTTCCGCGCCGCCGGTGCCGACGACCGCCTTCTTGACGGTCGAGGGGTGATATTCGCCGATATGCAGTCCGCTGGCGGCGGCGGCGAGCAGCACGACGCCGCGCGCCTGGCCCAGCTTGAGCGTGGATTGCGCGTTGGTGTTGCCCAGCACCTCCTCGACCGCGGCGCCGTCGGGGCGCTCGGCGAGGATCACGTCGATCAGCGCGGCGTGCAGGTTCGACAGGCGGCGGGGGAGCGGCATCGACGGATCGGTCCTGATCTGGCCGTTGGCGATATGCTTGAGGCGGTTGCCGTCGGCATGGATGACGCCCCAGCCGGTGGTGCCGAGCCCGGGGTCGAGGCCAAGGATAATCATGGGGAAAGCCCCTCCTCTTCAGAGGAGGGGTTGGGGTGGAGGAGTCCGGTCGTTGGCCAGCGCGGTGGCATCTGGCGAGCGCGGTCGAGGATGGTCAGGAGCACGCCTTCCATATTGGTCATGACGTCGGCGTTGGTGAAGCGAAGTATGGCGATGCCGTATTGCTGCTTCAACAGCGCATCGCGCCTGCGGTCGGTGGCGGGATCATGAGTGTCGCCATCGATCTCGATGCCAAGCGCAAGCGACGGGCAGAAGAAATCGAGGATGCGGCTGTCGATCGCATGCTGCCGACGAAATTTGAAACCGCCCAGGCGCGAGCCGGACAGATGTCGCCAGAGACGACGTTCGGGTTCCGTGGGGTTGCGGCGGTTTTGGCGCGCATGATCGATCACCCTCGTGACTCCTCCACCCCAACCCCTCCTCTGAAGAGGAGGGGCTTTTCCGGTCAGCCCAGCTTCTCCATCACCTCGTCGGAGACCTCGTAATTGCCCCATACGGTCTGCACGTCGTCGTCGTCGTCGAGCGTGTCGATCAGCTTGAACAGCGTCGCCGCATCGCCTTCGTCGACCGACACCATCGTCTGCGGACGCCAGGCGAGCTTGGCGCCTTCGGGTTCGCCGAGCACCGGCTCGAGCGCCTTGGCGACTTCGTGCAGGTCGCCGACCGCGGTCCAGATCTCGTGGCCGTCCTCGGACGAGGTCACGTCCTCGGCCCCCGCTTCCAGCGCCGCTTCGAACACCGTTTCGGCGTCACCGGCGGCGGCGGGGTAGCTGATGAGGCCGACGCGATCGAACGCATGGCTGACCGAACCGCTCGCGCCGAGGTTGCCGCCGTTCTTCGACACCGCGGTGCGCACGTTGGTCGCGGTGCGGTTGCGGTTGTCGGACAGCGCCTCGATGATGAGGCTGACGCCGCCGGGGCCGAAGCCCTCGTAGCGGATTTCCTCGTAATTCTCGGTATCGCCCTTCGACGCCTTGTCGATCGCGCGCTGGATATTGTCCTTGGGGACCGACTGCGCCTTGGCGGCGTTGACCGCGGCGCGCAGGCGCGGGTTCATGTCGGGATCGGGAAGACCCATCTTCGCCGCGACGGTGATTTCGCGGGAAAGCTTGGAGAACATGCCCGAGCGCTTCTTATCCTGCGCGCCCTTGCGGTGCATGATGTTCTTGAACTTGGAATGGCCTGCCATGACTGCCTCTAGCGAATAATGGCACGTCCTTAGGCCGCGGGCGCGCGGTTCGCCAGCCTGTCGATCTTTTCCTCCAGCGCCGCGAGCCGGTCGAGCACGACGCCGTCGAGCTTCTGGTGCAGGCGCAGGATGTCGAGTTCGGCGCGCAGGTTGGTCTCGTAATCGAGGCTGGCGGCGAGCCGGTCCTTCGCCGCCTGGCGGTTCTGGCTCATCATGATGACCGGCGCCTGGATCGCCGCGACGGTGGAGAGCATCAGGTTGAGGAAGATGTAGGGGAAGGGATCGAACGCCGCGCCGAAATGCGCCAGCACGTCCGAATTGAGCAGCATCCAGCCAAGCAGCACCGCGGTGAAGGCGATGATGAAGCTCCACGAGCCGCCGATCGCCGCGACCCGGTCGGACAGGCGCTCGCCGAAGCTCGCCCGCGCATCCGCCTCGTCGGCGGCGTCGCGGCTGACGATCGTACCGGCATCGATGCTGTCGAGGACGCGCCGCTCCTCCGCGTCGAGCGCATGCGCGGGCTTGCGCAACAGGCGCTGGGCGAGATCGGCGAGCGGGATCGGCGACATGGGGCCTCCTCGGGCGGCAGGGATCGACCGGTGCCGTAGTGGAGCGGTCGCGAACCGGCAATCGCCGCAAACCGCTTGCCCCA
>Ga0209630_10000988_pt1 | contig 31768 bp, 28 predicted proteins | sample COG_01_FD_184745 | JGI IMG/M metagenome (GOLD analysis project Ga0209630, IMG submission 184745) | Pelagic Microbial community sample from North Sea - COGITO 998_met_01 (SPAdes) (version 2) | ecosystem: Environmental > Aquatic > Marine > Neritic zone/Coastal water | place: Helgoland, sampling... | reverse complement strand
TGCATCTGGTGGGGCTATGGTTTCATTACACTCTAATGATAGTAATACCAGTAATCAAATATATTATAAAGGTACCCAACACATATTTAATACCACATCTGACACTAGACTATTAACATTAAATCAAAATGGCGCTTCTATTGGTGATGAAGACCCACAAGATCCAGATGGTAACGAGTTATTAACAAGAGTCGAAATTGAATCTTTGGTTGAAAACCAAATCCAAGCTGAACAATCATCTAATCTATCAGAGAATGGTTATCAAATTCTACCATCGGGTTTGATTATGCAGTGGGGAAGAGTTCAGGTTAATTATACCCAAACAACAGTCAGCGAAGATTTTCCATTACAGTTCCCTAATGGGTGCTTAAACGTTACCGCCACCGTCAATCACACAGCCGCCGTTAGCGGAACTTGGAATGTATATGTTACGAGTTTTAATAACTCCTCGGTAACATTTCTTGGTGAACATGATTTACAGACAGGTAGCGCATACGCCTATTGGCAAGCCATCGGTCATTAAAAATTAATAAATAGAAAACTATCCTACTAATGTAACAACCCACTATTATTTTCTTGTAGTAGTAAATCACCAGTTTCACGTAAGATATAACCAGTTTCTGGCTCTATAATTATATCAGGTATTTCGTATACACTGGTATCAACAACATCAACTTCTTCCTCTCGATGTAATCTGAGGTTGATATATGTATCTTCATATAATTTTTCAATTTTATTGAATACATCATCATTCATATCATCAGTTAATTCTGTTCCATATAATTTTACGGAACCATATTCACTCTTTCTGATGTTTTTATTCTGGTTATAGAAACCTGCAATTTCTTCAATATATGATCTCTTTTTAATTGGGATAATTAAAGATGCTTCAGGTAGTTTCTTATACATTCTATTGTAGTTAATAACATCAAAATAATTGAATGTATAATTAAATATAGATATATTTTCAATTTTAAAGCTACCTGATATCATATCATTGCTACTTGATGTCACTTGAGAATCAATTGTTTCCTCGCATGAAATATTTGTACCTCCAACAAATATCTTATTATCTCTTAACGTATTTGAAAAAGCATATTTATTTTTATCAAATTTTTGAATATCAATAATTGTTCCATTACAATATGTAGTAATTGTACCAAACTTATTAGAAAATATTAAATTAATAATAGGTTCATTAGACTCATCGATAAATTTACGATCAACTTCTAATTCAATATAATCTCTTTTATGATAATTAAATATATTAAAGAGAGAAATTTTTAAAGTAAATCGTTTTTCTAAGAATTTTGTATTAAATCTAACTTTAGGTTTAATTAGATTACCAACAATAGGTTTATCATTCACTGTTGTAACTAAATCTAAATCTTTATCATATCTATAAACATTTAAATTAGTATATTTATCATATACATCTATATATTCAAATATTTTACCATCTCTTTGATATCGAACAACATTAAAGGAAACTATAGTAGTAGAATGAATAATAACCTCTTTAACTAGTTTAGGTACACCGTTATTTGAAATTTTAAGTAGTTTGTTAAGACCATGGTCAGATGTTAAAACATATATTATATTATCTTTATCTACATAAAAATCTTTAATCTCACCATCACCAGTTAATTTAATCACTGGTGTGGGTATATCCTTATAATATATATCATTACCCCTTAATATATAATATTCATCAGAATTTGAATAATCTATATAATCACCCTCACCAGTATAAAACCCATCATCATGTTTAATAAATAGATCATGGTCAGTATTTAGTACAGTATATTTGAACTCTAATATATCTTCTTCTGGTACATAACTTGAGATAGAGTTTGTGCCAGAATCTAGAACATATAATTTTTTATCACTATATTTAATATCTGATATATTTTTACCAACTAAAGTGTCGGTTTTATTTGATATAAAATCTAAATATTCAATAGTATATATCACACCACCACAATCAACGTAAAATAAATTAAAATCATCTGTAAATATGATGTCATCTATAGTGGCACCAATATCGAAAGTTTTTATAATATTATAATCAAAATCATAATATCTAATTTCGCTATCATTTACAGACAGAGTATAAGGTGAAAAATCCTTATCGATAGTTAGAGATATGTTTTTATTTCCAAAAATATTATTACCTTTAAAGTTATCAATATCAAAATCAGATAAAGCGATATTTAAACTAAATTCATCATCATATTCTGTAGTATCCGTAAGAAGGTGGAAACTATTTTCATAATCCATAACCTCACTAGTTTTATCACCAATATTAAATGAACTCAATTCATTATATAATGAGATAGATGTTTTTTTACCAAGTCTTTCATACATATAAAGACAATTGGGTTCAATAGTTAATTTACTTTCTACATCAAAAATACCAACAGTTTTATCAAACTCTTTATAATATGTTTCATATGGGTCTTTTAACCCATTTGAAGTTGAAAATGACTCTAATGTTTCTAAACTATTCCAACCCTCTTCAGATAGAGCATTGAATTTAGTAACAACATCTGGATTATAGTACCTATCTAACCATTTAGATTTTGATGGTTCATATGGATTATACCACAACCACGAGCACATATATTTAGAATTATCGATATCAGATGTTTCACCAGTATTTGTAAAATCAGAATATTCATATAATTTCTTATATATTTTATCAGAATTTAGAGGCGAATTTCCACCTATTGCACCATTGTTAAGTAATTCACAATCATTTATATTAATTTTAGTATAACCTTTACCTAATTCGAATGGTACATTGAAAAATGTCTGCTCATCTGATTTAAAATCATATTTATACCATTCAGAGTTATAACCTAAGATGTAATTATTATAACCACTACTACCCCTAATACCCGAAGATATTGAATTATATTCCCTAAAAGAAGTGTTACCTCTAGTATTAATTAATGAATATTTTTCATCATATACAACATTACTCTTAAGTGGTATATAATTTGAATTTTTCTCTAACGATGATTTATAATTATGAGTAATTAATGATATATTACTATTATAGTATGTTGAAACTATATCATTTTTGATACCATATGACGGTAAAAAAGAATTAGTAATTGAGACATCATTACTTAATGAGTTTTTATAATCTAATTTAAATGAATTAACATTCTCATTAATAAGTGAAGTGGATGGTTGTTTAACAATTTCACCTTGCTCATTAAAACCTATTACATCACCATCATCTAATGCTATCAATATATGACTATTTAAAGAATTATAAGAATATATAAATTTAGGGTAATCTTTAATATCAATATCAGTTACATCTTCAAATATAAATTTTTGTTGATCACTATCAAAATTCAAACACCTATCACCTAAAGGTGTTTTTTTAATTATATTACAATATTCACCATCTATAAATTTAAAATAAAAATAATGTGAATCGGTGAAATATTCTGGCTCAAGATCACTTGATAATGAATCATTATCATATACCCAATAATTGGATGTTGCACTAAATTTAACTTTAGTTGAAAGTGAATATACAACTAAATTAGAAAATGCATCGGTGTCCTTCAAATCAGATAATGCTATAACGCTACCATAACTATTATCTTCTGATACAGCATCTAATGATTCAACATCACTATAATCATTAGATGCTAAAGCTGATAGATTAACATTAGATGTACCAACACCTTGTTTTTCTTCACGTATTTTATCAAAAACATCATTATAATATTTGTTGTCAGTAATTAGTGAAAAAACATCTTTAGATATACTATAACTGATAGGGTTTTCAGATACATCTTTAATATTAAAAATCTCACCAGAATTAAAAAGTTGTGAGGTTTGTTTATAATCTATATTACCGTGATAATTAATATCGACAGAATCAACTGTCTCAGTTTCAATTATTGTTATTTTATCAGCCATTTTAAATATTTATAGCATAGTACAAACTATTCAAATAAATGTTTAAAAGTAGATATTTTACAAAATATTACCATAAATATCAACAATTATTTCATCACCATTGGCGATTATTTTATTATCATTGTTATCTGTGAGATAAATTACATCTTCAACACTAACTTCTTCTTCCTCTTCAATTACAGATATTCTTGATTGTATATATTCTAAACTTTGATCTACGTTTAATACACTTGTGTCAATAATTGAGTCAGGATTTCTAGCATTTAAAAAAAGAATACAATCTAAATTATTATTAGTATTATTATGTTTAAGTCTAGCGTCAAGAAGTTCTAATTTATTGTACTTTTCGGAAATAGAAAAATTCAATGGTTTAAAATTAAAGTCAAATCTATATTTTTTACCAGACAAAGAGAAAAATGTAATAGAAAAATCCGTAATATCATTTTGAAATGTTATATATTTCATATTCAGCGGAGATATCTGGAAAGTATTATTATAAATACCAATATTAGGTTCTTCATTCGGTTTACTCAAACCAATCACAGATTTATAAAGATCATTGGTTGCTGGCGTGTCGCTATGATTTCTTTCAGAGATTGCTGATAAAGATTGCGATGATTCGGACTCAGAACCAAGAGCAGATAAACTAGTTATACCAGAATAATAAAATTCATCATCTTCACTAATTTGATCACTTTGGAGGATATATTGAGTTTTTATACTCCCATTTAGAGAATATTCTATTTTATAAATAGGTTCACCTTTGGGAATATACCCCTCGAACCCAGATATATTTCTAAAATCCAATTCTATATCAACTGGTGTATAAATATAATCACCATTAAATACATAAGTATCTTCATTTTCTGATAAATTTTGTACAGGTGTTATATTATTGGTTAAAGAACTTAATCTATATTTTTTAGGTGCTTTACTTTTCTGAACAACGGTTTTTAAATCATTATCATAATGTTTCTCAAAAGTTGATTCAGCGTATGGTAAATTATACGTCTCACTAGTATTATTATATTCAGACCAATAATAAACAATATCATTAGTATAAATAGTATCATTACTATAAAATATCTCTAATTCTGGTTTTCTAGAATCAACAGGTTCATTTCTTATATTTTCAGTTATCTTTAATTTTGATGGATGATAAACACGATTATATAATGCACAAATATTATTTTTAGATTTAATTACATATTTTATAATCTGGTAATAATAATTATCACACAAATCTGATAATAATATCACTAAATATATATAATTATTTTCTCTAATAATTTGTGGCTTTGACATATTCTGAAAACTAATTATATTTTCATAATCAAAATCTATATTAGAATTATCAACAATAAATGAAACCTTAACATTTGTTTTAGTTTCTATATATGATATATTAAAAATATTTTCTTGATGATCAATATTTGAATATAATATAACATCGTTTTTAGAATCATGCCAATATGATGATGTTTTACATTTAGGTTTATTGAAAAAACTATCAACATTTTTATTCAATTCAGAAAAATACAAATAACCTGTTGAAAAATCGTAATTTATTTTACCTGTAGATATATCAGACTCTGTAGTAAAAACAACAAAATCCTCAATTATATCAATATCTATAATTTTATTAGATATATTTAGAGATATTTCAGATTGATCTAAAAATTCACCAATTGGTTTAACTTGTTGGCTATTAACATCTCGTATATATAGTTTACCAAGTGTATATTGATTTTCATATAATGATTTACCTGTATCATTTATATCTTCTGGATCATAATTAGTACCAAAAATATTAGAATATAAATCATAATAATCAGTGTATATAACATTATAATCAAATACACTTTTTAAAGAAACATCATCTATATTAACAGCTGATATAGAAAAACCTAAAACAATATTCTCTTGTATTTCTATAGCATGTAAACCAGTTAGGGTATTTAATCTTTGCCCTAATAATGTGAAATTAGCTGAACCGATATCACCACCAATATATGTTTTTGATCTTACTGGGTATATATATTCACTTGAAAAAAATTGATCCCCACCATTGGAAGAATATCCAGCAACATTTATTTCTTTAATTAAATAATATTGATTACCATATATATCACAAGCGTATTTATATAACGATTCATTATCCTTTAATGTAAAGAAGAAATCATTTTTTGATTCTCTATTTAAAGTAATACCTTTAAATTTATCAAAAATATCATCATTGCTCCATTTTTCATTTTTATCACCAGACCATAATTGTATATTATCAGTATATCGTTCTACCCCACCTACACTATCATCAATATTTAGATCTCGACTTTGGTATCCATAAAAACGCTTTAATCTTTTATCTGTAACTGGTTTACCGACTAGACCTTGATGCGTTTCACCATACTTACTCCACGAATAATAATCTCTATAATCAACACTTCGATATGTGTCTATTTTTGGAAATAACCCATCAAGTTCATCCTCATCTGAAATAGATATACCATATGGTGAAAAGTAATTACTAGTGTATAAGTATTTACTAGTAAAATAATACCCAATATCACTATCCCTTAATAAATTATCCGTATTAGATATCCTAGAAATATAAGGGATTTGGTAATTATATGGATCGTAAAATGGTGTGGTACTTTTAATATCTTTTATACTATTATCCACACTTTGATAAAAAGTATAATCAACTGATATGTATTTTTTATATAATTCTTTCTTGAGTTCATCTATAACTGTTTTTTCATCTTTATTATAGTCAGAAAAGCTTGTTATAGGTAAGTTACTCAGATCATAATCACTTGATGAACTTAAAAAAGTTGATGGGGTTATTTCAAATTCTATAGCACGATAATCATTCAAATCATAAAGACCATCATATTCTATTCTAAAATCAGATTGAAATGAGCTCAATTCTTGATAATCTTGCTTATATTTTTGAAAAGTATTAGGATTCTTTGTATAATTATCGATTATGTATTGTGAAATAAAATTTTCTAAATATTCTTTAGAACCCTTTGTTGACCATTTTACTTTAGAATTTTTAACATCACGCCTTTTATTGATATAATACTCAATAATATCTTTAATTTTTTCAACAAAAAATGGTATAGCTACCTCTAACTCTAAATCATTACTCCAATCTATATTACCCAAAATACGTTGCTCGTCTTGATTTAAATAGTTTAATTGAATATTTTGTAATAATTCAACATATTTTCGCCTACGAATACTATCAAAACTTTCTGTGGTTTGATTTTTTATTTTAGTCCATTCAACTAAATATTTGTTATACGAATCGACAACAAACTGATTACCTATATTATCAATATCAAGATTTTTAACAAAATCTATCATTTCATAAGGTTCAGATGAATCTTTTTTTATCTCTACTGTTTCAATTGTATTAACAATTGAATATTTTAGAATTTTAAAATCAATGAAAAACGCCATTTCAATTATTTATAATAAAAATCAGTTATATTCAATATGATATATAAATAATTAAAATGGCTGATTCAATTAACAATGTAGAGGATGTAATCCTGGTAAGAGAGCTCCCTAATAAGACTTCTATTAGCGGTTCTGATTTATATTTATCTCAAACAAATACCCAATCATTTAAATTATCTCACAGTAGTTTAATAGCATCTATTCCTGACAATGATACGATTAAAGTGGACCCAACTACAAATAGATTAAAAGTAGAAGGATCTATTCTTAAACAAACGTATCCAGTAGGGTCAATATATATAAATGCATTTGATGATAGAAACCCTAGAGAAATATTAGGATTTGGGATATGGTCAAGAATAGGTGAAGGTAAAGTTCTGATAGGTGAAGGAGTTGGAACAGATGTTAAACAAACATCTAAATCATTTCCAATTGGATCTTCAGGTGGTGAGTATGAACATCAATTAACTGAAGATGAGATACCTAGTCATAATCACTACGTTGCATCAACTGGTTCAGATGGTACTGGTACATTGACTGCAAATAATCAACTAGAACGCGATTATAACTACCAGGAAAGCGGATCTCAACAACCAGGTAATCCAAACTTTGAATATATTTTACACGGTACAACAAGTTCTGCTAATGTAGGTAAAACATCTACTGAAGGTAGTGACCAACCTCACAACAATATCCAACCATATACCACAGTATATATGTGGAAACGTGAACAAGAGATTAATCCAGATGAACCAATCAATTCTACACCAGTAAGTAATTGGGTCGTAGATACAGATCTTTCTGATGATATAAATAATAATCACCAATCATTAGTTAGTAGTAGAGCTGTTAAAGAATATGTTGATTCTAATTCACAACCACAAGTTCCACGATATTTAGATATTACATCTATTGAACAATATGACCAAATATCGGGTGATGAATATTCTTATGACGTTGCGACATTTGGGGTAGGGGTTGATCCATCTAAGGTGTTGGGCGTATACGTCGTATGTTATACACGGTCAACTAATGGAAGCAGAACTGAACGATACATTGAAACAAACCTTGGTGGTGGATCGAACTGGACAATAATAAAGTCACAATATGAGTATGAAGACGCAGGGTCAAGCGCTATGGTGTTCATCCCGTTTTCAGCTGGACAGACCGAGTTTAAATTAAGAATGAATTCCAATGGTTCTTCTAGCTCTGGGAAAACACAGGGATGGACTATCGTAGGCGTGTCTCAGTTGACGTAAGGTATAAATATAAACACGATTGATATAGAACATATTTCAAATGGCAAAGTCGATCTAAGCGTTAATCCCAATTAATATAAATTTGTTATAAATAATTAAAAATGGCAACAATCACAACAAACACTCAACTAAAATTAATTAGTCAATTATCCGACATTGGTAATATTGGTGGTGATGATTTGATACTCGTTCAAAGAGGTCTTAAATCATATAAATCAAACTACTCTAATTTTATCAACGGTTTACCTGATAATAGCACAATAGAGGTAAGCGGAGGTAAGTTAAGTGTTAAAAGTACACCACTGAATACATCTCAGATAGTAGATGGTTCGATCAGTATACAAAAACTAGGCGAATTATCGGAAAATACAGTTATAGGTAATTTAGCTGGTGGAGATAATCCAGAGGAAATTGGTATTGAAACATCAATAACTGGATCAGAAAAGAAATTAGTTACAAGTAGTGCAATTTTATCATATATTGAAGATACGTTATCCGATATTACATCTTCAATAAACCAACTAGCCATATTAGAAGAACAACGACCAAATGGTGTTTATGCTGATGGCGCAACTGTGGAAAGAGATTTGACTCCAACTGTTTATGATTCAAAAACATACGAGGAAACGATTAATACACAAGGTGCCAACAACCACAAACTACAGTTTGTTCAAAGAAATATTAATACCATGGTATTAAACCAAGGTACAATCGTAGAGAATTTTAATGGGAGTGGTAGAAATTTTAGATTAAAACCAGGAACATATTATATTAAAGCAAAGGCTTGGGCTGATGACCATATCATGTCGCTCATAAGATTAAAGAGACATAATGTCGCCGATACTCAATACGGTACTAAATATATTAGTTATGTATGTCAGACAACTTCAGATGATAGAAGAACTGTAACATATTTTGATTGCATATTATATGTAGACGGAAGCGATAGTGAAAATAAACGAACTTTCTCATTTGAACAAGGTCTTTATGAACATAATATGAATACTGATTTAGGTAGACCTTACCAACTAGGTTCTTTACCAGAAGTTTATTTTAGAGCAGAATTTTTAAAAATAGGTTAATTATAAATGGCACAAGTAACGACAAACACCGAAATCAATACTATAAATATTTTACAAGAAGCAACTTCTGTAGAAGATGGTGATTTATTTTTATTACAGAGAGGTTCTTCGACATTAAAATTAAAATCTATAAACTTAAAAATAGGTAGTGATAATATCATAACTGGAGATGGTGGTAATTTAACTAATAATATAACCACAATAAACAACTCATTAACAGAAATTACAGAAAATACAGGTATTATTACAAATAATATAACTGGGGTAAAACAATCAACAGCAGCTAAAAAAGCATATTTTACATCAAGATATAATAGTAATGTAATATTTGGATATGACTGGGTAGCTAGAGATATATTTTTATATAAAGATTATGGCGGTATTATAAAAAATTTTAATAATAGTTCAAATGCATTTACTTTAGGTAGGGGGACATATGAAATATTTTCAATATTTCCAGTTACTGAATCAGGCGCTTTCACAGCATTATTTAATGCCGCGACTAATCAAGTACTAATTGATATAAAAGGTCACACAGCTTCATCAACAAACGGACATAACTTTGCATCTGGTAATGATAGTACTAATATGGTTTTAAAAACGTTAGTATCTTTCGATGACGATACTCAGATAGTTTTAAAGAATAAAAAATACAATAGCTCAACAGCATATGCGTCAGTGTACCATAATTTAGGTTTTACTGAAACATCTAATTTTGGTGGGTTTATAGAAATTCAAAAAGTTAGTGATACATACGAACCATATATACTGTGGGATATAGCTGGCAATATAACAACGATAGCCGAAACATGGCACGTATATCATTGGAATAATGATGGAAAAATTACACTTTCATTAAATAATATGAGTAATAGTTTCACCAAATCATCTGACGGTACTTATAATATTAGAATTACCAGATCTGATACACATAGTTTTGCAGATATAAACACAACAAATAATACAGCGTCAAATCTGATATTGTTCTCAGGTTTATCATCAGGTTCATACAACTTAGTTATAACTGATTTAAATGCAACAACATATAAGTCTAAATCGCTTACAGTTTCTGTTGGTTTCAATACTACTTCCAATAATGTTTATACCCTATAAAATATGAGATACGCTATTATACACGAAAATAACAAGGTAACCGAAAGAGGTATTTTTTTAGAATCACAATCGGGATATGCTTACATTTTAATAAACGATGTTGAAAACAAGATAAAATTATTAAATAAAACATTACAGGTTTTAAATGACAAATCAGAATATGACAAACATATTGATTTTATAGAATTAAGTCGTAAACAATTTAATAATCATGATTATAAAATTGTTTATGAATCATTAGAACCGCATATAAAATATGCGGAAATATGCGGATTACGGCAACTTAATTTTATAAAAGAAACATCTATATTCAATATTAGTATCGATGAACTTAAACAAAATACTAAACAAATAATTGAGCAATCACATAATGAACAAATTCATTATATTAATGAGGATGAAGACATAACTCAAACAGAAAAAACAAATTTATTAGAAATAACTAAAATTTGTTTCGATAAATATAATAAGTTTTTAGATGAGTGTAATGATATTAAACAAATTTTAGAAAACTGGCCTACACTTTTTTCAGAACAAAATGAATATATACCATTTTTAGTTTCTATAATGAAATGAAAATATGCCTTATATCTTATTCCGATATATATTTTAGAACAATACTAAAACGGTTCGAAAAAAGTAAAATAGAATACTGTAAAAAAAATAATATAGATTATATATATGAGGATGTTAACCAATTTGAAAATATAAATTTTAAATTGAGTTGGATAAAAATATATATTTTAAAAAAATATATAAAAAAATATGATGTTATTTATATAACAGATCACGATAGCTTTATATATAATTCTAATTATAATTTAAAAAAATTAATATACGATAACCATAATTCTGATTTAATTTTATCTAAACTGAATACTTGGTTACTAGGTTGTTCTATATGGTATAATACAAGTCACACTAATAGAATTATTGATATTTTATTAGATGTTAATAAAAATTATAATTATTTAGCTGAAGAAAAATATTTTAATAATTTAGATTTATCATGTTTAAATATAAAACATGAAGATGCTATCAATTATATCCACAATATGGGACAAGAATGTTATAAACCATTTGTATATCATTTAGCTGGAATAGGTAACCCATATTTGATGAAAAAAATTTATAATGAAAAGACACAGTATATCCAATGATTGTAAATCACATTTTTTATGTAGAAATGAGTGTCTATTTCCTGTGTTTATTAATAAATATATTACACCATTTTATAGTACATCAACAACTGATTTAATGTACTATAAATCACCATTCGAATTATTAAATTTATTATCACATCAATTAAATATAAATATTAATAATATATCAATACACAATGGGTCTGAGTGTGCTATAAAATCGTTAATAGAGGTGTTAATAAAAGAATCCAACAATTGGGTTATTAATAACCCAACATTCGAAATGATAGATTTTTATTTAAACTATTATAATAGTAATATCGAAAAATTAGACGTTAATTTTATAAATAATAAGTTTTCATTTACTACAGAACATATAAAACAAACTAAAGAAAAGATCATATTTCTAGTTTCACCACATAACCCAACTGGATTAATATTAAACGATGATTATATTATAAAGTTATGTAAAAAATTTAAATATGTAATTATAGATCAAGCTTATTTAAACCCAATGTCACCTATAATTTCTATACCTAATTTAATTTTAATACGTTCTTTTAGCAAAATGGGTTGCATAACTGGTCAAAGGTTTGGTTTCGTGTATTCATCAAATGAATCTATTATAGATGATATAAATCAAATTAGACCGATGTTTTTACCTTCACCTACAGTAAAAATATTAGAATATATTTTAAAAAATAATATAACACATAAATTCGACAAATATTTAAAATCTATAATATACAAACGATTTAAAAAATACTTTCAAGATGATATCTTAACTATAGCTGGCAATTTTATATTACTAAAAGATAAAAGTGAATATAAAAATTATAAAGTTAAAGAATATACTTTCAATGATTTAAAATGTTATAGAATAACACTTCACGACTTAACCGTTTTATGAAATTAATTACTTCTTTTTTTAAAAATGATGATAAAACCCTCAATGATTTTTATCTAAATGAATTATTACCATTTTGGTTTAAACAAAACTCTCAATATATAAATATTGATGATATATTTATATATACTGATGTTAATATCCCATTAAATATAAATCAAATAAAAATATCTAAAAGTGACGCTATATTACACAAAAACTCTAAATTTATAAATATAATGTCAACACAAGTTGGAGTTTGGTATAATATGATCAATGAACTTTTAACTGAAAATGAGGTATGCATATACATGGACCCAGACGCTTTCATGTTAAATGATAAATTAGTAAAGTATTCAAGTACGATTAAAAATCATAATTTAACAAAAAAACGAATACCTTATTTTTGTAGTGATGCTGGTATATCATGTTTTAGAAAAACAGCTGATACTAAAAAAATGATAGAAAACATTAAAAACGAATATTTAAAATGCCCACAAGAACGATGTATAATAGAATACACCTATGACAAATTATATAAAGGCGTGTCAGAGTGTTTCATATCTTGGAGAGATGTGAATATACAACTAAGAGGAGTTAACTTATCTAATCGTGATGATATCGACTGTATACATGGTGTTGATATAAATCAATCTCGTGCTGATTTATATCAACACGAGATTGATAATAATTTTTATAATATATTAATGAAGAAAGAAGAATATAGAAAATATATATATTAAGTATTATAAAATTATATCTGGGTCAGTATTTGTCCTTTTAATTATTTGCGATTTAGACAAATCAGAGTGTTTAGGGTTACTACTATATACGATACTATTTTTCGATTTATTACACAATAATTGATCACAGTTGTTACAATATTTAAACCCACTATAATCATTTTTTTCATGAGCTTCTTTTAATTTGTTATATTTTTTAGAATTTAAAATGTCAATTATAGGTTGCTTTGAAGCATCACCTAATATTATATTTTCATTATAATCATAACAACATGGTACTACTATACCAGACCAATTTATCTGCAACGGTCCACCTTGAGGTCTGTTACACGATTTTTTCGAAGATTTTTGGATATCTCTATACTCTCTACCATCTCCAAAATTATGTGGTTTCCATATTTCATAATAATCAATAACATCTCTTATCTCTTTTGGAAATTTTAAATAGTCTTCTTCTTCTTCATTAAACTGTAAAACATAATGAGAAATTTCACATTCACCTTTATGTTTTTTCAATAGTTTTAGATTTTCTATAACTTTATAAAAATCACCACCCCTCATTATATTTGAATATTTTTTAGGGTTATTCCCATAGAAGCTAAGACGTAATTCATTTAACCCATTTTCTATAGCACATTGTATTTTAGTTTTATTGGGATTATAATTAGACGGTTTATCAAATAATGAAGCATTCGTTATAATGTATGTGTTTAAACCACATTGATTAGCTAATTTTATTTTTAATTCTAAATTAGGATCAATAAATGGTTCACCGAAGTTAGTTAATACTAATTTTTTTGCACCCAACTCAACAATCTGATCTAAAATTGATTCATATAGACTCATACTCATAATCCCTTTAGATCTAGTATGTTTATCTCTAGGACACATCGTACAACTATAGTTGCATAAATTAGTTGGTTCTATCCTGACTTCACTATTCCATAAGTTTTTTACCATTACACGTGGCTCCATAAATGACCTTTCGATATACCACCTATATCACATTTTTCACAAGGTGTTAACCCTTTTCTTTTAGAAACTACCATATTCTTAACAAATTCAACATAACCTTCACTCTTTAAGTATTGTTCTAAAGACATGTTTTTAACATTGTAGTCATATTTTACACTAATATCAGACTCTCTGTGCCAATCTGAATGGCACAACATATAATTACCCTGCCAATCTATCATAGCCTTATAAAATGGGATGTGGCACGGTCTATTCACATCTATACCATAAGAACTATCGAACGGGGCAGTTCCACCCCTATTATAAAATTCTAAGTCGCTTTCACTTTGATCATAAACCTTTTTAATTAAAATCTCATTTTTATAATTAGATTTACTCAACATATCATTTAATTTATTTAATTGATGTATTCCATCGTATAAATCTATTTTTAATAACTTTAAATTAAAGCTATCTAACCTCTCTAATATTTCAACAGTTAATTTATCAAAATTTGTTATTATCTCTATAGGGTAATGATTAGATAAAATTTCTAACCCTTTAAAAAGATTTTTACACAAAAGTGGTTCTGAAAACCCTGAAATAGTTATATCACCAGTATACTCCGATTGTTTTAACGCCTTTAATACGTATTCAAATGTCTCAATAGACATGTGTTTATTTTGATTTGGGTAAACATTTGAATCATGTCTAGGACAAAACCAACAGGTTCTATTACATAATTCAGTTACATTTAATTCAACTAATTCTATTCTATTACTTAATTTTTTCATAATTCTATTCTATTACTTAATTTTTTCACCTATGTGAAATAATTTATTTTCTTTTTTTAAAATTTTTATAATTTTACTTTCATACAAATAATTACTTTGTGAATGAACATCAGTCATCACATTTGATGGCATATGTTCTTTATAATAATGATGGCTTTTTCTATATGAATCTATACCTAAATAACATATTTCTGAATATTTTTGTTTTATAGCGTATAATATACTCTGCAAACCTAATGAATGATATTGGTTAGGTTTATATGGATAAACTATATTATCATATTGAACATTATCAGGTATTTCAAAATCTAAATCATTGATATTTTTAAGAGAATTGCACCAAACTCTGGATATATTATTTTTAATAATAATATCATATATTTTACTTTTTTCTTCACAAGTTGGGTCAAAAATCTCATCATTATTATACCAACCACATGTACCCCATATAGTAGGGGTTCCAAAATATTTACTATATTCATCGATGTGAAAAATACTTTTATTACAAATCAATATGTCATCAAAATATTGATTTATTTTTTCACCTCTTCGTTTGTCGATAACATCACCAGCTGTTCCAACTATTAATATTTTTTTATCCATCATTTAATCCTATCTCTAAAATATTTAGGAAGTTTATTCCAATTTCTTTTTAACAAATCAACAACAGATCCATCTAAAATGTATGTTTTAGCAGAATCTGTATCATTACGTGTACACCGACCAGCCATCTGAACAATGGTTGATAAAGTTTTATTAACATACCATTGATAATCCTCTTTGGATAGTCGTTTAATACGCTTACTACTAAGCGGTAGGTAGGGTACCTTCATAATGACCTGAAATTGCCCCAAATCGCCTTTCAAATCAACACCGTGACTCATCGATGGGCTAACCATCACGGTGGGCTCATCGCTGTCTGAGTGCTCTTTAAGGAGCATATCATTAGTCTTACCAGTTTCTCTAAATATTAATCGAGAATCTTTAATATATTGTTCAACTGATTTTGTAATCTTGAAACTAACTGTATGTATTAAACCCTTTTGATTATGATGTTTATCCAAAATACGTTTCGTTAATTCAGTAACTTTAGGTAAATTACTATCAATCAAATTATAAGTTAGGGGGTATTTATCTACAATATAAATTGGTGATTTATTTGGATCAAACGAACTAGGTGCCTCGATATAAACATATTCGTCTCGATTAATACCTAGATCCATCATCTCTTTTTTATGATCAATAATAGTTGCACTAAGTAAAACAACTCGATCAGCTGTTGAAAATAATCGATTAGATAATTTATTAGCACGAAATGGGGTGAATGTGATACCCTCCTTAATTTTCTTATTAAATTTATTTGGAGCGATTTTTTCTATAATATATTCAACTGAATTATCATTTTCCCCATTAATACCCCAATTATCTAAAACACGATCTATAGAATTATCTAATCTTTTTAATGATTTTAATTTATTCTTAGCTATTTTAGCAGATGATGACTTACCTGAAGCGATTTCCTCAGCGTCTTCGATGGTTGATTTGACGTTTTCAGATAATTGTGAAAGCCAATTATACCCAGATTTATCTGTTTCAGATTGTATTCTAGGGTATTTTTTCATGTCAAATAATTTCTCTAGAGTTTGATAATCAATTTGTAAAGAAAAATGAGAGATCAAAATATTTTCTAACTCACTTGATTCATCACAAATTAGAACTTCTTTCTTACGAACATATTTTGGTAAATTCAACCATACGTCATAATTAAACACACCCTTCTTATTAGCTAAACTAGAATTTCTATCATTATAATAATCGCATCGATCACATGCCCAACACTGTTTTCTTAAAGCACTACCACCAGAAGTATTACATGGAGCATTTTCAACATCATATTCATTATCATAATTACACGCATAATTAGATTTACCCTTAAGTAAATTCAATTCTGTAAAATCTTTTGTGTATTGATCTTGAAGATTTTTAGTTACAGTTAATACAGCAGCACCTGAATTCGAGAAACCCCGAGCATCATCAGGTCCATTTAATTGATTCCAAATTTTATAAGAATTTACAAAATCAACATAAGCACTTTCAGCATCATCACTTGAATTGGCTAAAGTATCCGCTAGAAAACTTTTACCAGTCCCAGTTGGAGCATTAATTACGATAAATTTTTTATCAGTATTTAATGCATCAATGATCTGATTTAACAGTTTTACTTGATTTTCTCTAGGTTCGCTATTTTGTGGGAAGTGTTTAAATAATTGTGAATTCATTATAAGGTTTTTATGTAAATCAATTTATTGAATATTTTTGATTCACTCATACTACCTACTTTTTTCATTTCGTCAACAATTTTTTCATCAGAAATCGAATCTTTTAACCTATAAGATAAAATAACAACAGTATCATTTTTCATATCATAAACGAAAGGTTGAGGTAAAATAAATTCTTTTGATTTAGCCTTACTCTCAATTAAAAAATATAAAAATGGTAATTTAACATTAAAATTAACCAGTCTACCAGTTTTTAACACAGTTTTATTATTAAATTGATCTAAAGAAAAAATTTCAACATTTGTTTGAATAAGTTTTTTAAAAATCTCTCTCTCTAGTATCTGATTTTTTTCTACCATATAACTATTTATGTCATTATATGGTAAAATCAATTATTTCTTTTTAAAATCTATTCTTTTTTCCAAACTCATAGTCGATATATTTTTATTAAAATAGTCCCAAAATTTCGATATATTATCTTTATTGTCAACAGGGAAAGCTCTAATAACATTGGCTCTATTGATAGAAACTGTCCTATAGTTCATATCAAATATACTATATGTTATAACCAGATTTTTATCATCAGGATTATATTTGAGCGATTGAGATCTACCTTTTGGTGGATTATAGAAAGCGGATCTAGTTGATAATGAATTTAAAAATGGATTATTATCAAAATTAGGATAAAACCCGACACAAAAAAGACGACATGTTTTGGAATCAACCAACGGATGTCGTCTTTGATATTTAATCTCTACACAATGATTGTAGAGTAATTTTTTTAATCCTTCTCGTGATATATATGGCATTTTAAATATTTATAAATAAAATGCGATATGTTATTTATTCCACTCGTTCACTAATTGCGAAGATCCTATCTTCAGCAATAAAGATACAGTGATTAACAATACCCATACCTTTAACATTGATAGCCTTAGCATTGATACCCTTATCATTAGGGAAGGTAACATAGTCACCATCTTGGACTAATTGACACCCAGCGCCTGCCATTAATACTTTACCAGTCCTCCAAACTTTAGTGTCTGTAGCGCCATTTGGTACATAAATACCACCTTTCAGTTTACCATCAGCATCACCATCTTCAAAGTGAACTAATAGTGTATCAAACGGCATTTTTGTAATTTGGAAAGTAGTATCAACATCGAAATTCGCTCCAGCGTATCTCTCAATCTCAATCGATCCCTTATTTTTATTAGCAGTCTGTAAAGTAGACTCAAGTTCTCTTAGTTTTAATTCTTGTGTTCGTTCGTCCATAATTATAATTCAATATCGATGATTTTATTATCTATTAAGTATTTAGATTCTTTTTTAGAAATTTCAAGTGATTCAGCTATAAGATTGATTTTTTTATCGTCCGTTACTTTTTCATTTTTATTATTATTTTTTTTAATATAATAAAAATTAGCATTTTTAATTTTCGGTAAAGTGTGAAATAAAAATAAATACTCACCCCAATTATCACCAATATTAGAGCATTCTAAATTATTGATATATGGTATTAAATCTTTTAAAACTAATATATCATTACTAGTAAAAGTTATGAATCTTTTAATTATATAAGAACCTACCCAACATTCTTCAATATACACCCTAGAAAGGGTCTTCTTAGTTTTTACTAAGGAGTTTAATTGTTTAAAGAGATGATTATCGGAATCTGCCATACAATACATATATGACAGATTCTACATAAAAGTCAACAACTAATTTCCACCACGAGACATTTTCATAGCTCGTTGAAATTCACCTACAATGTATTTAACTAATTTACTTCTAACAATATCATCATTATTGAATTCAAATGTAGCTACACCATTATCAGAAGCTTCGGGTCGATCTTTAAACATAGACTTAACTTTTGTTAAACAAGATTTTAAGCCAATATCTGATTGCATATGATCACCTATTGCAATAATTTTAGAAGTTTCTTCAATTCGACTCAAACATGTCACAGCTTCCATCATAGTTTGATTTTGGAATTCATCGATAATTAAAATAGTATTTTCAATACTACGTCCTCGCATAAATGAGTTAACGGTATATTCGATATAATCTTCACTATAAAGTTCTTTAATATCATTATATTCCATTAACTTATTTAATTTTTCGTCTAATGGTATCATATAATTAATGATCTTATCATGAACACCACCAGGTAAATAACCGATACCACCATCAGAACTATCAACGGGTGATCTAACATACATTATTCTTTCAAACTTACCACTTTTTATAAGCTTTAAAGCAGCATATAAAGCAAGTAAACTCTTACCAGTACCTGCTGGTCCATCACATATAACCAACTTTATATCATCATCCCTACACAAGTCAAAAAAATCTTTTTGTTTTTGACTCTTGAACTTTAATTGTTTAACTTTAAAGTTTGGTGATTTAACTTCTAATTCGTTGGGTAATATATCTTCCTGACGATATTCTCTAGGAGTTCTTTTTTTTGTCATAAATAAATACTTCGTTTATTCTTCATCAGAATAAACATGGAACGGGATCGCTCTACAGAATCTATCAACAATTTGCTTATCTGTCAAACCTTTTTCTTTCCACTCAGTAATCTGTAGTTTAAGGATCTCCTCAAAATCTTCATCAAGCTCTATTTTAGGATAACGAGTCCTTTTTGTCTCAACCCTAGTTTTTTTATATTCTTTAATAATTTTGTCTACTTTATTCATTTTAATTATTTATACATAGATAACCCTTCACGTAATGTATCACCCAATATAGTTGATACAATGCCATCAGTTGTCATATAATTTGAGAAACTTGATATAGGTTTAATAGAAGTGTCTGTTAATTCATTACCCCAATCTATAATATCAATTATCCTATCAGTTGGTAATTCATTATACTCATAGAAGTAATAATAATCAGACAATTCACCTCCATTTGGTACAGATAGCCCCCAACCCCATGAATCATCATATAGATTTAATGCATAAAATTTATCACCATCTTCTTCACTATTATAATTACCTACACTCTCTAATATTGTAGGCACAATTATAGAATAATTATTATTAAATTTTTCTTTCGCTATTATTTTAATTTGAGGATCTGCTGATACAACATAACTAGAGGTGTCTAAAATTTCACCAACCTGCTCATCTATATAACCAGTTCTATAATCATCACCCCATAATTTTTTAAATTTGACACTGAATATATCAACTACGCGTTTTATATCTCTAGGTAATATCAACTTATCTTCAAATTCAACACCAACTTCATTACAGAGAGATTCTAACGAATCTACTGAACAGGTATCAACGTCAACATGATTTAAAACAAAATTAGCGATTTTTTCAAAAACATTTCTACCGATGTATGTACCATCATCTATTTTATTACCATAAATAGACCCTAGAAAATTATCAAATAAATTATCATAATTTAACATCGAATCAGTTGTACGATAAGATTTTAAAGTTTCAGTTGCATCAAAGTCCTCATTTATTTTTTGAAGATTATATTTATCTCTAGAACATATATTAAAGGGTTCAGACTGACCAGTTAATTCATAGTATGATGATTCACCACCATAACCAAATTTATTATACCACCTGAAACCGTTCCAATCACCATATGCTACATATTTATTAGTTAAGTTACCACTATCTTCGGTGATATTAATATATGTGTGATCACCACCATCTTCTTGATTCATAACAATAACTCGATCATTAAGTGAATCCAATAACCAAATATTACCATAAGAATCACCACATATTCCACCTATACCATTAATCGGTGTATTGAATAGTGTTTCTAAACTAGAACTGGTGATAGAAGTATTATCATATTTATATATATTTAAAGAGTAATCATCATCATTATCCTGTTTAGCTACTGTAAATACATTTTGTTCTGTATCAATGGTTATAAATTCAGCATCATAACCAACTAGATTACTACTTATAAGAGTATTCTGATCAGTATCATATACTTTTATATAACTATCACCATTATAATAATCTGTGGTTAAGACGTATAATTTATCACCATCTCTATTAGATATCATATCCATAGGTACATCATCACCCAAGTTAATTATATCACCTGATGATGTGACAGCGTAATCACCTCCGCTTTTATCTATATCATATTTTTGGATAAATTTATTACCCTTATTAACAAATGATATAAAAAGTGTTGTATCATCTGACAATATTTCTATAGCAGCTGGTTGATACTCAAATCCACTATCTAAAGTTGGGTCACCGTTAGTATCATCACCTGTATATAATTGATCATATAAATCTATTTTTTGTAATGAATTATTTCTATAAATCACCAAATCAGCTGTATCATGTAGAGTAATATAATACGCACCATCTTTATCTACAGTTACTTGCGCTGGAGATGAATTGTTACCAGACTCATCATAAAAAGATAAATCGATAGACTGATTTAAACTAAAGGAATCACTATAAATATCTAAATTGGAGTTATCAGAATCAAGAAAAACTGAATTATAATTAAAATCAACTATAGCTCCAAATGTATTAGAGTAAAAGTTATCGTAAAGATTAACATTTTCAACTTCAGATAATTTAGCCAAATACCCATCTTCTATATCTTTAACATATTTTACACGATATATTTTATTAGAATTAGCATCAGAAAATACACCATATTTTGTTGGAATCTTATTGATAAGGTAATCTAATTCGACACTTGCTGTTAAAATTAAACTCTCAGTTGTAGTTGAAGTTGGTATAAAATATGATTCAAAAAACCCACCCAAATTACTAAAATCTGGATTAAATTTTTCAAGAACATTATTATTGAAAGATGGTTTAGATTCTGTTGAAACACCATCACCTATAAACCCTATATTAATTTTATAATCAGGGCTACCTATAACTGGGTTAGTTTTAATATAATTACCATTAGAATCAACTAATCTAATATTATAAGGTATTTTAGTGTTTATAAATTTAATAGGATCTATATCAAAAATACCATTAGATGTTATTGATAATTTTTCTGGAATAATATTTTTAACTGTTACTGAATTAACCAATACTGGATAATGTAAATAATCCTCTGATGTAAATTTCTTATCACCATACACTGAAGATAAATCTTGAGATACTATAATAGTTGAATCCTTTGGGTTATCTTCATTTGGGTCAACACCTGTTGGAGTATCATCAACAAAAAAGAATTCAGCTTGCGAACTAACTCCAATAAAAACTGTCCCATTACTATCTCCAGTTAAGTATATTTTATCACCAACCTTTGTGCCGTAAATTTTATCTTGATTTAGTAAAACCTCATCTATAACTTCACCAGATCTATTTAAAAACCTCCAATTAGGTTTTAAGTGAATTCGTTTATCAGTTATATCAAAAGGTATACTCTTTGAGTTTTCTACATAAAAATTTATAACTGAATTTTCAGAGTACTGTTGCCAACTATTGAATACATTAACTACAAATGGTGTATCAGATTTTATAGATGCCGTAATAAATTCAATTTTATCAGAATCATTCACCCAACGCATTAAATTAGGGATCAGGTTTCTAACTACCACAGTTTGAGCCTCAGATGTTACTGGTTCACCACTCGGTAGATATTGAGTTAATGTTACATCATAATCACCAACTTCAGTATAAACGTGACTATATGTTTCACCTACACCTACATTACCATCACCAAAATCCCAACCAAAATAACTTGAGCTATATTCATCAGTGGTTGTAGCTTGTACCTGTAAAGGTGTTAATTCGTTACTATAAAGTTCAGTATCCGATAATATTTGAAAAGTAGGATCAGCCATTTGTTATGTTGATTTTGTCTGAAAGATTTTCAATATCATAAAAGAAAGCATATTGAAAATCATCTAATTTATAATTCTGAGAAGTACTAACATAATTGGTGTCATATACAACATCCCAAATATAAAAATTTAAACCATTAGATTCTCTACTACCATTTTTAGTTGTTATTGAAGAAACACCTTTGATATTCAAAATATCATTTGTAATGGTTTGCATATTTATAATCTGCCCCAATTCAAAATTAATTGGTAGAAAATAATTTTGAATAATATTAATAACTTCAGTTTTAATACTATTGATATCAATATTTGTAGTATTAGTTTTAATTTCAATAGATGATTGACCAATATGATTAAATATAGGATCATCACCTACAGGTTCAATCCCAATATCAACACCAATATACACTGGATCATGTATAATTATATCTAATGATATTTCCTTTTTATCCTCCATAGCATCAATAATAGCCTGTTTTTGAGCAGGATTTATATAATTTAATCTACCAAGAGTTGAATATTTTTGTTCAACTCTTGGTACAGCATATATGTACACATTATTAAAATTACAAGGAGTTGAAAAAAAGTATTGATTAGTTAAAACTCTTCCATCTTCAAATGGGTAAGCTACACCAATCTTCGCTAAATAAGCTATATGTTTTTCTAGAAAATCCCTGTTATTAATAACTTTAACAGAAGATATTAAACCACTATAATTATTTTTAATAAAAGATGTAAAATCATTTTTACTAATTAAACGGTTTTGGCTTTGATAAAATATAGATGAATTAGATCTTATATTTTCAACACTCTCTTTTTCTGATACTTTAGTTGATGGTAAATTATTAGAAAAAATAACTTTGGATAAATTATCAGCTGATATATACGATACGTCACTAATACTACTTAATATTTCATTTATTTTAGGTGTTGAAAATATTGTCATTTGACCAGATAAAAAGTTTTGAGCAACTTCCCCATCAGAACCTTGGCTATTTAAATAAAATATACTTACAGTGTTACCAGAAATCAAAGATTTACCATTTATATCATCACCAAAAGTTATTTCATAATTTGAACTTTCATTCAATCTAACAGAAAAATGTGTTTCATCAAAATCAGAGAAATACAAATTTTCAACTTGAGACCACTCAACCCAGTCACCATCAGATTTAACATAAATATTAATAGTGTTTACATCTATATTTTTATCTTTTGTAGATAAAGTAATTGTTTCACTAGCATCACCTATAGCTGTATAATCAGCTAAGTTTTCATATTTACCATTATATAAAATATAAGAATTAGAAAAATCAGATAGATATTCTTCACCATTATCTTTTTTAACAAAAGTACCATCTTTAATCAAAGAATAAGTAATACCATCTATACTAAAAAAAGAATATCTAGGGATACTATAAGTACCCCTATCTAAGTCAGCTGTAACCTGTATACCTAAAGATGGAGTAACAAAACCACTAGGCTTATACCCAATTAATTTAACGATTCTATTTAAATTCTCATAAAATTCAGCCTCAGAAAAATGAGTTTCTTTAGATGTTTGATTTAAATAAAACAATAGAGTATTATTAGCATAAGCTATAATATCAAGTAAATTATTTAAATTACTACCTACAAAATTTTGATCAGTGAACCAATCATTTTGAGACAGTTTTTCAATCATATATGATTTAAATGACTCAGCATCAAAATTCAGATATGCATCCGTAGGTAAATTGTAATTTATTAATTCGTTTGGCATTTCAAATATTTATAGTTTTATATCAGATAGTAAACCCATTTTCTGTAAATATACTTTGGTACACAACATCCTTATTGATTGATGGTATATTTAGATTAATAGATATATTATATCTATTTTGCTCTTCTTCTACTATTATATCGATAAAGTTTATAGTGACTCTAGGTTCATATTTCCGTATACCTTGATCTATCTTACGAGCAATTAATCTAGCTGTAAATTCATTAACATTTTCAAATAAAAATTGAGTTATATCTAACCCATATTCTGGATCTAATAATCTTTGTTTTGGTCTAGTTGAAAATAAATTCCTCAATGAGTTAGCGATGGCGTGTTCATCGAAATCAGTCTTAATATCACTATCACCACTAACTCTAGTCAAATTAGATGAACCATAAGGTGTTTTATGTTTTTGTAAGTCTAAAGCTAGATCAGAATATCTATAGCCATCTTTTTTAGATTGTTGAAATTTAATAGAAACTGCCATTTTAATTATTTATCAATTAAAATCAATTTGAAAAAACATAGTTATTTTATAAATAATTAAAACTATAGTTATGAAATTTAATAAAAAATTTAAAGAGTATACTGAAACTTTTCTAGAGGGTGTCATCCCACAAGATCATTTAAGTATTCACCAAGGTGACCAAATAATTGTTCGCAAAGATTGGAAAAAAGATCCACAAGTTCAGAGTTTAATTAATACATCTACAGCTGAAAGATTAGATGTTATGGCTGGTAATCTACCAGACCCAGCTAATAAAGAATCACCTGATCCTATTATGGCTATATCTATTTCAACTAGAGTACCAGCATCATATGGTTCATTTGGTTCATTTGCACACAATGGTTCTAAGACTGAATATGATTTTACAGTGACAATTGGGTGTCAGTATGCTCTAGGGTTATATAATAATATAGTAACAGTACCAATGTCTATTTTACAAAGAGTAGATAATGGTGCAAATTTACCGCCATTAAGTCCAAATCAACAAGAAAAACCACGTAAACAAACAACTGGAGAAGAACCAGTTGTTGATAAATCAGTATATGACGCAACCCATGCATCATGGAAAGACCACGGTGGTAAATTACCTAGTTAAAAACTATTTAAATAAAATTAAAAAAGACGTAATTTATATTACGTCTTTTTTTTATGGTATCTAATCCACAATAACAACGCTCGATTATAACCAATATCTTTATTAGCTTTTTCAGATTCAATCCATTTTAATTTTTTAATCTCTTCAACATCTGAAGAAAGTTTTTTAAATAAGGTAGAATCTGAAAAATCTTTTTTCATTTGAAATTTTGACCTATTTGTTTAGCTCGCTTTTTAGCGTATTTAACTTGATCTGGTGTAAATAACATTTCACCTTCTTTCGAGCTTTTGACATATAAACACTCACCTATTTGTAAATATATGGTATCAGTAGTTATATTTTTAACCCATTTTATTTCATCAGTTGAAAATATTTTTTTAATTTTTTTAAACATAGTAGTTTTATTAACTTTATTATTATTATTATTAAACCCTTTCCGCATATAAATTAATATATACAGAAAGGGTTTAAAATCAAATACTATATAATGTTTTAGTAAGATATTGAATCAACTTACAAATTCCACTGAGCAGCAATTGCTTCACCTAATTCATATTGACCTTTAGCGTTAAGATGAACATCATCTCTACGATCATAGCCAGCAACATCGATAATGTCAATGTTAGCATCGGCATCTGCAACAGCTTGTTGGGCTACTCTAACTGTGTCGAGATAATCTGGACGGGTTGCATTATACCACTCTACTTTACATATCATGATAGGCAAAGTTGGTTTATTAAATCTTGCTCGAACGTCAGCAAAGAATGCAGTTAGATTAGCTTCATAAGCATCAGCTCTACTTTGAGGGCTACCATCTGATTCACCTTGGTACCAAATCATACCACGAATGTTGAACTTGTAGTTTGCTTGACCGAGATCAAATTTACCATTTGGAATATCTTGAATCATTGCTGTATAGCAATCACCATCTGGATTATCCCAATCCACTGCTAGATTTGTACCGCCCTTAGCAAATTTTAAAATGGCTACTGGTTTATCATATTTAGCATTTCCACCACCATCTACAATAGCTTTTACAGTATCAGAGAATCCGAGTTCAGGTCCAAAGCGATTAGGTACGTTAGCTGTTGTGTTAACACCTGGATTGATCTGCGCCCATGTGCCTTCAATATACTCTTTAGTAGAACCATCAATAGAAGATGAATGAATGATAGTTCCAGTGCGATCCAACCCCTCTAAAGAGCGACCAGTCTGTGAATCCAGATTGTTGATATCGCCTTTACCATCTGCATTTGATTGTCCCATCACGATGAACATATCGACTTCTGTGAATGTATCAATAGAAGCAGCATCACTACATCTGTACCACGCACCATCCTTAATGTACACTGGAACTTCAGCAGAGGTATCAAATACGATGGTACCATTCGTTAAATCAGTAGGTAGGTCCTCAGTATTATAAACCTGAATATCTGAAGTATCTGTATCTTCTATAGTCTTCAACCTAGAACTGAGATCAGATACTTGAGTCGTTAGTGTATCGATATGTGTCGTTGCATAATCAGAATTAAAGTTAATAACATCATTGAGGTTATTAAACTCAATTGCGGTCAATAGATCGCCTGAAACTTTAGTTGGAATATTTGTTTGTTGTGTCATATTTTAAAATTATTATGCGTTGTGATCGATGACCCATCCTCTTGTATTGACTAGTGTATCGTAATAACCATTAGCGGTTGCTGACCATGTAGACTTAGCTGCATTAGTACCACCAGAAAAGTCTGTATTCAGATTAGATCTACCATTTGTAACTAAAGCACCTAATATATTTTCAATAGCTTGAGCAGTTAAAGCGCAACCAAGCCAAGCGCTCCCAAAGTTCGTTCCATTTAACAACTGATTATACTGCGAAAAATCTGTTATTGAAGAACACCCTCTTAGAAAATGACTAAAGTTGGTTGTATTGGTGAAATCACAAGACGGTGGAACATTAGTTAAGTTGGGACAATCTCTAAACATAAGTGATACACTATTAGACATATCACCAAACGTAACGTTATCTAAATTTGTTAAATTTGTACAACCTCTAACAAACTCAGGAAATTTATTTGGGTTTGCAATTACATTAGGATCGATATCAACGAAGTCAAAATCTGGTAAACCTGTAATCGATGTACAATCTCTAAACATCGCCCAAAATCTATTACCTTTATTTATATCTAAAAGTGGAATATTTTCGGTTGTTAAACTATAACATTCCCAGAACATCCATAAGAAGTCTGTGTTATTCGCTGTAACAGGAAGATCTGGTGCTGAAAATACAGCATTACGACATCTCATGAACATCCTAGATGCTGATGTATCAACATTACCACCATAAACTTCTAAAGTACCAAATCTCTGAAAGTTAACTAATTTAAGTGAGTCACGAACTCCGTCATTATTTGCTGGATTGTCAAATTTAAAACATTCAATAACTCCAGATATAGAGATCAGATATTCACCTTCAGCTGGGTATGTATGAACAATTGGACCAGCGGTGTCACCACCTGTAACAGTATTAAATGTTTGTGTATCTGTACCAGGATTATTACAATCCCAGTCAATGGTACAATCATATGCACCACCAAGTACGAATGGTAACTCGAATTGATCACTAGCCGATGGGCTGAATTTACCCGCAACTGGATCTTGAGTGTTTCGAGTGTCAATCAAAAACGAAAGACCACCTACGATTATAATTTCGTTATTGTCTTTCAATCTATTCCATTTACCATTTTTGAAGTATATCAATTCACCTGTACTGGTATTAAAAGCGATTGTACCAGTATCAGCAGTCGAAGGTAGGTCATGTGACGGATAAGATTGAATTGGTGTTGATGACCCCTCAATTGTTAATAAACCGCTATCAATAACAGCTGGTTGAGGCTCTAAATCACCGACACGTGTATTTATGTCATCAGCGTTGTTGTTAACAACACTATTCACTTCATTGAACTCAGCAGCGGTAAATGGATCACCAGTATTCTTACTCTGTTCGGGCGTTTGTCTACTTGTTTTATTTTGTGGCATATTTTTAAGGATTTACAGTTAATGTCCAACCTCTTCCAGTTGTCCCATGTATTGGGGTTCCGATAGTTGTTGTTAATATTTCGTAATTTGTTTGTGCATCTCTAGCTGGATCAGCATTCGTCGTCCAACTACTCTGACCAATAGATGTTCTTCCAGCTAAACTTGTGGCTAGATTTGTAAGATTTGAATCAACTAACGATTTAAGAATATTCTCAGTACCTGACATATTCAAGTTACAATCAACCCAAGCATCGATGAAGGTTGTACCATTACTGAAATCAATTTCAGGGAAATCTTCTAATGCCCAACAGTATTGCCAAGTGTTATCAAATGCGATAGAACCACTCTGATTAAACACGAGTTGTGGGAAAGAAGTAAATGATCGGCAATTTTGCCAAGCCCTAGAGAAGTTCGTACCAGAGCTTACATCAACTAAAGGAAACGATGCTAAATTATGACAATTAGTCCAACATTCTGTAAAGTCAGTACCATTACCTAGTGAACCTAGATTATCAAAGCTTTCTAATACTGAACAACCATTCCAAGTCTTTATGAAGTTTTCACCATTACTCAAATCAAGAGCTGGAAAAGATGTTAACGATGAACACCCAAACCACGTTTCTTGGAAATTATCACCTAAACTGGTATCGAGTTGTGGAAAAGATGTAATAGTATAACAAGTGCGCCATGTTCTAAGGAAATTAGAATTCAAACTAGTGTCTATAACAGGCATCTCAGATAACCCATGCATATCTCTAAATGTCTGATCCATGTTAGTAACTTTACTTGTATCTAAGGGTGTAGGTAATGATGTAATTGCTCTACAATTTCTATACATACCTGACATTTTAGTAGCATTACTAAGATCCATTACAGGTAAACTTTGTAGATTTTGACAGCTGAAGAATACTTGAGTAAAGTCTGTTACATTAGACGTATCTATTGTTATATTATCTAATGTTGTCAGATTAATCATTGAGAAAAACATTTCTTTAATAACTGATGGTGAACCAAAATCAAAATCAGGTATTGTAGTTAAACTATTACAAGATCTGAACATAAGATTGTAATTATCACCTGATGTTGTATCCATCAACGGAATTTGCGTCAAAGAGTTGCAATCTCTGTAAAATTGATTAAAGAGTGATACACCTGTCGTTTTGAACGTTGTCGTATCGTCAATCGTCGTTAGATTAGTACAACCACCAAATGCACCAGTTGCACTACCTTCAAATGTTAACCCACCACACTCAACGATCTCTATAAGCTTGGTAAAATCCCCAGCAAGATTGAATATGAAACCAGGTATATAACCATTCATAGTTATTGTGTAGATACCAGTTACCCCGTAGTCATGCTCTAATTGAGTATCCGATGTAACATTTTCAATGTTACCATCACCCCAATTAATTTCGAAACTATAATTCTTACCTGATACAAGAGGTAGTTTAAAGGTTGTTGTCGCACCTGTATCAACTTTAACAGCAAAATTATTAACAGAGACTGATATATCGTTTGTTATTCTATACCAATTACCATCTTTATGGTACATCATATTATTATTGATAGGATCAAATGCAATTGTACCATCATCTACTGATTCTGGTAATACATCTGTATACGATAAGATTGGAACAGATGTTCCTTCAATTACATCCAGTCTAGACCCCAACGGAGCTAAATTGGGTTGTAAGGTAGTGTATCTATCTTCGAAATCAACAGCATTTGTGTTTACAACTGTAGTTAATTCGTTAACATCACTTACAGTTAATACGTCTCCAGTTTGCTTATCTGGATCTGGTGGTCTATTTGTTTTAATTTGTGACATAATATATCTTTTTAATTATTTATAAAATTAACAGCAATTTTATGATCAATTATTAAAATAACATTTAATCAGATAACGGAATTGGAAAAATATATTCAAATGAATTATTATCATTTATTATAACATTAATATTATCTTCACCATTATCTAATGTAAGAGTCAATGTTTCCACACCTTCAGGTATAAAATCTTCTGTTACATTAAGAGTAATTGAATCAACTGTTCCTACAACAAAGCTACCAGTTAATGATGCTCCATCAATATCATCACTTGTTACACCAGTTATAGTATATGGAACCGATGTACCAGCAACTACACCTTGAGTTGTTAAGTCAATAACTATAGGATCACCTTCATTAGCTGAAGTTGGTCCAGATAACTCATATGTCTCAACTGATGTATCAACAATACTTACATCAACATTAGCTTGATTATTATCTAATGTAAGAGTTAGAATTTCTTCACCTTCAGTTATAAAATCTTCTGTTACATTAAGGGTAATAGAATCAACTGTTCCTACAACAAAGTTACCAGTTAATAATGCTCCATCAATGTCATCACT
>Ga0209630_10000984_pt1 | contig 31917 bp, 40 predicted proteins | sample COG_01_FD_184745 | JGI IMG/M metagenome (GOLD analysis project Ga0209630, IMG submission 184745) | Pelagic Microbial community sample from North Sea - COGITO 998_met_01 (SPAdes) (version 2) | ecosystem: Environmental > Aquatic > Marine > Neritic zone/Coastal water | place: Helgoland, sampling... | reverse complement strand
GTCCAAAATAACTTCCCCGTCTTCTAACTGGATTAAATATTCTTCAGCAAACAGAGTATCAATTTGTTCTTTTCGGAAGGAAATATGGTTTTGTCTTAACCGCAATTCTAACTCTCCACGGTCAGGATAACCATCACCTACCAAAGCCTTGACGGATTGCACCAAGAGTCGCATCTTAGGGTCGTTAGCGAGTAAGTCCATGTTAAGAGGCACGTTCTGAACCACGGTTTCCAAGGCTACCATAAATAACTCAGTAGCCATAGAGATATGGTTGAGATCCACTACATCATCTCCTTGCAAGCGAGCAAACCCTTTACAAAGATTGATAAATTGTTGAAACTTACGGTTCTCTTTCTTGGAACGCTTTAGAAACACATCCTCAAACATCTGGGTTTCCTTGATTTGAGTTTGAAATTGACTTCTAATTAGTTCACGAGACTTGTTGATATCAGGTTGCATACGACTCGCATAACGCAGATATTCACGGAAAAAGGAACGCCAAACGTGAAGTCTTTCCTTAGACTCAGGGGTATCCAAATTACCACTCATAGCATCCAAGATTTTGTTTTCGACATACTCGTCAGCCCCTGCATCAGTCAGAGTCATTTGAGTAAACATCAAAGTCATACGGCTAATCATCTGATAGGTGTATTCGCCAAAGACATCCAGCATCTTAATTTTATCCATCTTTTCTTCATATTCCTTTTCAGGATTGCCCCAGAAAGAAACATTTAAACAAGCCTCACGCTCAATGTCTACTTGACCTTTTTGCATAGTATATGACCCGTTAGCCAGCATATTCATGAGTTCACCAAAGACATCGGAACCCCATGTTTGAAACTCGCTGACAGCCATACGCTCATTGTTCATTTTACCAATCAGACCCAACTCAATAGAGTTCAGGTCTTCACCACTCATAGCCCCAAAGAGACCGGGAATAGTGCACAGTTTACCAGTAGAGGCTACCCCACAAGGCACTAAAGGTTGAATCACGTTTTCGATAAGGTGGTCTTTGCCTTCACCCATAGAAGTAATCACGGCCATATGCATCATGTCTTGCTTGCTAAATGGACTCAAGCAATTCAACATCACGGCTAACTTAATCGGATCGTGGGCGTAAACATAACGCCACAAAGTATCATCAGAAATCATTACCTTCAAAGGAGTTTTGCCATAGCGTTTACACAGGCTCTTAAATTCCTCGATTTGTTTAGGCTTCAACTGGGACATATTGGACTGTTCATAAGTCCATACTTGTTCGCAAACAAACACTTTTTCCTTGCCTTGTGGGTGAATCTGAAATTGACCCATCACGCCCACTTGTTGACCCTTTCTCATAGACTCGGTTATAATCAAGAGAGTTTCAGTCAAGACTACGGAATCCATGCCACAGGGCATGGTAGTTTTCTTACCGTTGTGAACCAAACATGGAATGGCGTTCTGCCCATCAGAAAGAGTAAAATAGATTGCGGTTTCTTCAGCATTAGCCTTGCGACCAGTGTTGAGAGGACCATCCTCTATCTTGATAACTACTCCTGAACCACTTTGCATATCGTGAGAAATCTTACTCTGATAGATGGCTCCCACTGAAGAAGTGAAGTCTTGGAACTTTTCTACGCAATTCTTAGCGTAAAGATACAATGCTTCCTCTATCATAGATATCCCTCCAAACTACTAACATGGCTAACACCTATAACTGCTTTTCTGTTCGACAACTCAGGGGAAAGTGAAGAGTCGATGGTTCCGCCCCACGGGTGGAGGACGCAGAGGGAATACCCTTGGATTCTGGTAGCCGACCGAAGTCTGCTTCCTTTACCTCTTCAAACCATGAGCCTTACGGCAAAGGTATATCTGAGTAGTGGAACCACTCCCCGGCATATGCCTGAAGTCTTGAGCCTTACGGCTACACAACTCCGCACAGAGGCCGGGGAGGCATCGAACATCAAGCCTTACGGCTGTGAACCATGTCCCGCAGTATTACGGGAGGGAAACTCACTCGGAGTCTGCCTCAGGGGCTTGGTCCTCGTGGTATGCTGGGAGTTCATCACGGGTGACGGCTCCACGGACGATAGCGTTGAAGGACTTGTAGAAGCGACCGGGGTTCTTGGTGGATTCTTCCTTTTGCTTGAGGAAGTCAACGACCACTGGAAGGTTGTATTGGTTCTTGGTGGAACCATCTTCTTGGGCTTCTTCGGTGATAATGTCGTTGTTCTTGACGAAGCGTTCCCAATCATTGATTTCGAAGGATTGAAGGTAAATCTTCTCACGTCGACCAGTGTCAAGGTTAACCATTCGGACTACGATGCTGTCTGCACCAAGAGGGGATACCTGCTGGTTGAAAGACACGATAGCGTAGTTTCGGTAGATTGCACCAAACTCTGGCTTCAGGATGTCGTAGGTTGCTCCACGACGACCGCTGGTAGCACGAGCAGGTCGGTTGGTCTCAAGTTCTTGCATAAAGGCTGCGATTTCATCTGCGTTTGTCATAATATCATTCTCCTATTGTTTTTGTATCCCGTTTTTGTTGGTGGGACAAATTACTGTTGTCACACCACCCTTATATACCTTCAGGATAACCCAAACAAGCGACAAGAAACTATAAATAGCGGTGAGCACCACCAATATCTATGAAGGCAGAAGATTTCTTGCGTGAGGCACTTAAAGCCGATGGGGAAACCATGGTAAAACCTGAGGCACTTCTCAAAGAAGAAACCTGTTTAGCCGCCGGGAAATTTATGGCAAAACGCTACTATGAGGAAACTAACACCAAGGTTACCAACGAACTTCGTAATTTACTTAATTCCATTAGCAGTGATGATGAACTTAAAGAAATCACAATTGTTTATGAAGAACTCTGGGCGATGGCCAATCCCTTCAATCCACCCCAAGCCTCCATTATTGAAGAGGCCCGCCGTAAAACGTTAGAGGCTTTGCAAGGCAAGATTGATGATGCTGATCTTTTGCAGTTATCCGTAGACCTCCCTGATTCACTATCTGCTCGCAGCACAGTTGCTAATGTTGTCAAGTGTCAAGAATTGGTTCGCAACTATCAAATGGCTATTGCTAACGGTGAAAGCGGTGCGGACGAAGCAGACCGTTTGTCAGCGTTTGTTCTTGCTGCTAACGCAGGAGATATAGATCGCATGAGTGCGGCGATGATGTTTTACTTAATCGATAATGCCGATGCTCGCATGATTGCCAGTGCTATCACAGTAGACCCAGAACTTTTTGAAGAAGGAGTTGCATCAATGGCGAATTACGCTAAAAAATTGCTGTATCGAGTTCATGTTGATGGTGAACCCCTCCCTGAGGAGTTTGTTTCCGAAGCAGATGCTGAACAACTTCGAGATAGTTTGGCTACCTCTGACCCCGATAATGTTTACACCGTGGAAAAGGATAGTGACCCCATTCGTAGACTTTGGGATTCTGCCCCGGTGGGTGGACTTGACCGTTCTAACAGAGATTACCAACTGTTTTTCCGCAAGTCTTTCTTGAAGGCTTTGCTACCCTTAACAACTCAACATATCAAGACCGATATCGTTACTCTGGATGGTTTCTTTACTGAAGTTCAATTTGAAAACTTGTATGGACGAGTGGCCGATTATCTGGATCTTACTGATATGGAAGCCGTTATGAAAGCGGCGGCTAACAAACAACAACCACCTTGGCGAGTTCAGAAGCAAGTCTCTTTAGAAGATTATCTTAAACTCTACAAAAACCCTATCGAGGTTACCCTTACCGAAGATGGGACTCAGATTGAATCTATGGATCCTATTGATTCTTGGTTAGAACCTGATTTTGACATCGGTTCTGAAGTTACTATCTGGCAAGAAATCGGCAACTATGTTGTAGTTTGGCCTGCAGAACATCCTGAAACACGCTCAGATTCTTTGTTACTTCCCAAAACCTGTCTGGACTACTACCAAGTTATTGAAATTCCTAATGTTAGCGAACAGCCAGAACTTACGGAAGAAGAAAAACAAGTTGTTCGTGACCGTAAAACTGCTCAAAAAGAAGAACAACTTCGTCGCAAGGCACTTCGTTTAGACGTAGAAATCAAGGCTGACAAGTCTTTAACGACTATGATTAACCTCACTACGGGAGAACTGCGTCAATTTACCAAGCAAGAACTCTTTGATGGTGCTGCCGGTTTTGATTTCGATAAAACTCGTTTGATTAAGATGGGTGGAGTTATTTATCCTGTGGCGTTAGCCTCTTTGGTTAACATCTGTGCTAACAAGGGATACCCCTGTCAGATTTTAGAGAGTGGCACGGGTGGACCCCTAAAGGTTGAAGTTCCCGAATCCCTTCTAAAGTTAGTTACTCAAATGGGTGCTCCTCTGAAAGCCCAAGTTCAAGGAAATATGGTGGTGGTAACATACTAAGCAACAAAAGTTTATGGCGAACCGAGTTTGATCGGTTTACTGACGAAGCAATTAAGGATATGAAGAAATACTCAGATAATACTAACGAAGAACGAGAATGGATGTGTTATGTTTACCTTACTCCATCTCAAACCTATGAATTAGGTGGGGCTTCTTACGGTGACGAATCTGCTATCAAGGTTTCTCCGCAATCCAAAGGTGCACAAGACCGACTCATGAAGGGCTTGGAAGATCAAAAATGGACTATTCACGGTCACCCGCTTAAGGATGGCAAGATTTACACAGGTCGACAATACTTTTCTTCTACGGATATCTGTCGGGAGTTCGTTAAGTCCCGTGATAACAACGAATACATTGCTCAATTCTTGGTTTACCCTCACCAACAAATTCAAAAAGGTGCTAACGGTCAACCTAATGGCAAGAAGGTTATCCATAATCGAGTTCGAACTTTAGTCTTCCCTGATACTCAAACTATTGTTGCCGCTATGCGAGATTCCAACCCCGGTGTAGATCCCTATGCTATTACTCCCGAGTCAGGACAAAACAAAAATACGCCTGATGGTCGTTTAGTTAACGATTCTGGAGTTGATTGGTTCCGTTTCCAAGAAGCCTTGGGTAAGTATGGTTGCATGGGCATTATTGATATCGAAGGTCCTTCTTACGGTGCTGAAGGTTACACCTCCAGCGTAGTTTCTGCTACTAACGTTGTGGGTGGCTTGGCTGCTCTTGCGAGTTTAGGTGCTATTTGGTGGGTTAACCGAAACCGTGCTAAAGTTATTGAGGTCATCGACGATATTGGCATTAGGAAGTGAAGTTCGTGGTAAGTATCTCGGACTTGGGTGATTACATTGGCTCGGGTAGCCAAGGCTCAGTCTGGCAACACGCTTCAGAACCTGATAAAATTATTAAAATTATGAAAGGATTTCCGGTTTTGAAAGACGGAGAACTGGATGCTTTTCAATATGACCGCTACCTTCAACGTCGATTGGGTAGTCAATATGATGCAGATGAGCAAGCCGCTTGGATGTTTGCACCTATGGCTAACAAAATGGTCTTGTATTTGTTTCGTGAAACCATGGCGATGAGAAAGGATAATTTACTCGTGCCTTCAGGACAAGTTAAAGTTTATGCTATCGAAGACGAGATTTTCGAACTCCAAGATATGCGTCGTCTCTACAAGATTATCGTCAACGATGGTCAATTCGGTGAAGCCAGTAAAGAAGCCAAGCAATTTAAAAAGGATTGGCTAACTATTTTGTCTCCGGGACACCGCCATGGTTATCTTCTGGTTCAAGAAAAGTTAGAAAGAATTGGTGGACGAAGTCGTGCTTCAGGTCAGGAAAGACCTCAGATTTTTGAAGATTGGAGCACTTTTCTTTGGAGTGATTTCGGTTTGGTTACCCGAGATACCAAAAACCCCGGAAATTATGGATTCCGTGGTAACAAAGAACTGGTTATCTATGACCCTGTGGTAGCCCCGTTGCCAGAACAGAATGATTGGAGTTCTCGAAACGTTTTCAATAGATTGCGGTATGCTTATTTTGTGTATCTTTTTACAGACATTCCTAAAATTAATGATATCGATAAATATGATGCTCACGAGGTTAACAAGATTATTCGTCGTTTTGAAAGACAGATTATTGCCGGTAACTTTTATCGTATTGAGCGACAAGCCGAAGGATTTCCCGGATCTTATCAACCCGAACCCTCACTCAATGATTATGGTCTCCGAGATATTATGTATTCCGGAACAGCGTCTGATAACTTCCAGCAAACTTTGGCTAACTTCGGTTCTGATACTGATCTTTTTGATGATGTCGAATGGACACAGGATAGCCCGAAAAAGACTCCTGTTCCTAAGTGGCAAGAAGAAGTAGAGTGGAATGCTCCAGCCCCTAAACAAACTAAAGTTCGGTTTCCTCGTGCCAAAGCCGACAAAATTGTGGCTACCGTAGAAGCCCATATTAAACCATATGTAGAAAAGATGATGGCTTGCGGTTCTTATCGTCGAGGAGCCCAAATGATTGGTGATATCGATTTCGTAGTTATCCTAAAAGATGGATACACCTTGCCTCAGATACTACCTCCTAATCAAGGTATCAACTGGGTAGGTGAACAAAAAGCCCAAGTTATCATTGATGGCGAAAAGGTAGACTTCAGAGTTACTACTCCGGAAGCGTGGGGTGCCACCATCCTTTATTTTACTGGGCCAGCAGATTTCAATATCAAATATCGATGGATGGCTAAGAAGCGTGGACTCAAACTATCAGAATATGGTTTGTTTAAGCGGGATACTGATGAATACCTCGCTGGTGCTACCGAACAAGATATCTACGATGCTTTAGGGCGTCCATACCGAGATCCTAAAGACCGAAAAGGTTTTCAACGAAGTGCTAAAAAGAAAGCCGAAAATAAAGAAAAGTTTTATTATCATGGCACAGATATGACAAATCTTGCATCCATATTAAAGGAAGGTATTAGGCCAACAGCAGATACTGACTCAAGATGGGGAGAGGACATAATGGATATTTCTCCCTATCCTTATTATTATGCTGAAATTGATGACATTTTGCCCTCGGTTTTTGTAGCGGATAGTGCTGAAGAGGCTCGTTGGTGGGCAGATGAATCGGGTATTGAGAACATTAGGGTGTTAAAAATATCTTCACAAGTAGAAAACTTAGAAAACTTTCATGGTGATGGTAATGGGTATAAAACTTCTGAAACCATTCCTAAAGAATACATTGTAGAAGTCATTGATAAAACATTTGATGACCCAGATGTTAAGTCATCTTACTTTGAAGCACCGTATCAACCTAATCAAACCCTGCAGGATTATAGTCCTCAAGATTTGGTAACCTCCTCTGCAGTTACTGGAGATTTTACGACAGATTCGCTCAAATATGGTTTTGGTCCCACATCCCTGTCAGCCGAAGAAATTAGATGTTGTAAGGAATGTGATAAAACCACAGGATTGACTACTATTCAAGAAGGAACTTATTGTTGGGATTGTTTGCCAATCAATCTTGGAGCCGAAGAAATAGTATGCTCTAAATGTGATTGGAGTTGGCAGCGTAGTGAGGGTGGTGACGATTTATTTACTTGCCATAAATGTGGATTTGACAACGAAACTTACCACGCTGAAGATAACTATGAGGCTACCTATGGAGTTGAGCAAGCCAAGATTCGACGTCGACTCAAAAACAAAATCAAGAAACAGGCTATCATGGGAACCAAAGCCGGCCAATGGTCGGCTCGTAAAAGCCAAGAATTAAAGCGACAATACGAAGCCGCCTGTGAAAAGCGAGGCTTGCGACTCTACAAAGGGCAGAAAACCCAAAAACAAAAAGACCTTTCTGATTGGTCTAAACAAGGTTGGAGAACGGGTAGCGGTAAGAAATCCTCTACTACGGGCGAAGCCTATTTCCCTGCTAAAGCCGTGGAAGCCCTCAAAGAAAAAGGACTCTATGTTAAGGCTACTCGTCAAAAACGTGAGGCTACCAAAGCCGGTAAGCAAAGGGCTACCTATTCTAAAGATATCCAACAAATAGTGGCTGACTATCGTTCGGAATCACAACTTCCTATTTGTCCCATTTGTGAAGGTTATATTCCCAGCGACGAACGTCCGGGTGCTTACCCCGGTGCTACCAGTCGTTACGATAACAAAACTGAGATTTGTTCGGCTTGTGGAACTACTGAAGCCGTTGGCCCCATGATTTTAGGGGATGAAATTTATGTTTTGCGTGACGAAGCAGAAGAGTTTACTGATGACCCATGGGAAATTTGGTGCTACATTATGGCTAACGCTAAAGATCAAATGCCTCCCGTTTTCCTTGGGAGGGTTCCCTGATGGCTAACTACGTCGAAGTCACCCTTCCCGAGATAGATGCTTTCTTAGTTCCTTTGCGATTTCAGCGTAACAATAATCTAACTTATCGTGGTCGACCCATTAAAGAAATTGTTTACGAGCGAACGCTACCGGGCAAACCCAATCATATTGTCAGAGTTTACACCACTATCAACCGTTTTGGTCAAAAAAGAGGTAGGGGTCGCAAAGTAGGTAAAGATGCTATCCGTGTCCAAGTTCTCTATCAAGATGAACAAGGCGAAGTTTTACTTTATCAACCTAAACGGGTGCACCGTGTTGCTAACTGGAAAACTAACTTGCAGAATCGTCTGGATGAAATTATCTCTGCAGATATTAATGTCGTTAGGGATAAGCGTGGTCAACCCATGACTTTACGAACTAAAGGTGCTAACAAGTTCTGGGGTTCTCGGGATTATCCGGCTTACAAGGAAACCCGTCGTTATGGCTCTGAGCAGGTAACTAAAATTGATACTCCCGATAATTGGGTATTGGTTACTATTGCTGATATCCAAACCAATTCTTTTGGAAAAGGATTACAACGACAATTTAATTTTTCAGATTATGATGGTAAATCTTACGATGCCGTTTGGGAACTGATAGAGATTATCGATGACTTTAACAATAAATTAAAGCATACTGCCCACACTCAATTTTCCTATGATCGGGTCTTAATTACCCTTTACACAGATGATGTCGGTAACTTGACACAGAAAGATTTTATTTGGGCAGAAGAGTTTAATGATTTTTATGATTATGATGAGTTGATTATGATGAGTGAAAGTAAACGAGAATCCAAACGAGTAATTGTGATTAACAGTTTGGGTGGTAAGTTACACAGCCTTGTTAAATGGAGTTATTATCCTGATGGTAGCAAGAAATACGAAACAATAAAAACACCCAAGCCAATTAGATACGAAACTGATCCAAGACAAATTCAAAGGTTTTACACCGCTTTAGGAGTGTCGTCTCAAATTTATGATATGGAACGCCAGAAGTTTAATTCCGAATCTTACCCTACTTGTTATCTTTGTGGATTGCCTGCTAAAATAGAAGTATTAACTGCAGTTGGAATGCGTAATTTTTGCAGTAATAAATGCCGTGGAGATTATGAAGGAGTAGACTACGGTGATTATGATAGTCCTAAATTAGAACACCAACTAACAATTACTAACTACCAACAAGGTTATCTTCCTGATGGTTACAGGGGGCGAGAATCAAAACTTACTATTGATTGTGCTAACTGTCCTGTGCACTTAGTAGAAAATATCCCAGAGTATGTCGACATTTACTCGGACTATTCTACAAGTAAAAGACACATTATCAAAATTTGGAACGAAGAATGGGAAGATTATGATGAAGAGCCCTGTATAAAACATGACTTCGAGATTACTCGTTATTTGTCCAATAGTGATGAGTGGGACGGAGTTCGATTAGGAGAAGTCGCTTTTAGATGTGTCAAATGTGGCTACCGAGATATGATTTATGCTGACATTCCCGAAGGTTGTTCTAACAAGGGACGAGTAAAACCAACTATGTTCCAGATTATGGGCAATAATCAAACAGATCGAATGAGGCTACCATAATCATCGAAATTAGCACCTAATTCCATATTCACATACTCGGCAGGAATTTGGTCTACTTCTAATTCTGAGGGGTCGTCACGGTTGTTCCAATGCACTTCCCAATCAGCATAAGTTTTCTTCAATCTTTCTTTCTGAGTATCATCATCAATGTTTAATCTAATAACAGTCCATCCGGCTTCTTGCAAGGCTTTGGCTTCGTTAACAAATCTGACATCATCAATAACGATATCTTCGTATCTATCGCCCACACCAATAACATAATCAATCCAGACAGAGGCTCTAACCTCTCGCATCTTCATACCAATCTTTTGTAGCAAAGGACGATCCTTTTCCTTCATTTGAAATAGGTCACGAGCAATTTCTTTTACTTTGCCAGCCAAAGATGCTTTCTTGTATCCATGCTGAGTTACTAACCAATCAGCCATAGTAGTCTTACCAGAAGCCATTTTTCCACAGATAGCAATTTTCAAGTTATTCACTTCCTATGGGGTGAGGGGGTTCACAATACAGACACACTAAATCTTTAGTAAGTGCTGCACGAGGAAACCTAACATCACATTTGACGCACTCTTTCCACTCCATACTAACTATCTCTCCCACTACCTATATGTATCTTACCACAAACGTGATTGATATGCCCCGGCGGCTTGCTTACCATCCATAGCATCATTCATATAATTAGGCATAAACTCAGATAAGGGTCGGCTACCCTCAAAACCGGCTCTCATGTGGAAATCCAAAGTAGGATCCAAGATATAGGTCTTGCCTTTATCGGTAGGGCTTCGCACAATACGACCCAACATTTGGGTTAGCATAACACCAGTCTGCACTTTATACCAATCAGGGTTAGCCTTAGTCTTTTTAACAATTCTGACATCGCCCAAGGAAGGGAATGGTAGTTTAGGAATCACACAGAAACCCACGCTACCACCATCGTAGCCTTGATTAGCGTAAGTGGAAAACAAGATTTGATTACCTTTAGATTTATCAAAGTCTTCAAAGACAGCCTCTCTTTCTCTGGCTCCCTTGCTATGCTGCACAATTCTATCGGCTACGCCACGGTCTAACTGTTGAATAGCCTCTACTAAGTTGCGTTCAATTTCATCTGTGAAGGGTAGCACCAATCCCTTTTGGTCAGGGAACTGTTTAGCGATAGCAATAATCTGTTCAGCAGTAATATGGAACTGTTCTTGATTTCTTCGAGAACGATTAAGATTTCCACCACGCAAGGTAGTATAGATAGGTCGGTTATCCACAGGGAATGAAGAATAGTCTACCCTAATGAAACAAGTAGATTTGCGATCCAATCCCAGTTCATCTACAAAGATATCTTGGTCAGCAATAGTTCCACTCATAAAAATACGGCGGCTACCCAACCCCAATAACAATTCTTTGCTCAGGTGATTAATGTTAAGAGGCTTAAAGTTAAGATACACAGGTTCATCATCGTTATCGTATTGCCAAATAACATTCATTGGATTAGTAGTTAGTTGATCCATCATGTTAGTTATGTGATTTAGGCTGTTTTGAGCGTATCTCAAGGTCTTATCATCATAAGCCTTAGACTCTACACGCTTAGCCACAGTATCACGAAGTTGTGTTAGATAAGCAATCCATACTTTAGCACCCATTTGATGACGGCTAACTTGGGTATCGACATTAATACTTCCAATCTTAGGGAATCCCCATGCTTCGTTAGTGGGACTCCATGCTCCCAACATTTTATCACGAACTCCTTGCAGACGCACAGCCTCAGCACTTACAGAATCCATGATTTCATTAAAGGTGGGGATACCTACTAAGCGTTCTAACTTTTTGACACTCAAATCGAAAGAATAGAAATCAGCCATGCTACCGGGTAGAGTATGGGCTTCATCGACAATCAACAAATCACGCTGAGCCAGATAACGACCACTTTGGTTCATACCCATTAAGTAAGAAGTATTTCCTACAAAGTAGCGGTTATGGTGGGCTTCACGAAGAGCCCCAAAATAATCACACAAAGAACTACCTTCTACACCCCATTTGATGCTACCTTTTTCCACAGGTAATTTGAAAGCACACTTGAAACCGATAGTAGAACAAGGGGCAGTATCAGCAGTGCACCCACTGGTCTGAGGAGAACTTTTCATTTTAGCAGCCTCTACTGCTTTCTCAGCCTCGGCTTGGCTACGACAGTTAGGTTCTAAATCCAAAGAACAATCATAATTGCCCTTGCCCATTACAGATCTCATAAAAGGCATTTCTTTAAGATACTGTTTCTGGAGTCCTTTTAGTGGGGTTACGATGTAGGCGTTAGCGTTATACATCTTAGGGACTACCATAGCCATAGCAGATTTGCCTGACCCCACGGGACACTCTACTACAATGTTTTCGTATCCTTGATCTAAGGCTTGGTTAATCAAAGGCACGACTTGTTGCTGTTGTCTACGAGGGTTATTGAATCGAGTTCCTGCAAAAAACTCATCCACAGATTCCACAGGTTCAGTATCTTGAGTTACCACTACCTGCTTCCACCCGGGCTCTTGTTTAATTCCTATCGCACGACTACCTAATTTACCTAACTGGCTATCGTCAAAAGTTTGTTGTTCTACGAAATCACTTTCCTCTTCTTCCTGACTATCGTCCACAGCGATTTGCCCGTTAACCCACAGTTTAAGATTGAAAGTAGCACAGAATTTTTCCAGATTTTTAATCTTGCGACCTCGAATATCAACATCTCCGACATAGGCTTTTCGATTTTTATTCCATCGCAAACCATAAGTTTGATTAAGAATGTCTCGATAAGGATAGCAATTGCCACGCACGACTACGCTAACGAACATACCCTTGCTTGGTGTGGTCACCCTCTTATACTTTGCATAGTCAACTATAAGTAGTCGGGCAGACAAATGATTTTTATGGAACTCATCATTGATTGGGGTGTTTCGCAGACCTCAGGTCCTGATAAGCCTGAACCCGAAGACACATGGTTTATTGTGCAAGGGGTTGCCGCAGGTGTATTTGATGGTGTCGGTGGTTGGAGAGATGAGGGCATTAACCCTGCTCCTTTTACTCAGGATATCGCTAACGGATGTTGGGAAGCCGTTGAATCAGGAGACCGAGGAGTTATTTCCATTCTTAATTCTGGATACAAGTCTGCCTTAAAACGAGGTAACCAAGGTTCTTGCACAGCCACTATTGTTCTCAAAACAGGACCTCGACAACTTACCGTGGCTAACTTAGGTGATTCTGGAGTAGCGGTCTTTAGAGATGGTAAAATGATTTTCCAGACCGAAGAACAACAGTATGAGTTTAACTTTCCGTATTCTTTGAGTAGTGACCGAGATGCTTCTCCTTCTGATGCCGACCGTCATATGCTTACTAAGTTAAAATCTGGTGATTATGTGGTGTTAGCCTCTGATGGTTTGTGGGATAACTTGTATTCTAAAGAAATTGCTTCGCTTCTAAATGATGAAAAAACACCTGAAGAAATTTCGACGGATTTAACGGTAGCGGCGTTCTTTGCTTCTGATGATACAAAACGTTGGGCACCTTTTGGACAGAAGTATGTCGAAAAACTATATGGACAGAAAAATCCTTTTTCCGATAATTTGGATAACGACCCCGGACCCCCACCGCTAATTGAGTATCTGGGAGGCAAACCAGACGATATTACAGTTTTGGTGGGTAGGTTATCATGAACCAATCAGAACCAGTATTTCCATCTTTTAGATCCGCTTATCTCTGGGCGAAGGCCGGGAACAGCAAACCCATGATGATAGCCCCTTCAACTGAATTAGCCGTTGATTTGAAAGATTCTGATACTCACCGTTTTAAAGCATGGAAATTATTTAATGCCATAGATAAACTGGTTATCGGTGGTGGGTGGTCACTGTTAGCAATTCCTAATAACGCTAATAATTTTTCTAATGTGTCGGCACTAACCTATGATAAGCAAAAAGATTGGTTAATTTCAATAAGCAGCAAAAATAATTTTGAGGAATTGGATACTTCGACTTTCAATTATGGTATCAAGGTCTCGGATGAACCAGCCAAAAACATGGTTGCCAGCCTCGGTGACATTTACTCGTCATATGGTAATACGAAGGAGGAGGATTTCAATTTGTGGTATGATGATGATGGAGATTTTCTCTACGGTTCCGATGAGGGCCTTATCAAAGATACAATAAAAAGTTTTCTCAGTGATATAGGCGACGATACCAATATCTTTCTTGTCAAGGTTAACTTGCCTACTGATACCAATATCAAGGCTATGAATTGGTTTTTCAAAGCCTTTAGAATGCTACAATAAGTCACTTCTTTCCCCAGTGGCTGTGAAGCCTCGGTCTCAGAATCCCAGTTCACGCATAGCATCTTCTTTTGTCAGTCCACCAGATTCCACTAATTCAGTCAACACGCTGAAAGGATAGCACTCATCCTTCCAATCACAATAAGAACATTGCCAATCACCCACAGGGGCGAGATTGTTTTTATTGAAAGCAGCAATCTTGGTCTTGGTTAGTTCTCCTTGTTCCATTAGGGACTCAAAAAGTTCATCAGAGTAGCGTAGACTGAAATCACGTTCAGGAGGTGTATCAGCCTTGAGTTTCTCGTAGGACTCCACATAACGTTCCAAAATGTTTTCCAAAGTTAGTCCTTGGATGGCTTGATAGTTTTGTCCTTCCAACATACTCATTGGATCGGTCACAGGAGTAATCAAACGACCATCCATAGTCTTGACCAAAATTTCACCATCATAATCATTACTGAGTTCAATTCGGAATTGGTTAGTCTTACAAGCATCCATCAAACCATAAACAATAACGCCATAAGGAATCTTGACTCCATAAGTATCCTCTACCATCTTGCGAGTGTGAAGATACATTCCAGTTTGCATCAAGTGTTCCAACTTAGGGAATCCCACCGGATACATCTTGTTAGCCTTGCCCATGATACCTTTTTCACTAAAATATCCCCGAGTAGACTTAACTTCGATAGCCACAGCCTCATCCATTTTGATATTGGTAATTTTTCCTGACTCATCCATTTCGGCCATTCTTAGTATAGCGTCAATTTCACCACTAAGGTCAATTTGTTCACCGTCGGAACAAACACCAATAGGAGCCTTGAGTTTTAGATTGGAAGCCAAGAGGATACCTTGCTTTTCCCAATGCTTTTGCAATTCTTCTTCATAAGCATCACCGATACCAAACCGAATCATGCTCAAGTCATCGGATTCATTAGTCCGAGGAACTCGCTTCTTAGAATACCATACTTGTCGATGACACTTCCCAATCAGTTGGGGGTTGCCGTGTTCGTTAACGATATTGCAAGAAGCCCCTGTGGGATTCAATCCACCCAAAGAGACTCTTAGTCCACCGTTTCGCTTGCTGTAAATATAGTTTTGTATTGGGTTAAAGTCAGTCATTATATCACCGTTTATGCTGCCTGTTATTGCAGTTACAATTCTCTTGTATGCCACTACCCTTTTATACCTTCTCCTGTGCGAACTTATAAGTAGGTAGGGCTCACAAAATATTGCTATGCCGTTAGGTTTTATCGACTTCTGTGAAGAGCAAGGTCTGGAAACTGACGGACATTTAATTTTCAATCCTTCGTCACTAACCTTGGCAGAAGCCCGTTTTCTTTCCCCGGTTTGGGTGCTGCGTTGGAAGTATCGTCGTTGCCGAGCCTGTAATACGGAATTTGATATCGAACAGCAAGGTATATACTACTGCTGTCATGATTGTTTGCAAGAGGTGAGAGCCTGAAAGAAGTTAGAGATGTAAAATTAGGTATTAAAGACGGTGATGTAGTTGTTACTGCTACTGTTGACATGAAAGAAGGTGATGACCGAGATGATCTTTACTTTGTTATGTTCAATATCTTGGACGACCCACTTCGATTAGTAGTTGCCGTGGCTTCTAACTTTGCTGATTTCTTGGTTTCTGAAGGCTACCGAGAAAACGACATCAAATCTTGGTTATCCAACGACATTGAACAATATCTTAAGGTAGTGGTAAAACATCAAGCCCAAATTATGGGTAGTGCTTCCGAACGTATTCGTATTCCTTTGTCCACTCAGCAAAATGCTGACCAAGCCCGTTTAGTAGTGGCTACTATGTTATCTAAGGGATATTTCAAGCAAGTTACTATCTATAACATTCCCGGGGCTTCTGAACCAGATATTAAGATACAAGATGTCCCTACCAAAGATATGTCTCGTGATCTTAACATTATGTTAGAGGTTATCAAGAACTGGGAAAACTTTGACTATGAATCTTTCCATAAGGAAATGGTGGCTCGATATGGCTGATAGTATGGAACTTGGAGAGGCTCTAAAGGCCATGGATGAAGCAGGACAACGACCTGATGGATTTTTGATTCGTTTGATTGCTACCGAAGGTGCAGCAGGTGACTTGCAACCTTTCTCTACTTCTGTTTATGGACTAACTGTTTCCAGAGGGTATGAACTTAATACTGCTAACTTTGAAAAGGAAGATACTCTTTATCATGTTTACGATATTGTAGCCTTTGTTCCTTTTGCTAACATGGAATCTGAAATGAAGGAAACCGATGCTATCTTGCATGACGTTATCAAGCAATCCCGAGAGATGGAGTTTATTGCTGGGCTTTCACAAGCCGTGCACTTTATTCATCGACCTTCCGATAACGATTCTGAAGATGACGATCTTTTCTGATAAATATAAGTAGCAGCAAGGATAAAATCTTTGTATGGGTTACTTCGCAATCAATCAATCTGATGGGCCCGAAGTTATTGATATCTTAGTCAATAAAGGTTATCGTGATGCCCTCAAAAAAGTAGGGTGTAATGGACGTTATATGTTAACTGTCAACACTAAAGCGGATGCCCTCACCCTGAAGGGGCGTCTTAAAGACGTAACACTAAAGCGGATGCCCGATAGTAAGTATCCTCGTGGAGGCGACCATGATTTTACTGGTTCGGTTGTGGTTACTAAGATGCTTAAGGAGGCTCTTAGAGAAGCCTTTTCTTTTTATGGCAACCAAGATTTTGCTTCAGCCGTTGAGGAGGGACTCAGAAAAGGTATTATTGATACCATGTATAAGCGTGAGGATTACCTAATTAACCAATATCTTCCCCAATGGAAGGGTCTTAATATTGAACCTTATCGAATAGCGATGGGAATCAACATTACTATTTACCACATTGTTTCAAAACAAGAAGGTGAACTTACTGTAATCTATGATTGCTTCCCCAAACCAGAACTAACTGCCGTTCGTGATCCGAACCCACCTACAAGTTTGGAGATGCTCTTCGGTTGATAGCAGCAAAAAATGGGAAATCTAAAGACATATTTGTTTCCATCATATTCTCACCTGTCTTATCAGTTGCTATTGCCCATTCTGAGCCAGAGATGTTAATGTTATTCCACCTTCGAGGACTCATCCCATTCCAAACCCATGCTGAAGGTCCACCAGTAGTGCTACCACCAGTTACGACGTTATTTTGACGGTCAAGAGTTCCAACTTTTTCATAGTCATCCATTAACTTTTTTAGGTATTGTTCAAAGTGGTTAGCCAAAAAAGAAGACTCATAGTCTGCAGGAACCCATTCTTTAGTAACTACCCACTCGGTTTTAGGGTGTAGATAAACTTCGTAAGGAAATGCATCCCCTGCAGTTCCAAACAAAAATCCCTCGGAAGTATCAGTCCCTCTTCCCACGACATCAGGAACAACAAAAACACTGGTGATTTCGTTAACCTTATTGTTATCATCAAAATTATCATTTTCATGACTTTGTAATTCTAAAGCCTTCTCTAAGTCAGCCCAACGAGGAACAAAGCGATCAAGATTTCCGTCTTGGTAGACAATTCTGAACCCAGCCTCGGGAGTTACTGGTTGTAACTTCCAAATCCGAGGATCTCTTTCGCCCTTAGCATCTAAGCGGGAGATGTCCTTTATCTTTCCACTATGGGAGCCAAGAAATAAATTCTCACCTCTTTTAAATTTCCACACAACTATGCTTTAGCCTATCAACTATTTATATTGGTGGGTCCGCCCAGATTTGAACTGGGGTCTGACGGCCCCCAGCCGCCAAGTATAGGCCAAACTAACCCACGGACCCTTAGTTAAAGAACCAAAGAAGAATACTGGTGACACAAGCCAACCAAACTAAGACCTGTGATCCTGTGTTACTGGGACGGGGCGGATTGTTATCGTGCAATTCCCAACCCATGGTTTTCACACTGACCTGCCCATTCTCTTAAGATCTTCTCTTTTAACCAGACCCAAGGTAATGGAAGATGCCCCTCCGTTTTCTTCCACAGTGACTTTCATGTAATCAGTATCTCCGTAGTCTTCAAAGACTAAGATACGATTAGAACCCAGATCCAAAGCGATTCTCATAATCTCTTCTTGTGGGACTTACTTACTTATAAGTTCTCCTTTAGAGAGCAGGGGTGACTCTATATCGCTAATCAAATATACGCTTTTACAAGAGTGATATCTAATTATGCTGTCCTACCGTTTCAGCGTTGACTTCTGCCACTTTTCATTACTAAGTGGTTTCTTTCCATCTTACGATTTAACGTAGTCTCCCCTACCCTCCGTGAAGGGTGGGACTGTTTTTTACTCGGTGATATACCGAGCACGATACTCCTCGTAGAGCCGGTCTGCAAGGTCATAGACCTGAGACTCGATTCCATCAAGGTTTTCTACACCTCGTGAGGCGAGAACGTTGGTAGCGTTGTTAATGCACATACCGAGAGTAATTCGGTCTTGAGTGCTCATAACGCCTTCGTCAAGGTCTCCGATGTGAATATTGTTTCCATCAGGAGTGGTGAGAGTTACTTTAGCATACTTGACACGGTTGCCGTCAAGAAGTCCGAAGCGGCGACGACTACCAGTAGCAGTCTTGAACTTACCAGCGTAGCGTCCACGAACGTCAAAACGTCCGACTTCGCCTTGGTCGTTGGCTACATCGTTGGGACCCTTAATGAAAAAGGCCAGTGTTCCGTCATCTTTACTCCATTCTCGGGCTGAATACCCATCTGCACATTTAATGTCAATTTTTACCATGTCTAAAACCTCATGCGGTTGTTCGCAATAGGTAGTGTGTCACACCACCCTTATATACTTAACGAAAAGGCAAGTTAATAGCGGCAAAAACAGGCAGACAGGCACAGATATCTTTCCATTCACCCACAGAGATTTTGTTCATATCTGACATTAACCCCATCATTTCTTGGTTATCAAAGTTTTGATTTTTCATATGGTAAGCCATTTGCAGAGCGATACGACTAATGTTGGGTTTGCCACAGCGATTGCAGAATCTTGTTCTGGGGACTAACTCTAAAAAGGAAAACCTAATGTCCGCAGGATCCATAATTTAATTTACTGCTACCGACTACTTATAGTTACCTTTCGGTCTTGGAGACAGGGCACCAAAAATATAAGTAGTCAAGAAACTGATATATTCTATGCCTACTGAGGCTTCGATCCGAACTGTTATTATGAACCCTGACCACATTTGCGAATGGTGGGTCGGAGAAATTTGGGTAACTTTTGGTGGTCGTTCTTGGCGAGAAGATACCGTTGTCGATATCGATGAAAAGAACTTGCGACGTCGGGTTACTGAAGAAGTTGAACGCCTGCGTCAACTCTTTGATGATGGTAGTCACGAAGTTATGTTTTCCTAATCTGGCTCATGTTAGCGTTAATGGCTGGATGCGATAGATATTTTTTACCAGTCACTACGAAGAAACTGTATAATGTATTAGGTTGATTGAGAATAAGCATTGTTTCCAGTGCAGCGTAATTAGCACCCCTTTGCAGATTACCATTTTTGATACTTTGATATAACTGGTTTAGTTCGTTATCGCTCATTGAAATCAGGCATTTTTGGATATTCCTCCTGTCAAGAGGTAACGTGCAGGGCAAGTCGGACAAGATATTTGCATACCACACCCGATAGTAAGGATACTTGGGATCATTCATCCTATGCCAATCATCGGAGGCAACATAATTTTCGTCATCTTCAAAACTCCAAGTGAAACCTTCGATTACTGACTTACTTTGTCCATCCTTAGCCACCACTACCATTCCCACGTTATGCCCATCAGGAAATTTATGGGTAGCAAAAGAACGCAAGACTTCGGGACTAACCCCGGGCTGATCTTGCCTTTGCATTGGTCGTTGCCAAGATACAGGAAGTATTTTCCAGTCCACAATCAAGGTATTCTCCTCCGGTTAATACTGGGATAAAATATTGTTTCGTATGGCCGAGTTCGCAATTCCTTGAACCTTTGAAAGGCTTTTTCACCATAGTGAATTTCTCCATCCCAAACCATTCCACCTCGGGATGGGTCGATTGAATTAGAATCATTATCATAACTATCAAACCACTCTATCAACATCATATTACTATACCCCTCAGGATAAAAAGCAATATATCCACCCCAAATATAAATCCATTTATTGTCTCCCTTTCCCCCTTCGGCTAACAGTTCAGCATCAACCCCTGTGGAGGGGAACAAAGACATCCGCATTATTTCCGACTTAAATTCCCAAATAGTAGATACGGGATTATTTAGAGAATCTACTTGGGCAGATGGGCCAGACCGAGGACCATGGGGCGACATTTTTCCTAATTCTGGTTGCCAACCCCGGTTGGCAAAAATCTTATAAAAATTATGTTTATCAGTGTTACTTTGATCTAAATAAACAAAGTTATCATTCCACTTGAATACTTCTAACTCATCTCTGTGCTCAAGGTTGGGAACAGGTTCATTAGGATTAGCGGGAGTAAGTTCATAACCTAAAACTTCCAATAATCTCATCATGTCTTGATAACTTGGGATTTCCGTGTAACTTCCAGAACCCATCATAGACAAGATTTGTCTCGCCCGTTATTTATAGTTATTCTAATCTGATTTCTCGCCATTGGACTCTACCGGCTTTGACCAGATCTCTAATTCGACGTTGTTTAGTAGATAATTGAGCCTTAGCAGACTTAACATCCATAATGTAAATCATGCCTTCTTCCAAATTGAGGTCTTTGTTATCTCGATAATCCCAGACAATGTAATCAATAGGGTTACCCATAAAGTTCCAATTTTCGGCTTTCCACTCTGGATCTATTTCAGGATGGTCTACAAAGGGTGCCCACTTTTCTAAGATTTGTCCTTTTGAGGTATGGGCAGAAGCGGCCCGACCTTTTTGTTTCTTGGCTTCGGCTTGGGTAGCCTCAAGGTCTATCTGAAGACGGGCTACCTGATGACTAAGTTCATCGATAGCACCTTCATGAAAACGAACTGATTGTTTGGCTGTGGCTAACTCCTGCGTCAATTTCAACAACCTTTCGGTATCTTCAATTGTTTCAACTACCGTTTCAATCTGGATTTCGGGCGGACGGCGAGATATCTTCCAAAGTTCGAAAGCCAACAGAATTGACAATAAACCTAAAAACGCCGTGGCTAACTCTAACATACAATAGTTGTGTCGTTATCACCTATATGTATTTAATCGTTGGCGACCCTATCTTCGCATTAGTCGTTGAACCATTTTGCCACAATCTTCGCACCATTGTTCGCATGAATCTAACATAAATCTCGGAGGATATTCCCCTTTCAAAGTTAGATTTTTACTTCCACACTTACATTTCACCTTCAACATTTTATCACTACCCGATTAATTGCCGATAGAGTTTCGGTCAATTCCCAGAGCATCACAAATATCGTTGTAGCGGTTGCGGATAGTCACTTCAGTAACTCCTGCGGCAGCAGCCACATCACGCTGAGTGCGATAACTCTCAGGGTTCTTCATACAAGACAGATAAACTACGGCAGCAGCGATACCTGTGGGGCTACGACCAGTAGTGATACGACGAACCAGTGGGTTTTCCAGAATAGTCAAAGCCTCAGCCTGAATCTTGTTATCGACCTGCAACTTGGAACAGAAAGCAGGGACGAAGCCGTCGGGAGTGCTGGGTTTGATTTGCAAGGATAGGTGTTGCTTAACTTTACGGTAAGTGCGACCAATTTCTTTACGACCAATACGACTATGACGACCAATTTCATCAAGAGTTCGGTGAATACCATTCAAACGGCAAGCAGCGTGGATGCTGGCGGCTACGACACCTTCAATAGAACGTCCTTGCACCAACTTGGCTTCAGCAGCCTTGCGGTAAATGTAAGCAGCCTGTTCACGGATAGACTCACTAAGATCCATACGAGAAGCCAAACGTTGTAGTTCATACAAGGCTTGCACCAAATTACGCTCAGTAGAATTACGGATACGGGTTCGTTGTTGTTGACGGCGTAGTCGGTTCAAACGGCGACGGAAATCTCCTTTGATGGGTGCACCAGCGTGGTCTTTCCACCCCTTGCCGATATCAGTAGTCAAGCCCTTGTCGTGAAGCAAGTAAGAAGACTTCATTCCGTGGCGTTCGCTATCAGCACCTTTTCCATCAGCAAAGACACGGTAATCCTTGCCCATATCGATAGCCTGTGCGTGAATCAATCCACAGTCAGGGCATTCGTATTCTCCAGAAGCATTCTCAATAATTCGGCTACCTTCGCAGCCACATTCTCCACAGTCTATATTCCATGCTGACATCTTAATCCCTCTTATTTACTTCAATCACCTATTTATACTTTTCGATAACTATACTGGTGGCCAAGTAGGTGGTTCTTGTCCCCGGCGTTCACGGTAGGCTTGCTCGCAACCCTCACATCGAGGCAAGGTTTGAGCAAATGCATCATCACATCGAGTAGGCCACTCAACACGATCTTTTCTACAAAGATAACCTTTTGAGTCAGCCATGTGAATCATTTTTGGATTGGGTAGTGCTTTCTGACGCTTGAGTTCCTCTCTGTCAACTTCACCTTCTGGACAAGTGGGTGCCCGATGACCGGGCTTACCGCAGTTGGAACACTTACGCTTACTCATTCATCTTCACCTTTATATTCCATTCGCTTCTTCTGGTTTTCTAACCGACGTTCTTCAAACTCGGCTAACTTTTCCAGAGGAGTAGCACGGAAGTGGAAATCCCCGTGGTCCTTCCTCCAGTTCCATCGCAGACGGTGGGTTTCGGTTTCAGCAGTCATCAACAAGTAAGGCTTCATTTCGATAACCTCGGTAACAACAGCAGGTCCTTTGACGACAGTAGACAAAGAAATTTGTTCCCATTGGGCTTCTTCTTTGTTCCACATTTTCTGAGTCTGGTTAGTTACCAACTTCTTAACAGCAGTTGCACTCATCTTCTGATCTTTCTTATAGGCCATATTAGTTCCCTCCAATACGGTATGGTTCAGCATAGGCTTGCTTTAAACAAGGCACACAATAATCATACTCCTGTTTTCCAATGCTTAGGGTCATTACTCCCTTGCTACCGCATTTGCATTTCATGTTTACTCCCCCTTAGCCATCCAAGGGTGGTTTTCATCGTAAGTGCGGTCAGAGCGTCCAAAGAGCCAAACATCGTGGCTGTTAGTGCGGGAGATGGAATTAACCATCACCTTGCGAATCTTGCGAAATCGCTTGTCAGCCTTGAGCACAGCGTAGACGGTGCGAGGGTCAACATCGTTTTGATATCCCTCACTCAGCCTTTCAGCCAAATCTACTGTGGTCATAGCCTTGTTGTTCAACAAGTCCAGTGCATTCACTCGTCGCTTATCTTTCCATGCGTGTCGTCCCATATTTATTCCTCCATTGTGGTTTCTAATCCCTTCCAACAAGTTATAGTATATAAACTTTGTGGTTTGCTCAAGCCTCCTGACTTGGCAGAGAGCCGGGATTCCAGCCCTCGATAATCCATTCTTCATAAACGATGCCAGTAGCCTCGTCTTCAATGCGAATCTTAAGTTTGTCCCTGATGTTCATCAAATCAGCCCCAGACGGTATCGCCAATCCAACCTACCAGAGCCAGTCCAGTTAGTTGTGCGTTTGCGATTGGATCCAACACCATTAGGATGCTGAATACCAAAGTCATAGTTCCAATTTGCATTAGGTCAGTAATTCTCTTCATTTTTGTTCCCCTCGTATATAGTAGATAAGTTATAGTATATAAACCTGCCGGTGATTTTTGCCTTTAAACCCTGATTTGAGCGATTTTCTGTTCCAGCCGTTCCATCTTTTCTTGCACCCGAGGATTACGGGCTTTAGGAAAACGTGCCTTGAGTTGTTGTAGTTTGCGTTCCCAACGGTTCATAATCACCACATCCTCCAACCAGTTCGCTGGGCGGTAAGATACATTTGCACAGCCTTAACATGGTGGCACTCTTGCTTCTTCACCTTACTCACAGGGCAAGAACATTGGATGTTATCGTCAGACCAGACGGCTACTTTCCAATCTCGTCCTGAATTGCCAGCAACTCGGAAGTAATCCTTGTTTACCATAATAACTCCGCCTCTACGGAGAATGCCCAATGCCATTTGTTGTCGGTCTTTTCCTTCGCTCATAATAGTCCCTTATTGTTGGGACCCTTATAAAGATTACTCAAGGAGTTTTCTTAATCTGCGATTGTTAATGGCATGATAAGGCAACTTATTTGCCCACATCTCATCTAAAAAATTGATAGCCGGTATCATGTAAGGCAGTAAATCCCCTACTGTTGTGATATTGTATTGTCTTAATGACTCCCAATCAGGTTTTATATTGGCATCAGGAATAGGAAGATCTGTTAACTTTAGATTGGAAAATGTTGTTCCACCATTGGCATCGTCGGAACCTTTGACATAGAAGTGAATGGTTGATAGTATGGCTACCAAAGAACTTCTGAGTCCCAGATAGGCTTTTTCAGAGGATTGTTTGACCATCCATGCTCTGAGGTTATCAACATTCCCGTCCCGAGTTTGCCAAAAATCTGGAATCCATGCATAACCATACATCCAATCTTTGAAAAAGGCATTAATGATGTTGTTCCCTCGACTCATAACCTCAACCCCGGATTCTCTTGATTAGTAGGGCACCAAAGCCTAATGCGGCTAACGGGACGACCCAATTCATTCCATTTTCTGTTTCTGTTTCAGTTTGCGAACCCATCCCATCGATTTCGGAATAATCTGTTGGTTCGGTAGGAATATTGTTATCGATGTTGGTAGTTATAGAGGGACTTCCGCTGTTGTTAGCGTTAGGTGAAAGCCACCCATTTACGCTGGCGGCCTGAGAATCTGAGAGTTCCACGACGGAACTATTAAGGCTACCAGTAATACCGCAGTTATCTCTAATTTGTTTGTAACGAGCATCTGAGTTTTTCATCGCTTTAATCTTGTTACCTTGGGCATCTACGAAATAATATCCCTTATTGACTCCCGTAATGTAAATCTTGGGATACCTCTTGCTAATCTTGGTCCACTTACCATCGATTTTAGAACTTCGGTAGAGATTTCGGGTTTCTGGTCTGCCTTCTTGGGGAATCTTGCTACCCCAATAAGTATGTCCGTATTGAGCATAGTGGTCACCGTCGGTGACATAACACAAACCGTCAGAATCAGGTCCACCCGTAACTTCACAATCTTGGTGATAACCTTTAGGACCATAATAAGTTGTCCCCGTTCCACAGTCGACTAAAACATTTCCTACTTTCCAGCAGTTGCTATCGTCCGTGCGAGTGTATCCAGATTTGCAAGTTCCGCATTTGGTAGCATCATGAACCTGAGCCGTCGGGTCGTAAGCCGAATTATGTGGATCCATACACCCTACTGTAATGACACTTTCGTTAGCAAAAGTGTTGTAAACATAGGAATATGGCGAAGGCAACACAGATTATAATTACTCGTGCTACTACTTATATTTATGGACGACTCAAATCGTTATCCCACAGCCCGTTGGGCTGGGCTACCAGCACAGGAATCTTGCGTTGCGTAAACCAATCAGCCCATTTCATTTTGTTAGGGTTGGATTTCAATTGGCGATGATACTGCGGAGTAGTCATCACTAACACCACGTCGACTTCGAAAGGATACAAACTGGCAGCCTTGCTACCGTAGTTAATAATGTTAAGAGAGGTAAACCATGTTCCAATAACTTTGGGAAGTTTATGGGGCAAAGGATCTTCTCCTAAGTCGGCTACAATGTTGTAAACGGTATTTTCCATCTTTCTTACGGCTTCCATAGAACCGCCATTGTTATAGTAAATAATGTTTTCAGCAGAACCTCGATTAAATCGAGCCATAAGCCAATCTATAATTCCTCCAATGGGATTTAAACCATCGACTTTACGAGTATTAGGAACGCCCATAAGCAATACTTTGCTAACTTCCATGCTAACCACTTCTCGTTTCCACTATATGTAGTTATCACAGGGTTCTAAAATGATGCATAGCAATACCCATATCAGCAGAATTTTCTCGGGACTCAAACTGACCGTCGGATTTCTTGACCAGAGCCATTAGTTTATCGTAAGTCACGATACGGGTAGCCCCCTCGATAACGAAAGCAAAATGCATTTCCACGGGAGAGTTGAATCCCATTTTGAGCATGGTTTTTAGGTCATCTAAAGTAATCCACCAAATGCCTTCATGAAGATAGCCGTGATTACGCCATTCAATTTCAGCATCTTCTCCACCACGCTGTTGTTCTTGGGTAACTTCCTCGAATTTTCGATCCTTCATCTGAAATCCGCATTGTCGACATTGGTTAGTGAATCCAGAAGGAGAATCCTCATTAGGAACCATCTTAAAGTCTTGAGTATAATCTCCTGAAGACATCCGTTTAGGCTTGTGTTCTTTCCAACGTTTATCATAGTAAGTAGTAATGGTGCATTCAGGGCAAAAAGCATAGATGGGTTGCCATCTTTTTCTAATTTCGGCTACCTTGTCCTCGGTAGGAGTTTGATAAGGCTCCTCGCCTGACCATGATTGGTCATCAGGAACAGAGTAAACCTCGATCTCATATGACATGGAGGTTTTTGGGGTTACCACCCTCTTATAGTTAGCGTAAAGCCAACCATTCCTCGTAGAGTTTTCTTCCTTGCTTTGCCTGAGGAGTCCCCCGGGTCTTTCGAACCAACTGATAGTAAATCAGGCTTCGCTTTTTCTCATGGTTAGCCAAGCACTCAGGAGAGCAAAAAGGAGAACCTCCTTTGAAATCCCATTCTTCTCGGCAGTATCGGCACGGTTGTATTCTTCCCATAATGACTAATATTTCCGAGGGTATATAAAGAATTATTCTAACTTTAGTCTCCAGAGCAAAGCGTTAAAAGCACACTGCAGATACCAAGCAGTAAAATGTTGGTTTTGTTCTGGACCATCCCACATGATAACTACCATAGAGTTAGCCGAATAAACGTGCTCACTACCGCAACCGCACTTAAACAATCCCCGGCTGTTAGTTTCAAAGTCATAACCAAAAGTAGCAGGATAGTATCCTTGCACTTTACCACTTCCCCAGTGGACATTCGGCTTGTGGCAACTGGGTTTTTAGTTTCATATTACACCCACAAACATTACAATAAACCCCTGTTAGTTTTTTACGAAGTTCTGGACACGCACGACAGATTTTCATGCGTTCGTCGTATTGTTTTAGCCCCATAGTTATTCTTCCTTTGCTACCTTCATATATCTTTGCAACACTTCATCAAAATCCAAAATTTGGTCTCCACTTCGCACCTTCGTTTCGAAATCAGGATAACTCTCATTTTGGACTTCCCACTCCCAATAGTTGTAACCCTCTATGTGATAGAAACCCCCGTTTTCAGTAATTTGTGCCCAAGTTATTTGATCATCTGCTTCCTTTTTGTCAACGACCTTTTTACCCAATAGTTTTACAAAATATTCATTAAGTATTTCTACTTTGGGCATCATCCCTTGTCGTGAATATAAAACACACATCTCTTCATTGTCGTCCCGATAGGGTTTATCTCGGAAGGCTTGTTTAGTATACAGAGGCATCGGCGGTATTGGAAACTTATCTGCTGCGGCTTCCAAAATAGCCTTTTCTTCAGGAGTAACTATTACTGCAAACACCCACCCAATGTCATCAAGGTAATACTCAAAGCACCCCCATTCAATATTGTGTTCATGCCACAAAGTATCTGTTGCCCCATATTGGGTATAATCCTCGGTTTCTTCTCCTTGACGGTTATAACCCCAATTCCACTCTACTTGTTTCAAACCTACTGTAAAGTTATTGATAGCCTTAATCGTAGAATAATCCTTAACGATAACTTCTTCGGGGATTTCCTCACCATATTGAAAAATCTTGTTGACGCCTGCACGAAACTGAAGTTCATACCAATCTTCAAGATTATTCATGAACTTTTCTATTTTTTGAATATCAGAATAACTTTCATACCATTTCCAACCCGAAAATGCAAGGCGTATCATATCGATACCTTCGTTATTACGCCACGCAGTTTTATCATCCCATTCTTCAAGGACGGGCGATACTGTAACGAAATGTTCTTTGTTAGGATAAACCGTTTTAGCAAAATGACTTAGATACTTGGCAGGAAATACCAAGTTTCCATAGGAACGATAACCCATACGATAACTTTGACATCGCAACTATTTATAGTTAGCACAAAGTTTGTTGTTGACTTACTCCCAGAATTTGTATTTCTGGAACCCAGTGGGTAGTCCTCTTGTCAGCAGTTTCTTCTCGACGAACCTGATATCCCTCAGGGTCGTTAGACTGAGCATAAACTTTGAACTCGAATTTGTAATCACCAGTATCGCCATTAGGCAGTTTGTAATTTCTGATGGTAGCCCCCCGAGCAGCATAAGAAGCCTTGATAACCCAAATACAGTTACGTCCTAAATCTTCGATTTCTGAATCTGTCAAATCTGACACCTTAGAATAAGGGTTAATTCGGCTCATATACAAGGCTTCAGCCTTGATGTAGTTACCGATACCACTAACTACGGTTTGATCCATCATAACTTGGGTAATTTCTTTATGACCTAAACCTTTTCTTTTATGTTCCCCTCGAATCCTTTTTCTAAATGTAGTCATGGAAACATCTTCATTAAGGATATCAGGTCCCAATGAGGCTAACTTTTTATCTAAAGCGTCTTGCTTATTTTTAAAAATCTTAAAGGTTCCAAATTTACGATAATCGACATAAGTTATCTCCCCGTTATCAGTATGGAATACCAATCGACGATGCTTTGTGTCACCCCGCCCCGGAAGACGCCATGTTCCAGACATCCCTAAAGTATGATGAATTCGATAAACATCGTTACCGTCAGAAATGGTAAACCAAATGAACTTGCCTTTACATTGGACATTATCGATGTGAGCATTTCCGTTAGCCACAGCAGACAAAAACTCTTGCACATCGTCACGAACTTGTTTGCTAAACCAATCTTGATCTTCAATAGTTATCTTATTGAGTCGATAACCTGCCAAACGCTGGCATAATCTTTCAGTAGTTCTGCGGACTTCAGGACCTTCAGGCATAATTATAAATTATGTTATTACCCATAAATACTTATAGTTGGGTGTGCCAACTAACTATGGGAGGCAGATTATCATGATTTTATCATCCAGTTTATTTAACACACCGATTAACTTTTTCAACAGCGAAGAAGTGCCCACAATTTTAGTCAAGATTAATAATGGTATGGTTGAGCATCAACTACCTAACTGGTCGGGCGACACATGGACTTCCTATGGGTCGTGGTCAACATATTTGAATAAAGCATATGTCAAAAACCGAACAGAGGGTGCCACTGTTGGGAGTTATACTTTCACCAAGCATTGTGTCTTAATTCATGAATCTGACGATCCAAATGTCCCGACGGGAACTAAATATGGTTCAGCCTGTCCTGCAGATATTGTGGCTAAGACCTGTCCTGAAAATGCTACCATAGTTGATGGTCTTTGTGAATGTGATAGTGGTTTTGAATTAGTTAATGGTATTTGCCAACCTGATAACTCTATTAGTGATAATGGTGACAATGACGATAATGGAGATAATGGAGATACTGGAGATAATGGTAACGACGATGAGGAATCGGGAACTCCTTGGTTACTCTATGGTGGTATCGGTTTAGTTGGTTTAGTATTTTGGGCAAAGACAAGTCGATTGTAAAATGGTTTAACGAAGAGCCTCATGAACTCTTCTGAAACATCCGTTAGCAGGTCTAAAACGGAAGTCACCAGATTCCCAAGGTTGTAACAAAGCGTTAACTTCATCTGCCGTAGAAAAATCAGCCCCATCTAATTTCTTGCGGTCATCATCATCCATGGGCCAGACAATACGACCCTTGTTAACAGAATAAGGTAGTCTAATTATTCCTTGGCGGTAGTTCGGACTCTTATCCAAAGAAGGTAACTCTTCTCCAGTAGCCGCAAAAGTGATATCCGCCACGGTTCGAGCATATTCTCTACCCAAATCACGCAAGGGGTCTGCACGATTTAGTAAATCATGAAGGTGCACTCCTGCCAATTTAGCAGATTGTTCTGATGATAACCAGATGTGGAATCCTTTGCTACCACTAAACACCATCAGGGGATTAAGTTCGGCATCGATAAGATAATTGTAAATCTTGATAGCGTCGTTATAGGCTACTTTCAGATCAGTATTATCAATATCCCAAACCATATTCTTGCCTAACCACAGTTCTTCAAAGGCTACTCCAGTTCCTTTTAGACCCTCTGGAGTCAAGAAATCCTTCCATCGATTAGCGTAACGTTTTCGCTCTTCAGTATTAAGTCCCTTGCCTTTAGCCCGATAAGATGGAGGTAGTTGCGGAATCTTGTCCCAATTTAAGATATTGGTAGATACAAACACATCTAACTTCCTTTTACCGTGCATAATTAACCATCGTTCCCAATCAGTGCTCCACGCTACCCGAGTTTGACGCAGGCCCACAGGTTTTCCATCGATATCCCATTGCCACTTAACTTCTCTGCCGTTAGCAATAGTGGCGATGTTGCCGACAATAGCAGGGTCATGCAACCATCGGTCTTGGGACATCAACTTATCTGAGTGTTACTACCCTGATATAACTTCACAACAAGTTGACCTTTTACTCACCCAACATCATAGCAAAAACATCTTCTGGTGATATTATCTTTAAATTTAGTAGTGTCTGCAGTTCTAACAACTTTTGCTGCTGTTCGCTGGCTTCGATAGCCATTTGGGTAGCCGCAGCCCGCTCAGCATATCCAGAAGTTTTGGGAATAACGACCGCTTCAAAATCTTTTAGCGTCTTTTGGTCTCGGTGAGGTAACTTTTCTATTTTTAACGGCTTACGAGGTTCTTTACTTCGCATTCTTGCACGGGATAACGCTTTTGCCAAGATACCCTCAGGGTCGCCGCCCCAGTCTTCCGCAGACCAACGGGCTACTCGACGAACGGCAGATTGGTTTGGGTCTGCCACAGGGAAATAATAATCTTCGTAAGTTGTCGGTTTTCCATTAAAGATACGACGGATGGTCTTGATATGATAGTGGTCACAGTTAGGTCCACACCATTCCACAGGTTCAATCTTTTCTACGATACCCTCAACATAGCAATCATCATTTGTAACTTTACCACCAAGACAGAAATCGTAAGACCTCACGACATCTCCTAATTTGATATCCTCATCTCCCGTCAGTTCTTCTGCATTAAGAATCAAAGGGGCACATCCCGTGCACATCATCCCGTAATCACCCGATTCATAGAGTTGAACTTCGCATCCGAGACAATTCACACACTCGATGCACCTTCGGTTATCGTCACATTTACACGGCTCTTTGTCAGCCATTTCATGAGCGACACAATCCATACAGAGATTTTCACCGATAGAATCCTGCCCGCCAATTTTACTCGGATGACAGTCGAGGCAGATCTCAAAACACGAGTTGCAGTCAAAATGATCGGGGTCGTAACAACCCGAATCAGATCCATCTTCGGCATCAAAGGTTTCAATAGATTCCCACGTCACTGTGCCTTTCATTTGTTTTCCACTTCTTTCGTCGGTCAATACAAAAGGTTCAGAACCTGAATCATAGCCATTAGAAATCTGTGCTTCCACATAGTTTCTCAACTCTGATATATAATAGGAATCCCGTGAATTAAGATCATGTGAACAATTGAAGGAAACCTTGTAAACAACACCATCATGAGAACCTGAAAAGCCACCCCAATATCCTCCTGCTGGACCCATTGTTCCAGCATCCTCGGC
>Ga0209630_10000983_pt1 | contig 31917 bp, 26 predicted proteins | sample COG_01_FD_184745 | JGI IMG/M metagenome (GOLD analysis project Ga0209630, IMG submission 184745) | Pelagic Microbial community sample from North Sea - COGITO 998_met_01 (SPAdes) (version 2) | ecosystem: Environmental > Aquatic > Marine > Neritic zone/Coastal water | place: Helgoland, sampling... | reverse complement strand
GTTATGGGGTAAAATGGGATATGAATACACCACAAAATATGAAAAATATGTCTGATAAATGTAAACGTATTGTTGCAACTCATTGTGAGAATAATCCAAAAGACACTGGATGTGTTGATTGGCACCCCGATAATTATGATTCTAATGAATCACAAACAAACCGCCGATATTTCCAATCAGCAGACCCTCGGTGCAAACCAGGTAATCACGAAATAGAAGACCATCCGGATTATAAGAAGTTTATCCGGAGAGACAAAGTTCCTTGTTGGAATTGTAAACTTTGATTATTAACACGACGATTATTAACATGACGATTAATGTATACCGGTGGTGAACAATTTATATAAAAATAAAATAATCATTTGATTATTTTATTTTGAACTAGAGACTTATAAATAAAGAGATTTAGGTTCTAACATGATAATTTGTTGCGGATTATCTCTATCAAAATAACAGAAAACAGGGGATTGTTTAAGACAATAACAAGTTGAGTTGCTGTGAGTTTCCTTGGGTAAGAATAATAATATCTAAAACCATTATAAATTTAATTGGTAATTTAATGATATTGCTGTTAGGTTTTCTTATTATTCTTATACTAATAAGAAGTATAATCTTTAAGTAGATTTATATTTATTAGTTAATTAATTCTTATTTGGTTAGTAATCGGTTTACATAATTATAAAACAACTTAAACCATAGTATATACATATATATAATTTAATAATGTTCTCAAGTATCCTTAACCCTATAAGCAATCCAATTGCTGAACTAATTCATAATAAGAGTGATAAAACACTTAATGAAAATGGTGCGGTTCAAGTCTCCAAGGCGGGACTGAGCAATGATAAAAAAAAGGCAGCATTTCTCGAACTTTTTATTAAGCTTGTGAGAGATAATAATTCAATTGATATGGTGATCGATAATGTTTCTGATATTCTTAAATATAATAGTGATGATGAAATCGCAGACGCGGTTGACGGACTACTCCGTCAAATTGCGATGACACGATCATTCCGTGTTTCAACCGGTAAGGGTGAAAAGAAACAGAGTCAACACCTTATGCTGGGGGTATATAAATATATGCCTAATATGATGAACTATGTTATTCCAATTGCTTCAAAGGAAGTCGGGTGTTGGAAGGACGTAGTAGTAATGAGTGAATATTGTATTGATATTGGACTCTATCCGGAACTTGTCAAGTCTATCGCAACAGTACATTGTAATGCAATCAACGAAGGTGATTACCTGGCATCAAAGTGGGCGCCACGTGAGAATTCTTTTTATAAGAAAGTAACACGTTATTATGTCAAACATATGTTTGGAAATAGCAAGTCTTCTTCGTATAAGAAGTACCGTAAACTGGTACAGCATAATTCTAGCGGTGGTGATAATTTCCTACTTGAATCGGCAATGTCATCTGGCGACTGGGATTATGTTGGTAAGATGCTACCAAATCTAACTGCTATTAATCACACAAAATACGCGAAGGCATTTGACAGACACATCAAAGACCAATATTCTACATATCTGATGGATGTGGCAACTGGAAGGTGTAAACTTAATACAACTGGTCTACATGTCGATGGGATTGTTAAAACGATGCTTAACGGATATGCATATTACGGATGTCAGTTTAATCATACTCTAAAAGAAAATGAAATTATTCTAATGAATCTTCAATGGAAGAAGTTCGAGGATGATATGGTTACGATTCTTCTTGAAAATGAAAACGCATATGATACATTTGCCAATCAAGTGAGTGTAGTTGATAGATCCGGTTCGATGGATAATGTATCGTCTGTAGCGGTCGGGATTGGTCTATTTGTATCTAAGGTTCTTGGTAGAGCAGGACGTGAAAAGTATGGTAATGATCATGTGGGATTCGGCGATGTTGTTATTCGGTTTTCGGAAAAGGCAGAGATTATCTCTCTAACACCAACTGATAATTTCAATGAATATCTACTTGAATATATTACAAAGGAGAATGCGTTCGAGTGTGGGTTTTCAACCAATATTATGAGTGTTCACGAGACGATTGTTGGCCTTACAAAGGCCACCAAACTTGTTCAAGCACCGGACCTACTTATTATGACTGATATGCAATATAATGAAGTATGTAATTCAAATGGTGGGTGGGGGCAACGGTCGACGGATACATGTTCTAGAACACATCACGAAAACATTAATGAATATTATCGTAAGAATGAAATTGTTCGCGGAGAAACACGATGCTGGAATCTTCGAGGAAATACACACTCATTTGAAGCAGGTGGTGAACAACCGGGTATTACAATGATTGCTGGTTTCAATCAAGGAATGCTTGCGCTTTTTATTGAGGGAAAGAATGTAGCAGAAGCAAGTGGTAAGACACGAGGTGAAGCAGACACTTGGGATACATTCAAGGCGTCTCAACAACACTATAATATGGCAACAAAATGGATGACAACTGGAATTGAACTTATAAAGGATATGTCGACACTTAGTGTTGTAGAAAAGCAACTTGTTGAATCGATTCCAACTGATTATGTATCAGAGTGGATGGAGATGTGAGTTGTGTAAATGTTTATTTTATAAAATTATACCTAAATTAAAGATTTTTTTAAAATCGGGACCATACAGTCGTGTTAGTATTTCAAGTAAAGTATCTTGTACACTACGAGATAATAAATCTTCATTTTTTATACTAAGTTCATCTATCATTGGTTTGATATTAGTTAAATTTAATTTAATTTTTTTAAACATGGATAATTCTAAACTTAGACAATACGCTAAACTTTTTCTCGTTATATTACCTTCTGTTTTTAAAATATCGACTAATTTCGTGTCACTTTTTAATAATTTTTTCATTACAATCTTAATTTTTTCAAAAATATTATCTACTCCATCTATCTTGGTATTTGATGGATCAATCTTTTTATATATTATATTTAATATCATATGATATGCTTCTTTTTTTTTATCAGTTTCAAATAATTTAACAAGAGCAGTCCTTTGATCAGGAGTAAATAATATCGTTACTTTTGATAATATTAAATCAAAGAATGAAATAATCATTTCATTTTTTTTTAATATATCTTGTATGAATTCTGTTAGTTTAAAACGTTTACCAGATTTATTTATATTTGGAGGAGGTTGTTTATAATTGTTGCATAAATCTTTAATATGAATACTTTTAAACTCTTTATAATTTTCTAATTCAGCTTCATTTAGAATAAATCCATATAATTTTAAGATTACATATATTTGTTTAATAATATAATTTGATATATCACTATTAATATCTTGTACGGAATTTAATATACGATCTAATAGTTCTAAATCTATTACATTTTCTGACAAACGGTCTGATATATATTGTGGCAATATATTCCCAATATTTAGTTCTGATGATATAGTTTCAAATAATATTTTACTAGTAGTTGAAGTTATTATATAATAACCATACATAACCCCATATGCATATATATTGTAATTATCAGATAAAGTATTAATTGTTTTGGGTTCATTTAAACAAACGACAGTGGGTATAGATGGTATATCTGGTATATCTTGTATATCTGGTATATCTTGTATATCTGGTATATCTAATTTTGTTATATATGATAAATCTCCAATTCTAATTAGATTCTCTGTAACAAATAACTTTAAATTTAATATAAGTCCATGTATTTTCAAAATATTATATATAGTTTTAATTAATTCAACCCCCCATTTCCGCTTTCCATATTTAAATATAAATATTGTAAGGTGATATAATTTATCTAAATCCAAACAATATAAATAATTTCGTATAACAGGCATACGTTTAAATATCCATGATTGTGAAGTAGAATATCCATTAATTAAATTATACAATATAGGACCTAATCCACACCTATTTTGAATATCTAAAAAGAATGTGCCATGTATAATACTTCGTGCTAATGCATTATTTTCATTTGCTAAATTAAAAATATTTTTTTTATTTATTTTGTCTATATTATCATTTAATATATGTAATTGTATTTGTAAATCAATATCACTATCATTCCCGATACCTTGTTCTAACTTTTTTATTTTTAGTAATAATTTCCTGTATTTATGACATGTTATTTCTTTTCCTATCCAGTCACACTCTCGAGATTTTACACCGAATGCAAATGTTTTATCACCACAAGACCTACATGACAACTTAGAATTTTGTTTAATTGAAAACAACGCCCCGCCTTGTATTTTATGATTAGTTTGTTGTTTTATAGTACTATATTTCTTTTTAGACTGAGTTGATATTCGTTTACTTATAATTTTACCATATTTATTATATTTTAATTCCTGTTTAGTTAAACCACCACTAGTTTGTTTAGCGATTCCATATATTACCTGTTTTCTTGTTCCTATTTTATTCATATAATATAATATATTCAATATTATAATTGTATAAAACTAATTAAAACACAATTACAATTTAATTATATATGTATACAAGAGATAAACGTCTTAAAAAAGTCAAACTACAAGAATTACATGAAATCAAAGAATCTATTCTAGAAGAAGATGACGATGATACACGAAATGATATATTTGATGAATTAAGTGACTCCGCAAGTAATTATAAATATATCGATTATATTTCATATGATATAAATGTCTTTTATAAGAATGTTCATGACTATTTCATTGAAGGTGGTTTTTCGAATATTATATTAAAACATTTACTTAATATTTGTATGTTATTTATGACAAATATGTTTACAATATATATATTAACATATATTGAATGGAGTGAATTAATCACAGATTGTAAGTATAATACAGATAAGTGTTCACATATGAATAATTATATATCTTATAGTAATTCAATACATCCATTATTAATATTATTTAATATATTAAGTGGGTTATATATATGTATATATAGTTATAGACTGTTATCTAAGACCCGTCAGTATAATAAAATAAAGAATTATTATAATGACATATTACATATTGACAATAAGATATTAGCAGTTATTAAATGGAAACAGATTTTGGATAAAATAAAGAAGTCTAATGATAGTCGTGAATATACAATTGATAAAAATTTAAATGAGTTAAACATATTTGATATTATAACCAGAATTACTCGCATTGATAATATAATTGTTTCACTCGTTAATAGTGATGTAATATTTAAGGGGGCTTATCTTAGTCATAACTTACTATTCACAAAATACATTGAAACAACATGTCGATTCTTTATATTCAATTATATATTTGATAAAAGATATAATATAAATCCTATATTTAGAAGTACCGAATCATACAGAGGATACATATGGTGGGTAATACTATTCAATACAGTATTATTACCATTTATATTATTTTATGTTATAATATCTAATATATTGAATCATTCCAGAAATATCAAGAATAATACACAGTTATTTAACTATAAGTGGACGAATTATGCTAAATGGAAATACAGAGAATATAATGAATTGGGGGTTGAGTTTAACGACAGAATGTTCAGGAGTTATTTCCATATGAATAAATATATATCATATTTTCCAAATAAGACATCAAATATATTCATATATTTTGTACGGTTTGTTCTTAGTATGTTTATACTATTCTTATTTATATTATCTATAATAGACGACGACGTACTTATTAAATTAAAATATAATGACTATAATCTATTATGGTACTTCGCTTTAATGACTGTTATGATGAGTGTATTGAACAGTATATTAAAAGAGAAAGACTTCGAGGATAGTATTGATAAAGTAATTGAAAACTTGACGAATTATATTCATATATTACCACCAAAGGATGTTATATATAACTATCAAATGTATAAGTCAATAATGAAGTATTACCAGAGTAATATTGTTATTGTTCTATATGAAATAGGTAGTGTTATACTATCACCATATATTATATATAAGTGTTATTATCAAAATGCTGAATCAATTGTTGATTATTTATATAATAACACAACATATATAGACAATTTGGGCATTGTTGATAAATACTCGAACTTTATGTTGAATTATAATATTGAAGATAAATTGAACCATACAATACAAGATATACGAGATAATAAGAAGGAGAATATAACGAGTTTGATATTATATAAAAAACGAGAGAAATCATTTATATCTTTTATCGAACTATATCCGGGTTGGAAGATGTATTCAACTGATTTAGAAGAATATATCCATAAAATTGAGAATTATAAGGATGCTACCATCGTAGGAGGTGTATCAGTAGAACAGAGTATGATGTTTTCATCAGAAATGATGGCGAGTTCAATGCAGGTGTAATTATAAACCGTCGTCGCGGACGCGATTTATCTCAGACGTGATGGTAAATCAATTTTATAAAATTCGAGGAAAAATTATATGAAAGTATTAAACAACTCAAACCAACATGTCAACAACCATTCTCCATACGTTCTTCGCGCTTGAAGGCATCTACTTTAAATTGTCTACATCGCACGGTGGTCCAGATACCAACGTCATTATGAAGGAACTCGACCAAATCCTCAAGCTTCACATATTGCTTGCAGACGAGTATTTTGATTTCATGACACAAATCTGCGAGTCGATCCAGGCGAACGACGGGAACACAGAACCGTGTTTTCGTCAACATATCCGTGACAACGTTCGGGTCCTACAACACGATATAGATAAACATAGTCAAGATCTCCGGGATGAGTTTCGTGCCCATATGACCGATGCACAACGGGTGGTGGCGGACTCATCCAACTACGGAATTTCCTCTAACACACGGCCCCTTAACATTGGCGATAGGTTAGGCGGAAACATGATCAGTGAGATACTGAAGGTCGACGTACCGAACTTTCCGCACGCCGGACTGATTGTGCTCGACAAACTTTTTCACATCGTAAAGTATTTGGGTTAGATCACTACATATTTATAAAACATTATGTTGGGTATTTTTATTTCATACCAGGACATGCAGAAGGTCTTAGGTAATCGTTAATACATCCTTTGAAGTGACCCTCCACTTTTATATGCGCGCAATCTAATTTGAATCGAGTTTTTAAATTAGACCACATCTTTTCATCTACTATTTTATTTCTACCACTAAATACTATACGACACCCTGTTTCAATATGGAAATTACCATTTTTCTTTAATATCGTTTTATTCTGCGTTATATCACATGGTATACCACAATGTTGAAGATACGTTGCCACTTTATCACAGCTTGAAATATCTGTTGACGATATAGATAATGTTGTTGTATTCATTATTATAACAACGTGTATTTGTTTTATGTTTGTTTATAAATATTTATAAACAAATAATAAAAAAATGATAAATTATATATATAAAATGTATTATCACATATATTATCAAATGAACAAGTCCTCGTCGTTTCAATGCCATGGATGTGAGAACACCCATTGTTTACACCGATCAGACTATCATTCGATAAAAGGGACTCGTGCAGTATAACACTCAATCATCCATCTTCGCATTTGTTCATAAGTCTGGACGTTTCTATGAATGCTCTGTGCGACATCATGCCGAAAAGGCGTTGATGAAGAACGAACAGTTCGACACCCGAGGTGTGTTGAAGATAACTATTGTACGAGCGAAGATGGTAGATGGTAATCTACAATTATCTTGTGCGCTACCATGTACACATTGTCGTAGTTCACTAACATCGTTTATCAAGTATCGATATCAAAAGTATGGACAAGTGGTGAGATTACAATATTCAACCAATGAGGGAACGCTAAGCCCGTTTATGAGGATTTATGAATTACCACCTAGTTCCCTATCATCTGGTTCGCCGTTTACTACCTGGCGAAAGGCATAGGTTTATAATTTTTAACAAATAGTGGATTAAACTATTTTTAGTAAGTATCTATACTGCTCTATGTATATGAGAACCTGTTGTAAAATTATAATAAACAGTCGTCTGTCTAGACATCGTCGTTAATGAACTTGTCGATGATTTCAATCAACCGACGTTTTGTGTAGTCATCGTAGTCGACATGCGGGTCTGTGAGGTACTCCCTGACATCACGGGGTATGTCGAAGCAGTTGCGTGAGGGACACTTGATCGTCGATTCCATTAGTTTGACCAGACTGGACTGTGACGGATACATGATTTTATCAGCATCAGCATCAGTCATTGCGATTCGGTTGTAATATTTTTATTAAACATATATCGACTTTTTATTAATTATAAAAATAACTATCCAGTGGTTTAGTGTATGGATTCTTCTTAAACTGATCTAGAATACTAGGATCTAATCTATTTGAAATCGGTAGATTTGGGACTGTTTCTTTCTCCTTTGTTTTACTACAAATAATTGGTTGTGGGATTGAATTATATACCTTCGTTGACATAACACCTCTATCTGTTATATGTTTATTCTGCATGTCACCCATCTTGTTTGTTGTCATTTTAACTCCATCTGACCCAAGTGATTGTTGTGGTCCAGTGGCGGCAGGGACACGTCCTACTGCTATAGTTTCTCTAATACTTTTAATAGTTGAATTATAAACATCGCTATAAGAAACAGGTTTTACGTCTCCTCCACCCGCTCCGCCCTGATATTCAATATCAGATGTGAATTGACGGTTTGTATTTGGAGCATCTACCTTAGTTACTTTATAACCACCATCTCCTCTAAATTCTGGGTTGTTTACATACTCGATCGAAGTTGTTTGCCGGTTAGTTGGTTGTGCCTCCATTTCTTTAATTTGATAACCAGTTCCATTGTTGTCATGACTTTCAAAATTACCCATATTATCGAGCATAATTGCCGTTTCTTTTGTTGTAACTCGGGCAATATCAGTAGGATCGTATTGGAGTGGTTTCTTAAATGTTGCCAAATTACCGGTTCTATTATCATCTATATTAGTTTCTTTAATTGTCTTCTTTGCTATATCATTCGGGTCATAAACAGCACCCTTTGTTTCCAATCCTTGAATATACCCGGTTCTAGTATCATCAATATTAGTCTCTTTGATTGTAACACGGGCAATGTCATTTGGATCATATACGGTACCTTTTGTTTCTAATCCTTGCATATTACCAGTTCTATTATTATCAATATTTGTTTCTTTAATTGTAACCCGTGCGATATCATTCGGGTCATATACAGTTCCTTTACCCTTACTCCCATACGCATTACCCGCCCATCTACCATTTCCAACAACATTTGTTTTACGAGTACGTCGTAAATTCTGATTATTCATACATTTATTACCGTGAGTCTGTGTTGCTCCAATATTACCTATATGTTTACTATTACCTGTTTTCTGTCTGATTGTGTTTCTAACCCGTGTTGTTCTCTTACCATAGTCGTGGTTGTCCTTGTCCCATTCACCCGCTGCATTAGCACCCCCATATCCTGGACCGGATAGTTGAACACGAGTTGATTGTTTAATCTTTGTCCGCAATTTCATATTACCTCCAATTGCTGGTCCTGCTGGTCCAATGCGTTTTTCGTTCTCAGTCTTTGGTCGATTAACATGTTTCATAACAATATTAGGACGTTGTCGTGATGCCATTACAGCACCTGTAGTTGTTAAATATCGGTCGGGAGTGTTCTTATAATACGTTTCTGGTCTATTCTTTTCCATTGTTCCTACTTTACCGGGTTTTGCATTCTTCATTCCTGATATAATAGGTGTTCTGTAACTAATTTTAGGATCAGATTGAATTCGTAATTCATTGGTTGTTTTAGGAAGGATATAATCACGAGTATCGGTTTGATGAAATCCGCCACTTGGTTGTGATGTGAATCCTTTATTCAAACCAGGTCCAACTTTAATTGAAGGTGTTGGTCCAACATTGTCTCGTTTATTCCCAACAATATATCTATCTTGCATATAACCATCTAGGTTACCCGCACCATATGCATTCGATACGTTCGGTTCTGGTTTAAATAAAGATCCAATTTCTTTCTTTTTGTGACTAATATCACTTGTCCCAGTGTGATTCTCGAACATTTCTCTATTGCAGTTTTCATCCACGCTTTGTTTTATACTACCGCCGAAAAACGGTGTCATATTATTATGACTGAAATTTTCAACGGTAATTGGTTCACCTGTTAAAGACATACCCTTAAAATTATTGTTTTCTTGTTCTGTTAATAAGAATTCAGGAGAACCTTCATTATATTCAAGGGGCAATTGTTCATTTACATAATCAACTTTGTTAAATATAGGAATCGGTGGTCCTGCGATCATAACATTTGTTTCCAATGAATTTTTGCTTTTGGTAAAAAGTTTATCAGCCCTTTTCTGTTCATTCCTTCTAATATTAATGGTTGATTCGTTTTGAAATATATTATTACCATTCGGTTTATTGTTTACTGGAACACTTGCTATAAAATCCGTTTCACTAACGTCGTTTCTATCAATACCTTTGTTATTGAATACATACCCAATTCCTATTACGGATGCTGCCAGAATGAACTCCATTTATATATAATATATATATATAAATATATATATGTTATCTTAATGTTAAAACGAATTAGTTAAACCCATGAATTAGCACAATAATGAATGCCATAATCACCAAATCGCATATTATTACTGTGTTTTAATAATAATATATCATCTTTATTACCATATTCATAATATGTAGTAGTTAATATACGTGGTCCTGTTGTACAACATACATATTCTTGTTTATTATTTGATGGTATATTAGATAGAGGTATTCGATGTTTTATAATATTTGTAATATATGCTTTAATAAATAAATTATGTGGTTCACTAGCAAATGCGTATTGTCCTAATTGGTCATCAAGTATTACATATGAATGACGACGACTTTTACCAAAAAAAGATTCTATTATATTTTTAGGAAATTCAACTGGAAATATTACATTATTATCTAGTAAATCATCAACTGGTTTCACTATCTCAACATCGATGTCAAAATAAAAACCACCATATTTATATATAACCAATAATCTAAATAAATCAAACCGTTGTATATTATATTTTAGATTATTGTAAAATGGAAGTAAGATTGAATACTCGGATTTCATAAATTTATCGATATCGTCATCACTATAAAACATATAGTTGTAATCGGGGTGTAATTCTCTTATTTTTATAATGAACTGTTTATACTTATACGGTATAGTATCATATGTTTTATATGTTTGAATAATGTTTTTTGGAATCATTATACTATATTAATAATTTTATAATATAATTTTAACCAGTCGATCAATCACTAAACATATACACACTTGGTTTACTTGGTTTACTTGGTTTACTTGGTTTACTTGGTTTACTTGGTTTACTTTCTCCAAGTAATTCGTCTTTTTCATCACTAAACATATATCCCATATTATTTGTATTCGGAGGTAGAGGTTGATATTTAGTAGTTTTAGATAAAGGGTTGTCAACTTGATGACATTGCATTGTATCGGGTTCATCGCTAAACATATATGTTGTTGGTAGTGATGGAATCGGGTTTGTTATAATATCCCCGTTTGCATTAACATAATCAAGAATGTGTGTTTCTACATATTTTTTACGTGGGGCGGTTGTTATATAAATCGGGGTTTCTTTATTTGGTTTGAGTAATTCTTCAACCCCTCCATTTTTTCTATAATTTGACACAGTATCCCAGAATTTCTTCAATCCAATATGTGCATGTTTAAACCACGCTTCATCTCTATAAATTGGAATACATGAAACTTCAACCAATTTCCAAAAACTAGGTCCAGCATAAATATATTGTGTATCCGTTTTATATTTATCATTAAGCATTTTAGTAGTCCATTCAATCATTTCCGCCTTATTAACACCAAGTGGTCCAAATTCAAATTTGTATTTTTTTGTCTTTTTGTCAAGAAACTCTAGTGTAAACCCCTTTTCTGTATTGGCGACGGTTTTAGTATAATCACCCTCGAAATTATCATTGAAATAATCTTCTTCATCGTCATATTCTGCTAGTTTACATTCAAGAAAATCACATCTGTCCAACTTACATACTTCTAACTGTCCTTGGACCTGATCATAATAATATGCTGGTGGGATTCCAGTAATTTGTCTTCTACTTGGACACTTGATTTCGACCATTACACCCTCGTCTGTAATACCATCTGGCGAAGCGCCCAAATATAAAAATTCAGGATGCTGAATAAGTCCGTACTCAATTACCTTTGTTTTATTTCGTGCTTCATAAATTTGAATAGCAACGTCTTCATATTTCACACCCCATCGAATTGCGGGATTATCAGGAAATGGTCGTTCATGACCACACTTTTTAAGAATTAGTTCTTTCACATTTGAATACGGATTATCTCCAAGAATTGTCCCCCAGTCACTAGCAGTAACCATCCCGTTTCTCATATCATACCATAGTTGAGTACGTTGTTCTGGTTGTGGTTGTTTCTTTAAGAAATCAACTTGTTTTCTCAACTCCCCTTGTCTGTCTAGACTTGGTGGGTCGAGGTCTTTATCTAGATGAAATTGTAAATTAGACATTAATGCTGTTATTTGATTATAGTATATACGTCTATAAGTCTTATGTATATTTAGTTTATAAAATTGAATAAAATTTATAGATGTCGTTATTATTGAAATGAAAGACAACTCGCGCTATCAAATCAAGGCTGCTCGGCATTGCCCAACATATCGTCAACCGTTTAAGGCCATCTCACAACGATATCGACGTCGGAACAAATCTGAATACTACAATATCACTATTTCAATGATGACCGGTGAACATTATTCGTTTAACTTGTTATGCATATCATATGTTGCTGAATTTATCGATCATTTGATGTGTATTACCGGTGCAACGACATTTAGTCTGTTTCTAGAAGGAAATGAAAATGAATTATGTGTTTCACCATATAATAATACTTGCGACGTGCGACTGAATTTTATGTTTAATACTCAAAAACATCAGTCTGTTTTTCTTTTACCACTCAATGATGTTCGAACCACTCGTATACCACCGAACGAACCATTCTACCCAACAAAACAGGAATTTGCGTATGAAAAAGAATATAAACGAAGACACGATAGTGTGTTTACTAAACTACGTATCGTACACTACAATAGATATAAGTCTGTTGTATATGATGATATGTCGTATAATGATTATCTCCTATATAGTCAAACTCACTGTCTTCTTGATAATGCGTATCTTTTGAATTACAACCATGGTTACGATGATAATTATGACATTCATGATTATTATGACATAGATGAATTTTATGAAGAAGATCACCATACTGAAGACGATTATCAGTAGAAATACATTTTTTATAAGACTTCTTGTTCAATTTATTATAAACTAATCGTATACCGCATTTATCAAATTTAACTTCACAAATCATGTGATTTAATGGTATTATAAACTTATTATAAGAAACAATTATTTAACCGTCTTAATTCTACCCAATACATTTCTTTTTTTCTCACCAGCTGTTAATTTATCGGTATTTTTAGCAACAATTGCTAAAATTTTATCCGCATCAACCAGTGGTAAGATTGGGTCGCTATATATGTGTTTACCACCATAAACTACATTCAAATCAAATGTGACCGGTCCATTAACAGCAATTCCAAGTGAGTTTGGAAGAATTACCATTGCGGATGGTGGTGGTAGGATTAACATTAATTGCTCGAATGGTTTAAATGGTTTCCCTTTTACGAATTTAACAGATGCCAATGATTTAAGTGAATTTACATATATATTGAAGTCATTCATAGTAGGCGGCATATTATATTTATAATACCATCTCCACGATGGAGGTGTTCCACTCGCATAATAGTTAAGATTAAACATAATACTTTCTAGATAACTATGACAAATTTCTTTAACTTGTTCTTGCCCTCCTTTATTACTACGATTTAGACCGAAATGTAATTTATAATATTCTTCATCCCAATTATTTTTATACGGGTCTACCTTAAGGAACAGTTGATTATATTTACGATGGAATGGATTTGACCGACATACATACTCTAGATGTTCATAGTCAGATACTGCTTTTTCATATTCGGTTTGTTCATTTTTGTTTTTACGACAACCATCTGGATTTTTCCTTAATCTGTCATTCTTTCTTTTAATAATTTGTAAATACTGCGTTTCGTTCTCTGCAATTTCGTTCAATAATTTCTTGAAAATTTTGAGATTAATCGTATACTTAGACGATGAATTTTTAGACGATGAATTTTTAGACGATGAATTTTTAGACGATGAATTTTTAGACGATGAATTTTTAGACGATGAATTTTTAGACGACGATGTTGATTTTTCTATAACTAAATATTCGCCATATTCATTAAATAGATGTTTATATATATTCGTTACTCTGGTATACCCATCTTCTTTTGGATTACCACTCATCTTTAAATATTGAGGTGCTAATACAAAATCGTTTCCACATAAAAACGTAAGGAATGTAAACTCCATTGTCATTTTACTCAAATCAACATTTTTATCATAATCTTTTGATAAATCGTCTATATAATATTTCTTACATAAATCAATCGATAGATATAAGAAGTTATCTTGTCCATATCTATTATATAGTTCAGGATCTTGTTTCTTATCTGGTGTTTTTAAAATATAGATATTGTTTTTATTCGAAACAATCGATAATACAATTAAATCCGCATCTGGACTAAATATAACAACATTATCATCTTCTCCAACTAGTTTTCTAACAAGTGGCATAAATTTATGTTCTCCTTCACCTGGAACTAATGTATCACTTAATACTACCTCGCATGAACAGAATTCTTTATTTTTCATACATCGGTGAAGTTCTGTCGCCAGATTAATCATAAACTCAGTCCCTGGTGAAATTTTTGTAGTATCCCATGATTGAACAATTGGAATATTATAATCCGTTTTCAATTTATCTAAATATATTTTATCAGAAATTCCCTTAAATCGTCTCCATCTTTGTTGGACCATCTTAGCACGTGGAACTGGACCATCTAGTGCGAGATAAAGTTGTTTTTGTGGGTCAATCGTATGAACCATTTCTTTAACGTAATCACATACTGCGATAATTAATTTAGTCTCATATTCTTTTAGATTAACCAATTTATGTTCCTTACAGAACATTGCGTATACGTTATAAATCATTGCGTTAAAATCAACAAAGAAGTAATTAATTTGATCAACGTCTTTAATAGACATTGTAGTGTCCGGGTATTGTTGGACAATCTTTTTAAAAAACCTTGGAATTCCCATTTAATATATTATAAGATCTTATTATTAAATAATTATTAAATCAATTTTATTAGACGTCCGAATATATTTTCAAATGAATGTCGATATATTAAAAAATTTGATAGACAAATAAAACAAACAAATAAACAAAAATGGTCCGATTTACGATTCTCCTTTTTGTCGCCATGATGGTATCGTTCCCACGGGACGTATCAGGTTCCTTTGTGGAAAGCCAAGCCGCTTTGGCATTCACCGGTTTTCGCCTCAAGAAAGTGAAATCTAACATGAAGGAATTAGGTTGCAACAAACCGACCCTCTCACTCAGCCAGAGGGCTTCCCCCTTCATAGTGTTAATCCGCTGGCAAGAGGCGTACATCACCTGCTTACACGAGGCGCCCTCCAAATGCAGGGACGCTAATACGTGTTAATTGTTCGACCACGACGGTCATTATAAAATATCTATAATATAGTATAAATATCTATAATATAGTATAAATATCTATAATATAGTATAAATATCTATAATAGGATATAACCACTGAATAACATTATAATAATGGTTGTGAACACCACCCCTTGTCTACATACAACTGATATGTAAAAATTTAGTAGTGAGTTTCAAAATCGTAAATAGCGGTTATATAACCACATTAAATTTATTTAGTATTATATATGACGAAAATAACAATTATATCATCACTATTTAACGCAGATGTGTATATAGATGCGTTTTTAGATAATGTATCAAAAATATCAGGGTATGAGATATTATGTATTCACCATGTATATAATATTATAGGTAGTCATATAGACGATGAAGATATTAACCATAAATTACAAAATTTCGCCAAAATATATGATAACTTTGAGATTATAAATGTTCCAAATGATCCTGGTTTATATGAACTATGGAGTATGTCAGCAAAAAGAGCAACAACCGAATATTTAATGACATTTAATATAGATGATCGATGTACAAGTAACTATATACAAGATGGACTTGATTATTTAATAAAACACAATGGGGATTTAGTCTGTACTACAGTGAAAGTAACCACTGCAAAAAATGCAGATCAAGATGAGTATGACGATGTATGGTATGGTACAAAACCGATTTATTATGATAGTCGTTTTAATGTAATGGCACAATTAAGGATGGCAAATATTATAAGTGTAAAAGGACATTGGGTTGAATTAGCATCAAATGATGTATATAAAGCAAAATCACACCTCATTAAACCACAATACAAGAAGATGATTAAGGTGTATTATCATAGAATATCGCGATGGGATATGTTTATTGACATGGGGTGTAATGGTAAATATATATCAAACAATATACCACATTGTATGCCAATATGGCGAACTGATTTACATAAATATGGGTATTTTAATGAATCTTCATACTCTGTATGTGCCGATTTTGAATTTTGGTTACGTATATTAACGAAAAAACAGAATTGTAAATTCTTGTTTATAAATCGTCTACATATATTATATCTAGAAGACCAATCTTCATATGGAAGACAGGGAAATAAAGAAATACATGATAATAAATTACGGAAAATGTATTTGAACAGATAGTTTTTAAAATTATACGCGACTATCTTAATATAATTAAGTATATATTAAGTATATATTATGTCATTTGATTTATATAAAAATAGTAATATTCTACATAATAGTTTTAGTAATATGATTATAAAAAGTGTTATAAATAATATTATAACTGATATTATTAAGAATAATCGTATAAAAGATGTTATTATAACTGATAACGTTGATATCAGTGACACTGTTAGTGAAGAAATTGTAGATATAACGTGTATAAATAAATCAATTAATTTTACAACATTCGATTTTATAGTTAATGATAGTTTAATTGATTATATTGACAGTCTAGATGTATATATATTATCCCCGGGTGGAGTTGGTTCTAATCATATAACGGATTTTCTTTTATCTCATAACTTTAATGTTCGACCAGATCTTCTTAAATGCCAGGATACATGTCATTATCCTTATAAACTAATTACAGATAAGAAAACAATATATCTTTATGGTGATGTAAAAAATGCTATCACATCCCAATATAAAAGAAAGTTGTTACATTATAATGCAACCAAAGTACAATTAAAGAGAGACTATGACCACAAAACATTGGAATATTTTATTAAAACATTTCCAGATGATCCACTTGGTATAAAGAAACAATATAATAATTTAAAGAATACACCTAATACTGCAATGGTTAAATATCCGTATACAGTTAATTCAATGAAAGAAGCATTTGATAAATTAGATATAATAGTTAATATGGATGATTTTATCGTAAAAGATAGAATGAATTATAATATTACAGAAGAATATTATAATAAACACCCTATATTAAAACAATTACTTGATATATATGAAGATTTAGTGTTTGATTAGTGTTTGATTAGTGTTTGATCTACGATACCAATGATATGATACATAATCATAATCATCTATATTATCAAGTGTAATAACATCTGCCCAATTTAATTTACGTATTATTATTTTAGTTGGATGTTTAAGTATCATATAATTAAAATATATTTCATATTCAGATGCTCCTGATAATTGATATTCAACTACTTTGTCTAAAAATACATTGTAAAATTTATCATTATGGTATTTTTCAATCATATCAAATAATTTATTAATATATTTCGTTTCAAACATCATATGATGACATATCCCTGACATATCCTGTATCATTCCCTTTAAAGAGGGGTGTAATTTGTTCATATGAACAAAATATGGTTCGTGATAAGTTGTTCCATAATTATATTTACATATATTACCTTCCATAAAAGACATGGGTTTTAAAATAAATGTATCAGTGTCTATAACTAAGTATCTCGGTAGTATATTAGGTATAACTCGCCCAGCATATAATTTCAGGAGTTGTTGTAGATACCACCCATTTCGTTTTGATTCACCGTGAAAAGAACTAACCGTATTTATATTAAATGGATATAAATCCTCTTTAACAATCATTATTTTCGTTTTTGTTTTTAAAATATGTTTTTTTATATTGGTTATTAATAATTCATTGGACATCATACAAGAATTAATAATTATATATATATATCTGAAACCGATTACATTTTTGATAGTATAATTCAATTGTTTATCTATAACTGATATATCATTCTTACCAAGAGGGATAACAATATCAAATTTATCCATTTACGTATATATATGTATATTAATATTTATTTAATATAATAAATATAATGAATATAAAAACACTGAATCACCGTATAAAATTTATGTTAAATAAGATAGATATAAGCGATGTAATATATAATAACTATCTTGTAGACTATGGTATATATATACCAAAGAATGACAGTGATTTAGACATAACGGGTGAAAATAAACTAATAATATTTGATTATAAACGTATATACAGTTCAGATAATTCCGAATCTATATATATACATATATATAAGTTTGATGAATATATAAAAAGAAATATTAATAAATTATGTATTAAAACAATAAATGGTCGATATGGTAATAAACTTATACAATATTGTAACTGTATATACTTTGCACTAAAACATAATATTAATATAGTTGAATTCAATGAACTAATTGATTTTATGAAATATAGAACGATTGTATTGGGGAATTATAAGAAACATAATACATTCACATTATCGAAATATTGGGTTTCTTGGAGTGACTTAGACCTAAAATCTAATAATAAAGCATATGAAAAAGACATTGATGTATATGGAAGTCATTATAAATATATCATGAATAAATATATTAAACCTAATTTATCATTAACATTTAATATAGATAATAAAAGAAATATATTTTTGACAGATGATAAAGTTTTGACAATTCATATTAGAGGAACTGATGACCCAATATATTCAATCCGTAATAGTTATGTTACATATATGAATACAACGAATTATATGGATGCTTATGTTAAGTTACCATCTTCTTATTATGTTAAAATAATATCAATATTCAAATTTAAAAAGATCCATATCATAACTGAAAAACTTGATTTAATAATAGTGACAGAAGTCCGGGAATATTGCGAGAATAATAATATTGATATTACTATTCAATCTGAATCAAAGAAAAAAGATATTGAGACTATAATTAAGGCTAGATACTTGGTATTATCAAAAAGTTCATTTTGTTCTATGACGATACCTTTCTTAAATGTAAATACCGTAGTATTTACACCACAAATCGGGAATTATATATATTGTAAAAGTTTACTTAAATCTGTTAAAAATGTTGTATTAGTTGATCTATAAGATAAATTCATCCATTAAGCCAACTTGAGTTACCTCAATATTATGATTTTTTGCCCATGTTGTTGAATGAACTGTTTTATGGGGGTTTCCGTCGTCCTTAATAACAATCTTTTCAATGGGTGTTACTTCATTTAAAGTAGGTTCTGATTCTGCCTTATTTTCCCAGGCGAAATCGGTATAGACATTTTGTGGCTTAGATGGTTCATCTGCACGCCATGGTGGGCGCGTTGTCTTTGCTGGCGAAGTGTAATGATTGTCATCTGTCCAGTATACACCGTCTGGATTGTTAGAATCCTGTGATTTTATTTTTTGGAGTACCCATGTATTCTTATCTGTTTCATCAAGTGGGTTAAATATAATTCTCCATTTAACACCATTTTGGTACATCTGATAATACGCAACATTATTACTTTGAGACGACCCAGCGTCTTGTCCGATAGTGGTTGTATCATACCTATCGATACTATAGAATAATGCATAATAAGGATCCATTTCATCGTCAAACTTATATCTAATGTTAATAAAATTAACATTCATTGCAATAACTTTAGTAGCATTGTCAACTGGTATATAAGTAACATCTACTGAATCACCGTAATTATCTGGACTGCTGCTATCTGGACTGCTGTCACCATCTACACAAACTTGTGTATATGTTTGATTTTTTGGACAAGATGCATTCCCATCAACAACCGATACAATTGTTAATTTTGGTTGTCTGTTGTGCCACTTCTCAGGGTGATCAGCATCAGGATCAATATCGTCGTATTTATCAAATTCTAAGTCACGTGTAGATATTGTGGCTCGGTCATATCCTAACTTATACTGTGTATTAGTAGTCTGTAAAATCGTAAAATTAGGATATACAACTCCTTTCAGTGCTACCTCACCGGTTTGTATTTTATTCATTTCCATAAAATCTATCATTACATTCGGTTTTATTTCGACGTTATTTATAAAATTAGGAGGATAGAAATGACCATCGGTTGTTGTTCCCTGGTCTGGGACTTCATTATTTTTATATATTGATGCGATATTAACATATCCACCGATAAGCACATTCGCACATATATTTCTTTGATTAACCTTTGTATCTCTAAGTAGATAATTTACAACGGTTGATTTACACACTGCAACGGTTGGTATATCATTTGCAGTTAATCCATTTGGATATGGTTCATTATTTCGTTGTATGGGTTTAATTCCAAGTGCTAATCTATTTACCTTTAATCTATTTTTTGGATCTAGTTTGCGATTTCTCAATTGTATTAATGCTCCTCCTGGAACTAATCCACCTATACCACCAAGTGGGTCCGTCGCGGCAACAACTTTCAAAAATGTTTGTTCTGTTCCATCAGGACCATTCTGATAAGGCCCATCTGGGTCTTCATTATTACATACAATTCCGTTACCATTCGGCATACTGCTACTTGCATGGAAAACAGAACTATTTAATATACCTGTATCTTGTTTTATTCCGTTTACATCCATGAGATATTTAGGCATGCCAGAAACTTTGTACGAATTATTAGCAACTACATATATCATAATTGGATGTTCCTTTTCGAATAAATCTTTAACATTAATATCTGTTGATGATTTTGTGGAATCTATTATACTTGAATTGTCATCGTGTCCCCAATCGGGTGGTTGATAAGCATAGTTCATTCCAGATATTGTTGTATAGCAAATTATCCATGCTGGTTGCATTTGTTTATACATCGGCATTTTTTCGCCTTGGTTTAGTTTACCGGGTATTGGCCATCGATATGGTGGTTGCTCTGGTAGTGGCTGATTAGCATGTATATCAGTCGAACCGACCATGTTCTTATATTTAATGGTGAGTAATTGTGCATCAGGTGATAATATAAGTTCTGTGATTTTACTATTAAGACGATCATATTCTCCGCCAACAGATAAACTTATTTTAGATTTTGGCCCGAGTAAATCGGGGATTGTATTTCCGACGAAATCAGGTATTGTTATATCATTTTCACAAAAAATGTTTTTAGTTAAACCAATTGATGTTGTATTATCTATATCTAATTCATGATTATTATTGTCGGTTATTATATTTGAAGTAACATCTACATCTTCTATAAAATAGTTGGTCATTATATATTATATAAATATATATTTTTTTTGTTATAATTAATATTAATTAAAAAAATGCTTTAATAACATAATATTATTATCATTTGATATAATTGATTTATGATTATCTAATACTAAACGTTTTAGTTTAAAGTTTTTTATTTGAGAGATTCTTATTAACCCTTGTGCTGCTCCATTTAATTCTTTTATTTTATCAACTGGAATTATTTCAACAACTCTTGCACTATTTTTCATGAATAATGTAAAAAACATTCCTGCCCCATGTCCCAATATTATATTACTTTTATTTATATAAGGGTATATTTGTTCATATATATGACGACCATCACTATATAATAAATACACGGTTCTAGTATTAGTTGATAATATTCCTTGTAACTTATCTAAATCTTTAACACTTCTCTTTATATTTCCGTATTCTTTTGTACCTATATCGGTCTCGTTAAAATAATTTGTTAATTCTATATTATTTCGTCGGTCTTGTATTATAATATCATTATTATGTGTACCATGTGTAATATGTATGTATTTTATAGTATTTATAACTAACCATTTTACTGCTAATATACAATCTAATTCATCTTGTTTTGTCCAACCCCAGTCCCACGACATATTACTTATATCATAGTGTTTATTAATATGGTCATTAACATGGGCATTCTTATTTAAATTTTGTAACTCGATTTGTATATCACTATTCTCTATATTTTTATAAAATATATCAAATGCTTGATTCCATTTTCGTGTTTCATTATATACTATTATTTTTAATGATTTTGTTTTAAATTGTGCTTTTACTATAATACTAATAATAGGCATAAATTCACCCATCATAAAATGCCAAAAATGTTGGCATTTATCATAAGGTGTATATATATATATAATATTATCCATATTACCATAATCCATATTAAATATAATTGATTATTTTTATATCGTTTACACGATACTATAATTTATACTGGTTGGTGGAGTATAAAGATTTATATAATCTAATATATAACTAATTGAATTTTCTTTTTTTAAAACATTGACCAATTCATTTCTTTTAAATGATGATATTGAATTATGAGTTTTGTGGTTACTATTATTATAATCATCTGTATATTCAGTTATTATATTGGTGTATTCGGCTGGTAATAGTTGTTGATCGAAAATAAATTTATATAACGACGGGATTGTTGTAGAAATATTTGAATTTCTAAAATTATCCATACATAACGTTATTGTATTACTATGGGGTTTTAAAAGTTGCGATATAATAACCATACGATAATGATCCATGTTATTTAATAAGAATCGACATGTTTCGATTATCAATCCTTTTTCTAGCGAAAGACTAATTAAATATTCATAATAACTCTTATCTTTTGGACAATCATATATCGACTTAATATAATCTATTAAATCATGTATATATTTATAATCTAGATTTATTTGATTTACCATAAATTTTAATTCTTCTTCGTTATACCAATCGTCAATGTCTGGTTTAATATGAAGAAAAAAACTTTCGGGTGTTGGAATTCGAGAATGATATAAATAATTTGATATACACCAATCATATGATTCTCGCACATAATGTACAATTTTATTTATACATGGCATATCATTAAAAATATTATTAAAAAAATTAGGAGCAGCTTGATTATATATAGTATATCGAGTGTTACTTAATATATTAATCTTTTCACAACTAAAACTACCGTCATTATTTATTAAATATCTTCTAGGTTGAATCGGATTTTTATGATGTGAGATTTGATTATTAGTATATGATTTGAATAATTCATATAATTTCATACTTAAAACACAACCAGTTTTATGATAATGAATTGATAAAATAACTTGGTCAGAATACATATACAATATAATTCTATATTTTTATATTAATATTAACATATCGCGATATGATTGCAAAAATACATTAACTCCATATCACCAATTAATATTTTCTAGGATATGCTATCTCTAAAAAACATTCTAATATGTATAATTAAATTCATTGTCTATAAGTTGATGTATTAAAGTATCATCTCTTTTCAATGAAAAACAATTTGACCAAAATTTAACATCATCATATACTTGATTCCAATATTCATCATTGACTTTGATTAATTTTTTAATTCCAATTCTGTATGTATCAAATTCATATGTTGATAATAAATCGATTATATCTTTCATTGGATTTTTTATATTTGGACCCCGGTGGTCATCTAGACAATCACTACATTCAAATATAATATATTTTGTTTTTGGTAAATATTTCTTAAACCCCTTTATTATATTTGTGTCATTTCCCTCTGTATCTATTTTTATAAATTTAATTATAAAATCTTCATCTTTAAATTCATCATATAATACATTTTCTAATTGTTCAACCAATACATTACATATTTTATCACCACCTGAACGTAATCCAGCAACCTGATTGCCTGTTTTATTTTCGGTCTTATTTTTCCAATTATATAACGACGATGTCATAGAAACAGAAGATAAACAATATTTATATAACTTAATATTTTGTTCTATATCTATTTTTGGTTCTAGTATATTAATATTTACAGGATTTGGTTCGAAACATAGTATTTTTCTATTCGGTTCATTACAAATAGTTTTAATATTATGTATGTAATCACCAACACACGCCCCTACATCTATACCTAATATTTGAGATGTTGTATTAATTGGTTTTATATATTTTTTTAAACCAATTAATAATTTCTCATGTCCTTGTTCACCCTTGAATTCTTCTATATTTTCAATATAATATTTTGATAACTCATTCATATATCAATTTATATAATAATACTATTACTATTACGAAAAATAATATTTTGTACTACTTACTATACATAGTGTATATTAACAACACCGTATAATTATATTAAATATAATATAATTTTAATATAATTTTAATATATTATGTTCAATTTTAATATATTATGTTCAATTTTAATATATTATGTTCAATGCTAATATTTATTTTGAGAATTCAAAGATTCTGATAATAACAACTGGTTATTATAAAAATAAAGCGTTTATTAAAAACTTACATAATAACATTTATATATTTATATATTTATACAATTTTATTATAATGTAGAATATGATGTCCCCTCTTATATACAGGAATATGAAGATACAATAAGAGAATATAACACAATCTTTAATACAAGAACTAATCTTATCTTTTGTGCTCCGAATGAAGAAGTAAATAAAATAATATTAGGTATAAACTATACTTAGTTGTATTGAATCATAATTGTTTCATCGATTATAATCTATTTAAAATAACAAATTTATCTAATAATAGAAAATATGATGCTGTTATTAATTCGAGACCATTCTGGTGGAAAAGAGTATATTTAGCACTTAAAATTGATAATCTTGCGTATATTAAGGTTATTTAACACATTTAACACATTTGAAGTGTAAAAGGAACGTTTTTATTATATTGTTGGTATTGTTTCTAATAAAACAATAGTTGAATGTTTATTTAAGTCTTTTAACGAGACACTCATTTTATTGATTGTATCTTTAATATTTTTAAAAACAACTTTCATTTTTGACCGAACTATTTTTATCTTAAATGTTCTTTCAATGAATACTATTATATTTGTTTGTTTATACCCGAATAATAATCCTTTTGCGATTTCTTCATCTATCGGATGTGGAAATAGATGAACGGGATTCCACAAAATATCCATTAATTTTAACGCGTTTATATAATTCTTTTGTGTAAAGAATAAAGTTTTTAGATACATCCCTCCTCTTTTTTTATTATGTAATGCTTTGACATTTTTAGAATTACAATATGAAATAACTTTATTTATTAATGATTTATTAAGTTTTCTAAGTTTATTTTTACCGAGTGTTGAAAAATCTAATGCTGCAAGTTTTTTTTCATTTTTTGAAACACAATAAACATCCGCAAATTCCCCTATTTTGTTTTCTAATGAAATAGATATAGCTGTTTGAGCATTATTGCTTACTCTCCCAACATCGCATTCATATTTCTTTATTGGATCAATTTGCTTATATATTTTTACCATATATATAATTGTAATATAATAAAAACGTTCATTTTTTAACTTTAATTGCTATTTAAAATGGTTCAGTTTGATGTCGGTTATTTAACTTAAATCTGTGAATAATTCACACAGTCCATCATAGAATGTATTAAACTTAATGCGTTTTTGAATATCTTCACGCATTAGATATTCGTGAGTTTCTTTTATCAATTCCATGTTTTGTAGTTTTTTACTTGCTTCATCATATGTATTATAATAAAATGGATAATCCTCCCCTAAGTAATCGACTATCCCTCCTTTTGCGTTTATTAATATAGGTGTTCCACGTGCTATACATTCGATTACCAAATTATTAGCAGATGCATCATATAAATTATTGAATACAATATTTTGACTTAGTAGTTCGTCATACTTCTCATCACTTACTCTATCCATTAATGTAACTGAATTTGGATCAAACCGAATAAGATTACTATTTAATACATATTGTCGTTCACGATTGAACATTTTTTGCTGTGTTTTGTCTTTCAGTCCAATCGCAACCTTTTTATATCCAGTTGTTTCAGGTAATATGTAAATGGCATGTAATTTTCTTAACCACCATCCTATTTGTAGAATCAGTTTATTACTATTATTAATAAACTTATCATAATCAAATTTAATATCTGGAATTTGAGTTGGATGATACAATACTTTAATCGGTATTTTCAAGTTCTTTATTATTGGATGTGCTTGTAGAAATAGAGCATTATAATCTGATAATGTAATAAGCATCTTACATTTTGTTAAACTCATCATAAAGTTTTTATTTTGTAACATTTTCATAAGAGATTGTTCTGATTGAAACCATTTTGGTATGTTTCGCGGATTATGGATTATACCAGTCCAGTTATTTGTATATATAGTAGATGACGCATCTTTCCCCCATACAAATGACCGTTCTATAAATGTGTCTAAAAATATAGGATCATCAGTTGGTTTAAGTCTAGATTGTAATGTATTAACTACATATGACCATCCAGAACGATGACTACCATAATAATGTTTTATCTGGTCTCCTATATGGAAGTTTACACGATTATCATGTGTCATAGTGTGTATTTGTGTTAAGTCCTTTAAAAACCGAATTATTGTAAGGTCGTTTGTTGACATCTCTTTTAGATATATATGGGTTTGGTTTATTAGATCTAAATCATTACATTTCATATTTGCTTCATCGATATTTTCAAAATAAAATGGATAATCTATTCCTAAATATTCTACAACTGCGGGATGTTTATTTATAAGAATTGGTGTGTTATATTTAATACATTCTACTACTAAATTATTGGCAGATGTATCCAATAAATCAACAAACACAATCGATGTTCTCATATATAAATCGTATTCAGAGTCTTCAAGATAATCAATTGTGGTCACTTGTTTAAATTCGTAATCGGTTACATCGTGACATTGGTATCTTATTAACTCTTCAATTTGGTCAATTAACCATGTTTCAATTTTTGTTTTATCTAACATTACTTTTCTACATTTTAATGATTTTAATTTATAAAATGTTCTGTAATTTCGTAACCAGTATCCAATGTGTAATATTTTAGGGTCCACTATAAAATCATTCATTATGAATGATGTCAGTGTATTTGGTATTGGGTGTTTAAGACTATATATGGGAGTATTTGGTAATTTATCTTCTAATAATTGTTTATTATACTTACTCAATGTTATTATACCTTTGCACGATTCTATACTTTTTATAAATGAATAATTCAAGAATATATTATCTATTTTAAATATTTTCATAAAATAAGACGGCATATTGATAGGATTGTGAAATATACCCATCCATTCATTATTATATATATTGTTTTTATCCGAATCCCACAAGAATGTTTTTTCTATAAAAATATCCAATTCCATACCACCTTTTGCAATAGACCCGATTGACTGTTTAACATAATTCCACCCATATCTATGTTTTCCATAATTACATTCTATTTGATCACCTATAACGAAATTTGAAGACACGTCTTTATTTAAATTATATTCTAATGGATTTGCCGCTAGTATAATTGAAAGTTGATTAGTATCACTAAAAGTGTCATTTGAAACAATAATATTATCATATTGTTCTAACAATGGGTCGTCTTTATCAATGTCTTGATTATCTATTATAATAGTCGTATTATAATTCAAATAATTCATATAATAGTAATATTTATGAATATCATCCATCGGAACATTGTATAGTATAATATTAGTATTATGGGTTTTTTCAATTATCAGAATTTTAATGTATTTCAAATACGTCTTGGGTGAAATATCTGTTTCTTGTATTTTAACTATATAATTTCGTTGTAAATCTTCTATTCTATCAGACATATAAATAATCTTATTATAATCAGCATGATATTCATTCATAACATCTTTATAATTAGAAGGAATACTATTTGTTGGGTCAATTATAATAATATTCATTAAGATAAGTATATTTTTTATTGTTTGGTTATATACGTATATGGTTTAATTTTGGTAATAATATACGTTGGCGAGTTGTTAGTACAAAAATATGAATTAAATTTAATAGTAAGTTAAACCAATATGAATCTACAACGCCCCGTTCTTCGTCGTTCCAACTACCGCACAACCAGTGCCCTCGTCAACCTGGTCTATACCATTATGATCAAATACCCGACTGTGTTTACGTCGGTAGACACAAGTATGTTTGACGCGCAGATGGATGCACTGTACGCCAAATATCATGATGTCATCCCGACCAGGACTACTGTTATCCCAACCAGTATAAGACTTGAGGTGATCAAATCCATTGTAGAAGGTCTTGTAATCATTTGTGATCACATGGGGACGCGCCTAGACTTCGCCATTATGATTGAGATCTTTGCTGCCGATGTCTAGTGAATGTGTCTACTTGAGATCTACATAATAATTATAAAGAACTATAACATAGTATAAAGAACTATAACATAGTATAAAGAACTATAACATAGTATAAAGAACTATAACATAGTATACAGTATGGGTATATATCAATATTGTAAATCACTTATTACGTTCTATATGTTGAAAACTCGGTTTGAGAATTCAGCATTCAAATATGATAGTCCGGGATGTATAGATCACGTAGAACATGCAGTAGTCAATGCTAACAATATGTATTTATTTATTACCACTAATAATCGATTTATAAATGAGATGAAAAAGGGATGTAAAAGAGGTGGAAATGACACTAAATGTAAAATAAATAATTTATGTGTTAATGATATATTAAATGATTTTAACACTAGTTATTATAGTTATATAGAATATCCAACTATACTATGTACCCCATTTTCGGAATTTACAAATAATCTAGAAAGTCTATTTATAACTGGTGGTTGTTATCTTGATAATACAACGAATCAAATATGCGACTTACATACATTTAAGTGTTAAGCGATTCATTTTGATTTATATTAAATATGAAAATATATTGTGTATATCATAACAAATATTATATAAGAGAAGATAACTTTTATTTTACATTTATTGGAGTTAATGAAATATATCCAAAAGATAAAACAAATAACAATATACTAGAATATGAATTAGCTAAATACAATCCTTTTTTACAAAAACGAGGATATAATAGTTATAATATAGTCATATTATAAGTTTGTTTTATATTATATTTTTATAAATAAATTTTAAATGACTACTGTATTAAACAAACAACTCTTATTAGATTCACGCGATTTATGTGATATTGATTTACTTCTAAATGGTTCATTCGAACCGGTTAGCACCTATATGGGAGAATTGGATTATCATTCCGTTTTATCTGGCATGCGATTAACAAATGGCAAGATTTTTCCTTTACCAATAACATTATCAACTAACACTAATGTTGAAGTTGGTGAAACGATTCGACTTGTTGATAAATATAATTATCCAATTGCTACTCTTACTATAGAAGAAGTATATTCACCAGATATAGAAAAAGAATGTAATGCCATTTATGGATGTGTTGATGATAATCACCCTAATATTGCTTTATTACTTAGTAGGAAAAATCACAAATATTTGGCAGGGAAGTTAACCGCTATTAATGGAGTCCGTCATTATGATTACAAAGACCTCCGTAGAACACCGGTAGAAGTTAGGGCATTATTTAAAGAACGCGGTTGGAATAAAGTAGTAGCATTCCAAACCAGAAACCCAATGCATCGTTCTCATATGGAATTAACATTATCTTCATTGCGCGAAGCAGGAGAAGGTGCTAAATTACTTATACATCCTGTTGTAGGTGTAACCCAAGAGTGTGATATTGATTATTACACTCGTGTAAATTGTTATAAGAAATTATTGAAATATTACCCGGATGATGTAGTAGAATTGTCTTTACTTAATCTGTCTATGAGAATGGCTGGACCACGAGAGGCATTGTTCCATGCTATTATTAGAAAGAATCACGGATGTACTCATTTTATCGTTGGGCGCGACCACGCAGGTCCATCATATAAGAAAAAAGACGGTTCAACTTTCTATGGTCCATATGACGCACAAGAGTTGGTTATTAAACATTCAGATGAAGTCGGGATACAACTCATCAAATTCAAAATGATTTCATATATTGAAAACCTCGATACTTATTTACCCGCTGATCAAATAACTGCTGATATGGTTGTCAAGAATATCTCCGGAACACAACAGCGTGAAATGCTACGTAATGGAGAACAAATTCCCGAATGGTTTACTTATCCTGATATTGCCGATGAATTACGTCGTAGCACTAGATGTGATGAGCAGAAGGGTGTATGTGTGTATCTAGTTGGATTATCAGGATGTGGTAAAACGACTATTGCTAATCATTTGAAATTGAAATTACTAGAACTAGATAATACTCGGACTATCACTATCCTAGATGGTGATGTTGTCAGGCAGAATTTGAGTAAAGGTCTTGGGTTTTCGAAGGAAGACAGAGGAACTAATGTCCGCCGCATTGGATATGTAGCAAGTGAAATAGTAAAACATAGGGGTATTGTTATATGTGCTAATATAGCACCATTTGATGAAGACCGTGTCTATAACAGGGGTGTAATAGAACAATATGGAAAATACATTGAAGTCCATGTAGATACACCACTCGCAGTATGTGAAGAACGTGATATTAAGGGGCTATACAAATTAGCACGTCAGGGAATTATAAAACAGTTCACCGGAATTAGTGACCCATTCGAAGAATCAAGCAACTGCGATATCAAAATCGGAGGAGTCGATTTAGATGGGGATTTAGAAAGGATTATGGGGTTGTTATAATGGTGTGGTTCACACGGATGTCACCCGGAGTTTTACTCGTTCGCAGCAACGTGGCACTTGAGAACGTGGCACTTGAGAATCTGACCGAGTTCAACTGACGTGATTTTGCCCTGGGCACAATTGGTCATCGTAAGCACAATAACCCGAATGTACGCGACCAGGTCATCAAGTGCCATGGGTGTTGCCACCTGAGCCCGCATTTGTTGTAGCGTAACAGAGTCGACGATGGAATGGTCACCCAAAAGACTCGTGACGGCGGAGATCATCTGCGAGTCGATGATTCCCTCGAGCTGTTGCTTCATAACCTCGCAGGTTACAATTATGTGGAAGTTCCTCTCAGTGAGGTTGTCCTCCGAGTACTTCGTCATCGCATCGATGATAAGTTTCAGGGATGCGTCGGTTACATCTCCCGTTGCGACATGTAAGCGGATCATTTTGTTGATCTGCTTGGGGATGGGGGAGTTCGGGTCACCCAGAGACGTCATGACTGTCGCATGGGATCTGGTCATCATCTCACCGCTGTGCTTTGCGGGCTGGTTTCCCATCGTGGTGAAATGGAATAAATATATATTTACCATCGATTTTTTTTGTTATATGTAAATCTTATCACATGGAATGTCTAGTTTTCAGACCTTAGATGTATATAATATCTATTATTTGGTTATACGTATATTATAAGTTTTCGCGGCGGCGATTGACATCATGTGTGAAGCGGGCGGAGAAGGGTATCCATCCACAGTTTGCGATCGATTTCAGCCATTTTGGCCCTCTCTGTTTCCATGTCGGTATGGAACATGCTGTCCCGACTGCTCTCAGACGCGTATGTTTGGACGCGAAACCGGAACTTCTTACGGTCGAGTGGCATCGTGCAGGATTTGTACATCCTGATGAGCGTTTGAATGTCATCAGGATGATTGTGGTTGATCCCAATCATCGCAACAATTGTGAGATTGTTGACAAAATCGGTG
>Ga0209630_10000976_pt1 | contig 32023 bp, 45 predicted proteins | sample COG_01_FD_184745 | JGI IMG/M metagenome (GOLD analysis project Ga0209630, IMG submission 184745) | Pelagic Microbial community sample from North Sea - COGITO 998_met_01 (SPAdes) (version 2) | ecosystem: Environmental > Aquatic > Marine > Neritic zone/Coastal water | place: Helgoland, sampling... | reverse complement strand
TGAAGAACAATCTGATCATCTTGTAGATAATTATATACTATTCCCCAACCAACATTAGGAGTAGTTCCGCCCATATTTCTGACCGCACTTAAAGTATATTCTTTATATCCAGCGTCTGTAGGTTGTAATCCATTAGTCACAAATCCAACTATAAGCGCAAGTGTATCATCATCTGATGAAGTACTTGACATGACGGATTCAAATTCTAAGTTTGTTGCAGGAGTTGTGCCAATAAAACCAGTAAAACTACCTGTGTTTGCAGTACATTCAATACTATTTGTACTAGAGTTATAAATCCATGCAGACAAGTCGCTGGGGATTGCTTGGTATGATGATGCACCAGAATGTGAAAATCTATACCAATCATCAAATGCCGCCTCGACTGCTGCAGGATCTCCTTCTAAAGTAATATTAGATTCATAATTAGCAACATATCTTTGTCCTTTAGTCATTCTGAATGCACCAAAGAAACCAAGAGTATAATCATTCATAATTACTAAAGAATTTCCATCTACAATCTGTCTTGCACCAATATAGAAATTTGAGTTTGTACTATAATTTAACATATTGACGCCAGGAATTGTATTTTCTAATAGTCCATTCAAATAGATAGAAGTTCCATCGTTAGAAAAATAAACCGCTATATGATTCCACTCTCCAAACGGAACTGATCTTGCACCAAGTACATTTCCAGAAGAATCAATTAAATCAATTGTACCATCATAATTTTGCCAAAGGGTTAAATGTTGAGTACCACCATCTTCACTGTTGATTGCAAAAATAACGCCGCCGGGCGAATCTATATCTGTAATAGAAATAGATTTTCTAAAATACCAAAAGTCGATTGTTAGTTCTTTGTTGGTTAACTCGACATCAAATTTTAGATCGATGTTATCACTTCTCAACCATCCATAATCTGTGTATAATGCGTGATCTCCAACCTTTGCAAGTCCTGCTTTAAATCCTTCTTTTAAGTATTGGTGTGCTAACTTATAACCTTTAATCTTAAAATTTTGTCCTGCAAGATAATTGGCGCCTGGTTGATTTGGCGTAACAGTATATGTTCCGTTATTAATATTAACATCAAAGGTTGCACCATAACCATTAGACATAACACTAACTAAATTATCATTCTTGTTTAGATTTTCTGGCGATGAATTAATAGCAGTTCCACTAATATTTCCAATCTGCAATATACCACCATTGTCGTCAATCTTAATTACATCAAAAACTAGATCGTTAATTCCATCAACACCCCCCAATTCACTACCAATTATTGTAATTGAATCGCCAGCGGAATAGTTAATTCCATTAAATCTTGATGCAGGATTTGTTACATAATATGTTGTCCCATCTCTTCTAATGAAATTAAATATTGCACCTGTTCCAGAAGTTCCGCCATTTTGAGTAGAAGCGATATATTGTGGTGCGTAGTAATATGAATATCCATCTGGCATCGGAGTTGTTGGATTTAAAACTTCAAATGTTGATATATGTCCACCTATTGGATTAGCAAAAACTTCAAAATCTTCAATTCGTCCTTCATCGTTGACTTGTGTAACGGTAATTGTTATGTCATTCTCTCCGTCAGTACCACCTACAACAGAACCCAAAATTGTAAATTTATCACCGACAATATAATTCGTGGTTGGTGATAAATTTCCTTGAGCGTTTGCATCACTCAAAAGAACAGAAAGATTTTGCGGATAAGTTGGTTCGTCTGTATCAATATCCCACACGGCACCAGAACCAATTCTAGAGGTTGTAGTGTATGAAGATGCGTCTAGATTTAAGTAGGCTGCGCCACCTGTGACTGTTAATACTTTTATAAAGATATCGTGAACACCAGATACACCATTATAAAATTGTTCACCGTCAATTTTAATAAAATCGCCAGGAACATAATGTTTAGATCTTTCTTGACTTCCTAAAGTAACAGAAGTTATTACATTATCAAGATATGCAACATCAAACAACGCACCCACACCTCTACCTTGATGATAGGTTGCGGTTTGATTTCTTACATCTGCAACCTGTGGGAAAACATTAGTTGGACTTGCTAAGTTATTTGTAATTGCAACTCCAGTAATCCCACCAAATTCACTTACAGATGTAACTTGAAACTCCAAGTCCGTTCTTAATCTATATTCTGTGGGATCACCTTCATTTAAATTTGTAATTATAAATGGTGGTTCTTCAACTGGAGTTATAGAACTTCTATAAGTAGAACTTAACTCCCCAGTCTTATAATCTTTGACGGCCGCAAAAAACGTTTGGGCCTGATGTGTAATTTTTCTATTATAGATGTCTTCATAATCGTATAGATAAAAAACATCATCATAGAGATAATCTATGTTTTCAATCGTAACTGATGGATTTTGTGCTCTAGGGCCAAAATCAAACCCCGAAAGCCCAATATCAAATGACATGACTGGATATTCTAAACTTTCTGGGTTTTGAAAAAATGAAACACTAAAATTATTTTTAACGGATTGAATAGAACTAATTTGACCAATAGCATATGAACCCAATGTGTTGCCATTTTGAAACTCAATTGTTTCGCCAGTAATATACTGATCTCCATTATTAACAATTTTGATATTTTCAACTGGGCCGAAAGAAGTGTGTGCGATTTTTGCAGCAAAACCATAACCACTACCATTTGAAGATAAATTATTTTGCAGTGTCAAATTTCGTGGCATATCTTCGCCAGGATTTTCTATTTCAAATCCTACGACACACTCATATAAACTTTCTTCATAAATGGACGAATCTATTTGTTTTATTATTACAGTTTCTTTACTAGAAAATTCTCCATTGATTGAACTAATTACATATTCACGAACTTTATAGTCACTTAAAGTATAATCATTGAAATATTCAATACTTGCTGTGGCACCACTAGACATACCTTCAATAAACAGTGGTTGATTAATCTTAATTGGCCCCTCATACGGAACAGTCCTAAGACTTGTTAGTGTTTGCCAAGTATTAGAACTTGGTTTTAACAAGTTCTCTTTTGGGTAATATATTTCTATATCTTCATTAAACAACGCCCTAAACAAAAATTTGTAGGAACTTTCACTACCTTTTTGTTTATAGAACTTATTAATTAACTTTAAAAAGTTTCTTTCATTAGTATATCTGGTTTTTTCTTTTCCACTTTCTTCGACTAATTTTTGGATTGCCGATTCACTATCTGCGTCTGCAACAGGGTTTATAAAAGTTCTCAAGTAAAATCTGATTTTTATAATATCACGATTATCATGAATGATCGGATTGTTATCTTCGTCTTGTAAAATTATAGAATTTTCTAAAAGTCTATAGTCAATCCCTTCAATCAATTCAACCCAATCACCAGTACTTGCAGATGGATCATCATTGGGGGGAATTAAATTCTCTACAATTTCAGTTAAAGATTCACCAACTCTTCCAGAAAAATTGACATCATTTATAAAGACTCTGACCTTTGTAACTTTCGTGTCTACATCTTGATCTGAAAAATAATAAAACGGATTGAAATAATCCATTACATATTTTGCAGAAAGGCCATCGGTAAAAAATTCTTGGTCAGCAGTAGTATCTATAGATGTTTCTGCATTTTCACCATCATTTAATTCCTGCAAAATCGCAGTTGCAATTTGAGTATTTGTTTTAATCTTAGTAATGGTTGGCCATGCACCAGCGAGTTCAGATTTAAACTCTTGTACAAACACATCAAAAGTTTCATCTAAATCTGTTAAGGAAGTAATTTTTCCAGTAACATTACTAACATTGTCATCTAATGCCAACCATTCATAATATAATTCTAAAAAACGAACAAAGTTATCATACTCACTACTGTTCAAATAAGTAGGAAGTTGTTCTCTTATTCTAGATGCAATATTTTGTAAATTAGTTCTATCCATTTAATTTAACTTCTGCTCTTATGTTGTAGTATCAGATATTACATTTGTAATACTTGCCTGTGATGTATTATATGTTGTTCTAAGAGATCTAGTAACAACTACTCTTTGAGAAGAGATATCATAATTTTCATTGAACTCATCTGTATCAGGCATCATTACAATATCAAGTTCATCATAATCAATAAAGATAATTTGATTACGAACAGGAAATATATCATTAGATTCTGGTTCTGCAACCAAACCTAAAACAGTTGAACCAATGATACCTGTAATCAGAATATCATTTAAAACAACTTTACCAGTTCCATAGTTTATAGTTCCACCCAAAACATTATTATATTTTCTAGCGAACAATGGAGTTAATGTATATATTCTCAATCCGCCCAATCCATCATCTTCAATATAATGTGGGTCACTTGAACCAGAAATAGTAAATGCATTAGAATACAAACTATTAGGACGTATTGCATTATTAAAATTAAATGTGTATGACGCAACACCATTATATACTGGAGTTTTTTCATTAATCATCAAAATTTCTGTAATATTATTTGTAACAGCATCATCGGTTTTATCAATGGCAGACAAAAACTGTGAATATCTAAAATAACTATTAAATTCGGTTAAAAACTCATTATTATAAGAAATGATATTTTGTCTTACAGATTCTTTCAAAGATGACTCATCTAATAAAGTCGCCTCATCATTATACTTTACATTTGTGGTTATCTTCAATTTCAAATAATCAGGGTCGATAATTTGAGGCGAAAGAGTAAGAACCGAATAATTACTTTTTAACTGATTTAAAATATACTGTTTTTCTTGAGTGGAAAGAATTAGTCCAGTATTCGGTTTAATAGACATAAATACAGAACCATATGCAGGAGGGTCGTTGTCTTCCCCGCCCCAAACATTCATTGTGTCTACCTCTGGATAAATTTGTGGAACAATCGCCTTATAGTCTCTAGCGGTAACTGCTCTGTTCTGACTTTCAAATGTCCTTGGTGCAAAGAACTTAATAGACTCAATATCTTCTCTGTCAGCACCACCATAACTCTCACCAATAATCTGAACATTTTCAGTATCAACGATTACGCCTTTAGGTAATGCAATCGCAGTAAGTCTTCCAGTAATACCATTTCCATTGGCGCCCTTTGTTGTAATATAACGAATAGTAATTATATTTCCATTTTCCACTTCATCCCCAAGAACACCATCACCAAAAAATATTTCATATTTCATATCTTTAGATTCTTGAAGAAAATATGTTTTCGAAATATCAGAAAGGGGTGTAGTATCAGTTGCTAATTGAAATTCAGTAACAACATCATCATCAGCACTTGCCTGTACTAGAACTTGAATATTATTGGTATCTACATTTTCGTTTGATAAAATAAATTTTTGATTTGGATTATTAATATCAACAACAAACTTTTCTTCTACTTGTTGGCCTTGAAATAATTCTAAATCATTTATAGTATAGTAGTGAGCTCTTGACCCATTTTCTTCTGCAGAACGTGACCTTGTAATCGTTCTAGAAACCTTCGGAACAAAAACAAAAGATTCGTTATCAATAGAAGTAGAGAATGCAAGTTGTCTATCGATTCTTAATATGTTATATTGATAATCTCTTTCTGGCCTATTCTTTCTAATAATCTTAAATGTTACTGCAACTAATGCGGTTGCAGACTTATTAGAACGTGGAGTATAGCCCAACAACTTTGCCTTGGATACAACATTCTCACGAATTCTTGCTGTGTCTAAAAAACTTTCGTTTGCAATCATATTCATATAATATGAGTTATAATAGGTATTATATGATAGTATGTCGAGTATGCTAGACAATGCAGAACCATCAAAGTTATAATCTTTGAAAACTTTATCGTTCTCCATGTATTTTTTGATATTGTCTTTTATTCCATCAAAACTTAAATCTGATATGTTTATGTTTTTAGCCATTTATCGTACTCTTTTTATACTAAATTGAAATGATATATCTTCTTCAGTTGCAGGAAGGTTGTATACTATACTAATCTCTAAGGTATTATTGTCTACTAACTGTGCCTGGCGTATTCTTTCTTCTTCTGACTTTATTCCTTTTAGTGATGACAGAACTCTTTCCCTAGAGAAAAAATTAACATCAGAAACTACTATCCTTGGTTCATGGGTTTTTAATGCAAGTTTTATCTCTTCTTGCATATTTATGTCATGCGGCGAACCTCTATAATCCCAATTCGTCATTAAATCAAATAAAGTATTGTAAACATTTCCACCAAACCTTGGTTGAAATGGTTTTTCAAGTTTATTAGTCAATAAAATATTTTTAATACTTTGATTTATTGAACTTATATCTTTTTTGATTAAAACATCTCCACTGACTGGATTTCGCCTAAACGTTAGATCAAAATCAATATATTGATCTCTTTTAGATGGTAGTATCCCAAGTCTTTCTGTTGCACTATTTAAATTTGACATGACTTCCTCTTATGGGTTTAAATGAATGTTTGGTGCTTTTATTGTGGTATTCCCACCAGATTCAGTATCAATTGTTCCACCAACCTTTGCATCGACATTACCACCTATTCTAATATTTACATCTGCATCTACAACAACATTAATCGTTCCCTTGACGTAAATATTATCATTACCAAAGATAATTTCATAATTATCCTTAACAACCTTTGTAACTACAGAACCATCTGGATGTATTTCTTCAAATGTTCCAGATCTATGATATGTATGTATTCTTTCTGCCCCCGGCGTGTCATCAAATTCTTGATGATGCCCAGATTCAGTAGATATCACTTTATTATGTGGATACTCTGCGGCATATGGTGTTGGTGGTTCATCAAATAATTCTGTACTTTCTGCACTTTCTTTTTTCATTTCAACAATAGAACGTGGGTTGTATGTATCCTGTCCATATGAAGAGTTTCCAGAGCTTGCATTGAACGTTGATGGAGACTGATCCACATCTACCACACTGCCATCTTCCACTGCATCATCTACCTCTGGTAATGGATCTTCATATACTTCCCAAAGAATATCACCATCCTTTAAACTTGCAGAAGTTGGGCCGTTGCCATCCGTATCAGATGTTCCAGAGTTTTTCGCAATAAAGGTTTTTTGTTGAACAAATGTACTATCATTAGAACCCGCCAGAAGTCGTCTGGCGTTTCTTTCATGACCTTCCATCTGATTGTTTACTTTATCTCTAACAGTCCCTGCCGCCCCGCCAGCTGCGGTATCTGAACGACTATAATACTTTTCTCCAATACCACCAGCATTGATTGCAGAATAAACTTCTAGTCTACCCATGCCGGGCCTGACACCTTTATCTCGCAAATACTTAACTACCGCACCACTTGGGCCAAGTTGGGTGTCTATTGCTGTCTGTGGAGTACTGAAGTCTACGCCATATTGGTTTGCCTGCGGTTCTCCAAATTGAATAAGTCCTCTATGTTGACCCCATTTAGTAGTAGGCCCTCTTTTTTGAGGGTCAAGTGTACCACCAGTTTCATATGACATCACAGTTGCGAGATCAATCGCACTAATTCCAAGTGCTTCGGCAGCTGCCAAAGTTCCAGAACGCATTGTGTATGGAGGCCCGCCAGACTCTTCTCCCTCTTCTAATGGTGGCGATTTTACCAGATCACCTTCATTATAAGATTTTCCAGCAGACCATTGTGATGCACTTGCAGATGGTGACTGACTTTGCTGTTGAGCTGCAGTGTCTGCAGACCTACTAGAAGTCGCTCCAGATTCACTAGTTGTTACGGTATCACATTCTTGACTCTCTCCTGGCTTATCAGTACCGCCGCCAGACGAACTTTCAGTCTGACTACCCGATGCTGGATCGGGAACAATGCCATTTCGTCTTAAGGGAGTAGAACCTCTTTCTCCAGATGCTGCACTAAAGTGCATTGCATCCTTAACACTATTCCAATCACCTCCCCAACCTAGTCCATACTTTCTGGCAATAGATGATACACCATCTGGCATATCTGTTATCAGTGTATTCCCATTGGGGTTCTCGGCAGGATTAATATCAATCGCAGCACCACTGGCATGATAACTAAATCTACTTGGATTGTTTACATTTTTTCGATATGCGTATCCGCCAATACTTTTAATAACATATCCTGTGGACTCAAGTTCATTAATGAATCCTTGAAATTGATCTTTGAATACTGTGGCAACCCAAGCAGTTTTTCCAGACTTTGTAGTAAGCTTACTAAGTCTTTTTCTATTTTCTCTATCACTCGATACGCCATCCTGATTGACTTCTTTTCCACATTCAGTTGCATTTCCAGAAGAAGATGTGTTTTCATCACCACCATTTGTATTAGATGTACTATCCTTTACACCTCTTGCAAGTCTATTAACATCCGACTCATTTTTAGTAGAACCACCGAATACTGATCCACTATCTGAAGGATATGTTCCATCTGCATTTGTTTCCGAACCCTCTGTGGGACGACCATAAACTGTTCCAAAAATTATAGGATCTTGTCCCTGTTCACCATCTCTAAAAAATCCCATAACCCATGCACCAGGCAAAGCGCCCGTTGGAGATTGTCCGACACCACCAGTGGACGAACTAGTTATGGGCATAATTGGAGATGCCCATGGAAGTTTTTCTGTGGGAAGAAGTGCCTTGTCTGCAGTATGCCATCCAATAATTCTAACTTTTACTCGGCCAAGAGCTTCTGGGTCTTTTACGTCTTCGATAACCCCCTGCCACCAAACCATTCCTTCTCTACCCGAAAACATATTCATATCCATTATTGTATACTCCCACCTGATGGAGGCGTTGGCTGTTCCGCTGGTAACGGAAGTCCGATACTATCTCTAACCAACTCAATGTCAGTTTGATATCTTCCACCCTCAATTCTATGTCTAATTGCAAACACTAAATACTTTCCACTATAATATTCGTTTTTTCCTGTGTTATCTCTTTGATATATTGGCATTTCAAGTTCTAAGACATCTCCAGCACAAACATCAGTATCTCCAAAAACAGTAATAGTTACTTTTATGTTTTTCATCAACTGCATATAAAACAATCTTGGAAGAAAGAGTTTTTCCTGATTGAATGTAGGATTCCCACCCTGCAAGTCTCTTTCTGGAACAACATATAAGTTTTTTGGTTTATATTGCATTCCTTGACCAGTAGTATCTTGAAAAGTATTACTGTCCAAGTACTTGTAGTCTCCAGAATTTTCCCAATATGAGTGTGTATAATTATTAACCTGTCGTGTTAGTAAATCCACAGCATAAACTTCTGAATTATAAAACCCCTTTGTAATATTTCCAAGCACATCGAAGTTTGAATCAAAATTAAAACTAATTACTTTCTTATTTTCAACATTTGTTGAAATATCATCAAGTTCTTTTGCCCCAGCACTTTTGTATGCACCAACGATGAATTTATTCTTTGGTTCTGCCTGTGTTAACATTTCTAACGGTTTCATAACATATTCTTTTGTTGTTTCAAAAAACATATACGAAGAACTTTTATATGTCTCACTGAATGCTTTATTACATAAAAATGAAATACTTTTCATTGGAGTATAATTTGGAATTACCAATCCATTATCACCACTGTACTGGTCACTACTTGATTCTACAGAAAGACTCTTTGAACTACCAAGTCTTGAAAAAATGGTTTGTGCAATATCTGTAGAACTTCCTTGAAAATATTCCGACACCTTTTCTTCAAAATTTTTTGCAAAATCTTTTGAAATCAATTCTAAATTATAAGTCTGAGTTCCCTCATCATCTGTTAGTTCAGATATTTTATGAACAAGGAAATCCAACTTAATATTTTTCCAATCTGGAACTTCAAAATCTAAAGAAACTTCTTCTTGCCCAACAATTGGCATAAAAGTTAACATATCTTCTACATCCTTAAAACTAACTGTCGCCGTAATACTAGACGATAGTATATCTTCAAAAATGCGAATTGATGTAAAATATCTTTTAAGGTCTAATTCAAATCCGTTATGTGAACGAATAGTGAATTTACGAATATTGTAATCACCTAACTTAAACGTATCTGACATTAAATAACCTCTTCAAAGTTCAAAAGAAAGTCGTTCAGTAAATTTGCTCTTAGTAATTTAATTACTCTATTTTTTTCATTCTTATCGTGTTCATAATCATATGCATTATAGATTGTATATTTTTTCTTGTCTTGTGGAGTGAGGAGATTATATGTGTCTGGAGATATTTTATGTCCCAATACATCATGAGTATAATGAATAGGAATATTCCTTGCAATAGACAATCCATTTAAATTGCTTGCAGAATAATCATTGAGTACAATTTCCCATCTGGCATTTCTTCTGACAAAAACTTTTTGTTCTAATGTGTCATAAATATAATCACCAGTTTTAAATATTCTTGGATAAAAATTTGACCCTGCATAAGCGGGAGCCCCATAAACAGTTTCGATGTGAGTTTGTAACGTTCTACTTGTCATTGGCCAATTATCGTAAACATTTGCAATATCGTTCATCCATAAGATAACCCAACCATATGTGTGACTGCCATAGTATAAATGGGCAATTGTTTCTGGTGTATCTTCATCTCTTACAGTATACTCATAATGCGAAAGAGGATTTTCTCTGTATTGTTCTATGATATGTGCATTTTGAAAGATATTAGTTACCTTTTTTGGTTTTCCATCCAACATCAAATCATATTTCATTTTCTCTAGATAATTAAACATTAGTAACCCTCCGCTGCATCTGAAGATGTTACTAACTGAATCTCTTGGAAAGTCAGAGCTAACTCAATAACTGCAGGAGCGTCTGTTTCGTTGAAAGTTGCAAACGCACCGTTTCCACCATATTTAACCGTACAATCAGTTAATACGCATGGCTTAATTTTATGAAGAAACTCGGCGGGCCTACCACCCAAGTAATATTCAACAGTAAATGTATTTGGAACTTGGAAAAAATTTACTCCTGTCATTTCAGGGAGCATGTTCTTTCTTAAAAATTTTATCATATTATTAATTTCAATAGATTCTTTTGATGACCTTGGAAGAATACTATATTGATAGGTGAAGGCCCTAAAATCAATTCCTCTGAATAACATATGTTTATTCGCACCAGAAACTACGCCGCCAATAATTTGAGACTGCAAATTACCATCTCCACCAAATGCAAGGGCTCCTACTTTTTGCATTGCCGATAAGAAAAGTTGCCCGCCAAAAGAATCTTCGGGGGCGATTTGAGAACCCATAACCCCCAAGGCGCCACTGTCTGCACCTTCAAATTGGGACTTTGTTGAATTTTCAATATTTTCTGGAAGGTGAAGAGTAACACTACCAATTTTCTCAAGTTCGACTGCAGTTCCTCTTGTCTGCATAGTTGTATATCCAGGCTGTTCACCTCTATATGCAGTGAATCTAACAAAATCTCTCATTGGAATATTTTCAGCAAATTCGTCCAATGACATTGGATATATATAAGTTTCCCCGCCTGCTGCAACCTGTTGTCTCTGTTGCATCCAAGCGGTCGGTGAGTCTGTTACTGGCATTAAATGCTTGCTCCTAAATATTTTAGTACTATTTATAAAGGTTTTTATGAAGTGAGAAAAAGATTTACTTATAGAGGAAAATACAAACCAGTAAATCCAGAAAAATATGCAGGAAATGTGAATAACATTGTATATCGTTCTTCATGGGAAAGAAGGTTTATGGTGTATTGCGACAACAACGAAGCAATCACTTTCTGGTCGAGCGAAGAATTAGTAATACCTTACATTTCACCAGTGGACAGAAAACAACACAAGTATTATCCAGATTTTGTAATAAGAATCCAAGAAGAAAATAAATCAAGAACCATTGTTATCGAAGTAAAACCAAAAAAAGAAACCAAACCCCCAAGAAAGCGAACCAAGATTACACCAAGATATTTGAGTGAAATGAAAACATGGAGTATTAACGAGGCCAAGTGGAAATATGCGAAAGAATTTTGCGAAGATAGGAAGTGGGAATTTAAAATTTTAACAGAAGTTCAACTCGCTCAATAAAATGATATAAATAGTAAAAAACGGCATAAACGAATGACAGACTTTACACCACTATTAAATAGACTCGCTGCTCGAAACATTAGACCAAATACCGATAAAGCAAGGGAATGGTTTAGAAAAAAGGCAAGAGAAACGAGAGTCACAAGGGCATCCCTATTGGGCGATGGGGATCGTTCTGCAGCAACACCTAATATTGGTAGTATGTATTGTTATCAATATGACCCTAAGTATGCAAAGAAGTTGCCATATTACGATGAATTTCCACTTATCTTTATGGTAGAAAGAATATCTGGGGGGTTTGTTGGAATTAACTTGCACTATGTTTCGCCAAGAAATAGAATCGTTGTAATGAATGCATTATCTGAAATTGCATCGAACAAAAGATATGATTCAACAACAAGACTCAGATTATCTTATAATGTTCTAAAAGGTCTGTCTAAATATAATGTCATAAAACCTTGTCTTAAAAAATATTTATTTACACATGTTAGATCAAAGTTTGTAAAAATTCAGGCAAATGAATGGGACATCGCATTGTTTTTACCAGTACAAAAATTCAAAAAGGCCGCAGCTTCTAAAGTTTGGTCAGATTCTGCTAGGAGATCGTAAATGGCGTCAATAGATGATTTTATTGCAAATATAGGAAGTCAGGGCCTTACTCAGGCAAATCGATATGAACTTAGATTGACACCACCTAATATTGGTTATTTACCAAGTGAAACCAATTTTTTAAAGTTTCGTATTCCATCTATTTCTTTGCCAGGGAAATCTATTTCGACAACGGAAACAAAAATTTATGGCCCAATAAGAATGGCTCCATATACGACTACATACGATCAATTGACATTTAGTGTATATTTAAGTGAAAACTTATATGAAAGAGATTGGTTTGAAAATTGGTTTCACCAAGTTATAGATTTTAATACACACAAAATTTCATATTATAATGATTATGTTGCACCAATGGCAGAGTTTTTAACAATTGATAAGAGAGGAAAAGAGGTTCACAAAGTAAGATTTGAAAATCTATTTCCGATAACCATAGGGCCTGTCGAATATGCGTATGCAAACGAAGAACCAGCACAATGTCAGATCACAATGTTCTACAGAAAATATCGTTCTGAATATGCTGCAAATAAAGATTTTGTAAGACAGTTGTTAAAAGGATGGGAAGGTTTCACCATTGGCCCATAATGATTAAATTATTTTTGAAGAGGATAAAATATGTTACCTACAATTAATGCACCAACATATGATTTGACTATACCATCAACAAATGAAAGTGTGAAATTTCGTCCGTTTTTGGTCAAGGAAGAAAAAATTCTTCTGATGGCACAAGAGGGAGAAGAGTTACAAGAAAAAATTGATGCGATAAAACAAATTATTGGAAACTGTTTAGTATCTGATGTAGATGTTGATAAACTTTCTACATTTGACATTGAACACATTTTCATCAAACTTAGAAGTAAGTCTATTGGAAACGTAATTGGTTTGAGTTACAATCGGGAAGATTGTACAGAAGAAGGAGCGGGGCAGGGGGGCTGTCAAATTCCTTTCACATTAGACTTAGAAAAGGCAGAGATTGAAAATCAAGAAGGACACACCAATGAATTGAATCTAACGTCAGATATTAAAATTATTATGAAGTATCCAGATTTTAATATCTTAAATTCTGTATTAACTGCAGATAGTGTAGATGATGTAATTGATGTTGTAGCTACTTGTATTGACATGATCGTTGATGGAAGTGAAGTATATAATGCGTCTGATTATTCAGAAAGTGAATTAAAAACTTTTGTTGAGAATTTAACACAACAACAGTTTGAATCTATTAACAATTTTTTCAATACAATGCCAGAAACGGCGTGTGATGTAAATATTGTTTGTAGAAAATGTGGATGGAAAAAATCGATGAAAGTAAAAGGAATTACCGATTTTTTTTCCTAAGTTTAAATCATGAGTCCCTTGCATCGATGTATCGAAATAATTTTGCGTTGATGCAGCACCATAAATATAGTTTGAGTGAATTAGAAGATATGATACCGTGGGAAAGAGAGATATATTTAAATCTTTTGATAAACTATATTAAAGAAGAAGAAAAGCGTAGAAAAGACGCAATGAGGAGTTAATATGGAAGAAGAAATTAAAACATCTGGACATCACCCCGCCGATACTAATGGAGATGGAAAGGTTTCAAAAGAAGAAGAAAAGATGTATCTTGAGTTTAAAAGAAAAGAACTAGAAGATGCTGACGCTCGCAGAGATGCAATGCGTCAAATGGCCTGGTTCTCTTTATTCGGTATGTTACTCTATCCCTTCGCAGTAGTGATTGCAGTAGTTGCAGGATTGGATCAAGCATCAAAGATTCTGGGTGACATGGCGGCAACATACTTCGTTTCTGTCGCTGCAATTGTGGCCGCATTCTTTGCGGGCAACGCATATTCAGATAAGAAGAAGTAATAAATGGCAAGTCCTGATCTAAAAGCGGTAACAGAAAAACTTATCAGACAAAACCAAGAGGAATTGTCTGCGTCATTTGGCGCTGCAACCGATCAGTTGCAATCTGCCGCCGCTAGACAGGCCCTTGCAGAAGTTGCTGATATTCTTGGACAGCAAGAAGGTGTGTCTGTAAAAGAATTCAAAGAAACCAAAAAGAAGATTGACCTTCTTGATGCTGATTTGGCACAACTAGAAGGTGCTACTGACCAAGAAAAGAAAGCACTTCAAGAGATATTAAGAGCATCCCAAGAAAGTATCAAACAAAACACTACATTTAAAAAATCTATTGGTGATCTTGCAACAAAGACAGTAGAAAATTCAATTAGTGGAATTGGTGGAGTTATTACAGGTGCATTGAGTGGCAGTCCACTATTAGCATTTGGTGCATCATTTGTTGGTGACAGAATTAAACAATTCAGAGAAACAAGGAAGGCAAATAAGGCAGAGGAAGAAGAGAGACAACGAAGAATTGTAGAACAGAGAAAAATTGAAGAAGAAGAATTTTCTGTTTTAAGAACACAAATATCAAATGAAGAAGCAATCTCAAGAGCAAATATAACATCGGAAGAAGTAGCAGCACAAGCACTTGCAAGAGGTATTACTGAACAAGAAGTTATTGACGAACAAAAGAATGCTATAATTCGTCAGGCAAAGATTGCAAAAGAGGCAGAAGATGCAAACAAGGCAAGAGAAGATGAAATCGAGTCTATTAAAAGAAGTTATGGACTTGATGTGTCAGAATCCCCAGTATCTGTCCCACAATCAGAATCCCCAATATCAGATGATAGAGAAAATATTACAATACCATCTCCATCTCCATCTGAAAATGTTCAAAGTTTATCTACAGAAGAGGCATCAGCTCCAAGTGAAATTTCTCAAATTACTGCAACAAAATTAGATGAAGTAAAAGAACAACTTGGAGAAAACAGTCCATATCTAGAAGAAGTAGTAAATCTTCTAAAATTCTTACAGGATACTTCTGACAATCCATCTCCATTAGATTTAGAAAATCAAAGAGAAGGTAATAGAGAAAGTAAAATAGAACAAGAATTAGAGAAAAAACAAATCAAACTTCTCGAACAGATTGCAGAAAACACTGGAAACTTAGATGAAATTTCAGGTGAAGGTGGTGGTCTTTTAAGCGGAATAATAGATGCCGTCACCCCAACTGCCGGGATATTGGGTACCGCTGCCCTGACCAAAAAAGGAATTAGAGAACGAGTAGGTGGAGCAGTAAGAGGTGGTCTAGGAAGAGTTGGTTCAGTAGTAAATAGAGCAAGCGGTGGTAGATTTGGTAGACTTGGTAATCTAGTAAGGAATGCAGGATCTGGAATTACAGGAAGAGCAAGAAGTCTAGTCGGTGGTGGACTGAATGCCGCAAGAGGTGCATTGGGGGGAATTAAAAGATTTGGAGCAAATGCACTGAAACTTGGTGGTGGTGCAGTAGCAGGACTTGCTGCAACTGGAGCAATGAAAACAGCAAGCGCAGCAAGCAATGTAATGTCTTCAATGCCTGATAGGATAAAAGGTATTGGTACTGCAATATCAGATAATCTTCCAAAAATGCCAAATATTTCTATACCACCAAAAATGTCATCAGTTATGGATAAAATAACAGCGCCGGCAAAAGGCGTTGGTGCAAAAATAAGTGGACTGGCATCTAGAGTAACTGGAAAGGGCGCCGCAAGTGTTGCTGCAAAAGGTGCTGCAACAGCTGGTAAAACTGCTGGTAAAGGACTAGGAAAATCTTTATTGAAAAAGATCCCTGGCGTTGGTTTACTTGCAGGGTTAGGATTTGGTGCTCAAAGAGCATTTAGTGGAGACTTCTCTGGTGCAGGCCTAGAGGTACTTTCTGGACTCACTAGTATAGTTCCAGGCTTTGGTACTGCTGCGTCAATGGCGATTGATGGTGGACTTATGGCAAAGGATATGGGTGCATTTGATGGTAAGGAAGGTGCAGTACCAGAAGTAACTGTTGAAGATCAAAAGGCAGACCTACAGGCAAAAATTGCAGAGGCAAAAGATAGAATTTCTAAAAGTGAAAGTGGTGAGAATGTTTATTGGGGGAGAGATTCCAAGGGTAGAGAAGAAGATGCTGCGGAATTGGAAAAACTACAGAGTGAGTTGGACAAATTAAATGTCTCAGTAGATACATCAAATATGAAAGAACCGTCCAAAGAGGAATGGGATGCAATGAGCCCTGCAGAGAAAACAGAGCATAGACTGGATCAAAAACTGCGTGAAATAAATGATGTTGAAAAATTGTCCACAAACTCCGCCTCAAGTGACGTTCCTAATAAAAAATTACAAGCATCTAATATGATGGATAGTGTTGCTATGGATAAATCTACAGCAGATGCGAAACAGGCCGCAAATATTATTAATGCACCACAACAAAACACGGTGAATAATGTAACTAATAATTCGACAATTATGCCTAAACAAAAACCAGAAGTAAGACATACTGATGGTGCTGTAAGAGATGCTAGATTATCACTAGTAGGTGCATGGTAGGAACCTTTCAGTCCCTACACATAACTCTTTTTGCTTCTTCGTATAAACCCTGCTGTACAAGAACGTGTGCGGCTCTTGCTCTTCCAATACGTTCAAAAGTTTCTAAAATTCTTTTAAACATCTTTTAAATCCAAATAGACATAAACATAACTGCAGCCACAATAGTAAGTGATAATGTAAGAATACTCAAACTCTTAATAATTTCTTCGACACTCATTTTATTCTCCTGTGTATGATATGTGTGAAATGTCAGTGATTCTGACACTAATATTTATTTCGCAAGTGCAGAAAACCCTTATGTCATTTTCACATTTTCGCTATGTAATTTAAACATATCTAAAATAAAAAAAAGGGCAAGGATTTCTCCCTACCCTTTCCCACACTCAGTTCTTTGTATGCGATAATAGATGGCGGCCGAGTGTGTCGTATACCCTCTATTACCTGTATGGACTCTGTGTTGTGTCTTACACTAACACTTCAGTGCCACCAACTGTTTAACTTTCATCTGCAAGACGTTCAAAGTAAGAGATTGAATCATCTTCTTCATCTTCATTATATGGTACAGACTTTGGTTCTGGCGCAGGCGCAGATTTAGTCTGAGTAGGTTCAGTGTAGTATGAAGAATCATCAGAAACAAAATCTGTTTCTACTGAAACTGCAGACTGTTGAAGTCCAAGAACACGATCAAGGCGTTCCTTGAGTTGTTCGTAAGACTTGAACTTCTCTTCACTTACAAACTCTTGCAATGAATATAGTTGATTATAGATTGTTTCCAATTCTGAATCATCATCTGCAAGTGCTTCTTGAGAATCGAATTCAGACTTATCATAATTTCCATAACCATCAACAGTGCGATACTTCAGTTTGAAGTTGGCACCATCCCAAAAATCAAATGGGTTGTAACGAGACTCATCTTCAAAATTAGGATTCATTGCCTCGTTCAACTTGTCAAAGATTTTCTTACCATATGAGTAAAGAAAAACTTTTCCTTCATTATCTGGGTTTGCAGGATCTTTTACAACATAAATGTTCGAAAGGAACTTAAGTTTACGTTTACGATCACGGGCAAGGTTTTGATTGTCTTGTGAACCAGTACTCCATAGTTCAGTATTAGACTCACAAACAGGACACTGTTTGTTGATTGTAGTAAGACAGTTATCAATCAACCAACCGCCTGGGCCTTTAAAACCATGATTGAACACACGAACCCAAGGAATATCTTCACCATCTACAGGGGGAAGGAAACGAATTACAGCATAACTGTTACCATCTTTACCAATAGTTGGTTTCCAAAATCGATCATCGATATTTGATGTGGTTTGTTGTGGGGATTGGGTTTTTTCCAACTCTTCCGCAAGGCGAGCAAAGTTAGAGCGACCTTTTTTAAGGTTTGCAAAAGACATAATTTTCTCCTTTATACGTTATATGCGTTTTGTATTTGTACTAATATACTATATTATCCAAAGTTTGTCAACTAGTTTTTTTAATTAATTGACCATAATCTTCATAATAATCATCAATCAATATGTCCCTAAGAACATTAACATAATAATTAACATCTATGTCTAAGAAAGACATATAGTCTTTTACTTTCTTAGTATAGATAGGCCAATAAGTTGTATCATTTATTTTGACCTTATCTACGAAAGCAAAAATCTTTTCAAAGATAATTAAAGTTTCTAATGAAAGTTCTCCACGTTTTTCTAAGAATACAATAAATGGGTAGTCATTGTCAATAGATTTAAATATGGAATTAAACTCTAAATTTTCTTCAGACGCCTTTGTAAACAACACATGACAATCATTAGTAAACGTATACTTTATACTTTGAATTCTTTTCTTCCAATTTTTATATGTGTCGTAAGATTCTTTATCTAAAAGATTTCCTGTCCACATAAACTCATTACGAGAAATAGCAAGATTACCATTTTCTGTTACATTCAAGAACAATGCAAGTAAAAATTCTTCCAAACTTTTTTTATCAAACCTTCTGGAAAGTTCTTCGAAAGTTCTTCTGTCTCTTCTGTTATAATAGGTTTCTTTCTTTGGGGAAACTTTTCCTTTGTACTTTATAAAATCATACTCACTATTAAAATGAGTTTTCATTGCAAGGTAAATTTTAAAAGCCTCAAAGTCATCTATCTTCTTTCCAGACATGGTAATCATAGAGGCAATTTTTCTGTAGACTTCTGAACCATGTTCAGTCCTTCTGCCTCGTATTTAATTTTTTCTTTTATGAAAGGACTCAAAAGAGAAACTACATTTTCTATTTCTAAATTGTTCTTCTCACAATAGTATGTGATTGTATCAATATATGAACTGTTTAATTTAGAAACTTGTTTTTCTATCTCCTCACTAAATTCTTTTGAACTCTTAAGTTTCAACATTATATTAAATTCTCCTTAGATTTACGTTACATCGTATAATTTACTATTATACTCTATAACGTAAAATTTGTCAATAGTTTATTCTGATTTCCAGATAGTCCAAAGACCGTAGACAATCGCTGCGTATGCAGCCCATGTAATCAAACCATCAAAGAGCAGTGCAACAACACCCATTGCAATAAGTGCGCCACCATCCCATGATGTTCTTTCAGCTAATCTATCTTTAATCCAATTTATCATATTACATTCTCCCTATAATGCTTGTGATTTCAACTTGTGCTACTGGGTCTAAATTCATAGCACTTACATCTTCCGTTTCGAAAGTTATGTCTGCCCTGCAGTCTACTTTAGACCCTTGTTTTGAAAAATAATTGGGCAAAACCTTAAAATAACTATTTTGTGAATTTATAAAGTCTCTGAAAATAAACTCGTTTTCACCAAGTTCCCTTCCCACTGACAAAGAGAATCCTAAAGTTGGAATCTTATCAATATCCCATCTTAATATTCTTTGCCATCCAAGTGGAGCGCCAGGACATAAATTACCTTTAGTGTAAAGTTCCGTACTGCGAACAGGAGTATTATCAGAGATTACTTCTGTGATTCTAAATCTCAACTTAGAATCCACGGCTGCTTTATAATCACAATATATTTTTATACTTTGTTCTTGGGCAGTGTTATTTTGATATATATGAGTGGAATTATTTGCAGTACTAATACTTTCACCAATTTCGGGTTCATCTAATGGAATTATACCACATTTAACTCGATCTAAAGTATTTGTTTTTTCATATTCAAATTTAATAGTGGTTGCAGGATTTACCGAAAAAACCTTTTCTCTATAATTGTTGGTCGCTGGTAAAATTATATTTCCATCAAATAGTACGATATCGTTGGGTCGAATTCCAGGCTTTCTTTTAAATCCGCCGATAAATAAATGCCCTGCTCTTGATCGTGTATTGTAGTCGTACATCACCCCCAAATAGTCGGGAACTCCTACATATCTTTTTGCACTACTTTTTAGATATTGAACCATGTTTTTTATTTCCTACAATTGTGCTTTATATTCTGTTATCATTTCTATCAGTCCATCGATATGACTATCACGTTTAGAAGTATAAACTTCTGCATCTTTCTGGTCATCAATTGCCGCAATGATTACTAGATTATTTATAGGAATTTTTGTTCGCTCTTCAAACATAACAGCATAACCAGATGCCTGTCTAAAGTAGTTCTCTAATTTATTTGGATGCATTGACTTTCTTGATGTTTTAAAATCAATTAGAGAAAGTTTACCATCAAAATATGCAATACAATCACATTTTCCTGCAATTCCTAAATGTTCAGAATACATTGGCCACTCTTGAACATATACATCACCTAATCTAGTATCGAGAGTTTTTTTCAATGTAAAAAACATCTCTATATCATTCGGCATGAGTTTATTATAATCTATTTCTATGTTATTTATATAATCTTCACACAACTGATGAATAGAAGTTCCTCTCCTCGTAGCCTGGGTAGTGATTTTATTGGCTTCTTTTTCGCCTACACGTTTTCTCCACTCCATTATGGATTTTTTAGAAAAATGTGATATGACAGTTGTTATAGAAGGATATTTGTTGCCATTTTCATCGTAGTAATACCTAGTACCAGACTTAAGGGTTTCACTTCGAAGTGAAAATTCAGGCAAATCCAATTCAACATGTTTAAACATAAATTACTCCAAATTTACTTATCAAAGTATATCAAATATCCTTCGACATGTCAAGCAGTTTTATGAAACTTCTTCTTTTTCATGTCTCGACTTAATTTCTTCTATCGCCTCATCAATAGTCTGTATTATTTCGTTTTCAATACCATAATGTCTATCCATTATGGCCTGCAGTATAATCCCTAGAAAACTTAAATCATCAACAAGAGCTTTATTACTCAAATCAAATCCATACTTATCTGTCATAATATAAACAAATTCATCAAGAAGTTCATTTGTCATTCCAATAGACTCATCATATTCTTCATCCATACCACCTAAGTTAATAAACGACTTTATATCTTCTAAGTTATTACTTTTAGATTTTACTTTAGCAGAAAAAATATCTTTTGCTTCGATTATGTTTTTCATTTGGAGTCTCCTTTAGGCAAAACCTAATTCTAATTTATTAATTATATAGGACTTTACCAAAGGACTTCTGACAATATCTTGTTGCATAAACTCAATGAAAGAAAAACGATCCATACTTTTTATGATTCTCATAAAATCAAGTATTCCATTTTTTTCATCTTTCCATTTAAAGTCTGACTGTCTAAAGTCTCCACAGAAAATTATTTTACAGTTGTCTCCTATTCTAGTTATGACAGAATCAAGTTCATGAAAATTCATGTTCTGGCATTCATCCACAATAATAATACTATCATAAAAGGTCATACCTCTTATGTAAGATGTCGAGTTAAAATTTATGAGGGAAGTTTTTCGTAAACTTTCGTATGCGCTGCCACATTCAAATAATTCGTTTACTATGGTTCTATATGGGGTTTCGTATGATTGAAGTTTTTGTTTTTCCGAGCCGGGCAGAAAACCCATATCCCTTGTCGGAACAACACTTCTAATAATTTGTATATCTCTATAACTAGAAGATTTGTTCATTAATTCATCTAGTGCAAGGTATAAAGAAATATATGTTTTTCCTGTCCCTGCAACTCCATGAAGAAACAAATGATCTTCATAAAAGGCATCGAATACTTCTTCTTGTGCCGGTGTTATTGGTGTAATGTTTTTAAGTTGTGTTCGTGCGTCAATCCCTATTAATCTACTATTATTGTTTAATTTTGCCTTCCTAACTTTTCTACTCATTATTGAGGCTCCTCTGAAAGTCGGAATCTACGGTGAAAAATTACATATTAAATTTAGACTCTGTTTTAACTGCTCCCGGCATCTTTGCCACTCTATCTAGTACATTCTCCTTAAATGATTGTGGAACTTTTTGTTTGCCCATGCGAATAGGATCTCCAATACTTGGAGCACCAGTAAGAAATTGTTGGATTTTTCCTGTAACACTACAGTTGGGACAAGAGCCATTTAAATGTTCTTCTCTTTCAGCAATACGACACCAAACTTCATATTCATGTTCACAATTATTACATTTAAAATCATATCTTGGCATAATTTATTGTTTCTCCATAATAAGTTCTTGCGTGAATCTATTTTTCACAATAGCATTCCATTGGTTAAGGTTTAAAGAGGTTAAATTACCTCTATCATTATATATCTCTAACCATCTCTACAACGTTGCGTTTCACGCATTTTTAAAAAATGGGAGGGCGTTGCACCCCCCCATTAAAATTACTCTTTAGTTGAAATAAAAGTATACAACTCTTGAGCCTTTTTCATGATGTCTTGAGGGGCAGGCATTTCTGGTTTCATGTGTTGTGTATGTTGAACCAATTCCTCAACACTTTTGTTCCATGTCTCTGCAGTCGCATTCAAAGTTTGCCAATATGTATCAATTGCCATTTGGTAACTTTGTTCAGACATATCCTTTGCCATTTTTAAAACTTCTAGTCTAATTTCAAATGGATTTTTATTACTCATCATATTTCTCCTTTTATGTGTGATGTGTGTAATTAGCAACTTTATAGGAAGTTGTCACCTTTATTATATAATATAAAAATCAGAATGCAAAACGAACGCCTACTGATGTATCTTCGTATTCAAAATCGTGATCTGCACTAATATTACTGTAAAGAGAAAGTGCAGGAGATACTGCATATGAAATTCCCAAATTAACACCATCAAAATTAATTGTATCTGATGCTACGTTACGATCATATGAAAAATCTGCCCATGGACGCAAAACCAATCCTTGTGGAAGCGCCGTTGTGTATCCTAATTCGGATGTGAATTTTTCATTTTCCAAACTATATTCAACTTCACCATCTATATAGCCTCTAATTCCCTCTGCCATTGCAGATGTACATAAAAAAACCGCCGAAGCGGCTCCAAATAAAAACCTTGTCATTTATTAAATCCTTTTACTATGACTGCGGGCCCGTTTGGTAACAAGGTGGAGCCCATACCCCGCTGATTATGCTGCTAGAGCAAACTCAGGTGCAAAGTTATCGTTTGCGTTTAGTTTTGTTTGACCGAATATCGTAGGTCAACACGGTAATCTACTCTCATCTCTACACACCTGTCGATCCTAGTTCAGCCCCATCAAAAACATACTAGCCACTTTATCAGATGTGTTCCAAACTTAACTGGACACTAGTATGTTTTTGGTGGAGCTGTCGGGTACTGCCCCCGAGTCCAGTATGTATGTTGAATCGTATCAACAATTACAATTGTATTTATACACTATTCTTTTCTTTTTGTCAAGCAAAAAATAATATAAAAAATATAATGTATTAATACAACACCAAAAAACTCATACATTACTATATTTTTTTCTGGTGTAAATATCATTAAACTTTTTCCAAATAAACCTAAGAGGAATAGAAGGATAAAGTAAGAAGTCATGGGGATACTTAAAAAATACCCCCATTTTAAATTCATACCATTAGCTCAAAGTGTGGAGCATCAATAAATGGGCGTCTTCCCTGAGAACGTCTTAAATCAACGTAGGCGTTCATGGCATCTTCCATGGAACCATCCCACTCTCTAATGTCATCAATGTGCCAGGCTGCGCCCCAGCGGAGTGCTACACCCTCTTCGATTGCGGCCGCCTTCATTGCATCGGCAACTTCATCATACACATTGAGTTCCCAGACCCCACGGCCTCCAACATAAGCCATTAAGTCTACTGCAAGTCCGTCAAGATGCTTACTCTTCATTGTTTGACTCGCACCTTTAGCAACTAAAGCCTTTTGTTCTTCCAGAGTTCTTAACCCTTGGATCACTCCAAAATCGACCTCAGTCAATTCGATGGCACGGCTGACAACTCTAACCATGTCATCATTAACACCTTCTAATTTAGAAAGTGATCTGTTCGATAATTTAAAAGCCATTTTTTAATCCTTTTCTTCTTCAAAATTAATTGTAACGTCATCTGAAGTAACAGATACGTTATATGAGTCACCAAATGAAACATCAGAAGTATCTAAGGTAAAACTCATACCATCAGTCATATCCATGTTGTTAAATTTAACAGAACTTATATCATAGTCTCCCGAAAAAAGAAAATCATTAGAACCAGTAGTTAGTGTTATGGTGTCTTCTGAAGGTACTTTTTTAGGAAATTCAACAATTTTTGCAGTATTATCTAAACCATTAAGTCTATTATACATTTCTTCTGCACTTAAAGAATATTCATCAAACAATTCTGCGCCTGCAGTAGAATCATAGTCTTTATCAAACACACTATCGATATGTTGAATTTCACCTTTCTTAATCCATTCAAATCCTGAGGCGATCAAAAAGTTTTCGATTTTCTCCAACACTTCACCAAGTGTTGCCTCTGCCGCATCAAATGAACAAGTAACAACATCTTCTTTACCATCGTCATTATGTACACTATTAAAAGTGTATTTTTTACTATAGTTATGGCCTTCCATTATTAATCTCCTGATTTATTTTCCTCTGTCTGTTTATATACGCCTGTCGTTGGTAATATTGTTTCATCCTTGACCTTGCATCACGCAATGCAATTTTTAATTGATTTACATTTCTCTTTTTCATTATATACTCCACAATTATATAGGTTATTAAAAAAAATTGTCAATCGTAATATCTGCCTTATATCTTGCAATATTACTCTTATTGTGTTTTATATCATTACTATGAGTGAATGGCATATCATCGCACCACTCATAATCTGTTTCGCCTGGCCGTTTGATTTTCCACTGCAAGTTTTCATCCTTTGGATATTTATTTGTCCAACAACAAGTAGAATATTTATTCATATACTTTCTATCTTTTTTAGTCAGTGGATAAATATATCTGAACTGTTTACCCCAAACTCTTGAAAACCCCATTTCACCCATTTTAGCGTCATTTGGTCGAGGGCCATACTTCGTATCATCTCTACCCATCTCTTTCTTCATCTTCCTCTGTATAGTCCTAAAATGCACCTTCTCGCCTGTCTCAGAGACATATACATCAGACCATATAAAACCACCATAAAGAAAGTTTGCAGATTGGTAAACATATCCCGGCTTTCCAACTATTCCGTCTGCCCAAGTATAGAGATATTTTACATCTGTATTTTCACGCATCCACTTTACTGTTTGAGATAACATTTGGGATTCAGAATTTCTTGGCATAGAATCATCCATACACATCTTTCCAATCTCAAAGTAATCAGAAGTTGTCAAATCTGGAAACATTTTTTTAATTGTTCCCATAGGATTAGTTCCCCACCCTAAAGTTAAGACCCCAACTAACTTATTATCTAAGTGAAACCCTAGATAATGTTTAGTTAGTCGAGGCATAACTGCAGAATAATGACGTTCTGCAACAAATACAGAAGCGTTATTTTTATGAAGGGGCCTTATGTCGTACATCAAATAACCTTATAATCGCCCATAGCGGTTCGTTGTTTAACTTCATTCCACATATTATATTGGTCTAGATAACTCACCATATTTTCTGGAGTTGTTTCAACATATGGGTCATCGTCACTTCCATCGTTATTAATACCTGCCTCTTGCCGCCAGTGTTCAATCTTGCCGTCATTAATAACACACATATATCTCCAACTACGCATACCAAAGCCTAAATGGTTTTTACCAATTAACATTCCCATAAATCGAGTAAAGTTTCCAGAACCATCTGGAATAACTTTTACATGTTGAATGTCCTGTGCTTTGGCCCATGCATTCATAACAAATGCATCGTTAACCGAAATACAGTACACTTCGTCAATACCATATTCTTTAATCTTTAAATAATTACTTTCAAAACCAGGCAATTGATATGTAGAACAGGTAGGTGTAAATGCGCCAGGCAAACTGAATAAAACTACTCTCTTGCCTTTAAACAATTCATCACTTGTTACATCTTCCCAACGATATGGGTTTGGGCCTTCGATTGATTCATCTCTGACCCTAGTTCTGAATACCACACAAGGTGGCGTAAATCCTTCTATCATGCTGCTGGTTCTCCTCTCATCATAAATTTTCTTTGCTTTCTAAAATCACCCCATACCTCACTCGCCTTAACCTTTATAAAAGGTTTATTGGTTTCTGAAGTATTTGGATTTGGAATTGTAAGAACTACATTCTTTCCTTTTTGCCAGGCATCTCTCTGACGAATTGCATGTTCAAGAGTACCCTTTAATCTTTTAGTTCTATTCTGCAGTGATACACTTCGGCGTTCACCCTTAGATGTATAATTCTTTCCTGTTGATTTTCCACCCATTAATCTAAATCTCCATATTCTTTAAGTCTTTCAAAACGAAATGATCTCCATCCCTCTTTTTCTAAATCCCAAACAACAATAAGGTTTGGGTCTTTTTCTTTTGCAATCGAACCTTCAACTTCTACTGGATTATCAGGCCACGGCACGATCTTCGGGTCTGTCGTGCAATGCATTACTCTTAGAGTTCCGTCTGCCTTTTCGAACACCACTCGTTGCGGGCTTTCTTGTAGGATTGCCTTTAGTGTTGGTGCGTCCAGATTTGATATTGGGCTTTGTTGTTGCATTTGTTCTATCATTATTTTTCACCTTTTTTGTATTTACATTTTTACCATTATCGCATGATTTTTTATATAAGTCAAGATAAAATTTCCAATGTTTTTCAGTATCATTATATCTTGCATTATATAATATACTCCAATCATCTATTCCCCAAGATAATACATGTCTACCATGTTTTGTTTCTTTAGTAATTGCATACTCTGCGCCAGATGGGCCAGGAAATTTTATTTGTTCATCAATTAAACTGGTGTCAAACTTTTGTCTGGGCGGGGGTGGGGAATATGAGCGAGGTTTCTTTTTTGGTTTTGCAGGGGCTGGTTTAGGGCCCTTATATCCAATCTCGTACCATTTTGGTTCTGGTGGTAACGATGCTGCCCGAGCGGCCTCTATCTCTGCTTTAGCTCTACGCTTCCTCTTTTGCTTTGGTTTTGAGGATTGAGTTTCGGCCGCTCGGGCGGCTTCCATTTCTGCCTTTGTTCTTCTTTTGCGCTTAGGTTTCGTTTCCGTCTTCTTCGCCATTATCATTACCAATCAATTTTTCTACATCTTTGTCATCAATAACTTCACGGATATCCATAAGTTTTTCTCTTCCAATCAAATCTATTATAAAATTTGTTAAATCGATTTCTTTGCGAATGAAAAACATTTTATGATTTAATTTTTCTAACTCTCGTTGATAATATTCAAGCTCTTTTTCTTTTCGAACTTTTTGTTCTATTATATCAGTCAGAAGTATTATTTTTCTTTCTTTAGATTCCATCTTACATACAACAGTCTTCGTATTAATGGTGCCGGCAGAGAGACTCGAACTCCCGACCTATGGTTTACAAAACCATTGCTGCTACCAACTGAGCTATACCGGCGTATTCTCTATTTCACTTTCTCTTTTTTTAATCCATTCCTTTAATTCGCATACCTTTTTAACATACATCTTATATGCTTCATACCATTCTGCATCTCCAGTAAGCATCCATTGTTGACTACACTGGTCAGCATTATTAACTAAATTTTTAACTATGTTTTGGTATTTGTCTCTAAATCCAAGTGACATAACTATTCCTACTCTTTTAAAGTTAACTCTAATTTAATTAGAATGGGCTTTCCGTCAACTATCATTGCAGCATATGTATCCCCACTTTGAATTTGCAAATCCTTGGGAGACTGACTACTATTTAAAAGTATATTTCCTGCAATATCAATATCAAAATTTTTCTTCGCTGTTTCCATTCTCATAATATATATACATCCTTTACAACTGATAAAAAGTATATTGACATGTAAGTTCTTCGCCTGGCCAAATATCTCTAGTGGCAACAATAAAGAACCTACTATCTTCTCTAATCTTTACTATATTCGGCTCATCAGAGTGATTATAAAAAGCACCCAATGGAGTTCTTTGCAATTCTTCTCCCCAATAAAAATGTGAAATTCCGATCTCTGTTCCTTCTTTGATCGGTTTTACACACCAAAGACCAAGTCCATGTATATCTGATTTTTTTATTGTTACTTCTTCTGGTAGAGGTTTATACATCTTGTGTCCTTACTATGGATTGTCTTCTGATTTGGGTACATCAAATACAAAAGTTATTCTTTCGACATCACCTACATTATGTGCCTGATGGTATTTTTTATTATCAAACCAGAAGAAAGTGCCTGGCTCGATAGTATGCCATTCACCATCAACTTCATAATCATAACTGCCTTGTAGAGAAAGATGATATCTATCCCTACTCAAATAATAAGTTCCTTCATCTATATGTTTACCAACCCACTCATCAATACCCAACTTAAAAAATGCAGCTCTTGATAATTGTGTTATTCCTTGACTTCTTAACCATTTAGAAACTTCATCATATTTATCATAGAGCTCGGTCTTTTGAGTTTTTTCTGTATTCTTTGGACTTTCTCCTGGCTTTACAACTGCCATAACTAAAGGTAAAAATCCATATGGGTCTAGGTCACCGCCAACATCTTTGCCGTCTGATTTTAAATTATTAACATACTTCCAGTCGCCTGAGTTGTCAAGAACCTGTTGTAATATTTTACTTACATCTAAGTTCTTTTCTATAAATCTAAAATTACTCAATTAGTATCCTACTCTTTATTTGGCTCCCAGAGAGGGGTTCGAACCCCCGACCCAATGATTAACAGTCATTTGCTCTACCAACTGAGCTATCTGGGAATAATCCTACTTGGAGTGAGTGACAGGACTTGAACCTGCATTATACAGATTTGCAATCTGCTGCGTAACCATTCCGCCGCACTCACAAATTGGTCGGGGTAGCTGGATTCGAACCAACGACCCTCTGCTCCCAAAGCAGATGCGCTACCAGACTGCGCTATACCCCGATAAATTTTTAAATACACATGACATGCAGTCTTTCAAACCCTTGTCCTATGCACAGGAAAGCGGGTGCATCTACTCTCATGTGTACTTAGAAATTTATTAGTGTGGGCAGGGTTAGGATCCTGCAACGAGTCACTGACAAACTTCCTGTCTAACTGGACTCATACCTGTCTGCATCCGCTAAGACGAACCGCTAAGTTCCTTCGACATTACCTTATCCCCATTTGCAAGGGATTATTCAGTCACCACAATCCATAGGCCGTCACCTTGGATTTTTATTTTTGGAGCGGATGAGGGGAATCGAACCCCTGTCATTAGCTTGGAAGGCTAAGGTAATACCATTATACGACATCCGCCTAAACTTCAACATCAACTTTACTAACTGGTTCGACTGTTCTAATCTTTCCAGTTTTGTCGTATGTTCTATAAACTTCTTCAACTCTAACAGAGCCTCCAAAGTCTTTGTGCGTTACTACAATGTTATGAATCTTATCACCGACATTCAATTGTCTAACATATTCACTCACAATTCTTACTGGTGGTACTGGTGATACTTGCATTATAGTAACTCCGAATAAAAGGGACAGTAGGTGTTTTACTTTTCGCAGTTTGAGGGGTTGCTAGGCCGCTTTATTTTCTTATACATTAGTCGCCTCTTCCTACTGTCCCGCCCCTGTTTAATTCTGTTGGTTTCTAATGAGGGATTTCCAACTTCCCACCTGAGTCTTCTATTTAGTGTCGTTTTCAGGCTTAACCGTGTTTTTACTCACTCGACAAAATCGAGCGTCCGACTCGCCCGATATTAATTGGCCTGCCCTGAGGGATTCGAACCCCCGACCCACAGCTTAGAAGGCTGTTGCTCTATCCAGCTGAGCTAAGGGCAGATTTCTATGTTTCATAAAATAGTCATTACAAGTATTAATGTACCATAAATGTTTCATATATGAAACATTGTAACATATATGAAACATATTGTCCATCTAAATTCCTTTCTTGAAGAAACTTAAATTGGCAAAATACATGTGTTCGTATCTATTCCACTCTTCATCAAAAATTGTTTCCAACTTTTCTTTAGAAAACTTTTCATACACAGACTCAAAAAACTGTTTCTTGGCAGAATCATAATCTAGCCCGACAGAATAAAGTCTACCTATATTATTTTTTACTTCAGATATTTGTGACATTGTAACTCTCCATCAAATTGGCTTGAACAGGGATTTCTTTTGTAATAGTATGAAGTTTTTTTATGATCGTATCAACTTCATCTTCTGTCAAGTGTCCCTTAATATCATCTTCAATAATGCCAGGCAAATTTGCAAATTCTCCATTGACGAATACGGCGATCTCATAGGGAGCATTTTTCGAACCATATGCACCTTCACCACTAATAACACTCAATTGATGATGCTCACCAAAGGATAATAATGACTGGAAACCGCCAGGCATGTAATCCTTTTCAATCATTTCAAAATTTGCAAGTTTCATTTTAAATAGTCCACTTCCTTTGTTCTTCAAAAGCGATTTGTGCCGCTTGATAGTAATCACGATCTTCATCGTTCATGTGACTGAAGTAAAGTCCAACTTTATCCAGTTCAATCATAAACTCTTCTGGCGACTCAATATGTCGCTGACTTTCTAAACTCTCTTGTACAGTATCCATAAGAGTTTTTATTTTTTCTTGTATTTTTGACATTTATAATTCTCCCCAACTATATTACTTATAGTCGAAATGCCCCTTCATTTCACCAACTTCTAAAGATTGGTATTTTTTTCCTTCAGACTTAAGTTTTGCAAAAACATCTAATGCCTGCTCTTCCGTTAGTGCCTCCCAACGAAACTTTTCTTCACTAAGTCTTTCTTTCACTTCAACAAAAAACATCTACACTCCTGTGAATTCGTAAGGTTGGTTCCACTTACCAACGTTGATGTCAGTGTAATGTGATCTATGGAAATAGTCAGTCATTGCATCATCGTTGTTGAAGTAGTTAGGGCCTTTCATTGCCGCTAACAACTTGTTAAGGAACTTCTTAGCAACACCTTCGTAATGTTCATCAATCCAGTACTCATTGACTTGGATGTAACGATCACCGTGAGTGTAGTTCCCAGAGAAGTCGATCTCACCCGCTTTGATATTTACGCAAAGAGTTGAGTGGTTATTGACAGAAATACTGCCCTTCATACCGAACTCTTTAAGGACTGCTTTGATAGCAGGAGCAAGTGATTTCTTCATTTCTTGTGATACATAAGCCATAATTTATTTCTCTCTCAATTGATTACATATATAATATAATACATTTTAGAGCGAATGTCAAGCCCTAAAGAAGAATTTTTTACATATTTCGTCAGTTTTTTCCTCGCCCAATTCCCATTCGTAGAGATAACTCTCTAATTTTCTATAACAATATGCATCCGATTGAATATCAAACGGTTCTGCATCCTTTTTTTCGACTTGGTACATGGTTCTGAGGGCGGGAATCCAGCTACAATCGTAAATCATCATAGCCTGGTTTAGTGCAGATTTGAAGGCACTAAGTTTTTCTTTATAATATTCTTCATAATACGCTTCGATGTCGGGTTCTGGATAATCTGGCTCATCCCAAAGTCCATCTTCCATCAAACCAACAACATAATTACTCATCTTCGACATATCTTTCACCTCTTTTGTTCACTACGTTTTATATAATACTGTAAAAAT
>Ga0209630_10000973_pt1 | contig 32094 bp, 30 predicted proteins | sample COG_01_FD_184745 | JGI IMG/M metagenome (GOLD analysis project Ga0209630, IMG submission 184745) | Pelagic Microbial community sample from North Sea - COGITO 998_met_01 (SPAdes) (version 2) | ecosystem: Environmental > Aquatic > Marine > Neritic zone/Coastal water | place: Helgoland, sampling... | reverse complement strand
AAGGCGGTGTGTTGTATTACACGTGGTGAAGTGTGGTGCGCGAGCCGTGCCCTTTTCCTTATCCTTTTTTCTTCACGTCGTCGTCTTCGTCGTAGCCGCAAGTGCGCGGCGGGTCGCCCGCGCTTCCCATCGATGTCCGCGCGCGCATTTCCACCACGCCACGTGTTTTGAACCCGCATGACGTCGTCAACTCCGCGGCGATAATCGTCGTACTCCAAAAGAAGGCGCGCGCCCTTCTCGCCGTGTTCCGCACACCACGTTCGGAGAGTCGTCGGAGGTGCGCGACGCGCGCACGCTGGACAACCCGAAGGACGAACACGCCGCGTGCGGTTCTTCATGAAAGCGCGCCATGTGTGTGCTCATGTCTCGCACTTCCATTGCACTTTCCGGTTCGCACCGCGCGTGGACCCTCGCGGGCGCGTTCCCACGCCATCGCCGTGAACGGTATGGCGAGGGCGAACGTACGGGTCTTCGAGCCAACGACGTAGCTCTTCTTCGTCGGGGAGGGGAACGGGGTCCGCGTACTCGCGAAGAAGCCGCGCGCCGTGATCGCCGTTTCGACGGCACCAACTCACGAAGGGCTCCTCCGCGTTCTCGCGCGGCGTGTCGTCGGGATTCCTTGGATATAGCCGCCCCATATATCCGGCGCGCGCGCGCGAAAGTGCCGCTCCCGCGAGGCGTCGTTGTCGTTCGAGGACGACTTCATCGTCACCCCGAGGTGCCTTTCCGCGTAGTACGAAATTCGCGTACTCATTTCAGACTAACAAAGGGTTGGCACTTTGGATACGGGGCGCCAAACGCATTTGCTTGGTTGAAATTAGCGTCCCTTAGGTCGGGGAAAATGCCTAGATGGTGAGAAGGTAAACCTTCTCCCAAATTGACAAAAAAAACACCTCAAAATCACAGGAAAAAACTCACAAAGCGGGGGTTTGATGAAGACACTCCAGAACTTGAAAAATGACCCAAAAAAAAGTCCAATTACCAATTCGTAGCTGAAGGCGGTTGAAAACAGGAATACCCAGTCCCGCCCGAGCCTGACGAAACTGACGATGAATATGACGAGCAGAGTGCGGTAGACCCAAAAATCGCCAATCTGTCAATTTCCCAGATTGGGATTGGCTGCGAATGTTGTACTGTATCCCGCATTCGCCAAAGAAAATTGTTTGAACTGTAGTTGTACTTTCGTACGTGCGTATACGAAGAAAGACTGTTGTAGCGGTGTACTGTACTGTACACGTGTACACGTACACGGAGGTCTAGTACAGCGTAATTGTTGTACGACTTGCCGTCTGTGCACGATTGACACTCATTTCCAACCTCTGTCTCGTCCGGGGCTGTGCTTCGACGCAGCCTCGTCACATATACTTGAGATTGGAATCGAGAACGGATCTATGGAACGAAATTTAACCTCACGAACGTTCTTCCCTTCTTTGTCCCCAAGGACGGCAAGGTCGGCGAGAAAAACTGCTCCACGCACGAATGCTAGGTATTTTGGTCTTGGGAAAGTGCGCCGTCTTATGGTCAGAGCCCTGGGATCTAAAACTGACCATGGCAATGACGTGAAGGGGGAAGGTATCGATTCAGTCTCGCTCGGTGCACTTGCTGACATCGGCGTCAACCTCCATCAGCTTACAAGGTGAGAGCATATCTCTCAAATTGCAAATTGCCAACTCCTAATTTCTGGTTTGTACCTTATATTTTCAGGGAAGTTGACACGAACAACAAAAGCAGTGAGACAATGTCACTTTGCAAAGAATTTTCGATTGCCGGATATGTGCATGTCTTGAATGGGCGCGGTGGCCTCCCGAAGGTCACACTTTCTCATCCTAGTGGAAGTTGCCTTGATATCTATCTTCTTGGTGCCAACATTTTGTCCTGGACGCTACCTAGTGGTGGTGAGGTTTTCTACACGCCTGATGGCATAGTATTTTCGGAGGAGAATCCAATCGACTGGGGAACTATTTTTTGTTTTCCTCAGTTCGGCGAAGGTGAAGACCGTGGTACCCTAACAGACAAATTCCCCTTGCCGTTTGACGGATTTGCAAAAAGCTTGAGTTGGACAATAACTCAAACTGGCCTCCATGAAGACAAGCACGGTACGTGTCCTTATGTAATCATCGAATTGCATGATTCTGAAGCAACACGTGCGGTCTGGAACCATAGTTTCCACCTAACAATGGAAATAACTTTGGAACATGCTGCTCTGAATGTGTCATTAAGTGTAAAGAACACCAGTAGCAATGATGTCCTTGAGTGTTCTGCCGCCTTCAAGTCTCATGTCGCTGTCATGGATGTTGAAGATTTGTCAACAAACTATATTGGCTTTGATGATTGTATTTTTCTCGACAATACACTTCACCCAACAAAACCGCGAGTCCGTTTCACTGGTGACGAGAGGAAACACGGTTGTTTGAAACTTACTGGGCCCACTGACCGTGTGTACCTCAACACAAAAAATGATACTGGAATTGAGATTGGTTCTGGTTGTACAGTTCTTCTGCGCAATACTTGTCACCTGGGCACAAGCGAATTCAACGACCGTGCCATCTTTAACCCTTGGAATGAATCAGATCCAAAGAACTACCGCTGGTACTCTGGGCTCGCTATTGGAGCAATTGGTAGACTTCTAAGAATAGATCCAGATGATACGCACTCGAGCAGTATTCGACTCGAGGTGAAAGATAACTCACAACAGATTATTTCAACTCTTGAAGAATCGGATCAGAAACTTGCTTCGGATCCCAATTCCAGTTGGCCAAAGTTCAATGTCCCTGCAGAAACTTTACCCAGAGATCTTCAGTGACAAGATACGAAAGTTTTCAATGCTTGTAGTTTTTCTGCCTTCGCCTGGATATGATCCGGATTTATATAAACATTCTCTCTGTGAGACAAATGTGTCATGAACATGATTTATTTTTTAGTGTTCGCTTTCCGATTGAATTTAAAGTTGCAATCAAATTTATTGTTAAGTTTGTTGAGGATTCAAAGTGAAAGTATTTTCTTGAAAGGATAGTGAATTGCCCTACCCCACCGTGCTCTCAACTGCCCACATTCGATCGGTCGATATAACGCGCTGCCACGCGTGCGCATCATCACGCCTCTGCGTGCAGGCGCAGTTAGCGATCATACTGCTACACGGCGGCAACAGCATTGCCAGCAGTTCTCACCACTCGTCGTGTTTGTGTTGAGTTGCGGACAGTCTCCTTCAATTTTCGATCGATTAAACGACGATCAATGAACAATCGAAGTTTATCGCCTTTCAAGTTTCAGGAAAAGAAATACGAGGAGAGTGTCTTGAATTAAAAATGGTCTAAACCGTTGATACTATTTATACTCGTCTGTGCGCTAGATACGATCCTTCCTTTTGCGACCTGTGTATTTGCTATTGCGAGCAGTTTCTTTTCCCTTGAGTTGAGCCTGGGATTTCTTCTTTTCTATCCAAGCCCTCCCTTTATTATCGGGATGCCGTTTGCTCCTACTGTGCGAAACACTACTTATTTTCCTGGAAGGTGAGAGGTTCTTTCGGGCTTTTTTGCGTCCAACGATATTTATACCTGGTTTGTTTAAGAGTTCATCACCAACCAGTCCACAAATGTGTGTGCTCGCCGAAAATTCTGTCGCAGAGCTCTCCGAGCCAGCAGCCAACACCAGGAAATATTTTTTGGCACGGGTTGAATTGGGATAGTCCACGACTAGCCCACCTGAGAAACCAACACGAAGAGCTGAAGTGGTGATCATTTCTACTTGCTCAGCATTGTCAGGATAAAATTGGAGAACTGCTTTGCTGCCACGCTTAAGACAGCGGTACAAGTGGTTGAAAAATGATGCGAGCCGGCGGCGCGGCCGATGGAGAGAGTTATCAGCATTGCAGAGCCATTGAATAGCTGAGATTGAGATGCAACCATCGAAAACACCAGGCCGAAACGGGCAACCATGCCCCATGTCATACTGAACAACACCTCCCAATACTTCGCGCTCCTGTGCAACTTCGAGCATGTTCATGCTGATATCAGTACCTATCCATTCATGGCCAAGTGATGTCAGACGTTCACCGCTAAGCCCCGAACCACAGCCGACGTCAAGCAAAAGGCGCGGAACACCATCGTCAGGAATATTTAGGAGTTCAACTGCTCGCTCTGTTAGCCTTTCTTGAATCTCGACGACACGCGACGAGTGTGTATATTTTCGTGCTTCGACATCGTTGTAAAATATTTGTGGAGGTGCTGTGAATTCGGGACGGCTCATCGGCGTTTTCTTCCACGCGCTAGATTCGATGCTTTCGGTGCTGCGTGAAACTTCAAATCGTGTTGCGAAAGGGCAGCATGTACAGTTGTACAACGTACACGTACAGTACACTTATTGTACAATAAATAAATAAGCAAGTTGATTTTTTTACTGATGAAGTATCATACCTTCGTACATAGTACCTTGTATGCCTTTATGTACATAATGTACGTGTACACGTGTACGAAAGTACGAAAGTACCTACGAAGGTATTTATCCACATTCTATTTCCGAGTACAACGATTGTACACGTACGTGTACACGTACTCAAAAAAAGTCTTCGCCTTCGGCGAGTAAATAAAAATACGTTTAGTGTACAACGTTGTAGCCCTACTGTAGGGCTACAGGTGTAACGCGTTGTACACAAACAACGTTGCACGAGTACCTTCGATCGAAGATAAAATAGTGTACTCTCATACTCAACTACGAAGGTACTTTCGAAAGTACAACGTTGTACACTACTATGATACGTACAGTATGAGATGCATGATAGTTGCATTATTTATTTTTATTTATTAATAGCCAATGTATGTACATCCATACTGTACCTTCGTAATATCCCCTTGCTTGCTTGTGAATAAAAGCTGTATGTACGAAGGTACGAAGGTACTTCCGGAAGTACTTTCGTACAACCTACACGTAAGTGTACACGTACGTGTACACGTGTACACGTAGTGTACTTCCGTACCTTCGAGGTACCGAGCGAGTTCCACGGCGAGTGGAAATACTGGTTTCCTGAGGAAGAATGAAGTAGGCAGAGATTGTTCAAGAAGTAATAATGACATTCATATAACCTGTCCATGCTTTTGACGGGTACTTGTTCAACCGGTGGCTCGGTGGTTTCCGAAGCGCTCCAGACTGACGTCCTTACCGACCTCGAACGAGACGTCAATTTCGTAGTCAAATCGTTTGAGACCGGTTATGAGCCTCGTGACGATTCTTCGTCTCTAACCTCCGGCACGTTCGTTTCAGTGTGCTTCTCCAACCTATTTCAGTTATGAACTTTCTGTCCTAACAACTTGTACGCGACAGGCTCTTTTTGGATGCCCGTGGAACGCATCTTGAACCCTTTGAACGGCGTTGAACGCGCTATCTCGGTTCTGTCCACGTCGTCTGCTCTTCGGAGCACGGGCATGGTTGCTCAAGAATTTGCAGGTGCAGAGTGGTGGGTTCAAGACGTAGGCCCTGAAGAAAATCCAAAAGGTTTCCATACTGACTGTAACTTCCAAACAAAAACAGGAAATGCCAGAAATGAGAATGTATATCAGGGTAACGCATGTCGTTGCGCAGTCTTCCACCCAACAGTAGCAAGTGTCCTTTACCTTGTAAACAATGGTGGTGCAACAGCAATATTTGGACAGGCAAAGCAGTTTTTTTCAGATTATTCTATCTTGCAGCCGCGGTTGCCTACAGAAGTGTGTATTGTGAACCCAAAGCGTAACAGGGTGCTTGTTTTTGAAGGAGACAGGTATCACGCTGTATTACACCCAGCGTCATCTTATGAGGACAGTTCTTGTCAACGGGTACGGTCGTCACTGGCATTGCCTTAGTTTTTTTGCCACTTTACTCTGCGAAAACTTTCTCAATGCGACTCTGCATATTTTTGTTTGACTCTTGCATATTTCTAATTCAAAATATCCTCAAACAACGTCCTTCTTCTGCTGCCTATGGGACAGATTACTTTTCTCGTCAATTGGTGGAAAAGTAGACCTGATGGAGTTGTTGAACTCCCGAGATGTTTTGTTACAAATAAGAACTTCTTTTCAGATGAACTGTTAGCTTGGAAAATTCCGGGGCATCAACCTCACGGCGTGCACGAAGAGAAAAGACAGAACATTCGTGTTTATTTGACACGAGGTTGCGAAGTGTTTCTCACAGGGGTAAACTTTTTTGATCACATTGAAAGGTGGCAGTCCCAGAAGATGCCGACAGGTTTTGAAGAACTGGTCCGTAGCCGAGTCATACTTCTCAAGTATTCCGGAACTGCACGAGGTTTAGTGAAGAGGGATCACAAAACAATAAGTTCTCTTCTAGAACACATTGAAGGTGAAAATGAATGGCCATACGACCCTATTTCTTTTGGAGAATAGTATTGAGTTGAGTGACTATTGTGCAGCCTTTATGCTCTGAACGATATGTCCAGGTAGTAAAGGGATCCTGAAGTGAGATCTCCGCCGCAAGAGTTGCTTGCATATTGCCACCCTTGTGACACATGATGGATGCCACGGTGACGACGCGACGCGCTCGAAACTATGACGATCGAGGAAACTGCGAGATCTGAAACCGGCCGCCCGATCTAATTTAGGGCAGTGATTCTCGAGTTGGGCGCCGACCACACGCAGAAATTTCAATTTGACCCCTGGTATAGAAAGCAAGCCCGGATGGGAGAAGGTGGTATACCACCTCTCCCAAAGTTCCGAAAGAATAAATCGCACAGGGCACGTTTCTGGAATGCGGAGCACGACTAATTTTGTTTTCTTGAAAGGAAGGAAAAAAAGTTCTTGCATTACTTGAGTCAAGCAAGAAACACAACACGTTCTTCTCTTCAAAATGCGAGATAGTACTTCTTTCCCATGAACCTATAGTGCCGCAGAAAAAATGCCGATTGGCAACTAATACTCTCTAGATGTCGATGCAACTTTTTCTGTTCCGGCTCAGCCCAAACCAGCCTGCACAACACAAATGGGTGACTTATACAATTCTTGCCAAAATCTGGGGGTACGCAGAAATCTCATTGGGGCACCTGAGAAAGAAGCCTTTGCCTCCCTTGTGAGAGAGTATAATGCGCACATTTTATTCGTGCCAAGAACGTGTCGTGAGGAATTTATGACTTGAAGCAAAGTGCCTTTGTTAGATCTCTGACAAACATCTTGGAATTTAGAATAGATGTTCCTCCAAGTGTGACCTGGAAACCCTGGTTTGCCTCATTTACTTGAGCAACATATCTTGCTTCCTCGTACGTCACACCCCCAATTATAAATACTAAAAGATGCTGTGGTGGCTTGGAGTCGCGCAGCTCAAATTCAGTGCTCACACTTGGATATTCATCTCTACTTTTTCCCTTTGCAAATGCTTCAAGCGTCCGAAAGTAGGGATCATCACACCAGAGTACAAAGGTAAAAATGCGTCAATGCCACTGCTAGGAAATAGTGCAGAGGTTAATAAACATGGAAACCAGAAGCTGAGCTCGGATGAGAGCCTAACACACCTGCACTAAGAGGGGTTGATGTTGTGTGTAAACTAGGAAAAGGTCCAAATGAAATAAGCAAAAAGTATTAGACCGGAACAATATTTGCAAGAATCCAAATTTATACAAGGCAAACCACACCATTTTCAGCCCCCTTCAAACCACCAACAAGTTTGGAGGCCCGAGAGAAAAAATTCCCATTTCGAAACAAGTCTCTGCACATAAAAGTCGTCAAATCTAAGGACAGGTGTAAAAAGTTATAAAGTTGTCGTCCTTACCCTGTCCTGTATGTATTACCAGCATACTGCGAAAAATCACAGTTGATTCACGGAATTTCTTGCCAAAAAAAGCTGACACACTTGCCTTCACAATCTCGGTGACTAAGTGTACATGAGAACTTTCGATATTGCGTTGTTGGAGTGCGGACACCATGTTGTTAACCTTGCCAAAAAAATTAGTTCTTATGATCCAGGGGAAGTGAAAAAGGCATACCTGCTTACATCCCGAAGTCTCATACCTCAGAATGAACAGGAGAACGAGCTTCAGACATGCAAAAGAATTTGCCTAAATAGACAACCGGTGAAGGCAAGCAAAAAAAAAGTAAAAATGATAATATGCTACCCGTGGGTTTACTAGTTGTTGCATCACTGAGTTGTATGCATACAACCGATCAGATCTGCTAAGCAAGGAGGCCAACAGGCGCTCATAAAGATTACAAAAACAACCAAAACGAAAGAAATGACCCACCCACAAACAACCTCTTGCTCAACTTGAGAGACTGCTAGAAGATCATTGGAAGAAATGATTTTACTTAACTTACAAGCGCGTCCATACAAAACACAAGATATCAAAAGGGGGACTCAAAGGATATCGCATGACTTGCCTCAGTCAGGATAGTCACGTGCTTAGATACAGCACCAGACTGCACTCGAAATTCAGGGAAGCTTTCAACAAATCTTTGAATATCCTCTATCGACTCAAGATTCTTATTTGACCTCGAGATACTCTGCGCCAAGAAGAGGATTTGAAATAGGAACAAAAAAACTTCTGGACGAAAACATACCTGGAAGTCATCAACAAGTTTTTTGACTGCAAATCCGAGGTCACCTGATGTGGAGTTGTTGATTAATGTAAATAAATTAAGAACAAATAAAGAGGCAACCAAAATTTGAATGCATGTGGCGACTGAAAAATTCATCGTTGCTCGACGATAAGACCAAATCCTGTGGTGCAGTGCAAGAACTTTATTGGAAGAAGCCAGCGAATTTGGCGCAGGAAAGAACCTGACTCTTTCCACATGAGTCAAAAAACAGTACACGGTTATTATTTATACAAAGGAGTTCATGAACCATCGCCTTCAGACAACAAAAGGTGAAAAAAAGGTTAACTGATCATTGTTCAAGCTGACAAGAGTAAGAACACCTGGTATGTCCATTGTGAGAGCAAAGGCGTGACCGGGTCATCTTTGCGATCAAGAATAAGCAAATGAAGACTCCCAGTACCATGCCCATAGTCAAAGAGGGTGGGTTCCTAGGAAATGGAAAATAGTTGGTTTATAAGAACCACGCAGCACAAAACAATTGAGTGAATACCTGCTCACGAGCTAGGCGCCAGACATCATTTGCGACCATTTGAGAAATTTCCGAACCAAAACAAAGGACGTCAGCAGTGCATGCACGTGAGCAAAGAAAGAATAGGTTGAAGTCCTCAGAAAATAAGAAAGGGCACTTAGAACTCTACTGAGATGAGAGCCTACTTCCGTTGATAGCGAATTACTGGCAACTGTTTCAAACTCAATATGGAAGCAGCAAGGCCATCCACTAATGTATCGATAATATTACGCTGATCATTTGCATCCGACAAACCAGCAATCAAACTAGGAGGTGGTTAAAAGAACAATCCGAAGACTTACATCCCTACGAGCTTCTACACTAAAGAACTCGTGGTTTCTTGGTACGTTCAGGGTGAACAGTGTTGGATCAAGAGCAACAAAACAAGCGAACACCTCCTACCAAATGAAGACACCATGAGAAACGGAATATGACCTCAAATGCGCGCGCAAACAGGAGATGACGACGCAAACCTGTATTTGGCTGACAGCTTCTCGTTCATCAGCCTCGGCCAAAGTTTGCATATCAGTCTCTCTCAACAAGTTTGAAAAGTCTGTCAACAATTTATCTTGATATCACCAATCTGTCTTGAGATCACACAGTATGAAGGACAGAATACGTCACTCACAGAGATAGTAATCACCATAAGGATCGGCTTTCAAGATGTCGCAGAGAAGAGTGACATTTTCTCGTGAGGGTCTCACAAAGAAAACCGCCTGTGATAGTTGTTCACGTGGCCTAAAAATCACAAGGACCGGTGTCGATGAGAGCAAAATCGAACCTTCAGGTGATGCATTGCACTTTCAGATGTAGAGTTTATTTTCTCTACAAGGAAAACCTGGCAAGTCGAATGAGATCGTGGAAGCCGATTACGCCTTAAAGCGACATATAAACCTCTCTTTTCAGCAACTCCGTGTGGCTGAAGGCAGCACCAACCACATTAATCTGGGAAAGAAAAATAAAATAAAATAAAAATGAAAAAGTTTTTTTCGTTGATAGTTGGCTAAGAGTATCATCGCACACACCGTGAAGTCGTCAAGTATTAAGGCTTTCATGCCGACTGCTGCTTCACTTAACATTTTTGAAACATATCCTTTTATAATAAGCAACAGGTCCAGGGACATGTTGCATTTCCCGACGGAAAGTTGCGAACTCGAGCAGCGCTTCCAAGTGGAGACAGAGTGCAAGACTACACGAGGCAGGGTATACTAGGTGCTTGTCTGCAGCGATTCAAGAGAAAACGGGTAACACGTGCCGAAAGTGAGAGCACGGTCGCATTACTCACGCTGTGCGTGATGCACGGCTTGCTCTCTTTTTCTGTATGCAACTACGAGTAAGTTGTTCACCTTCGAAAATACTTTCGTACTTTCGTAGTTATATATACGAAGGTACGAAGGTACGAACGAAGGTAATATATTTTCGTACGAAAGTACGAAAGTACAACTTAGATACAGTACTGTAAGTAAGTTGTGATAGAATAAAATAAGAAGGGCGGGGTTTTCCGATTCTAGTAGGCGGTCTATTTTTCACTCACAATTAGCAACCTGACCAAATGCCCATAGGAAAGAAAGATCCGCCCTCGCATTCGTATGGCAAACGGTCAGCATGGGAAGCTTCCGGAGATTTTTTTCGAAGACCGCGCGGCGCAGTCTGAAATACTGTACAGTACACGTACGTGTACCCATACGATTTTCGTCGAGAAGCTCGTCCCGTCAAGCCCGTTTCAGACCACCTCGCGCGCTTTGAGCGCCGACGATGTCTTTTTCTTGACAGTAAGTGGTACTATATTATCAAATGAACGGCGTCATCATGGTGTTGGCATCAATTACTCTCACGATGGCGATGTCATTTGCGACTGTCCCGCGCCGTCATCGTCGTATTCAGCGCGCGGACCCTTCGCGTAAAAAAAAACAAACTTCGACCGAAACCTCCCGAGATGATTTTTTCCATGTCGAGGATTTCACGAGCCGCCCGATCGATTGAGCCTATTAAAAATGATCCCCGCGCATCAAGCTGACCGCGGCGGATTTTCAAAGTTTAGGAAAATATGAGGAAAAAATTCCCCATATTTCCCCATATTTCCCCAAATAGAGACGAGGCAAGCTAGCTAAGTACGAAAGTAGCTATCTAGCTAGCTAGCTAGTACGAAGGTAGCTAGTACGAAGGTACCTTCGTACGAAGGTAGATATTAGCTACGAAGGTACGAAGGTAGCTACTAGCTAGCTAGCTAGTAGATAGCTACCTTCGAAGGTAGCTAATATCTATCTAGCTATCTACCTTCGAAGGTACTTTCGTACTTTCGTACTTCCGTACATACACGTATGTATGGACGTACGTAGCATACGTAGTAATTATTACCTTTGTACATAGTTCGTACTATCTATTATCTACGAAAGTACGAAAGTACAAAGTACTTTCGTAATATCTAGTACGGAAGTACTTTCGGTACCTAGCTAGGCCACCTACCTTCAATGGCAAAAAGGTTGTCAAAGTGTGCGACTCCGCGTCCCCGCATGCAACCTCTAGAGGTGGTGATAAAATCGAAACTAGTTTCAGTGATGTCCATCGCCATGGTTTCATCCCTTCACATACCCATAAACCGTCCTCGCGGCTTCATGTTTTCTCGAAACACTGATATGAGTGCGTCACACTTGCGAGCCGCAGAAACATTAAAAAAAAAGCGTGTCGACAGTGGGTCTTTCTGTTGCAGCTACAGGGCATACTTTCCAACTAAGCCTTTAAAGAAGAGGATTCGAGCGCAGATGTGCATGATTTCTTCATTATCGCCATCTACCTCGGGGCCGCAACCGGACGTCGAGGAAGAAGGATCGGCGCTGGACTTTCCAGAGGTATCAGTATACAAACCCCTCGGCAATATTTTCTTTTTTCTTTTTTAGAAAGGTGCCCTCTGAGTACGGCCCGCTTTCGAACCTCACACCTAAGAGCAAGCGCATCACTTCACCGCGGAAAAATCCTCACGACCGTCCGAAAACCTCTCTGAACTTAACTTACCCAGGAATACGTGCGAGCTGTGCCGAGCCGGCGACCAGATATCTTTCCTGACATGAAGGAGCCGAAACAACCAGTGCCTAAGCCCATGCCCGGCGATCCAGAGTTGCCCGATGAAGAAGAAGAGGAGGCGGAGCGCAAGAAAAAAACTGGTGAGCCAGGGACAGACCCTGAAGAAGAAGAAGAGCAGAGCCCGGCACCTCAAAAACAAGAAGAGGTCGAGTGAGTATTTTGCCTTGAACGTGCATACTCAGCATCGCATGGTTTATTTGCTTGTGATACTGATGTCTTTGGAACATTCCTACAAAATAGCTAAAAAAAGTCAGTTTTTGTTTTACGTTCGTTACACAATGTTGAGTCCCTCATACATCATATGTCAAAAAGGAACTGCTGTAAGAAATATTTTAATGAACAAGAGTATACAAGGGCACAAGCACTGCTATTTTGCTAAACTAGCCCACAAATGCCCGGAGTCACAGGTCTTTGCAAACGGAAATCAACATCACTTCAACCTAAATGAAACTGATGAATCATAAATCAGTTTCACAAGGCGCGCCACTTTTGAAGGTTGAACACCTCGCCACGTGCGTGTTCAACGTTGGCAATGAAGAAGTTAAACAATGTAACTCCTTGGCGTTCACGGCGGCGCGGCGGCGTCCCCAAGAGAACCACTGCCCACCGCCCCTAGCCCTACTTACCCTCTATCAGTCAAACGCTGCTGATATCTTTGAGAACAAAGAATACAATAAGAAGTGCAGGCAAAGTCCGCAATCTTTGGGGACTGGATGGTGCTGATTCATACTGTTTGTGAGAAGAGTATTAATGTATGATATAACATGAAAAAAAGGCGAACAGCAGTTTCTATTCTAGATGGTGAAATCGTTACAGCCTAATCTAGAAGTCACTGTAACTTAAATCTGTGTAGAACCACTTTTGTTAAAGAGTGTACAGGAAAAAAAGGAGATATTCAAGCGAACCTTGTGCAACTTCTCAGCTATCACTGCTGGATTTGCCTTGGCGACGGCATCCCTACCTAAGGCTTTGTAGTCGAAAGTGCAGTTGTGCTTGTTTGAGTGACGGTGACTTGAACAGAAAATATACTCACAGCGGCACCTAAAACCTGTAAACCCAGTACGCTTGTTGCAGGTGTAACATCTGTTAAGAAGACATTGCTCGTCCCGTTTGTTTAACTCTTTGATTTCTGGTTCTCCAACAGCAAAAGGACCGACGTCAATTTTATCCAACTCAGAGTCATCGTCAGTCTCCAGAATCGGGGTGACGATTGGCTGTACGATACGAGAGTTGCTGGTATCAAGGTTGGTTCGGATCTCGGAGTTGTCGCCAGTACAAGAAGTGCGAAGACTGTAGCAAACAGAACACATGTTTGCTGTGTTTTGGTTCCTGCGACCAAGATATACAGAAATCAACGTCGACATTAGGAAGAATGACAGCAAACCAAGAGGAGAGGAGCAAGGAATATACATCATGATCAGCTCAACTTCAAGATTCTGGGAAGAAGATATGCGCACCCGAAAAACCCGCAACCAGCTTCGCAAAGATTCGCTGACAGAGCGTCGCCTTCACTCGCTCTTGCCCGTTCAGCCATTTTTTTACGAGTAGTCTAGCTCGTAAGTCTATCCCTTCTCGACTGTTCCGGTGATATTATAAAAGTGACAGCGTCTTTCTCGCAGTTGCTGGGTTGCAGACCTCAGAGGCTGGTCGTAATTTTTATTCTAAAAATACAGATGGTTGTGGTGTTGTGGTGTACGTTGACAGCTGTACACGCAGGAGTAGTCGGGTACAACGGGTTACGTGAGCGTACGTGTGCAGTAGTACGATCCAATTTGGATAAAAATACAATAGACATCATACGTGTACACGTGTACGTGCACAACGTTGTACTGTAAACAACTTATCATTTATGCGTACTTTTATTTTTATGTACTGTACACGTACAGTACACATAAACAAATTGTACTTTATTTCGTATGTCCGTTTTTTAAGGTATTCTATGATAGTAGTCCTCTACGTAATTCGAAAAAAACCAGTTTTCTACTACCTTGGAAGTTACTTCCGTACACGTGTACTGTAGATAGCTATGATAGATATGATAACTGCTGAAATGACCCTTCGAAGCGACATGACTAAAATTGTACACGTGTACGGAATACGTGAAGTACGGAAGTACTTTCTGTACGAAAGTACGGAAGTACGAAAATACTTTCGTACGAAAGAAAGTACTTTCGTACTTTCGTACTTTCGTACTTCCGTAGCCATAGTACATGAGTCTTACGAGTCGTAGCCCTACGTGTGTAACGTTGTACCTTCGAAGGTACGGAAGTAGAGTGTATACGCGTACACGTGTACGTGTACACGTACCTTTTGGACAAGTTGCCGGGTCCAGCAAGTTGCCGAGGACTCAGAGGTAAGCAACAATGCCCTATTATACACATACTGTATTTACATATGCGGCATATGCGACCACCGCACGATCCCTTTGTACAGCCAACAGTCCCATTTGTCGTCGATACAAGTGAAGATGAAGAGGACGTCAAGATTGCCTTTGCTTCGTACCTGATCCAGCGATACAGTATCATTTTAAAGAAAATTCTTCTGGTGACTACAGTAAAATAGTATTTTCATCTGTTAATAGTTAACATAAGAAATTTCCTTCAGGAGGAAGAAAAGTTATATTCACCAGCCAAGATTTATGTTGAGTGCGTGACGAATCATCAAGACAGCTTCGATCTTTTTGATAATTTTTTTTTCTTCAGCTCCCTTTATCTTTTGTCAGCTGCGCCTCGACTTCTCAACTCACTATTCTCGAAGTCACGCAAAATTCATTCTGTATTGGACAGTGCAGCAGCAATTGCACTTGATGAAATATTTCGGGAGCAGGCTACCCGTATCTCGCTCGAAGGTGCGATTCCGTCCAAGAACTACAACACTAGACGGACAAAGACAGTGGTAAGAGTTGTTCTTGATCTTGAACGTTTCTCGTGTCCTGGGCTGAGCCCTACCCCAACTCAAGTCTCTGCACGTCACGTGGGTCGAGTGCTATCTTTGTCAGGCACTGTATTACGCTTAGGGGGTGTGAAAACTCACGAAGTTGAGTTTCTTGCTGAGTGCACGCGGTGCAGACACCGTTTCCGTGTTGCTGCTGATGATGAATATACTGCAAATGCAGAGATGCCCTCAGTTTGTCCTTCAGTAATAAGCTTGGAGAGCAAGAAGTGCACTGGCACATCTTTTTGCAAAGTTTCAGCCAATACTCCGGTGATACGCGACTATCAGGAAATGTTGATTTGTGACTCAGCCGTTCACAGTGCAACTGCTGCAGGTGCAAGTTGGTTGCCAGCAAGTCTTGCCAGGAGTTCAAAAAAAACAGCCGTAGGTGAAATCTTTGGGTCTAAATCAAGTTCTGTGTCTGATAAGTCACGGTCACTGTTAATCATTCTTGAGGATGGTATGGTCGACAAATGCCACCCTGGGGATGATGTATCCATTACACTCACCGTACATTCCCGCTGGAATATGTGTCACAGCAAACAACGTATGCAACTAGTACTTGTCTGCCGCGCGACAAGTATTCAACTGTTTGAAAAACGAAGATTTGTTCAAAGGAAAGTCAAAATCACGGACATGGCTGCCTTTACCGATTTCTGGAAGACTTACGACATTACAGCAACTTCTACGTCAACTGGCAATTTGATGAAACCTGCAAAATTGCGTGCGCTGCAGGGGAGAGATGTGATCCTGCGAAGCGTATGTCCTCAACTATTTGGTTTAGTTTCTACGAAACTCGCCTGCCTCCTCGCAATAATTGGGGGGGTATCACGTGTTGACTCTAGCAGTACAGCTAATATCCGTGGGGAGAGTCACCTGCTCATTGTAGGTGACTCGGGCACGGGGAAATCACAACTGCTTCGATACATAGCTCAGGCCGCTCCAAGAGCGATCATTACGTCTGGTATGAGCTCCACGGCTGCTGGTCTCACTGTTTCAATTGCAAATGCTGACAGCAGGGCAAACTGCTCAATCGAAGCCGGCGCCCTTGCTCTTGCGGATGGAGGACTTTGCTGTATCGACGAATTTGGCTTCATACGGCCTGGTGAACTCACTGCAATTCATGAGGCAATGGAACAACAGACTCTTTCATTTGCGAAAGGAAGAGTGGTCGCTACGCTGCAGACCCGTTGCGCTGTCGTGGGCGCTTGTAATACAAAAGGTTTTGCACATAGTCTGTCTGCTTCTCTTGTCACGAGTACATCTTTCTCACAGCCACTTCTTTCTCGCTTTGACTGTGTAATGATTCTTTCAGATGATCGGAATGAAGATGCAGATCGCTTGCTTTCGACTCACATGATCTCACTTCACAGCACCGGCACGTCAAATGAACAAATTGGAAAACGAAACTTGCAGACTGAAACAGTTCTGAAAACGGCAAAACTAAAACTGGATTTATTCACGGCGGAACCATCCAGTTCTGAGCATGAGTCGATACGACATGATTCTGAAGACATTAAAGACGACACTGAAGCACGCTCTACTAGACCTAAGTTGTGGCCCCTTGATCGAATTCGGTCCTATATCGCACTTGTGCGTTCTAATATTGATCCGGCTATTTCTACTGAGGCTGAAGCTCTTTTGCGAGGTTATTACCAGATGCAGCGCCGGAAAAAGGAAAACATCTCGGGGCACCCAACCATTCGTTTACTTGAAAGTTTGATTCGTTTGACACAAGCACACGCGCGACTATTGTGGATGGACATGGCGACAGAGCGAGACGTGGTGGTTGCTGTGAGTCTTGTCGAGAATTCGTTCTCTCAGCCGTTAACTTCAAAGTCTGCACAAGATCCCACTCTCTATTTTAGAGGTTTTGTTTCAGACCAGGAAACTCACCAACAGAAGTTGCAACTTCTACAACGAATCAGTGAAGAGCTTGGCCCTACATGGTAATATTTGGTCAAGTGTCGTGATTTTTGTGAAGAAAATTTACTTCCTTTCCCTACCTTGCAAATTTTCGCTCTATCGAACACAACTACAGAGATTTTTATGGCGGACATTTTGTCAGGAGAAATCTGTACCAGCGATGTTAGTTTCGCACGAAAACTTGTTTAAATAATGATAGTGCTACAATACTATAGCTCTAAAGTACTGTAGGGCTGCCGGTATTCTTTTTAGGGACACCGCAAAATACCCTTCTTATACTAAGCAGCTTCAGCTGTCGAGCCAGGGACAAGTATATGTTTCAGCTGCCCTGACTTGTACAAATCTTCAATAATATCATGCCCCCCTAGAAGACTTCCTCGGTAGTAAACTTGAGGTATGGTTGGCCAGTCACTAAAGTCCTTCAAGACGTTGCGGAGGTTGTGGTTGTGGCGCTCATCAAGTGTATCAACAGTTTCGAAGTCAACAGATAATTCTTCTAGTATTGCACACACTCGGTATGAAAAGCCACATTCTGGTTCCTTTCTGAAGTAGAGATCCCCTTACGCCACAGAACATATTGCCGTGTACGAACGAAACAAATAGACAGAGTTATACAAAAGGAAGAAGGCATTTAACACTTATTTGTCCCCACCTTGTCCCCTTAATGAACGCAACAATGTTATAAGACTCAACTATTTCTCTGCATAACTGGAAAACCGTGCTGTCGTTGACCTGGCTGTTGACACCGTTCGTAAGCAATATATTAATCTTTGGCGGAAGGTGTTTTCTTCGAGACCACTGCGAGTTCCCTCTAACATTGCCTGGCGGAAGAAGACCTCCACTAACTGCAAGGTGTTCTTGCATCCATTGTTTCCACAACAGTTGCAAGTCAGCCTTCGTTGCACGAGGGATAGCTGCAAACCGCAGAAACCCGCAGTAACGAGGCATTTCATATTTATGTAGCTTCACGCTCGAAGATATCTTCCGTGAAATGCCAATATACTGAATCTCCATGGTGGTGTTATAGACAGCATATATACCAGGGTGTTCAGGGAAGATCACCTGACTAAAATCAGCAGCACTGAGCGCAGTGGCTCAAGCGCGGGGGTAGTTGAGAACATCGAAAGGATTTAAGTATGGGAAATTCGAACACAAATATTCCCGGAGTGTGTGCTCTCAATTTCATGTGCGCACCTCAACGAGACGATAGGAATTATTGACGAACCTTGATACTGCAGCTGGTCGCCTGTTGCCGAGCGAACTTTCCACGAATATGAGGGTAAATGGACTACTCTGCAACCTCGACAAAAACGTGTATTCCGCGGAACTGGACATCGATGAAGTGCGGTCGCGACGCTAAAATCGGAGGATATTGTTGTCATCAGGAAATAGCCCGAGCAAAAGCTTCGGGCGCAATTTATCCGCGCGAGACTATTACTGTTCTCTCTGGCACGCACATACAGTACACGTAAAGTTGTATAATTTGTCGATATGTACAGTATGATGATAAACGCATGAATGTATCACACGGAAGTAAGTTGACAACTTATTACCTTACTGTAGTTCTAGGTACCTTCGTTCGTACTTTCGTACTTTATTTCGTACTGTACCTTCGTATGTAGATATGTACTTTCGAAAGTACACGTACCTTCGAAGGTACCAGCTAGCAGGGATAGTTTAAAGTTTACTTAGTTTTTCGAAAGTATGATACTTTCGTATTTATTTGTGCGGGTCGGGCGAAATTAGACCGTCGATTGTGAGTTAAAACTGCAGTACTTTGAAATACTTATTTATTTATTTTTTTTCCGGCAGTCATGTAAGTTGACAACTTATTACTAAGTGTCGAAATTTTAGTAATTTATCCCCTGCTATGTACTTTCGTACGTACGTAGATAGATTTATTTGTGCATTCTTGTATCATACGAAGGTACAATAATGTACAACGCGCGTTACTTTCGAGATTACTTTCTATTCCGTACGTAGCTACGTACGTAGCTACGTACGCAGCACGGAAAAAGATATCGATTCTTCCGGAAGTACTTTCGTACTTCCGTACTTCCGTATGTACAGTACGTACAAGTACACCTGATATCTTCGTATGTATGTAGCAGTTATGTAGATATGTACTTTCGTACGAAGGTACTTCCGGAAGTACCTTCGAAGGTACGAAAGTACGAAAGTACGTGTACTTCCGGAAGTAGCTATTAAAGTCCATTGTATTTCAACGTATCCTATTCAATGAAAAAACGTTGTACACGTATGGAAGTACAACTATCCTAGCTAGACTAGACACTGAATAGACATACAATGTATATGATGTACGAAAGCAACTTACTTCCGTACTTCCGTACATAATATTCTCTTCGAAGGTACGGAAGTACTAGGGCCTACTGTACAGTACGTGTAGTTGTACACGTGTACTTCATAATATGATTTTTATAATCTACCTTCGTATCCGTTATCAACCTTCGAAACTCCTTCGAAGGTACACTATGAATATTGGACACGTACTGTAGGGCTAACGCGGTGCTGCGACGTGTACAATATCTATTTGAATAGAATAAAATCTTCGTACGTACTTCCGGAAGTACCTTCGCATTATTCTACTGTACATACTGTAGCTCTTTACACGTAGTCTATCTCTATCACTATTTATCTCCGGGAATACTTCCGGAAGTACAACTAGGGCCTACACGTGTACATGTACATGTTTGGACGAATAATTTATTAGGGCGATGATAAAATAAAAATAAGTTGCTTGTTTATAATAAAGTACAACTAGACAACGTGCACGACTCGTATACATAAAAATATGTACATCCGGAACTGCAATGGTAGACTACACGTAGGGATATTTTTTTACAAATAGTCTAGAAGTCTACTATCTTCGTACGGAAATATACTTCCGGAAGTACGAAAGTACTTCGGAAGTACTTTCGTACTTTCGTACTTCCATAGTGTAAAGCCTGTACACTGCACAGTATCGGTTGGCCACAAGATTTGGACCTTCTAGTCTACTACTTTCGTACTTCCGAAGGCACAACTTCACCGCGTCACATGCACAGTAGGGCGGATGTAGTTTATACATTTGTAAGTTGTTACGAGCGTGTATTTTTTAATAGGGCTACAGTACAACATATCCGATGCCATTATTAAAATACAGTACAGTACACGTACAGTACACTATGTATTCAAACGTATGTATGTAGCTATTCATCTTGTACAAAAATACTTAATAAGTTGGTTTTGGATATAAAATACTACTTTCGTATAAACAACTTAATAAAAAACTGTATATTATGATAAGTGCAGCTAGCGGCTTGCTATAACAGCTTTATCATATTATTTATATTTATAAGAAAGGTGTTTGTACACAATGTATGATATAAATCAACTTACTGTATTAAAAGTGTACTGTATGGACATGTGAACTTAATAAAAATATTACAATATCATAATAAAGTTGACAACTTATTATTACACGTACTGTACGTGTACATAGTTAGGGCTATTATTATTATTTCAGTTATTATTTCCATCAGCGGCGGTCTTGAATCCAAACACTACAGTACGTGTACACGTAACGGTGTGTACGTGTACAGCTGTGCACGTACACGTACACATAATTACCAACTATTTTCTGCAACGTGACTACTGTACAGTCTGTACACGTACGAAGAAACGAATTAGAGATCGCAAACGTGTACAGTACGCTGTACACATAAATAGAGAGGGCTAGTTAGAAACCGTGTAGCTACCTAGCTAGCTAGTCACTTTTCGGTCGAAGTTTTTTATTCTGCCTGTTGAGCGTGTTCCTCACAGCGCCGAAAATGGAGGCGCATATTGCTGTCAGTAGAAATCAACACTTTCCAGTGCAATTAAGCGACCCTACTGACTCAGTTGAGCGCGCTCATCAAGCCGGCGATGCACTGCAAGTCAACCCATTCACGCACAGGCCGTACTCCGAAAAGTACTTCGACATTCTAAAAAAACGAAAGGATCTTCCTGTGTGGCAGCAACAGAAAGATTTCGTAAACATACTCAAAAAAAGTCAGACTCTCATTCTTGTGGGAGAAACAGGTTCCGGAAAGACAACACAAGTTCCCCAGTTTGTTGTTGATGCAGGCTACACTGTGAATGGTAAGCTCTGTGTCTGTACACAGCCTCGCCGAGTCGCGGCAATGTCAGTTGCTCGTCGTGTTGCCGAAGAGATGGATGTCAGCATCGGGCATGAAGTTGGGTATTCTATTCGATTTGAAGAGGTCACAGGGCCAAAAACTTTACTTAAATACTCTACCGATGGAATGCTCCTTCGCGAGGCGATGACGGACCCTTTACTCCGTCGTTACAGTGTTATCATAATTGACGAGGCCCACGAGCGAACACTCGCTACAGACATACTTTTTGGACTTCTCAAGGAAGTCCTTCTCAAACGAAGGGATCTGAAAGTCGTGGTTATGTCTGCTACACTTGAAGCTCAAAAATTTCAAGGATACTTCTTGGATGCACCTTTGATGCAGGTGCCGGGAAGACTACACCCAGTAGAGATTTTTTACACCGAGAATCCTGAGCGTGACTACTTAGAGGCTACAATCCGCACGGCAGTTCAGATTCATGCATGTGAGCCTCCTGGAGACATTCTTGTATTTCTTACAGGAGAGGAAGAGATAGAGGATGCCTGCATGAAAATTAAACGCGAGGTTTCAAACATGGGGGACAGAGTTGGTGACATCATGGTCGTCCCGTTATATGCCAGTCTTCCCCCTCAGCAACAGCAACGTGTGTTTGATGTTGCACCATCATCGCGTAATACACGAACAAGCCGCAAAATAGTTATATCAACCAATATCGCGGAGACCTCCCTCACTATCGATGGAGTTGTATATGTGATTGACCCTGGGTTTGCCAAGCAAAAGGTTTACAATCCACGCATTCGGGTGGAGTCTCTTCTTGTGTCGCCAATCAGTAGAGCATCAGCACATCAGCGAGCAGGCCGCGCCGGACGGACGTGCCCGGGAAAGTGTTTCCGCCTATATACAGAGACTTCCTTCAAACGTGACTTACAGGAGCAAACATACCCCGAGATACTGCGTTCGAATCTTGGCTCCGTGGTTTTGCAACTAAAGAAGCTTGGGATTGATGACTTGGTTCATTTTGATTTCATGGCAAGGATAATCTTGAATATACTTTTTAAACGGAAAAAATAGATAGTTCTTCTGGTTTTGTTCTTTTGGTAGAGCCTGGTCTGCTTTTTTTAAAATGTATTTTTACTGTTGAGCCCTATGGCAAGGACCCCCCCGCCCCAGAAACTTTAATGAGGGCACTAGAACTTCTGAACTATCTTGACGCACTTGATGACGAAGGAAATCTTTCACAGGTGGGATTTGTAATGAGCGAGTTTCCTCTGGATCCGCAGCTTTCAAAAATGTTGTGTGCATCACCTCAATTCAACTGTAGCAACGAGATACTGTCTATCGTTTCGATGCTATCTGTGCCGAATCCGTTTGTTCGTCCTCGGGACCAGCAGTTCGAGGCCGACGAAGCTAGGTCTCAATTTTGCCACATAGATGGCGATCATCTCACTTTGCTTAATGCGTACCATGCTTTTAAACAGAATGGCGGAGATACAGGATGGTGTCACAAGAATTATCTTAACATGCGTTCATTGAAATCAGCTGATAATGTCCGAACTCAACTTGTCCGCCTTGTCTCTCGCCACAATATAGCGGTGGTATCCTCAGACTTCACTAGCAAAGATTATTACCTTAACATTCGAAAAGCAGTTTTGTCAGGATATTTCATGCAAGTAGCACACCTCGAGCGAAGCGGGCATTACCTTACTGTGAAAGATAATCAGTTGGTTTCATTACACCCTTCAACTTGTTTACAGCAAAAACCAGAGTGGGTGCTCTACAATGAATTTGTGCTAACGACGAAAAATTACATCCGAGTTTGCACTGAGATTAAGGGAAACTGGCTTTTAGATATCGCTTCTCATTACTACGACTTATCCAATTTCCCAGAGTGCGAGGCCCGACGGGTTCTGGAGCGCCTGTGCTCTTGAAGGAACATATTTAGACAGAGTGTGGCTAGCAGATTTTGAGTGTATCGACGCGTCGCGGAATTGCGAATCATTCTCACCGGCGACGGTGGCTTCAGTGACGATCCCATGATGCCAGCGGCGCGAGAACGTGCTCGAATCCCCCTTTCAAAAGCTCAAAGTTTAATAAACAGAGCACGCGCGTACAGACTATGATGCTGTATCACATTCTGGAAATTTGCATTGAATTAGGCCTTGTAGGTGATAGGTGAAAGTATGTACATCTAAAAAAAATACTTTTCTCTCTCGGAGCCCGTCCAGTTCAGTTGTTTTCCAGGGGAGCACCCGGTTGTGCGGGCTTGTTTGATAGGCGTAACAAACCTGTCAAGAAGAGGGGATTTATAACGGGGTAAGTGCAATGATAATACCTTTGTAGCCCTGGCTAGCTAGGGCCTGAAGCCCTGTTCTGTACCTTAGACTAGCTAGATACTAGCCCTGGTATGATAAATTCACGATTTTTTTATTGTACATGTACACGTGTACGTGTGGTAGTAGTACGTGTACTTCTGAGTTATAATTTTACCCTCGTTTTATTAATAGTCTATGATAGTCTAGCTAAGGACCTTCGTAGCTATCATGCATGCATGACTCATGCATGCATACATGCGTGCAATGCATTACATGCGTACTCCGGAAGTACATAGGTACATGGTACGAAGGTAAACATCTACATACTGTAAGTTGTTATCATAACGCGGTACTTCCAGAAGAACATATAAATAGTTCTAAATAAAGCTACATAAAAAGGTGCGTTTAATTCATTTCTATGGCTAGCTATGTACATAGCTACATACTACCTTCGAAGGTACATAACTACATATGTAGTTATGTACATATCTACCTTAGGTGTACATACCTTCGAAGGTACTACGTACATACCTACATAGTGAACTTCCGGAGGTACTTACGTACGGAAGTACAACTTAGGCTGCCTATTAAACCACTTAAAAACTTAAATTGTGGGTACAAATAATGGGCTATCGCTTGATCGACCATTCAAACTTGTACCTTCGTATGAATATTTCCATTGAGTGTTCGCCCGTATATCAGTCAGTTACACGTATTCGCTTGCCTTCGGTCGTCTGGCTATTTCATCACGATTTACGGACATAAATATACAGTAAATCATGAAATTTTGAAATGCAACAATATAAAAAAGGTCATGATGCGGTAATTTAAAATTTCCATACCAAACGTAAGTTTACTTACCTTAAGTACGAGAAATTTGCATTTGTAAAAACGTATTTTCGTGTGCGCCAACGCCGTGTCGCGGCGTCGATCGATTTGAAACTTCGTCACGATGTTGTGCATATATAGCTTTTGATGTCCTACTCGAGAGTTTTTGCAATTTCAAAGAAGATCGTAAAAGCGGTCTTCCGATCCTTCACCGACTTTTATAGCGCACGAAAGTACTTTCGTACTTCCGTACGTTTTTTTAAAAAACCCAGAATGCGCATGCAAATTTTATTCAAACTTTTTATAATTTCACATACTGTATGAAGCTATGAACAGTCAGTCACGAGAGAAAGCTCATAATCCGTCACAAACGATAAAGTGCCCCGAACTTGAATAAGTGAAGTTGTGTTGCGGAACGGGGGTTATTCTTCTTCAACGGTTTGAACTTCAAGTCACAAAGAATACGCGAACGTTCGAGGAAAGCCTATGGTACTCAGTGCTGTCAACGGCATCCTCTTGGAGTGTGACGTGTCCACCCAGATATTCTTGTTCAAAGTGAACGACAAGCGATTACCGTCAGAGCGCTTCATAATCCAGATGCTCGATGCCACCCATGTTCTTGTTCAAAGAAATTTATTGGCTCAAGTCGAAGACCACGTAAAACAGTTTCGGTAGCTTTCTCATTTCATCCCCGAGTTCGGAAAAACGACTGCAACAAAGCATGGTTGAGTTTGGATTGGGAATCGATCATGCTTTTGACCTAGTGAATGGTATTTTGGGCGCCATTCTAATCCTTACAGTGGATAGCCTGGAAACGATGTTCGGTGTCACTGATCTCTGATATTCAAAACAATTGAGAGCGTGTAACGAAGAGTTTTCCACGCAAGTCAAGAAGAGATATCCTGAATATGATCTTCAGCTCTGAATTCCATTTCGAATCTGGTGATGAGTTTCAAAGTGTTGACTGCTCAAAACAATCGTATTGTAAGATTCTTTAGCTTTGAGTGAAGACAGTGGAATTGCCGAATATGACACTAAGACTGAATAGTCAAATCAAACTCGCCTATTCTGGAAGGCAGTTGACAAGTCTCGGTCCGGTATATAGCATGTGCTTCTCTTACGATCTTTCAGAGTGAATAAAATGTACGTCAGGTTACTGTTTATACGATCTTTCCGTGTTATGGCAGTGTATTTACTACGGATATCGGATTGCACTGCTGGCTATGCTCTAGAAGCAGATGTGATTCCGACCACGCACGTTTCAGCGTGTGCTGCCGATTCTTAGTCCAAGTCCGGAAGTCTTGCCACGACAACCTCGTCAGGGTTGATCCGTACAAATGCTGAAACATGTAGTGAACCAAGTGAACCATCTGCTCCCTCAAGCCATTCAGCAACTGTTTTTTTGTCATTTAGCACAAACTTTTGCTTTACCAAGCAGGTCTCCTCGTAGAACTTCGCCATCCGTCCATCGAGGATCTTTTCGAAAAGCTTCGTAGGTTTGCCTTGATCTGCAAGTTGTGACCTCATCAGTGACAGTTCCCTGTCCAAAACTTCAAGAGGTACACTGCTAGGTTCAAGGAAATAAGGTCTGGCAGCGACGACGTGCATTGCGACTTTGTTTGCGACAGCAACAGACGTGGTACTTGCATTCCCGCCTTTTAACTTCACCAGGGCCGCTTGCCTTCCTAGTCCATGGTTGATGCTTCCATGGACATATATACCAATTACTTCATCTGCAGGCTTCGAACCGTTCGTAATATTGTCCTTGAACAACACGCAAGCTTTGCGCAGGCAAATATTTTCACGCAAACTCATTGCCGCTGTCGCCAAAGCCTCGCCAACATGTTCGTTATCGTTCACCGGTAGTGTCTCTAGGTCACTCGGAGACAGCTCGATGACAGAACCCGCAGATTTGCGAGTAATCTTCGGTACTGATGCCATTTCTACCGCAGCTAAAACTTTTTTGACAAGATTTTGAAAGATGTCACTACGAGAAACGAAGTCTGTCTCAGTATTGATTTCAACTGCTGCAGCAAACCTGTTGCATTCTGAAATCTTAACGCCCACAAGTCCCTCAGTAGCTTCGCGTCCCGCCTTTTTTCTGTTCGCTGCCAGCCCACATTTTCGCAACTCGACGAGCGCAGTCTTCACGTTGTAACCTGTGGCAGTAAGCGCTTTTTTAATGTCCATAAGCGGGGCACCAGTCTTCTTGCGTAACTGTGAAATATACATTAATTTAATTAAGTGACAGTCTCCATGTGTCTCAACTCAGCTTATTCAATACATCTCGTAGGAATCAAAAGAGGTATTCAAGCGACGCGTCTCACGGGAAGATGCGCACCTCCTTTATCGCATCTAGTTCACCAGTATTGCAGGTCTTTGTTCGTGCGAAAAAGAACTGAGCGAGCTTCACGGCATTGCCACTGCCAGACACTTTGTCAAAATATTTTGACGTGAAAGACATTGCTGTAGCGCTTCGACTCTTTTCACGACGGATGGGTGAAGTATTACTTTTAGAAAAAGTCTAGGGTCCGCTTTACGAAGGTATTCTGGATTTCAACCAGGTGTGGAGCTGTGGACACCTTAAGGTCACGCTCCGGTATAAATCAAATTTCCCGTGCCAAAAGTACGAAATTTATATGGCGTATTCAGTATAAGTCGCTAAAACGTACTTTCGTGCGCGCCCACGCGCCGTCGCAGTGCTGATTGATTTAAAACTTAGTCACGATGGTGTCCATCACGCAGCTTATGCCCTCTCAAAGTTTCGCGATTTAAGAAGTTCGAGATAATGTACTGTAGTACGAAAGCACTTTCGTACTTCCGTACGTGCTACTATGATATTGTAGTTTTGTAGGGCTATCGTCTTGAAACGCGTAGTCGCGTACAGTACGTATGTAGCTATGTACTTTCGTACGAAAGTAGTCTTTCGTACTACGAACCTTCAACATACGTAGTAAGCTACACGTAGTTACAACACTGTTACGAAGGTACAACGTTGTACGTGTACAGATGCACCTTCGAAGGTTGTTGTACTTTCGTACGAAAGTACTTTCGAAAGTACTTCCGTACTTCCGGAAGTACTTCCGTACACCATAGGCAGGTGTATGTGTAGCATGTAGCCGGGCTAGAATGTAGGGCTACAGAAGTACTTTCGTACGAAAGTACGGAAGTACGACGACTCTTCAATATGAAGATATTCTATTCCGGAAGTATCATACTGTACATACGAAAGTACGAAAGTAAGTTGCAACTTACTTTCGTACCTTCGAAGATAGAATACTTTCGTACGAAAGTACGAAAGTACGAAAGTACTTCCGAAGTACGGAAGTACCTTCGTACGAAAGTAGTACGAAAGTACGTACGAAAGTAATCTATTTTCGTACGTGTACGTGTACTTTGAAAGTACTTTCGTACTTTCGTACGTTTTATTTATTTATTTACGAAAGATTAACTTCTTCTATTTTCGAAAGTAATAACAACTTACCTTCGTACACGTACACGTGTACGTCGTAGGGCTACAACGACTTGGTACAATAAAAATCTTCATTATTCTCTCCTTCCCTTTTGCCCGCAGTTCCGATCGTGCAGTAGTTCCGATCGTATGTTTTCCAACTGGTTTGGAGCCAATAACATTCATGAAGTTCCGCCATCCAGCAGGTAAAAATGTTTTCAGTGTATACTCTCACGCAGCTATCTTCGCAATAAGCGTCGCCTTCCACTACTAAGAGTCGTGCTCTCTCCTGTTCAGCTCCTCGCTTTGTTTGGGCTAGTTTTTCTTCACTCGGCATCGACACTATTCTTTGACGACAAGTTTTTTTGAGCGCAGCATATTTCATGAGTTTCCTCACCCCGAAAACTGGAGGGAGGTAGTAGATGAACTCTACTCCCGCTTTGGCTCGGAAGGCGAGGGAATTCCTCTCAGCATGTGCCCGTGTGGAAATCGTAAAGCCACGGCTCGCCGCTTCCTTGTTGCACGCAAATACAAAGTAGACGAGGCAGAAAAAATGCTCCGGGATACTTTGCACTGGCGTCAGACAGTAAGTGTAGGTGATGTAGTAGGGGTCGACAGCATTTTGAAGGCCAAACCGCGATGGGATTTGCTGAGTGACAGCCGAAAGATAATTCCGTCCACACCATTCCACTGCTATTCAAAACAGGGCTTCCCTGTTTATGTGCTAAGACTTGGTAAGGGTGACGGCAGTCTCGCAGCGAGCACCGCAGAGGAATGTCACGTGTATAGCTCAATAATTCGCGGCGAACATCTCACGAGGTCCATCATACCTGATGCCCATAAAAGAGGTCTCTTACAGAATTTAACGAAGGGTAGTTCTGCAGGTGTAACAACCCCGAAACTTGAAAGATTGTCTCACGAGGATTTGGACAGTGAAACAACTATAGATATCACAGACAATATGGAAATTTTGGATAAACAGGTTGTCCTTGTCGACCTTGACGGCGTCGGCATGTCTGCCTTGCGCTGTTTGTATGTGTTCAAGACAATTAACTCAGTTGCAGCCTACAATTATCCAGAGCTATCTAAAGCTATTTATGTGCTTAACACTCCTTCTGTGTTCGATTACATATGGGCAGCTATTAAACCCATTCTCGCACCTCATACCCAAAGCAAAATAAAAATATTTCAAGCTGGCTCCGACCAGTACAGTGCTCTGCAACAAATTATTGAAGACGATGATATACCAGACTTCTTAACACCACAGGTTCCTGGGGATCCTTTGAGGGGGAAAGCTGGTTGTGTCACTGGCTCAGAGCTTCCAAGTTTCAGGCCCTCTGGTGTTGTGTCACTGGACACATGGATCGAGTCACAATCGGACGACCCTGACAAATCCTGTCCGTTTTGAGTCCCCTACGTAAGAAATTTTGAGAGAAGTTGAAGCTATGTTTCTGTCGTCCTGTTTCGAGCAAGGGAAATATTTTTACAGTGACTTGCTTTGTTTTGTATCTCTGTGCTGCTACTGACAGACGGAGTGGTCACTTTTGTGTACTGTAGACGAAAGCTCACGGCATATATTTTCAGCTCATTAATACAAATGAGATTGATTTTGTGTATCCTGTTGATTCTTCGCACAAAAGTATGGTTTTTCTCTAGGTGAACCTGTTACAGAAAAGATGTACTCTACGGCTGTTGCACAGTCTACATAGAAGGTGTTGAGGAACTTCTGCACGATCCGATCTACGAACCAGAATATATGAATTGAAATACATCTAGGAAGGATCTGCACGTTAAACGCACTAATGTTCTGTTTACACACATTTGAGGACCTCTGGAACAAATACTTACGAAACCTGCTTCGCGAGCTCATCGGCCTTAGTTATAACTTCATTGATATCACCTACCATGTAGAAGGCCATTTCAGGGAGATCATCATACTGACCACCTAGGAGACCTTTGAAGCCAGAGATGGTATCTTTAAGGTCAACATACTTTCCCGGGGTTCCAGTGAACACCTCTGCCACATGAAAAGGTTGCGACAGAAAACGTTGGACCTTACGAGCACGGGAAACTGTCATTTTGTCTTCTTCTGATAGTTCATCCATGCCGAGAATCGCAATGATATCCTGTAAATTTTTATAATCTTGTAAAACTTTTTGAACACCACGTGCAGTAGCGTAGTGCTCATCTCCAAGTGCAAGTGGAGAGAGCATGCGTGAAGTCGAGTCAAGGGGGTCAACTGCAGGATAGATGCCAAGTTCAGCAATTCCACGAGATAAGACTGTTGTGGCGTCAAGGTGGGCAAACGTTGTCGCAGGTGCGGGATCCGTCAAGTCATCCGCGGGCACATAGATAGCCTGCACGGAAGTGATCGAACCTTTCATGGTGGTGGTAATGCGCTCTTGTAGGCCACCAAGATCGGTTGCCAGAGTAGGTTGATAGCCAACAGCAGACGGAATACGCCCAAGTAGTGCTGATACCTCGGAGTTTGCCTGTGTAAATCTGAAGATGTTGTCAACGAACAGGAGGACATCTTGGCCTTCAAAGTCACGGAAATACTCTGCGACCGTGAGCCCTGTGAGGCCAACGCGGGCACGGGCACCGGGTGGCTCGTTCATTTGACCATACACTAAAGTGCACTTCGAATCACTTGCTTGAGCGCCAAGTTTAATTACGCCACCTTCAATCATTTCGTGGTAAAGATCATTCCCTTCGCGTGTGCGCTCACCAACTCCAGCAAAGACAGAAAACCCGCCTGTAAAAAAAAAAGACTGAGTATTGAGTGCTGCTGAAGTCAGTGAGGTCTGTCGCTTGTCGAGAACATACCGTGACCCTTCGCAATATTATTGATAAGCTCCATGATAAAAACAGTCTTCCCGACCCCTGCACCCCCGAACAGACCAATTTTACCACCTTTCTGGTACGGGGCTAGCAGGTCAACTACCTGCAGTGGGTGGGTCTCTTCAAAAGCCGAAAGAGGTGACGGAAAAGGGCTGTGAAGCTATCCGAAAAGATTCAGGGAGAAAGCGCGCTCGCTCACCTTAATGCCCGTAACGAGCATCTCCATTTCGGTACTTTGATCCACGAAAGGTGGTGCTTCGCGGTGGATTGCCAGCGACGACGCGGTTTCTGAAAACGAAAGAAAAAGCCGAGATGAGAATGAAATTGGCGATTGGCGCAGGAAGCATCATGTCCGCACAAAATATGGAAATGCGAACATACCAATTGGCCCGCATTCGTCAATGGGCTCACCAATTACATTCATAATTCGACCAAGAGTAGCGCGGCCAACCGGAACCTGTTGTTGGAAAGTAGGGCTTAGATCAGAAATGAAGCTCACGCCCACAAGGGGCGTAAAGTGTGTCACCTGAATGGGATTTCCGGTGTTTAGGACGCCTTGGCCGCGTACAAGACCTTCAGTCGTGTCCATTGCAATCGTTCTCACGGTATTCTCTCCAAGATGCTGGGCTACCTCGAGCACCAGTCGAATTTCGTGACCGTCCACTTCGAGAGCGCTCATAATCGGCGGAAGATCACCGTCAAATTGGACGTCGACAACAGCGCCTATTACCTGGGTGACTCTTCCTTCAGCAGATGGGGGATCAACCGCAGCAGCAAATCCTCTGGAATGGAAATGTTCGCGTGACAGGGAAGACGCGCTGCTATCTTGAAGTTTCAGGTTGTAAGGAGCGCTCAAACGGGACTTGCTCGGAAAACGATTTTCCTGTTTGAAAAGCTCTCTGGACAGCCTTCGGGCCGTTCGAGAAAAACGCCGCATTGCGTCTAAAGGCGAGGCGTTTAACGCAACGGGGTATCGGACGCGGCGCGGTAACGGTTGCCTTGTGACCCGCGTGCGAGCAGTCTAAAATTTCCGTTAACGGGAAACTTGAGAAACTTGAGCTACTCGTAGCTAGATACTGTACGTGTACAACGTACGTAGTCTAAAATACGGAAGTACGGAAGTACAGTAGGCTAGTGGCTATTACGAAGGTAGGTGCGTTCTATACAAAAGTTTTTCACCCATAGATCGGTTTCAACACTTGATCGCGTCTTCTTTCAACTGACCGATGAACATTTTTTGTATAGAACGCGCCTCAGCGAAAGGATATGAGCTAAGAAAGGATGGCGAAAGGATGAGCGCGCGGTGTGCTATAACATCGTGCAGACGCCGTTTTTGGCTCTGTAACTGCACGGCATGTTAGATGACATCACCCTCGAGGCGCGCGGATCGACCGCGTTCGTGTCTGAATCGCACGAGCAAAGCATAGACTGGCGCGATCGTGTCGATTTGTAAAAGAGCATTTTTCTTCGCAGCTACAGCCTCGACCCGCGGAGTTCAACTGCC
>Ga0209630_10000972_pt1 | contig 32104 bp, 25 predicted proteins | sample COG_01_FD_184745 | JGI IMG/M metagenome (GOLD analysis project Ga0209630, IMG submission 184745) | Pelagic Microbial community sample from North Sea - COGITO 998_met_01 (SPAdes) (version 2) | ecosystem: Environmental > Aquatic > Marine > Neritic zone/Coastal water | place: Helgoland, sampling... | reverse complement strand
CCACGATATAGAGATAATTTTATTTTTTTAATTTTCATCTTATCTTAGAGCTCAAAATCACTCATTCGTTGTTGTTGATTAAATATTATTTAGAAAGATTGAATCCAGGCATATTTTTTTCATCTTCCGTAATCTTTAAATCATCACCATCAGTAAATTTCTCTGGGCTTTCCAAACGAAGTTTTAAACGCAAATTGTTATGTGAGTCTGCATTTTTTAGTGCATCTTCCATGCCGATTTTCGATTCTTTATATAATGCATAGAGAGAACTATCGAAGGTCTGCATCCCATCAAGCTCTGCTTTTAGCATCGCATCTTTGATTTCGTCTATTCTTGCATCTTCGATTAATTCTGCAATATAAGGCGTGTTTAGTAAAATCTCGACTGCCGGTACACGCTTGACATCGATGCCCGGTATTAATCGTTGTGAAATAATCGCTTTCAAATGTTGAGACAGATCCATTAACAAGCCATGGTGAGCTGTGTCCGGGAAAAAATTGATGACTCTTTCCAACGTTTGACTCGCATTATTCGCATGTAAGGTAGATAAACAAATATGTCCTGTCTCTGCAAAATGGATTGCATGCCGCATGGTTTCCCGGTCACGTATTTCACCAACGACAATAACATCGGGTGCTTCACGTAGTGCATTCTTTAATGCATCACCATAAGAATGGGTGTCCAATCCAACTTCGCGTTGATCAACGACAGATTTTTTATGTTCATGAACGAACTCGATAGGGTCTTCAATTGTCAGTATATGGCCGTGTTTATTTTCATTACGGTAATCAATCATCGATGCTAGCGTGGTTGATTTACCAGAGCCGGTAGCCCCTACAACTAAAATCAGACCTTGTTTCTCCATAATTATTTTTTTTAGAATAACCGGGAGCCCTAATGATTCAATCGATGGAATTTTATTTTGAATATAGCGTATCACCATTCCCGTCTCGCCACGCTGGCGATAAATATTCACCCGGAAGCGTCCAAGATCACTCATTGAAATCGCCATATTCAATTCTAGGTTGGCTTCAAATGAAGACACTTGTTCATCATTCATTATGGAATAGGCAAGCGAACGAGCATCCTGAGATGACAAGGGTTTATCGCCGATATTCTTGGTATGCCCCTCTATTTTAATATTGACCGGTGCGCCGACACTGAAAAACAGATCAGAAGCATCATGATCAACCATTACTTTAAGATAAGCAGTAATATCCATAAGTTATTCCTATAATATAGATAATTCATGAAATGTTATATTATAGTATGAAAACTTTCTGTTTGTATTTTAGATAAGATCGTCTTTCTTCACTTAAAAGATCCGAGAATCAAGAAAAATTATGATATGTATATTTGTTTAATACGCTGGAGGAGTTAAATGATTGCAAAAAATTTCAAGCTACTCCTCGAGAAGTTATGTCTTTTTGGTCTGGGCAAGTATTATGTCCTGCATAAAGTGGACAACCATGTTTACTTTGGAAATGTATCCTTCGACAAAGGTCACTTAGTTGTCCATGACACAGATGTGCTCGCTGACATGAGCCCTGCACTATTTGAACCTGTCTGGCATGGTGGTCTTATTGGCATGATTTGTCATAGTGATGAACATGACTGGGATAGTCTTACCTTTTATGGCCTCGAACATTGTGATAACAAACCTGATCTAGATTCTACCAGAGGCAATAACTTGATTGCCGCTGAAAACGAGTATGGTGATTGTTTGATTGATTTTAAGGGCAGCATCTATCGTGGCTTTAATTTATTACTCGAAAACAGCTTTTTACCTGTAATTCTAATGCGGCCAATAAAATCTAAAAACAATGAGATTGGACTGATGGTTGCCGATCTAAGAACTGCTCCAATGAAAATCAAAACGTTACTTAAATTAAATGACATGGTGACGCAATCCATTCAAATGACGAAGGTAATGAAAGTTGACGATGTCGATATGTCAGCTGATGAATTTCATAAGTATTTCGATCAATATGACAGCTAGCTATCTGCTAATACCCTGAACCAGCTTAAACTCATAGCATCAAGTCTGCTCGCATACACACACTGGAAGCTATGTTATTTTCCACCTAGCTTTTTTATCTACCACACTTTATGCTATAAGTTGCTGTTTTCATTCATTGCCCTGGTAGCTCAGCTGGATAGAGCGTCCCCCTCCTAAGGGGAAGGCCAGAGGTTCGAATCCTCTTCAGGGCACCATCTATAGATGAAGCTTTTTTAGCAATTATCGATTGCAAAGAATAAAGAAAAATTAACGTCGTATTCCAGAATCTCATCAATAAAATAGCCTGCTTCTGTCGCAACCAAAGCCCAGCGATGAGATAATTAAACTTGTATATTCAGCAATACTTTATATTAGCTAAAGTATTCATTGATATTGAACTTGAATAAAACTCTTACACAAAAAAATACTACTAATAATTAAACAGTTTTTTTATTCATTATCGCAGCAATTGCTGGCAGTAATAATATAGCACCAAGCATATTCACCAAAAACATAAATGTCAGCAAGATCCCCATGTCTGCCTGAAACTTAAGCGGAGAGAATATCCATGTGATAACTCCTATAGCCAATGTGACCCCGGTAAAAATAACACTAGAGCCGGTTATTTGTAATGTTACTACATAGGCTTCTTTGAGTGACATGCCCTGTTTTAATAGACTATCCAATCTACTATAAATATATATTCCGTAATCCACACCCACGCCGACACCTAGAGCAACTACTGGCAAGGTATTTACCTTGAGTCCAATCTCTAAAATAGTCATCAACGCATAAGCAAGTAATGAAACTAATGCCAGTGGAATAACTATACATAAGGTGCCCTTTACCGATCTAAATGTAATTAGACATAAAACAATAATTGCCGAGAATACATAAACTAAAATTGGGAACTGTGCCGCGTCTACTTCTTCATTGGTTGCTGCCATCACACCAACATTACCTGTGGCTAATTTAAATTTAATTGTCTCTGAATCAAATTCTTCCCGGAATGTTTTAATGTTAGCGATAATATTAGAAATCGTTTCTGCCTTATGATCTTTAGTGAATATTAATACTGGAATAACACTGCAATCACTGTTTAATAATCCGGAGGATGTTGGTACATAAGAAACAGACTGAACTAAGACAGATTGATTCCGTGGCAAAACCTGCCATTTTATGTTGCCCTCGTTCCATCCGGCATTAATTCGCTTAGCAATAGTCGGGAGACCGATAACCGATTGCACTCCATCGACATTTCTCATGGCCCATTCAAAACGATCTATCGTATCCATGACATCATAATTGATACAACCTTCCGGAATTGTTTCAACTATTACTGATATAAGATCAACACCGATAGAAAACCGGTCCGCAATTACATCTGTATCAATATTATATTGAGAGTCTCCATGTAACTCAGGCACACCTCGATGCAGGTCACCAATTCTAATGTCAGTTCCTTTCCAGATACCAAAACCGAGCAAGACGAAACTAATGAGAATTATTTTTGTTGCTGGACCACGTTCAGAAACATTAGCTAGTTTTTTCCATAAAGGTAATAAGGCATCTGCACGACTAATTAGCTTGCCTCTATATTTTTCACCTAAATCTATATAAGAAACGAGTACCGGTAAAAGAAGTAGATTGGTCAAAATAATAACCGCGACACCTAAACTCGCTGTGATTGCCATTTCCTGAATAATTTCAATATCAATCATCAATATCGTGATGAAACCAATCGTATCACTCACCAATGCGATTGTGCCGGGTACCAGCAAGTGTCTAAAGCTTTTCTTGGCAGAATGGAGACTACTATTACCAAGAAAGACTTCTGCTCTGAAGGAGCTAATCATTTGCAAGCCATGACTCACACCAATCGCAAATATCAAAAATGGTACTAGTATTGACATGGGGTCGATACCGAATCCAAGTAAAGGAAGTATGCCTAATTGCCAGACTACAGCTACCAATGAACAGGTCAAAGGAATGATGGTCAGCTTGATCGATTGCGAATAAAGATAGACTAAAAGTGCCGTAATAAATAAGGCGATGATAAAAAAAATAACGACTCGTTTTGCACCTTCAGTGATATCTCCTATGACCTTAGCAAAACCAATTATGTGGTAATTAATATCCACACTGACATCTGCATTACTATGTTTCTGTCGTATATTTTCTTCCAGTTGTCTTGCAACGTCTACATAATCCAGTCGTTCACCGGTGTTAGGATGAAATTCTAAAAGTTGCGCACTAATAAGTGCTCCTGAAAAATCATTGGCCACCAGTCTGCCGACGATACCTGCCTTGATAATATTTTCTTTGACTCTGGCTCGACCTTCAGGTGTATTTTCATAATCATCGGGGACCACATTACCACCGGCAATTCCATCTTCAACAACTTCTGTGAACCTGACATTAGGCGTAAAGATTGAAGTAACCCGGGTTCGATCAACGCCTTCAATAAAGAAGACATCGTCTGTCGTTTGTTTCAACGCATCAAAAAACTCAGCGGTAAACATGTCACCGTCTTTTGCTATCAACGCAACAAGTACACGGTTTGCTCCACCAAATTCCTGCCGATGCTTGGTGAATGTCTGCATGTATTCATGCTGAAGCGGTAACAGTTTTGAAAACCCTGCATCTACTTTTAGCTTTGTTGCAGATGAAAACATGAAGATCGTGGCTAATACAAAAAACCCAATGACCCATGGACGATTTGAGAACAGTATTTTTTCCAGCGTATTTATAATTTTTGAATCCGGCATAGTTTTGACCTACTTAAGTAGATCGACTCCTTTTTCCCCTACCGTGAATAATTTGTCATCAGAGCTTTGTATGATAGCGCTAAACCCATCACGATGACCTTGTTCCACTAATGAAAAATTCATCCCATCATCAGTACTTTTCAGGATAGTTCCACCTAATCCAGTGATATATATTTCGCCATTCTTCTTTATTATTCCGTTTGTCAGCATTTCCTGTGTTGGCGTGTCTAATTCCTGCCAACTAATACCCGCATCCTCAGATCGAAAAAGATGCCCGCGCAATCCAAAGGCGAGTACGGTATCCCCTGTCAAAGGTAATACACCAAAAAATGAACCGATATAGGGAGATGTTAAGGCAAGCCAACTAACACCTAAATCATCTGAGCGATAGATCTTACCGGCCTCAGCAGCTAGAAATAATTTGCCGTTAGCAGATAAAGCGATACTGTTTAAATGTAGATCATAAGATTCGAGAAAATCATCATCATCTTTTTCAACTTTTTCTTCTTCATCAGCAGAAGTTACTGATTTATTTATACTGATATTTATTTCACTGACGTTCCAACTAGCACCGCCATCGTCAGAAATAAGATATAAGCCATAAGCGCCTATTGCCAAACCATGTCTTTCGTCTTTAAACCAAACATCAAACAAGGGTATCTCACCTTCTGGGTCGTAATATGCTTTCTGCCAATGCTTACCCCCGTCTGTTGTTTTTAAAATAACTGCATCATGGCCGACGGCCCAACCATTTTGCTTATCATGAAAATAAACACCCGTGAGTGTTGCCCTTGTTGGCACTATTATCTGTTCCCAATTTTGACCATTAGATGAAACAAGTACATGTCCACGCTCGCCTACCACAACCATTATACCTTGCTTAGATACACCATCGAGCAACATAGATTGTGCTGCCAATTTTGCCTTAGCAGAATTATCATCCGCATCAACACTGACAGGCATTGACATGATTACAATCATTGAAAGAATGCAACAGGCCTTCTGTAGTTTTGATACGCTTGGGGAGAATGAATTTCGCATGTGTTTATTATTCTTTTTTTATAAAAATAAACTAGTAATAATTATTGTTATACATCGTCGCTTCGGACTACCTGTACTTTCACGACATCGCCTACATGGAAGTAGGCGCTTATGATTTGTCTGGAACATGAATCATGACAGTCCATCTCTGGACATAAAAAACGCCTGGTCTGCATACGTGCATTACCAAGCGTTTCTTTGATTAACCAATTTGCGATTTAGTTATCGACAAGAGAAATTAGATTATCGTTTGCCAGCCCTTCTCAATGCTGAAGGTGTAAATTCACTCGCTGGAAAATTTGCATTAAAGTTGTACGGCTTACTTTCATTTGTTAAACCAATCGCAATATATCGCCCTGCCTGTAGGTCAGTATGAACCTCCAGTGTTGTCCATAAATTAGGCACGTTATAATGATTGATTGCGAAACCCTCTGAAACACGCCACAGTTGATCCCGATTATCATATTGATCAACTGTCAAAATCTGCCATGAGTCTTCATCAATATAAAAAGTACGTCTTTTATACAGGTGTCTGGATCCTTCTTTCAATGTTGCATCTACTATCCAAACCCTGTGTAGTTCATAACGTGGAATTTCGGGGTTTATATGTAATGGCTTCAAAATATCGGCATATTTAACACTGGGGTCCTGAAGCTTGTAATTGTTATAGGGAACATACATTTCCTTCTTACCCACTAGCTTCCAGTTATATCTCTCAGGGCTGCCATTGAACATATCAAACTGATCATTTGTGCGCATGCCGTCTGATGCCGTGCCCGGATTATCAAAGGCCACATTTGGTGCGCGTCTGACTCTACGCTGACCAGGATTATAGAGCCAGGCTTTACGATTTTCAGCTTTCTGATTCAGCGTTTCATGAACCAGAAGAATACCACCGGCTAACCTAGCTGGCTCCTTAACCTCTTGCTTGAAATACAGAACTATATTATTCAATTTTTCGGCTGTCATACCTGGACGGTTATACTGAAGGTTAAACTGATCAGAGAACTTCACCAACGTATAGGCACCACTTCGAGTAGGCGCCGCCTGAGCTACCTCGCGATCAGCAAAGTCTGCGCGAAATCTAAGAATATGATTCCAGATAGCTTCCAATCCATTTGACGGCGCTGGAAATGGTATGCCTATGATTGCATTATCAACACCATTGCCATCCGCCGTAAGTTTTGCAGCAGCCGCAATCTTTTTAGTCGCATCATAAATATGTTGTGGAGCAGCAGCTGAACGATGTGTTGGATAGATATTCATCTTGAAGCTATCAGGATAGGTCTTTAGCAAGGCCTTATGCCCTTCCGTCAATTTACCTGCGTGCTCAACCATATTGCTTGATGTAATCATTGCTTTAACGACATCACCAGCATACGGGTCAATATAATAACCGCCTTCTGTATAGCCAGAAGGCGCTTGCGTTAATCCACCATCCCAAGCGGGGATTGTGCCATCTTCATTACCAGCTCTTTCTCCCCCCAAGGGTGTCAAATCCACACCCAAACGCGCAACTTCATCTGCTGTCATTTGTGCACTCACAGGTAGAGCGACTGTTAGTACTAAAATACTACCGAGGATTAAGTTTATATTTTTATTATTCATTTCGTTCCCCTTAATCCTAGAAAAAATAATTCATGTTGAAAGCGACAAAATCACGGTCATTTAATAAATTATATCGTCCTGCACCTGAAAAAGCCGTGTAACCAATATCAGCCTGCCATTTATTTTGATAATCTGTACTGACACCTAAAGTTAAAGCCTTACGACCTTCTAGAAAATTTCCTCCCGGCCCTGGTGTTATACCGCTGACATCATGAGAGAATGCAAACCTGGGTGAGACATTGAAAGGTCCAATGAGATTATTGTAGGTCAAGCGACCAGCGATGCGAAAACCCCAAGAGGTTGCATCGGCAAAATGATCGCCATCTTCAGCCGCTTTGCCTGCATGTGCACCTGTAGCTGAAGCATGAAAAGGATTACCACTGGTAAAGGTCCCTGCACCATTAAGACGTAAATCACTTTTCTTCGGCATATTATGTACATGAGTGATTCCAACCTCACCGACAAGTACTCCCTGATTAGCACCCATTACTGGCCCAAGTACCTGAGTCGCTGTCACCTGAAGTTGACTTACATTCCTCTCAATAAAACCCGGAAGATACTGTTCGGTTCCTGTGTTCGCGCAACCGGAATCAAGCTGGTTTGTTTTAACCGCCGCATTTATTGCATTTAAAGGACATAATGCCTGAAACAACAGCTCGACATCATCAACTTGTAGAGGAGCACCATGAATGAAGGTATATTCTCCTTGCAAAGCAACACCTGAACCAGGAAGTTGAGTATTAAAACTAAGACCGACTCTTTGAATATCTTCTGGATACTCAATCTTATAATTTGCAGTTTGTGCATATTGGTCAGTAGCCACTGCACCAGCAATAGCTGTCCTACCAGCAGCACCCACTGCTCCAAGTATCGCAGCACTACCACCAATACCAACTGCGGAACCCGTAGCTGCAGTTACACCGGCCGCAGTCCCTGTTACGGCACTTATGATAGGAGTTCGGCTATGATGATTGATAAAGAAAAGGCCAAACTCTGTATCATTTAACTGTTCTGCAAAATAACGAAAAGCAATCCCAAACTCACCGCCATTACCCGGTCGATCATCGGCAGTACGCAAAACACCAAGAAAGTCAGGGTTGAAAGCCGCCAACGCAGTCGCGCCAGCCGGCAATACACCATTAATCAATCCTGTTAAACCGGTACCAAAAGCAGTACCTCTATCAGAACCAATAAAACCGGTGCCAAATGCAGCACCACCAAATCCCAGCATCACTTTTCGTCCGCCATCACCAACAAAGTCATTGGTTGAGAAGTAAGAACCTACAGGCTCGATAATTGTTCGTTCCCAATCATATTGATAATAACCTTCAATAGATAATGCATCAGTTGGCGCAATTGAAAGGCTTACAATGCCTACTGGCATTAAAGCGTCACGTACTTGTGCTCCTGGTGTACGCAATTTACTTACATCAAAAGGATTAATGACGTTAATACCATTTTGAATGAAGGTGCTTTCACCCCAGCTTATTACCTGCTCGCCAACACGAATACTGGCTGGCATGTGACCAACATTAAAATCTGCCCAAACGTACAAATCCTGTAAATTGATATTTTGGCCTACTAACCTCTGTGCTTTGTCACTTAACGCTAATCGATTTCCTGCGTTAACATTCTCATAATCTTTAAACCCATTAAATCTTGTAAAAAGACCAAAGTTTTTGTATTCAAATTTAACTTCAGTGGTGAATTTACCGATGGTACTAATGTTCCCTTCATTGAAATTCTGATTGCCATCATCTGAATTTTCTGAAAACGCAGTGCCCGTAGTGGCGGCCCCAGCCCCAGATAAACCAGCGGGGTCTCCAGAAAGACCGACAATCTGAGCATCTGATCCATCCACTCTATAACCGGAGCCAAAAGTCAAAGTGGTATCGACATTGCCTGAAAAATCACCAGATCCAAAACTGACGCTATAGGCTGGAAATGAAGCTACCGAAAAAACATTGAAGGTTATGAATAGCACTGCGAAAAGCTGAATGCCTGATCGCGATTTGAACAGTCCGTATAAAATCATTTGGACACCCTCCCCTAAAATGAGGTTTTAATTATTAAGATTAAGTAAATTTAATTATTTATTATTTGAGCACTAGTTGAACTTAATATAACTCTTTATCTAATTCTTAATTGATAAGTATAGACAATAAAAAAACATCTCAAATGGAAAAAACACCGTTATATTGCGCCGCAATATAATTCATATCTCCTGAGATATCTTTTCCGTGGTTGCAGACAAGCGATGTATTAATGTTCTTAAAAAGACCTTTAGAAATCGAACCTGACAATTTAGCGACACTTGAGATATAACCGTTGAATTAATCTTCATTAGCGATGTGTGATCGGGTGACTTGATAGTGGCAGTCCGCTTGGTTTTAGCCAGATAGCCCATCTCGCCAAAGCAATCACCTTTATCCAGACTTCTAATAACAGCTCCATTTTTCATTACGTCAACACTGCCATTAACGATGATATAAAAACAATCATCCATATCACCTTCAACAATGATGTCATCATTCGCATTGTAATCTTGCCAGGTACTGGCACGTAGAATTTCCCAAATTTCTGCATCCGGAAAACCAGTGAAGAATTCAAGCTGTTTGACCGAATTAAATTTCTCTTCTGCAGAGATATCTTCTTTTGGTTTTTCTAGCGTATCAAATGCCTTGGTAAGATCTGCAGCAAAATCTAATCCCATTTGATAACGATTGGCCACATTTTTCTCTAAGGCCTTCATCACAATATCGTTTAACGCGTCAGGTAGATCACTCCGATAATCACTCATTGGTGGCGGTTCATCGTTCAATATCGTATTTACCAACCGTGAAAAACTATCCGCCGGGAAAGGCTGTCTACCGGTTAATAATTCATACATGACCACACCCAATGAAAAGATGTCGGTCTGGTTAGTGACGTGTTCTTCGCGAAGTTGCTCGGGAGACATATATCTCGGTGAGCCCATCATGCCCCCCATCTGTGTCGTGGTTGAATCCGCGTTATAAATATGGGCAATACTGAAATCACCAATCTTTACATCCTGATCAGGCGTAAAAAGTATGTTTGAAGGCTTGATGTCTCTGTGCACAACCCCCTGTCGATGAGCATAATCAAGCGCATTTGCGCATTTAAAAATGATTTCAACGACCTTGTTTATAGGTAACAACGTATCAGAATTACAATAAGGCTTTAGGGTATTACCGCCCTCGATATACTCCATAACGATATAACAATTGTCATCATCTACACCGGCATCATAAATATTAATAACATTGGGATGTGTCAGGAGGCCGGCGGTATGAGCTTCGTTGAAGAACATTTTACGATAGCGCTCACCAGACTCTGGATCATTTAATGAATCTAGAAATGCAACCTTTAGTGCAACCGGACGATTGATATAGGGGTCATGCCCAAGATAAACGACACCCATACTGCCACGATCGATCTCATCTCGTACTTCATATTTTCCAAGTTTTTCTGGCGTACTATTAGTCATGGAATCGTTCTGTCTATCTTAAATTTATAAATGCACTCTTTTTCAATGTGCGTTGCAACATATATGTAACGCATCAAACTTATGAAAGTAATGTAAGTTACCGACGTATATTAATGCATCTACGTTGATTTTAATATCAATGATAGTGTCATACTGGAACGACATTAATGATAAATATTATGCATAACCTGACAATGTTGACCACGATACCAAGGCTACTATACTGAAGCGTAGGCACTACTCCATTTGTAGTGCTTGGACTTTGTCTAAAATAGAGAGGGGCTATTATGACTACAACTGTAAAACAGCTGCTAAATGCCAAACACAGTGAAATATTCTCGGTGCGGCCAGACTCACTCGTTATTGATGCTATAAAGATGATGAATGAGAAAGAAGTCGGCGCCCTACTCGTTATGGAAAACAATAATCTAGTTGGCATCCTGTCAGAAAGGGATTACACCAGAAAGGTAATCCTCAACAATCGAAGTTCATCTGAAACCAATGTCAGTGAAATCATGACTTCAGATTTGAAGACCGTTAATTCATCTCAAACAATAGATGAATGCATGGTCATTATGTCTAATAATCATATACGCCATTTGCCTGTAGTAGATAACGATAAAACTGTCGGTGTTTTGTCGATTATGGATGTAGTTAAAAACATAATCACAGAAAAAGAATTCATTATTGAGCAATTGGAACATTACATTACCGATACAGCTTGATAGTCGTCAGTCTGTAATAAAAGATGCTATTTTGATTTTAGCATTACCTTCAATGTAAGGAGCCTGTTACGAATTAAGACTCCTTATATTTACGTTGTCTAATAAGTACCTGTTTATTTTTTATAATCCTTGGATGGATTATAAATCCATTCTAAAATTAGCCAACCAAGTCTTTGAACTAATAAATACACTAAGAAATACCAAGTATGACTTCTTCGAATGATAAGCAATCAATCTTTGATCAATTATCTGCTCATTTTAAAGCGATGCAAAATATTCATTTGCGTGATTTATTTATGCATGACCCAGATCGTGGCAAAAACTATACCCAGCAACTGTCTACACTTTACATAGACTACTCTAAAAATATTCTAACTGATGAAACACTGGACTTACTTTTCAAGTATGCAAAAGCATCCAATGTCGAAGAATCAATCAGAGCAATGTTCTCTGGTAAAAATATTAATGTGTCAGAAAATCGTGCAGCTCTTCATATTGCTCTTAGATCCCCCGTTGATCAAAAAATAGAAATAGACAATAAAGATATTGTCGAAAAGGTCCATGTTGAACTCAATAGAATTAAGATCTTTGTAACAAAAATTCAGGATAAGAGCTATCGTGGATGGACAAACAAACCCATTGATACCTTTGTCAATATTGGCATTGGCGGTTCTGATCTCGGCCCAAAATTGGTGGTCGATGCTCTAGAAAAATATCGCCAAGGTGAAACACGATCTTTTTTTATATCTAATATCGATTATCAAGCAATTGAATCTGTACAAAAATCAATAAACCCTGAAACAACATTATTTATTATTTCATCTAAATCATTCAATACAATTGAGACATTAACAAATGCAAAAACTCTAAAAAAATGGATGCAACAAAACGGATGTAATGATTTAAGCAAACATTTTATAGCTGTTTCTAATAACCTAGATGGAGCCAATGAATTTGGTATAAAGGCTGCAAATGTCTATGATCTATGGGATTGGGTTGGTGGGCGATTCTCACTGTGGTCCTCAATTGGATTGCCCATCGCGCTGGCAATTGGTTTCGATAACTTTGAAGACTTACTTGCTGGCGCCCATGACATGGATGAGCATTTTTCTAAAGCGCCAATAGAAAAAAACATCCCCGTCAAACTTGCTTTGATCGATTACTGGTATTCCAGTTTCTTTGATGCAGAGACACATGCATTCATTCCTTATGACGAATCCCTTAAATTGTTTCCCGATTACCTCGCACAGCTTTTCATGGAGAGCAACGGTAAATCATTGGATTTAAGCGGTCACCGGGTTGCTTACAAAACCATACCTATTATATGGGGATCGACGGGTTCAAATTCACAACATTCTTTTTTTCAATTACTACATCAAGGAACTCATATAGTCCCAATTGATTTTCTTGTGCCGTTAGCAAAGCAAGGAAACAAAAAACATCATGCACAATTACTTGCTAACTGTCTCGCGCAAAGCCAAGCTTTAATGCAAGGAGAAAATAACTCTGACCCAAATAAATATTTTCCTGGCAATAAGCCAAGCACAACTATTTTATATTCTGAACTGACACCAAAGACTCTAGGTTCTTTGATCGCAATGTATGAACACCGAACATTCATACAAGGCTTACTATGGGAAATTAACTCTTTTGACCAATACGGTGTCGAACTAGGGAAAAAACTTGCTGCTGACATTTATGACAATCTGGAAGAAACGGTGGCAACGGAAGGATTAGACTCATCAACTCAAAACCTGATTAATTTATATAAACAATATAACCCTCATAAAGGTTAATCTTCTCGAGAAACGTACATTGCTGTAGTGGCAGAAAGCCGCTTAACAAGGGTCTGCATAAATACACGACTAAAGTGCAACTGGCATTCAATCGATGCTTGTTCAATCAATGTCGCATTTATTTTCATTAAATCAACGTCATTTTTAGCGGTGATTGTTGCTGTTCGTTTAGCCTTACTTAAATAACTCATCTCCCCGAAACAATCACCTGTTTGTAGATTTCCGATCAATGCATTGTCTTTATAAACATCTACTTCACCAGAGGTGATGATATAAAATGAATCATCGATATCACCTTCAACTATAATTTCGGAGCCTGCTTTAAATTGCTGCCAGATACACGCACGAATAATTTCCCATAACTCAGATTCGGGAAATTCTTTAAAAAAGTCCAACGCCTGAATGGTATTAAACTTTTCCTGAACTTCTATATCTTCCTGCGGTTGTTCCAGATAATCAAACGCCAAACTTAAATCTGCAGCGAAATTCAAATCCATTTTGTAGCGTTTTTCAGGATTTTTTTGCAAGGCATGATGAATAATCTTTTCAAGAATCTCTGGTACATCTGAACGATGGGTACTTAGTGGCAAATGTTTCTCATTGATTATCATGTGTATCAGACGGGAAAAACTGTCTGCGGGAAATGGATGTTTCCCGGTTAGCAATTCGTACATGACAATACCCAATGAAAAAAGATCGGTTTGATTTGTTATGACATCTTCTTGCACTTGTTCAGGTGACATGTATCGCGGAGAACCAACGAAACCCATAGGCATGGTATTAGTTGTATCAGCGGACATAATATGCGCGATACTAAAATCAGCAATCTTCACATCCTGATTCTCGTCAATCAGGATGTTAGTTGGTTTTATATCACGGTGAATAACCCCATTACGATGCGCATAATCCAATGCCTTTGCACACTTGAATATAATTTCAATAACAAGTTCAAATGGTAATAGCTTATTAGGATGGCAATATGTCTTAAGCGTATTCCCACCCTCAATTAGCTCCATAACAATATAACAGTGCTCCTCGTCCGCACCTGCATCAAGGATCTCGACTATATTGGGGTGCCTTAATGTTCCGGCAGTATGCGCTTCATTAAAGAACATCTTCCGGTATCGTTCCCCGGATTCCTTATCATTTAAGTTTTCTGACAAGGCTACCTTCACCGCAACATCTTGATCAGCAAACGGATCATAGCCTTTATAGACAATGCCCATGCTGCCACGGCCGACTTGTTCTTTTATTTCATACTTGCCTAATTGTTCAGGAATATTCATTTGTAGATTTAAATACACTACTTATAATGAGTTACGACAGTTTATTGATGATTAATTGAGTTTTTATCCAAAAATGCAAGTGAAGACATTTTTAGTAACAATGTTACAATTCAAATATTCCTGATAGTTGCCAATAGACGACAAAACCTCCCTTGGTTCGATAACAATTTACACAAAGGTATAAGTAATAAACATGAAGGCCATTATTCTTGCCGCGGGCATTGGTAACCGACTTGGTTCGCATGCAGCCAACCAACCTAAATCATTACTGGAATTTGAAGGAAAAAGTCTACTAAAACGCCATATTGAAATTCTTTCAGCAAACGATATCGAAGAAACAACAATAGTCACCGGCTACGAGTCCGAAATGATTATGTCTCACCTCAGTGATGAGACAATGCCAATAAACTATATTTATAACGATCGTTATACTGAAGGAAGTATCATCAGCCTTGGCTGTGCACAAGAAATACTATTCAATGAATCTGAATTTATTCTGATGGATGCCGACGTTCTGTATGATCAGGAAATGATTAATCGTCTTATCAATACCAATATAAAAAATTGTCTTTTACTCGACCGTGATTTCGTTCCTGGTGATGAACCTGTCAAAATATGTGTGAATAAAAACGGTCAAATAAATGAGTTTAGAAAAAAAGTCGCTGAAGATCTCGATTATGTTACACAAGGAGAATCAGTCGGTTTTTTCAAGTTTAGTAAACTAATAGGCACATCTCTGCTTGGGCGAATAAATGACTATCTCGCAAAAGGGGAAAACAATACGCCCTATGAAGAAGCAATACGCGATCTATTATTAATATATCCCGAGCAATTTGGCTATGAAGATGTCACCGGTGTCCCCTGGATTGAAATAGATTTTCCCGAGGATATTGAACGCGCGCAAAATGAGATAATTCCTGAATTATCACCTATCAACCATTAATCAGTCCTTAAATATAAAATGTCTAAAAATAGCCAAAAAGTAATAAGCAAGTGTAAACAATTACGTTCTCTGCTTGAATCAAACGAACTCGAATTTATTCTGGAAGCACATAATGGTATCTCAGCAAGTATTGTTGAAAGCGCAGGTTTTAAAGGTATTTGGGGTAGTGGACTTGCCATGTCGGCACAATTTGGTGTGCGTGACAGTAATGAAGCAAGTTGGACTCAGGTGGTCGATATGCTTGAATTCATGTCTGATGCGACCAGCATACCCATCTTATTAGATGGTGATACCGGTTATGGTAACTTCAACAATATGCGCCGGCTTGTCGTAAAACTCGAACAACGTGATATCGCTGGCGTTTGCATAGAGGACAAACAATTCCCAAAAACGAATAGCTTTATCGATGGCAACAAACAACCCTTGGCTGATATTGATGAATTCTGTGGCAAGATAAAAGCGGGCAAAGATAGCCAGACCGATGATGACTTTAGCATTGTTGCCCGAGTTGAAGCGCTAATTGCCGGCTGGGGTTTGACTGAAGCACTAAAACGGGCCGAGGCCTATCGCCAAGCCGGTGCTGATGGGATATTAATTCACAGCAAACTCTCCAGACCAGATGAAATCCTCGCCTTTGCAAAAGAATGGGCTGGGCGCTCACCATTGGTTATTGTTCCCACTAAATACTACAGCACACCAACAGATGCCTTTCGTAAAGCAGGTGTTGACCTGGTTATTTGGGCCAACCATCTGATTCGTTCATCTGTTCAAGAAATGGAAAAAACCAGTAAAGCAATATTTGATTCAGAATCCTTAGCAGATGTTGAAGATAAAATTGCCAGTGTTGACCATATCTTTCAGTTACAAGGTGCTGAAGAATTAAGTCAGGCGCAAGATAAATATCTGGTGCAAAAGTCTGATATCCATGCCGTCATCCTTGCTGCCAGCAGAGGCAGTGAGTTACGTGAATTAACACACGATAAACCCAAGGCAATGATCAGTATCGGCGGTAAAACTTTGTTGGGTCGATTAATGGAAGGACTAAAAAGAGCAGGCATCAACAAATCTACTGTTATTGCTGGCTATAAAGCAGAGGCAATTGACCTGCTCGGCATTGAGAAATGTATCAATGAAGATTATGAGAAAGGTGATGAACTACAAACACTGATTTGCGCAGAAGCAAATTTTAATGACGATATGTTGATTCTCTATAGCGATCTCTTATTCAGGGAATATATACTCAGAGACTTGATAGAAACAGAAGGTGAAATCGTCATAATTGTTGATTCTGCATTGGACAATCCTAATATCACCGGATCTCCCGACTATGCATACTGCAGTAAAGATGATGATCGTTCTCCATTTATGCAAGATGTCACACTAACACAGCTATCTTCATCAGCAGAGGCCAGAGAGAAAGAACCATCTGGCTACTGGATTGGTATGATGCGCGTCAGAAAACAAGGTCGACAATGGATAGAAGCTGCACTTACAGAATTGAAGTCTGCAGCAAACTTCAATGAGCTTACGCTGCCTGATTTGTTAAATCATTTAATACAACAGGGTAAACCCATCCATGTCCATTATATAGATGGACATTGGCTTGATGTGAATTCATTGGATGATATTGACCGCGCTAGCGACTTCACAAAATAAGAACTATGCACAAATGATCTTTATGTCCACATACTTCGTTAAAAATGTGTTCGAATGCTCATTTATTATATATAAACTCCGCTTCTGCGCGCATTTTCGCCTCGTATGAGAACAAAACCTCAATCCGTGCAAAGCTCTTAATGAAAAGAGAGAAATAGATTGATAGAAGCAAAAGAATTTGTCGAAGCCGCACGCGAACTCGGTTTCAGTCGTTATACGGGTGTTCCCTGCTCATTCCTGACACCCTTTATAAACTACGTTATAAACGATGACACATTGGAATACGTTTCCTCTGCAAATGAAGGTGATGCATTAGCAACAGCAGCGGGTGCTGCAATAGGTGGGCAACGTTCGGTAGTCATGATGCAAAACTCAGGGTTAGGTAACGCTGTCAGTCCGATCACCTCCCTTTCTTATGTATTTCGTATTCCAAATTTAATCATTAGCACTCACCGTGGGCAGCCCGGCGTTAAAGACGAACCACAACATGAATTGATGGGACAAATAACCAAGGAATTGTTCGACACCATGTGTGTGCCTTGGGAAATATTTCCAAGTAAGTCAGAAGATATTGCTCCAGCTCTTCAGCGTGCCGATGAGTATATGCAAAAAGAACAACGACCTTATGCCTTCATCATGGAAAAAGGAACGGTTGCACCACAAGCCTTACATAAAAATCCGGTGCAGGATATTTCACAACGCAAGTCGCTTGTACGTTCATCACATAACCCCGGTGCACAAGCTATTAACCGTAACAACGCTTTACAACGAATCATTGAACATACACCTGAAGAAAACACCGTGTTAATTGCTACAACTGGTTTCACTGGCCGTGAGTTATTTGCCGTCGATGATCGAGCCAACCATCTCTATATGGTAGGTTCTATGGGTTGCGCTTCTTCATTAGGTCTAGGCATTGCATTAGCCAGATCTGACTTGAAAGTAGTTATTATTGATGGTGATGGCGCAGGTCTAATGCGCATGGGTAATTTTGCAACCATAGGTAGTTACGCCGGAAATAATCTGATACATATACTATTGAATAATGAAGTCCATGATTCAACCGGGGCGCAAGCGACCGTCGGTGGCAATATCGATTTTACCAAGGTAGCAGAAGCAAGCGGCTATAGTGTTTGTTTGTCAGGTAATGAAATTGAATTGCTAGATGAGCTATTCTCATTAACACCACAAGAGGGACCAGTCTTCGCTCATCTAAAGATCGCTGCTGGCACTATAGAAAACCTACCCAGGCCGGATGTGACGCCGAATGAAGTATTGACTAGACTGATGAAACACATTGATAGTAAATTTTAACTATGACTATATTACTTAACCCCGGCCCAGTAGTTCTAAGCGAACGCGTACGTCAGGCCATGTTAAAACCTGACCTATGCCACCGTGAACAAGAATTTGTTGAGTTGCAAAACAAGATTAAAACTGATCTATTAAAAATATATCAACTTCCCGCAGACCGATGGGCAAGTATTGTCTTTACCGGTTCTGGCACCTCGGCAATGGAAGCTATGATGACCAGCCTTGTGCCTGCCCATGGCAAGGTCTTGATTATAGAAAATGGCGTCTATGGTGAGCGCTTAAGCTATATAGCAAAAACGCATGATATTGATCATGTCGTACTACATCATGAATGGGGCGAAGAGATTGACCTCACCAAGCTAGAAGGTGAACTGCAATACCATGAAGAACTATCCCATGTTGCCGTTGTACATCACGAAACCACAACCGGCCGTTTAAATAATATCGATGCCATTGCACAACTCTGTAACAAACATGGCAACATTCCTTTATTGCTTGATGCCGTCAGTAGTTTTGGTGCAGAAGAAATAAAGTTCGAAGACTGGAATATCGCTGCTTGTGCCGCGACAGCAAACAAATGTTTGCACGGCGTACCCGGCACATCATTTGTAATTATTAATAGAGAAGCTATGACTCAAATGTCGGCAACTCCTGCCCGCACACTCTATCTCGATCTTGTAACCTATCTGAAATTACAAGACAGCAACGGCACGCCTTTTACCCAATCAATACAAACCTTCTATGCTTTGGCCGAGGCATTAGATGAATTAAACGATGCCGGTGGCTGGCAAGAACGCCAAAAACAATACTGGCAACGAATGGACATCGTTCGCAATGGTTTACAAAAACTAAACATCAAAGCCTCTCTTGAACGAGACGAAACCTCATGTGTACTAAATTCATTTCCGCTACCCGAGGGTATTAGCTATGAAGAACTTCACGACAAACTAAAAGCCGCAGGCTTTGTTATCTACGCAGGTCAAGGTGGCTTTGCCAAATCACTATTTCGTATCTCCTGCATGGGTGATATTAGTGATGGTGATATGGAAAGATTTATTAAACAAATGAGTACGATTGTTTAATTAAGTCAAACCCTATAGGTGTCATTGATTTGGCTGGATACAGGTGCTCAGTTATAAAATATTTCAGTCAAAAAAACAGCGAGAACACGCAAGATCATACTACTGCACACCACTTATCTTGGTGTTAATCGTCAATAACTAAAAACTAGGGTAAACATATGGCTTTAATTACAAATAGTATTGTTGGCCTTGTTGCCTTTCTGCATGTTTACTTTCTTGTTCTAGAAATGTTTCTCTGGGACAAACCTTTTGGTATTAAAAACGTTTGGAAATACTCAAGAAAAGGCCAATATCACTAAAGTATTGGCAATGAATCAAGGGCTCTATAATGGCTTTCTCGCAGCTGGTTTAATACTTGGCGCTGCAGGTACCACCACCATCATTTTCTTTCTTAGCTGTGTTATTTTAGCAGGTCTATCGGTGCGGCGACGGCAAGCCGCAAGATTCTATTTATTCAAGCGGCACCTGCTGTAACAGCATTTGTTTTAGTATTACTCTGATTCTTTACGACGCACTCAGTAACGTTGGGCTAAAGTCTTGTTTTGTCATCGAGCATTAAGAGTGCATGGTTAAGGTGGGCAATATTGTAGATTCAAGGGTTCGAAAAACAGCAATACAAAATAAGATTAGCTAGTCACTGCTTCAGTTCTTTTGTTAATTTGTTCTTGTAACAAATCAAACACTTTTTCAGACAACTTCTGCGGGTTAAAGGGTTTCACAACATAATGTTTAATCCCCATTTTCAATGCTTCAGTGACACTGCCCTTTTGATCATTGCCTGTGAGCAGGATGAATGGCATGTTTTTGTATTTTTTATCAGACTGTATGTGTTCGAATAATTCAGGACCAGACATATTCGGCATCATCCAGTCACAAATCACCAAATTAATCTTTTTACTTTTCATCAGTTTCAGCGCATGTTCACCATCACCCGCTTCAATCAAACTGTTAAACCCTTGTTTGCGTAAAGATGCCTTAATCGTATGCCTCATTGAGATTGCATCTTCAACTATCAGGATATTCTTTTTTGCAATTTCTGCTGTGATTTTCATCCGACTATAATCCTTTATTCAAATCTTGAATAAATATCGGCTGAATTTAAAAATACTTAAGCGCTACTTACCACCTGTTCTGTGTCAGAATCATCCACCTGCTGAGTAATAAAATCAAGAATCCCTTCATAGTCTAGCTTGGCGTCTCTTAACATGTCTTCTCTAGAACCGTGCTGCAATAACCTATCGGGCAAACCATAATTAGCAATCTTTTGATTAATGCCATGTGCCGCAATCACTTCGTTAACTGCTGCACCTGCACCACCCTGAATCACATTCTCTTCAACAGTAATTATCAGGTCATGCTCACTACACATTTCGACGATCAGCATTTCATCAATCGGTTTAACAAAACGCATATTAACGATGGTTGCATCGAGTTCTTCTGCAATACGTTCGCAAGGTTCAACCATAGTGCCAAATGCCAGTATTGCCAGTCCATTTCCTTTGCGTCTAATTTCTGCTTTACCAATGGGTAATGCGATCATTTCCTTCTCTACTTCTATTCCAGGACCTGTACCGCGTGGATAACGAACCGCAGCCGGTTGATCAAGTTTGAAACCGGTATATAACATCTGCCGACATTCATTTTCATCCGCCGGTGCCATGATCACCATCCCCGGCAAACAGCGCATAAAACTCAGGTCATATGAACCATTATGTGTCGGACCATCGGCGCCAACACAACCTGCCCTGTCAATCGCAAAAAGTACCGGTAATTCCTGAACAACGACATCATGTATCAATTGATCATAGGCGCGTTGTAAGAACGTAGAATAGATCGCAACAACCGGCTTTAGACCATCGCAGGCCATACCAGCTGCTACAGTCACACTATGCTGTTCTGCTATCGCCACATCAAAATATTTATCCGGATGCTCTTTTTCAAATTGCACCAAGCCTGAACCTTCACGCATCGCTGGTGTTATCACCGCAAAGCGATGATCTTCATTAGCCATATCAATAGCCCAATCACCAAATACTTTACTGTATGTCGGTCCAGATGATGAAGGTTTAGCAGAAGGAATAATCCCTTTATGCGGGTCAAATGGCGTTACACCATGATATTTAACCGGATCATCTTCTGCCGGCGCATAGCCTTTGCCTTTTTTGGTGATTATGTGTAGAAATTGAGGGCCTTTAAGTTCCTGAATATTTTTTAATGTAGCAATTAAAGCGTGTAAGTCATGACCATCTACTGGCCCTATATAGTTGAATCCAAATTCTTCAAACAGCGTACCAGGACTAATCATCCCTTTTACATGTTCTTCTGCACGCTTCGCTATCTCCAGTGCGCTTGGTATATTCGATAAGACTTTCTTACTACCGCTACGAACACTGGTATAAAGCTTTCCAGATAATAATTGTGCAAAACGATTTGACAAGGCACCGACATTGGGTGAAATGGCCATATTGTTATCGTTCAAGATGACCAACAAATCGCTATGCAAAGCACCGGCATGATTCAATGCCTCAAATGCCATCCCGGCAGTAATACTGCCATCACCAATAATCGCAACAGATTTTCGGTCCGAACCCGTCCGAGCCGCTGCAATTGACATCCCCAGTGCGGCGCTGATAGATGTACTTGAATGGCCAACACCAAAGGCATCGTATTCGCTTTCACCACGTTTAGGAAACGGCGTTAAACCTTCCCATTGGCGAATACTATGTAGTTGATCTTTTCTGCCCGTCAGTATTTTATGAATATAAGCTTGATGGCCCACGTCCCAAACCAAACGATCTTCGGGTGTGTTATAGAGATAATGTAAGGCAACTGTTAATTCAGTCACACCCAAACTCGCCGCAAAGTGGCCACCACTCTTGCTTACCGAGTGCAGCAAAAACAATCTGAGTTCTTCGACGAGTTGCTCTAATTGCGATTCAGGCAGCTTTCTGAGGTCTGCAGGACTATCAATCTGGTCTAAAAGAGGTGTGTTAATATCGTTATTCATTACTTAATTAGCTTTAAATTTGAACCATTATGAATAGTGACAAAGAGGCATGCAAGAAGATCAATGATTTAGCGCTAAAAAGCAATACCCTCGATCATGTTAAAAAATTAAGTAAAACACAGGCTGTACATTCACTCATACATCACTTATCTTGACGTGTTTTAGTGCTGCGGCACGAAAAATAACATCGAAAATCGCTATTTAACTAAATAATCTGGAGTCGTTTTAATGGGTGTCCCTCTTATTCAGCAATACAGAATGGGTAAATATATCCTCGGTAAGAAGTTTAGTGGTGTAAAAAAATACCCACTAGTATTAATGTTAGAGCCCTTGTTTCGCTGTAATCTGGCCTGTGCTGGTTGTGGCAAGATCGATTATCCAAAAGAAATTCTCGACAAACGCTTGAGTTATGATGAGTGCATGAATGCCATTGATGAGTGTGGCGCGCCCGTCGTCTCTATCGCTGGTGGAGAGCCATTGATTCACAAGGAAATGACTCAAATAGTCAATGGCTACATTGAGCGCAAGAAATTTGTCTATCTTTGCACCAATGCACTATTGTTAAAAAAACATATCGACGAATACACACCATCCCCCTATTTGACCTTTTCAATTCATCTGGATGGTAACAAAGAACGACATGATGCATCGGTTTGCCTGGAAGGTGTATTCGAAAAATGCATTAGCGTAATCAAACTGGCTATTGAAAAGGGTTTCCGCGTCACCATCAATTGCACCTTGTTCCAGAATGAACCCGCCGAAGAAGTTGCCGAGTTCATGGATATGGCAATGGAGTTAGGTGTTGAAGCTGTCACTATTTCTCCAGGATATCACTACGAAAGAGCACCTAAACAGGATGTATTCCTGAAAAAACGCGAAAGCAAGCAACTTTTCCGCGATTTATTTAAGCTGGGCATTGGCAAAAAGTGGCGTTTTAATCAATCATCTTTATATCTGGATTTTCTGGCTGGAAACCAGACATATGAGTGCACGCCATGGGGTAATCCGACCCGTAACGTCTTTGGTTGGCAAAAACCTTGCTACCTATTGGTTGGCGAAGGCTATGCGCCAACGTTTGCTGGATTAATGGAAGAAACAGAATGGGCGAATTACGGTACTGGGAAAAACCCAAAATGTGATAACTGCATGGTTCATTGCGGTTTCGAAGCTACCGCTGTCAATGATACGGTTAATCATCCATTTAAAGCATTGGGTGTATTCCTAAAAGGTCCGAAGACCGATGGCGAAATGGCTCCTGAACTACCTACCCTATACAAAGAAGAAGTAATCGCACCAAAACTGGTTGCGGAAACTAAAGCAACCAAGAGTTGCGGTAGTAGCAAGCAAGTAGCCTAATGGAACTGACACTCCTGGCAGTTATGCCAGGATTGCTTATTTGGCTCGCAATACTATTGTTACCATGGCGTCCCTGGAGTACGCGGGAATCACTCGATAGTCAATCAACTAAAAACCTCGATATATCCAATGTCACTGTCCTTATCCCTGCCAGAGATGAGGCAGAAACAATCTGTCAGACGCTCGTCGGTCTGGAAAACCAAGGAAGTGGATTAAACGTAATCCTGGTAGATGACCAATCTACCGATAGCACTGTCGAAAAAGCGCTCTCGGTTAAGTTAAATAATTTACAAATCGTCTCAGGAACACCATTGCCTGAAGGCTGGAGTGGTAAATTGTGGGCTCTGGAACAAGGCCGTCAACTTGTTAAAACACCTTATCTCTTATTATTAGACGCTGATATCGTTCTAAAAACTGAACTGATTCCTACACTGATAAAAAAGGCACAGGAAAATGACATAAAAATGCTTTCCTTAATGGCTCATTTGAAAATGGAATCGCGTTGGGAAAAAGGCTTAATGCCAGCCTTTATATTCTTTTTTAAATTACTTTATCCATTTCACCTCTCAAACAAACCCAGCTCGTCAATCGCAGCAGCAGCAGGTGGTTGTATCTTGCTGGAAACAAACGTTCTTGAAAAGTTAGGCGGCTTTGAGTGTATTAAAGATGCGTTAATTGATGATTGTTCATTAGCAAAACAAGTGAAGCAAGACGGAAATAAAATATGGATGGGTCTGACTCACTCAGCGATCAGCATTCGTCCTTACAATTCGCTATCAACTATTTGGCAGATGGTGACTCGAACAGCCTACACTCAGCTCGCCTATTCCCCATTATTATTATTGGTTTGTACTATGTTGATGATAGCTGCATTTGCCTTGCCCATAGCAGCGTTGTTACAAACACAAGTAGAGTTAATAATGATTGGACTCGTAATACTTGGTATTCAAGCCGTGTGTTATCTACCGACGCTACGCTATTATTCGATGAATCCATTATATTCACTTTCTTTACCCTTGGTTGGCACTCTCTATCTGCTTATGACCTGGAGTTCTGCATTTCATTATTATTTGGGGAAAGGTGCGGTTTGGAAAGATCGTCATTATAATTGAGCCTAATATTGCAACAAACTTCGTTTAAGACCCTCTAAAGCATTATCACGATACAACACTGATGACGTGAACTCGAGGCAACCTGGTTTGCCTGTCTATGTATTAATAACAACGGATTAAATAAATGACTTTAAACCTTCAACACCTGTTAAAAACAATGATCTTTCTCAGCCTGACTTTTTTTAGTTGCATGCTTTGGGCCGAAATAGACAAAGAACAGGCGATCCATGCCCCTGTTGAGGAATTACATGCGTCCTTGCTAAGTATCATGGAAAGTGCTGACACTAAAAGTTTTCAAGAGCGTTATCACGTCATGGAAGAAGCCGTGGTCAATCATTTCAATTCTCCACTGATAGCTAAAGTGATATTAAGTCGGCACTGGAAAACGCTAGAGGAACAGTCACAATCAGATTTCATAGATTTATTTAACCGCTTAACGATATCAACTTATGTTGATCGATTTGATTCCTTCAGTGGGGAGTCTTTTAAAAACCTGTCTATTGAGCAAATGAAAGAAAACAGGTTCATGGTAAAAACAGAGTTAGTACGTACAAATGATGGGCCTGTTTCATTCAACTACATAGTCCAAAATGATGGCGGTGAATGGAAAATAATCAGTGTCATCGCTAATGGCATCAACGATTTATCTTTGAAAAGAGCAGATTATTCCGCAATCATCAAGGAAAGAGGCTTTGATGCTCTGATAGCCAGCCTGAAAGAAAAAATCAGTGACTTACAACCAAAATAATTTGTAAAATCAATATTAAAAATTGTTTCCCGCCTTAAGGTATGTCAATATTTGCCGAAATAAAATAACAATAAATTTGAACTGCAAGAGAGAGTAAAATGACTGGAAGCCATTTATTTAAATTACCAAAATTCCTGATCCTCACTGGGATTCTGTTGCTGGCCACGGGGTGTGCTACGACTCAAAATAGTGAGACCGTTGGCGATAATGACCCGTTAGAACCTGCAAACCGTGTGATGTTTAATGTCACTGAAACACTTGATAAGCATCTTATAAAGCCAATAGCAAAGAAATATGTCGATGTAACACCCGTGCCCGTTAGGACCAGCGTAACTAATTTTTTCAATAACCTAGGCTACTTAAATGTCATTTTGAATGATTTTTTGCAAGGGAAAATTCATCAGGGAATAACCGATATGCTTCGCTTTACCTATAATTCGACGTTTGGTATTGCCGGTCTATTTGATGTTTCCACCCCGATCGGCATGCCACATAATGTTGAAGATTTTGGCCAAACACTCGCTACTTGGGGTGTAGATCAAGGCTCTTATCTCTATCTAATCGCGCCAACCACAACACGTGACATAACAGATCAAGTGCCAAGCACTCTGTTAAACCCGTTCTTTTATATGACAGGCATAATTTTCGCCCCGATTAGCGCCCTAAGCGCTGTAAATACACGTGCCAATCTGCTTGAAGCAACTAAGATTCGTGACGAAGCAGCGCTTGACCCTTATTCGTTCACACGTGAGGCATATTTACAACAGCGTGAGTTTCTCACTTACGATGGTGAACCGCCAGCTACCGGTTATGACGATATCTTTGGTGATGCTGACGATGCTGGGAACGCTGGGAACGAAGAAGAATCTGGAATGTTAATAATCGAATAGTTTCTCGAGATTATACAAAACACTCACACCAATAAATAAACCACAGGTCGCTGCATTATTTAATTAATGCAGCGACTTCTTCTATCCAGTGCTTTACTGGCACTTGGCTTTTCTGCTGTAGATGCTTGAGACAACCTATATTGGCTGTAAGAATCATTTCAGGTGCTCCCTGCATAAGGTTCTCAATCTTATTTCCGCGTAACTCGTTTGAAATATCTTCCTCAAGTAAAGAATAAACACCAGCCGACCCACAGCATAGATGTGCATCGGGTACATGTGTCAGCGTAAATCCTAACCGCTGCAATAGACTCTCTGTGACACCACCGAGCTTTTGACCATGCTGTAAGGTACAAGGACTTTGAAATGCAACATGTTTTGAAACATCAAATTTTAAGTTTTCCAAATCAAATTCTGATACGAATTCAGAGATATCTTTTGTCATTGCAGCAATTTTTGCTGCCTTGGCAGCGTACTGTTTATCTTCTCGCAATATATATCCGTATTCTTTTATGTGAACGCCACAACCACTGGCTGACACGATAATAGCTTCTATTCCCTGCTCAATCGCGGACCAATACAGATCAATATTTTTTCGCATAAATGACAAAGCTTGCTCTGTTGCCGTAAGGTGATGACTCAAAGCACCGCAACATTGTTCATTTTTAATTTCAACAACGGAAACTCCAAGAACGTCTAAGACTTTTGTTACTGACTGATTTATTCCGGGAGCTAATGCAGGTTGAACGCAGCCGGTAAATAATATGACCTTTCGGGAATGAATTTTAATATTAGTAAGCTCGGCATGCTTTACCTTTACAGGGATCATGCTCTTTAATTTTGCGGGCAAACAAAAACGAAAGGATTGCCCAAGGTTTAGCATGAGTTTGAACCTTTTTTTATACGGTAACGATTGTGAAATCAAAAACCGATAGAGTCGCTGATGCCATGGACGTGATGTTTTCTGATTAACATAGTTTCGTCCAATATCCAGCAACTTGCCATATTCAACACCTGATGGACAGGTTGTTTCACACGCCCGGCAGGTCAAACATCGGTCAAGGTGCTGCATCGTTCGGTTCGTGCTGGGTTCGCCTTCAAGCATGGACTTAATCAGGTAGATACGCCCTCTAGGTCCATCCAGTTCATCACCTAATAACTGATAGGTCGGACAGGTCGCCGTACAAAAACCACAATGCACACAAGAACGAAGAATACGCTCAGCCTCTTTCCCTTCTGATGTGTTACTAATCGATTGTTCAATAAATGTTTGCATATCTTTAAAGCGAGGCGTACATCTTTCCAGGGTTTAATATTCCGTGTGGGTCAAAAGCTTTCTTCAATCCTTTGTGCAGTGAGAACAATCCTTTTGATAATGGCTGAAACAGTTCCTGATCTTGAACAGTCCCTCGAAATAGCATTGCACTGCCACCAGCATCTTGTGCTAAATCAAATATTTCTTTGGCAGGCCGCTCAGAGTTCAGCCAATACAAGCCTCCACCCCAGTCTGCTAAATATGATTCATCTCCTATATCAGGATTCGCAGTCGTCGGAACAGATAACCGCCAGGTGTTGATATCTGAATTAAATATAGGCGCCTTAAAATCACGTAATTCATTCCACAAATTAAAACCTTGTTCCACTTTATCAAGACAAATTTTATTACTCGTTGCTTTTACACTATTTTCATTACCCGACAACCTGACATATAACACTTCCCCGTCATAACAGCATGCCGAGATAGGAATAGCCTGTACTGATAAGTCCTGCATTGTCGTCAATGCCTTTGCTTTAGTCATAGAATGACAGAGGGTAATCTCTATCTCCGGGATTGGCACTACTTTAAGCGACACTTCCAGAATAACTCCCAATGTTCCAAAAGCACCTGTCATCAATCTAGACAAATCATATCCGGCAACATTTTTCATCACTTGTCCACCAAATGACATATCTTTACCCAAACCATTAATACAACGGATCCCCAAAACATAATCTCGTACTGAACCACTATAAGGACGACGAGAACCACTCAATCCTGTAGCAACAACACCACCAATCGTTGTTTTATCGGTAACATTAGGTGGATCAAATGCCAGCATTTGCCCATTTTCAGACAGGATATGATTAATATCACTAAGCAATGTCCCTGCTCTCGCCGTAATGTAGAGCTCTGTTGGTTCATAGCTAATAACGCCACTATAAGCAGATACATTAACTAATGTCCCTGTTGTTGCTCTTCCCAAAAAAGACTTACTGTTACCACCCACTATCTTGAGCGGCTGAGTCTGCTCAATAGCATTTAAAACATGATCTTTAATAGAATCTAATTTCTCTTTCATTGAGCTGCCAGCTTATTGATAACACGATGTAAAATAAACATATAAATCAAATGTATACACTGAGTGCATAAAATAAGGTTATTGCTAAAGTTATTTCGATTTTGGTCGAAACACTCGGTATGAATTTCATAACACATAAAAGTTACAATTTTACTACTATAGTTTGGTAGATAGCTATGAAAGTACTACTCGCAGAAGATTCTCTGACAATGATGATCACCACATCAAAAATCATAAAGAATTCCGGGCATGAGGTAATACCCGCGCGTGATGGTAAAGAAGCCTTATCATTATATTATTCTGAAAATCCCGACTTAGTATTACTAGATGTCGAAATGCCCGAACTAACAGGATTCGAAGTTGCAGAAAAAATTCGTGCTGATGACACCAGTAAATGGATACCAATAGTATTTTTAACGGGTTATGCCGATGATGAGAATCTTTCCAAAGGTATTGAGTCTGGAGGTGATGATTATCTAGTTAAACCCGTTAGCCAGATAGTGCTCAACGCGAAACTCAATGCCATGCATCGCATATCAGAGATGCAAAACAAACTTATTGATTTGTCGAATGAATTATCTGTGACAAATGATAAGTTACAAAACAGTGTCACTACAGATCCTCTAACCAATGCCAAAAATAGATTGTATCTGGACGAATACATTAATAATGAATGGTTTCGAGGCATGAGAGCTAAATCCGAATTATCACTATTAATCGTTGATGTAGATAATTTTAAAACACTTAATGATACAAACGGACATCAGGCTGGTGATAGATGCCTCATTGATCTGGTTAAGTTATTCAGCTCTCATTTACATCGTTCATCGGATGTACTCTGTCGTTATGGTGGTGATGAATTTGTTGTAGTTCTACCCAATACTGCAGAGGTTGATGCATTTCAGATAGGAGAAAAAATCAGGCTGGGTGTAATAGAATATAATACCTTGTCGCAAATGGAAATTCCTGTTGCCATCAGTGTCAGCATTGGCTGTGCCACTTGCATACCTGTTGACAGTATAACTTCCGATGAATTTTTAACCTATGCGGATAAGGCCCTCTATAAAGCAAAGGCTAATGGCAGAAATTGTGTTGTTAACGCCGATATAACCACAAAAAATACAATAGCGGCTTAAAAACGTTCCAGTTCAGGAAATTTGTCTTTCCCCCCATGCACATGCATTGCACCAAATTCTGCGCATCGATTTAATGTTGGTACGGCTTTACCCGGATTCAATAAACCTTTTGTATCAAACGCAGCTTTAACTGCATGAAACTGCTGAAGCTCATCGTCACCAAATTGAATACACATTTCATTTATCTTTTCTATTCCTACGCCGTGTTCTCCCGTTATCGTGCCGCCCATGGCAATACACAGTTGGAGGATGTCACTACCAAACGCTTCAGTGCGTTCTAGTTCTCCAGAAACCGCAACGTCATATAGAATCAACGGGTGTAGATTGCCATCTCCCGCATGAAAAACATTAATAACATCGAGTTTATATTTTTCTGAGAGCGCATTAATACCTGCTAGTACTTCCGCTAAATGCTTTCTTGGAATAGTCCCATCCATACAATAATAATCAGGTGCAATTCGTCCTGCTGCTGGAAAGGCTGCTTTTCTCCCCGCCCAAAATAGTTCTGCTTCTGCTTCATCCTTTGCAACACGCACTTCAATAGCACCGTATTGATTCAACAAATGTTCAACTTCCATTAAGCCTACTTGCACCTCTTCTTCAGTGCCATCAAGTTCACATAACAAGATCGCTTCTGCATCGATTGGGTAACCGGCGTGCACAAAGTCTTCAACAGCCCGAACACCGGCCTTATCCATCATTTCAAATCCCGCGGGGATAATACCCTTGGCTATTACACCTGCCACAGCATTACCAGCTTTTTCAATATCATCAAACGCGGCCAACAGTACTCTGCTAAATGGCGCTTTGGGAATGAGCTTCACAGTGACTTCGACTATCACACCCAACATCCCTTCTGATCCGGTCAATAAGGCTAGCAAATCATAACCCTCTGAATCGTATGCATGACTGCCTATAGTGATTAATTCACCCTCGATGGTAACGATCTTTAATTGCAGAATATTGTGTACCGTAAGGCCATATTTCAAGCAATGAACCCCACCTGAATTTTCAGCGACATTTCCCCCTATAGTGCAGGCAATTTGAGATGAAGGATCAGGGGCATAATAAAGACCATACGATTTAACCGCCTCAGAAATAGCCAAATTACGTACACCAGGCTGAACCCGAGCTGATCTCTGGATTGGATCAATCTCAACGATCTTGTTAAATTTAGCCAGACTCAGCAGCACCCCTTCTGCATGAGGCATAGCCCCTCCGGAAAGACCGGTTCCTGCACCTCTGGCAACCACGGGAATATCATTTGAGAAGCAATATGACAATATTGCCTGAACTTCTTCGACGGAATCGGGCAAAACAACACAAGCAGGCATAACCCTGTGTGCAGATAGGGCGTCACACTCGTAGACCCGTTTAGCCTCTTCAGATAGCAACACTGCCTCTGGCGGTAGAATCTCAGTGAAATACTTAAAATTCATGATGAATCATTTTATCCTCATTTGTTCAATTAAACAGCCCGCTTGATCCCTTGTTTTTTCACACTTTCCTGACCACATCTAGAACAAGATAATGATATGATAACGTTCTCCTAAATGTTGTGTATAAAAACATATTGCAGCCATAAAGAACACGAATCATCATGAGTGAAGAAATCCTGATAAATGTAACCCCGCAAGAAACACGCGTTGCCGTTGTTGATAATGGCGTCTTGCAGGAGGTTCATATCGAACGAACGCAAAAACGTGGTCTGGTGGGAAATATTTTTAAGGGCCGAATCTCACGTGTGTTGCCCGGAATGCAGGCCGCTTTTATCGATATTGGGCTTGAGCGGA
>Ga0209630_10000968_pt1 | contig 32168 bp, 35 predicted proteins | sample COG_01_FD_184745 | JGI IMG/M metagenome (GOLD analysis project Ga0209630, IMG submission 184745) | Pelagic Microbial community sample from North Sea - COGITO 998_met_01 (SPAdes) (version 2) | ecosystem: Environmental > Aquatic > Marine > Neritic zone/Coastal water | place: Helgoland, sampling... | reverse complement strand
TCGCCGCCTCCTTCGTCGCCGCCGCCTCCATCCGCCTCACCCTCGCCGCCGCCTCCCTCCGCCTCGCCATCTCCGCCGCCGTCCGCCTCGCCATCGCCGCCGCCGTCCGCCTCGCCATCGCCGCCGCCGCCCTCACAGCCGCCTCCGCCGCCATCACTGCCGCCTCCGAGCATTCCGCCGCCCCATCCGCCGCCCGGTATCCCCTGCGTCGACCTGCCGGCGGAACGACTCGCCAACTTCATGTGCTACCAGCAGCAGGGTTGGGATACAGAGGGTAACAGAGTAGACACAAAATGGTTCAACGCGACGTGGGTGGCGTCCTGCGATGACTGCCCGGGCGGCAATCCAAACACCGTGAGCAATACATGGTACGAAGTGTGTGCGGAGGCGACATGTCGTCGCATCATCTTGACCGAATATGGCGGGCTCGGACGTGGCGACAAGAATTGCTCCGACTATTATACCCCTAAGATAACCTCATATCCGTTCGGGGTCCAGCTTTGTCGGGACGGGGGCATCCTTAACCAAAGAGTTGCACCGGATGGAAGTACGTATTATGTCCGGGGTAGTTGCGATGCTCAAAGCTTTGGAGATGATAACGTGTACTATTGCCCACCCGCTCCGCCTCCGAACCCGCCACCGCCATCCCCGCCATCGCCGCCTCCTTCGTCGCCGCCGCCTCCATCCGCCTCACCATCGCCGCCGCCTCCCTCGGCACCGCCATCGTCACCCGCACCGCCATCACCGCCGCCGCCGCTCTCGCCGCCGCCGTCACCACCTCCTTTACTTCCCCGCGAGTATCCTCCCAACCTATTATTCCTCCTTGGCGACGACATCGGCTACAACGACTTTGTTACGTCGACCGATATCTCGACCGCCTACAATGCCACCAAGAAGCTGTGGACCGACAAGGGAGTCCTCGTTGATCGGACCTACGCACATGAGGTGTGCGCTCCGTCGCGCGCGAGCTTCCTCGCAGGGCGACCCTTCCACCTCTTGGAAGGAGGCAAAGAATTTTCAAGAAACCAAAGTATCGTACCCACCATCGCCGACAAGCTCGGATGGATGGGATACCGTACCTACATGGTCGGCAAGTGGCACGCTGGTATGCAGGCCGCCCACGTCCCTTCCTCGCGTGGCTTCGACCGCTCCCTCGCCATCCTTGACAACCCAAACGACTATATCAGCCCATGCGCACAAAACACCGGAACCACCGGACAGCTCAACTGGTTTAATGCATATTATACTGTAAAAGAGCCGTCCACAATCACTAGATTATACAAGCCAGCAGATTATTTCTCACCTTCATTCTTCCTGCAAGAGGCGAAGCGCTTCCTTGATGAGCACAAGGCCAGTTTTAATTTGAGACCTGTCTTCCTTTACTTTGCGACAAACGCCATACGAGATAGTGGAAAATGCAACGAGAGAAGTTGTGCGCCGGTAAGGTACTTTGAAGCGTGTAGTCATCTTGAAAACGAGGTGCGACGCAACGCGTGCGCCGCGGCGGCGACAGTCGACGAGGCGATCGTCGATCTGGACTTCTACTTTAGTAGCGAGTTTTCGGAGGACTACGTTACGATTGTCACGAGCGACAACGGTGGATCTACGTGGAGAAGCACCTCACCCGGGAACAATATGCCTCTTCGAGGAAACAAAAACGAAATGTTTGAGGGCGGAACACGAGTGCAGGCAATGTTGCTCGGCAGGTATGCTCCTCTGCAGAATTCAGGTATGATTGGAAAAACTTATCGATCTGGCTTTCTGACGCTTTACGACTGGCATGCGACACTCGCCGCGCTTGGAGGCTGGAACGGGACCATCGGAGATCCAGATATGGGAGGAAAGGGAAAGGATTTGCCACCTACGCAAGTGCAAACTGTCAGTGATTTTGACGCCTTTGTCGCAAACTACGGAGTTGACTATCTGGACAACATCCTTCAAAACAATACTGAAGCGAGGCCCTTTCTCATATACGTGCAAGACTATAACGTGGACGTCTCATTTATTATTCACAAATACGATGGTGTTCTCTACAAGTATTACACAAGCGTTCCGTATGGACGAGCTAACTATATTGAGGGAGAAATCGCAAAAATAGGTGGATGGCACTGGCCAACCCGGGACAATGCGAATAGCAACTTTTGGTACGGAAGTGTGCAGTGGCACTTTGCATTTGGATATCCGGTATGCGTTCCAAGCCAAACGACAAAATGTCCCCTACTTTTCGCTATAGAGGAAGATCCCAACGAGACGACAAATTTGTACGGAACCGATGCAGTTAGAGATGCATTTCTACATAATACATTGAATGAACTGTACACGACGGGACAGGCACTTACGACCTATGAAGACTCTGCGTATGACCGGGAAGGAAATCTGTGTGCAGACTATGGACTAATACCTAAGACGCGGCCCTGGGAAATAGGATATAGCTGTGCCTCCGTGAATGATGTATGCCCGGGGAACAGTAATAATGGTCACGACGGAGGATTTGTGCAACAGGCCGATATCGTTGGTGCACCATTTTCCGTCGGTGCAAGAGCCGGACTAAAACCACTACAGTCGTCTCTTGCCATGGTGTGTGGAACAGAGTACGGTTACTGGAATCACACAACCAATAGTACGCAGCCGGTATGCTTCACTCCGACGCCGCCCGCCTCACCCCCATTTTCTCCGTCGCCGCCGCTCCCTCCCCCAGTGCCGCCCTTTTCGCCGCAATCATATCCTCCTTATCCGCCTTCGCCACCACCCCCGCCCCCACCTCCACCCTCTCCACCCCCTCCTTCTCCTCCGTCCCCACCACCACCATCGCCACCACTCCCGTCTCCACCGCCACCGCTTCCTTCACCACCACCTCCATACCCTCCACCCCCGTCTCCTCCACCTCCATCCCCATCACCACCGTCGCCCCCGTCGCCCCCGTCTCCTCCATCTCCACCCCCACCACCACAGTCGCCCCCGTCTCCTCCACAACAACCACTGTCTCCATCCCAACCAGATCAATTACCATCTCCAAATGCCCCACATGATTTGGTCCTCCCAATCTCGATTTCGGTGGGTCTTGTTGTTGCAGTCGTGATTCTCACTGGAATCGGATATGGCGTGAAACAAAAGTATTTCAAATATCGGGTGCAACCAGAACGCGAACCTGAAATAGACGATCTTCCGGATGACCCCCCACCAGAACCAATTCCCGTTCAAGTACAACTGCCATCCGAGTCGCGGTTTAATCGCCCAACGCGCTTCAATCAACCGTCTCGGTTTTATTGAGTATGCCGGTCACTCTCTTGATGATACAACTATATTCTCTAATCTAGTTCCTTATTCTAAAGGTCAAGTGATTGGCCAAAAACACACATGGCGTGATATATTATACTGGTCTCATCGATCTAACAATCATTGTAGATATACGATATTCCTTTGGAAGAAGTGTACGAGCCCTTTGTGACAAGGAGTTGTGCTGGCGACGTTGTAGTGAATCTCGACAACATTGTCGTGAGCGGCGAAAACGCCGTCGCGTACACGGATCTCGTTCTCGGTGAACCGTCGCTGACGAAACCGCCGCGACCTCCTGCGCCACTATTTCGTAACGTCTACTCCCCAAACTCTTAACGATGCAATCATGAGGCGTCCGAACCAGCCTTTCCGACAAGCCCTCGATCTCTACGAGTTCCCGGACATGATATTAAGCATATGTGTTACTGCCAGGAGTTTAGGAATTTTCCCCCAACGCCACATTGGCCATGGCCCAATAAATGGTGCAATTTATAAAGGAGAACATAAGTTTGCATTTGTGTTCAAGGAAACATTTGAACTTGAAATTACAGACAATACATCCGGAATTCTTAGAATGAATGGTTATATTTCACACGAAGACCGAAATATACAGATTAAACCATTGAATCAATGTGAGTTTGTGCTTGAATGCAGTAAATGTACGTCAGAAAAGTTGGAAACTTTTAATTTTGAACTCGAACAAGCAATATATGAGTATGATATTGATGCAATATGCTTATATATAAAGCCAAAAAACGGCAAAGTACAAAAAACATTTATGTATAGAGAAAGACACGCCGCATATTAAATGTTTTCCTTTGTATTATTTGCGTTAAGCTTATGTTTCCCCATGGATAATTTACCATTACGAATCAAGACACGTCGCATGATGGCAGCAGATGATTTAAAAACGGGCAGTCGCGTTGCTGCGCTTGCACACTTTGAGGTATCAAATTACTATGTACAAAACGGACCAAAATTACTTACACCGTCATCTGTATCTAATGCAACTGATAATGTAACCATATCGTCAGCGGAAATCGAAGGTACTTTGCGAAAATATCTAGAAGAGTATCTTAAAAAAAGAAGAGAAGACGAGAATGACTTTTAAGACTTTTTATACTTTCTATACCCAACCACACCAGCGGCAATAACTGACGCCACTACTACCGAGGAAATTAGGATAATAATGTTGCGATTTGAATTTTCACCACTTAAACCAAGTGACGATGTCGTTGCGTTACCCGGGCACTTTGTGGATGCTGTAATATATTTAGCACGTACGGTGTCAATAGAAACTTGTGGTTTGTTTGTTCTTGTATTTACTTCATTGTGTAAATTAACAAGTGCAGTTGTAAGCGAATCGCGTGATTTAAAAATTGCGCTGTTTTTTCCTTCTTTTACATTTTCATCAAACCATGCAGAATAGTGCCCCCTACACTCCTCGCATGGTATTACCTGTTTCAATGACTTTAAAAAGTCGTGCATTCCTTGCTTTTTATTACATGTATCTTCACATGCAACGGGGTGGCTAAATGACAAACTGTGAATCGCGTTCCAAAGAGCATTACCCCAGATTTCGATGCTAACTTGAGATGTCTCGTCTGTTTTATTGGGCATCTTTAAAATATGAGTAATAAAAAACTTATACAGTACACAATAGATATGTCCTTAACTCATCAACTGTGTCAAACCGACCTTTTGTTTCAATTATTTCTTTTGTGTTCATATCAATCCTATATACGTACCAAATCATATTAAGTCTAATACAAAATCTGGTGCCATGTAGATGTAGCGCCGCGACGTTTACGTCTACATCGCATGACACGTTCATACTATGTGAAAGGATATTATAAAATGCATATGCCTTGTCTTTTGTTTGGGTAAATAGCAGAATATAATGTGGAAAAATCGATGATTTTGTAATTTTGCTATTTTTATGTAAAACTAGTAGTCCGTTGCCGGTCGGCTGTAGTTTCTTCGTTGTGAATTTGTCGCGAATCGGAGTTGTACTTGGCGTATGTACACTGTCGATCGGTCCAAGTATATTGAGCATTGGCGTAATATCTATCGAATAGTCATATGGAGTATACATATCTATAACCAACCAGTTGGATACGCTTCACCTTTATTATATAGGATAGTTAATATTCGAGTAATGAATTTAATTTGCATATAAATTTCCGCATCGGATCTGCCAATCATTGCGCTATCATACTTCTGATGTATTAGATCATATATTTCACTATGACGCATTGACTCCGCTGGATTGTAGATTTCAGTGATTGCAGTTCTCATTGCACGGGTAGTAATTTTCTTCCAAATTTTTCTATCCAATTTATCCGTTGGTTGAACTGCAGCCGAAATATACGAAATGATTGTATTATCACTCGCCTTTGATCTAAGCTCTTGGCGAAGACCATCGTAAACAAGACCATGCTTTCTAATGTATTTATAAATTGTCTTGTGCTTTTCATCAGATCGGGACGGTATACCAAATATCTTCCGTCGTAGATCATATAACATGATTGTACATTCGGGCAATGTATATTTCATCTGGGTTTTTGGATTTCCAGTTTCAATTCCCTTATACGGTTCAAGTTTGCCGAGTTGATTATATACATATATTACATTATCCCATGTATTGAAATAATATGTAGTACGTGTCAATATATTATTGCCTGTATATGACGGTAGGACAATCAACTCATGTAGAGTCGTTTGGTCATTGTTTATATGATCACTATTCTCGGGCTCGTCGTCTTTCACGAACTTTAGTGGCCCTTGTGTATATGCATCTGACATTGTTATTTTAAAATCAAGTGATGAACCGAATGATGGGAACCATGCAATATGTTCCGCATTACAATCAGTGTCATTCCATGCACGAGGATATAGTTGTTCATCTGATTGCGGGGGTTCTACCCATGCTTGCGCGACTGCTCTTGTTATATTAAATTCATGCGATGACACATATTCCCATGTATATGAGTTATCTTGATTTAGTTTACGCAAGTAAATGTCGCCCGTATCTTTGGTAATCCAATATTGCTTGTATTTCCCAGGGATAGGAGATGGTGTAAACTCTCTTACAATTTGGCCAGTTTCTGGAATAACTCGTCCACCAATTTCATAATCACCAATAACTCTACTTATTGGAAAGTATCTTGACATACTCTTAGTAGTTATAAAAAACATCATAGGTTTCTTTACTAAGACACACTATATAAATTATACACTACTCGCACTTCTAGTTGACTTTGGTTGCGTTACAATATGTGATTCAATCTCACTCGTATCAACTAGAATGGCTTTATCTTCACCAAATTCTTCTCCAATTTCGGGAAGTTGAGCAATAAACTCCGACCCAAACTTTACATATACTTCAATATCCGTGTTTAGCGGATATTCAGAGTCCTTTTTTACCTTTTTGCGTTTGGGTTTTTTAATGTGAGATTTTGGACCAGGAGACATATGGTTTGTTGTTTAGTATATAACAGACAAAATCGCTACTTGTATAACAAATACGACTTTGATAATTTTGCAATTTGACTTGTACTTTGTACATGATGCGAAGAAATGTCCGATGTATATGGAATTTCACATGCGACTGGTACGATGCCAAGTATCGCATTATTCAATTCGTTATTGAAATCATAAGTTTCGTATGTATTCTTTATATTGCAGTTATTTAATGAAGATTGGACTGACGCCATGTGCCCGATATCTAGATCATATTGTGCATATACATTTGTAGTTGCATTCCATAACAATGGAGTTAATTCTTTAGAGTTGCAATATGTGTTTGTGAGAGTTGGCGCTTGATCCGGGTATTCTAACATTTTTCTAATTGCATCATGGGGGGTATATACTTGATCTGGTTTTATGATGATAGTTACCGAATCATCCAAATCAACAATACCGACCATTCTCATAAATTGACGAATATCTCCATTGCATTCAACTGCACATAATGTTTTGTGTTCATGTGTTACTGTTTTATATCCTTGTGCAAAGTTAAGTAGTTGATCAACTGAAGGTGCTGATATTTCAATATCAATGTTACATCGATCAATTAACGATTTTATTTTTGTACTCGATGTGTATGATATTATTATATTGCAACATTGTGTTGGATTGAATTCGGTTTGCATGTATTCGATAATACTGTTCACTTGTTGTTCTGGTAATGCGTCGACATCGTCAATAAACATAATCTTATATTGGTTTATGTTCTTTTTAAATTTGTTTTTTGTCGCAGTGAGTGACTGTAGTTCTTCTGAGATCTTACAGTCCGACGATGGATCAAATATGCTAATTGTATGATTGGTTTGTTTTGCGAGTTCGTTTACAATATATGTCTTACCGCAACCAATTGGACCATGTATTGCAACAAGTTTAGTCGGTAAATTTGGATTAAATGCATCTTTTAATTCGGAGATGTCACTTTTTGACAAAACACTGCAATTGTGTTTCAGAATAATTTTTTTGGACCGATTTTTCAATAAAGTTTGGCATTTATTCGAGGTTAACGTGACTGAACTTGTTGTCTTCCTTTTATTCATAAACATATAGTTAAAGCTATACCCCACGATGAACGATTATACAAACAATATGTTTTTACGCATAGAAACCGCAATGACCCTTCTTCGTATGGAATTGGAACAGGTTACTCTAAAATTAACGGACATGGAACGTTCCATAAACCGATTTGAAACAAATTCAGCAAATACAATGAATCGCCCGACGAGCTATGCGAGCATGGTATCACTAAATCCATCCGCATCATCCGCTGATATTACATTATCACTTCCAACTCAGTCAATGCCAACTGAATCACATTTACCATTAATGAGCGAATGGACAGACGTTGAACAGGTTGAACCATATATGGAAATTCTATTGAATTATGTACTGGATCGGCATAAGGATGAAATGCGTCGCGTATCAAAAGGTGCATCTGCATTTCTATGTAAAGATACAAATGGTGTTATAATTGCTGCATTAATTTATCGGTATCGTGCAGGATGTGGTAATGAAATTTTGCGTCACATTGCTACGAGTCATGTTGTGTTTCATGAACATGTAATCCTAAAATATGTAGAACTACTTGCATCCACAACACAGAATTTCTACACGGAGACGCATACTTCGGTTGCAGAAGCGCTTATTTGTCGTGGCGTTACGCATATTGTGGATGTGAATCACATAAGTCGTGTACTTCCACATATCCGAAAAACGGTAAATGCACGTAATACACCTTCTAATTTAATTATAACGAACGAGCATGATTATCGTCGAACATTTAAACCATACAGTGAGACTGAAAAGGCACCGTTATATTCCTATATCATTCCACCCGGTAATCGGATTCGACTATTACTTGGAAATCCACAGTAAAATATATTGATAAGTGTAAATAGGTAGGGTTTTGGGTAATGGAAAATGGGAGTGTGATTGACGCATTTAGTATGTGGCTATTTCACACTCGACCATTGTATGTATTGCAAACGGTGTCGTGTTTAAATAGGGAATGGAATGCGGTTGCTAATACAATTGATACTAGTGACATCTGCAATAATATGAATAAAATATGTAATAAATGGTTTGAAAATATAAAGGAAATATATGATGAATCGGATAATACTGTACATTATAATATTAGACGCAGCGTAAAAAATGAAGTGATTCGTATGTCTGGCGTAAATCATTATACAATATTAAAACTTAAACAAAGTGGTCTTTCTCGTGATCATGCGTGTCATATTGTTAGATCACTTCAGATTTTATATAGGCAACCGTGGGCAATTCGAAAATTACACAGAGATGGGGTGCCTGTTATTACACCACACTTTCTAAAAACACTAAATTCTAATTTATGCGCAGTGCATGGTACTAAATGCAATCGCACGCGTAGAAAAATATGCATAACACATGATTACAAATTTGAATTGTCGTGTAGATGCAGAATATCAATTACTCGACTTGGACGGTAAATAATGGATCAAAATGATGATGTGGTTTGTCCCATACCGAGTCTTTAATTGGTTCAGGCAATGGAGGAGGAGTGATTTCTGCAACCTTCTCTGGTTCTGGTTTTTTTCGATAAATTGTCGAAGGATTCATGAATATATATGTCACAAGTAACATCATGAGAATCATGCATGCAATTACAATATATTTTTTATAATTCACTGGTTCGGGTGCCGATGGTGGAGTAATGGCAACTGGTTCAACTGGTTTGTCAGGTGCAATCTTTCGTTGTTCAGCGACTGGTTCGTTCTGTTCCGTTCTGTTGTATTTTTGACGAATACGTATAGGTGGGGTTTGGATTGCTGAACTTACAGATGAATCTGAATCAGACATAGTTTACTATATGTAAAATAATATTTAATATAATGTAACAATGGTAGACCTAGCTTCTATAAAAAAGAAACTTGCGCCATATAAAATGATGATTATTATCGGTGCGTTAGTTGGGGTATTGATGTATTGGCATTATACGTCTAACGATATTCAAGCATCTTCAAGTACAACAGGCGGTGGATATACCGGTGGATATACCGGTGGATATACCGGCGGATATACTGGTGGATATACCCCCCAAACTGGTTCCGATGGGGCACAACACTCAAGTGCAGATGATAACTGGACTGTGGGTTATTATAGTGTTGCACCAACGGATACTACTGAAATTATTGCATCTTCGAGTCGTACATATACTGACGCAAAATATTTGAATTTATCACATAAGTTTACGGATGAACAGTGCATAGCTGCATGTAAGAAGGAAAAGGGTGATTTTGTAAATATCGGTAGTGTATTACCAGGTGTATCTCGGTCATGTAATTGTTATACAACGTCAATGCAATGTATAAAGTTTAGTGGTATGTCGAATGGTATCCAAAAAACATACTCACCGTCATACTTGAAACGCTGTCCAGCGATCATCACAACAAATGAAACAACAAGTACAAAATCTATTTATCCAGATTGTGATACACGTAATGAATATCCAGATGATAAAACAAAAGAGTGCAAGCGATGTACCGCATCGCCCGGTATGTACGTTCAAGTATGTGATGTACATCTTAAAGTTGTTACATGTCCACCATGTGATACAAATATGGTTCGCGCAGGATGTGGTGGTACAAGTGTTGGGCGATGCATCGGACGTCCAACATGTAAGAAATTTCAAACATATGATAGAAACAATAATATTTGTATCTCATCTGCTCACTGTCCTCCGGGTACTGGTCCATATACTCATGCAAATAACTGTGTTCAGTGCACGGGCGGTACAAAACGCCAAGAAAAACCCCTTATGTCTGGCAAAGTCAAAATAGTATATGATATGGATTCAAAGAAACCAGTTTATATTAGAAGTGCAAGCAATTGGGGGTACTTAAATACAATAAAAGCGTATGGACAGAATGCAACAAAGGAAATTGTAAATAAAGACGGTGCTGGGTATGTATTCGAAGCAAAAAGTGGTGGGCCGGGGTCGTTAACTGATGTTATTTCACATGAACTTGCTGTTGTCAGTGTCGATGAATATTCTGGCATGGTTTATCCATATAACGGGCAAAAGGTACATGTAACATTTATGAATATAGAAATTCCATATAAATGTTTATGAAATGATGTATATATATATTTTATGAAAGTATGAATAAATGAACAGTGGTATCCTTGCGTTATTAATCGGAACTGGATTAACAACCAATACGGAAAACATATTTATGCAAGTTGTGTCGGCGGCAATATTGACAACGCTTCCTTTTGCTCATAGTTTATTAATTATGTTTGCATTTGTCGCATTTGCAATATTCCCATTATTATCATCTACACATGCGGAGTATACTCGTAAACGTGACTTTGTCATTGATTTGTACTGCCGTGACATTATTGTAATATGCTTTCGGTATATAATCTACTCTAATCTTTCTCAATATATGTTATTATTGCCATGTCTTGGGATATTTGAATCATACTCTATTCAGAATATGGTAGACTCATATGACATGAACACAAAAAAGAGGATTGTACCGACTCAAATTGTTAATCATACGTCTCTTGCGATTGTTGAATTACTTGCATTGGTAATTGGAAGAATGCTATTGCCATTGGATGCACTAGATGACACTAAATATGATGGATTTTATCCAAGTTTGATCGTTGTTATACCACTGTTTACTATATTATTTGATCTATTTGCCGATATTGGATTCTATAATATACATAGAAATTTCCATGAAACGCCATTTCTGCGTACATTTCATATACCTGACCATCATAAAAACACCGGGAAACACAACAAACTAATGGCATATGAAACATACACAATTTCGACAATAGAAACGTTATCGATTGCATTGACATATTTCATAGGGTTTGGTGCACTTATTTTGGTATATGGTGAGTTATCAACATTGATTGTATCTATAATGGTATCGTGGATGCATACAGTAGAACTGATGGGACATACGGAACTATCATGGACACCTAAGTTTACATACAATAGGATAGTTCATGATATACTCGGGATATCATTAACAAGTAAAGATCATTTAATTCATCATATACACCCAACAACAAATTATAGTAAACGCACACGACTAATGGACTATATCTGTAATACATACCGTGGGAAACTATGACGTATATTTATATATACCAAATGGGTTGTATTCTTGTTTATCTTCAAGTATATCTTTTAGAAATTCGGTTGCCGTATTGAAAATGTCATTTCCAATAAAGTTGAGTTTATCTTTATCTATAAATTTACCAAATGATTTGTTCATACACGCGGGTATTATTATTAAATTTTTTGGATGATTGAGTTTTCCTGCCATTTTTTGTGGTAATATGTGATCAATATTATACTCCCAATCTACAACTGTAGGCATTGAATCTGTTATTATTAGCTGCTTGCGGTACCATGATAACGTTGGATATCTTTTATTCTTTCGGTAATATTGATCAAATAATAAAACAATGAGTGGTATATTTCCTAGATACAACGAATCTCGTTCTTCATTCGTTAACGTGGTTGTGATGCGTATAGACGGCATCTTTATTAAGTGTGTATAAAATTGAATTTCTGTATTTATAAATTTTATACGCTATATAAATAAATGCAATTAAACTTTCAATCAGTCGGTGCAATCGTTGTCACATCAATTATTTTGATTGTTATTATTATAGTTATACTAACTACCATTCGCAGACGGTACATTAATGCACGAGAACAGAAGCGCGTGATGGGGTGGAAACAACCTGCATTATCTAAGCATGTACCGTCGACTACAACAAGTTTATTGAGAGGAGCGGATCATGGCACACGGGAAATGCTTAGACACCGCAACGCCACCGATTACAGGACGGGTATTATAAAGACACTACCAGTGCCGCCCATGACTACTCACGCACCAGTTGTGCAAAAAAATCCATTCTTTATTCCTGAACTTATGATGTAATCATGCAGACATATCCATGTGAATTTTCGGGTGACACTTGTAATCATTCAGAATAATATCATCAGATGTGACGTCAAAGATTGTTTTCGGCATGTTATTGATATGAATCGTTGGGAAATCGTATGGTTTGCGCTTCAACTGTGTTTTAAGTGCATCAATGTGGTTTGTGTAAACATGCGCATCTCCGATAACGTGAATGAATTCACCCGGTTTGAGATTTGTAAAATGAGCGATTAAGCAAGTAAGTAGTGCGTAACTTGCAATATTAAACGGAACACCAAGACCAATATCAGCAGATCGCTGATACATTTGGCATGAAAGCATCCCGTCGTGTACATAAAACTGGCACATAAGATGACATGGTGGAAGTGCCATTTTTTCCAGTGCATTTGGGTTCCATGCACTCATAATAATGCGACGAGAAGTTGGGTTGTTCTTAATTTGATCAATGACATTCTGTAATTGATCAGTTCCCTGTGAATCATATGAGTCGTGCATTGTTTTGTAGTCTGCACCAAAGTGGCGCCATTGAAATCCGTAAACTGGTCCGAGATCACCTTCTTCGTTGTCGACAAGACCAACTGAATCTAGAAAGTTACGTGATCCATTTCCATCCCAAATTTTTACATTTTTTTCTGCAAGTTCATTTGCATTTGTACTTCCGCGAATAAACCACAGAAGTTCTTCGACAATTCCCTTCCAATATGTTCGCTTTGTTGTGAGAAGTGGAAAATGAGTTGACAGATTAAAACGCATTGTTTCTCCAAATAAACTTACGGTACCAGTGCCCGTTCTGTCACTTCGGTATTCACCATGTTCTAGTACTTTAGAAATCAACTGAAGATATTGATATTCTTCGTGGATTACTGTAGCCTTGTATGTATGATACGAACATGTAAGATGCGCTTCTTTTGTAACGTATGATGTTTTTGATTTTATAAAAGTTGATTCAAGATCATTAACTGTAAGTGGGAAGAATGTATCACAATTGTCAAATGCCCCGGGATCATGTTGATTTGACACAAATGTCATATGAATTTTATCAACAATTTTCAGATCAATTACATCTTTATAGATATAAGATCCACCAATGACATAGATTGTTTCTATATCCGAAACTGTCTTCAATTCGGAAATCGCAAGTTCAATTGAAGATGAAATGCCAACATTATTTGGGATATTATAAACACGCCTTGCATCTTTATTGCGACTGATAACAATATTGTAACGGTTTGGTAAACATTTTCCTATACTCTGCCATGTTTTTGCACCCATAATGACAACATTCTCACAAATTGGCATCGATGTTGATGTAGTAAGCTGTCTGAAGTTATGCATATCTGCTTTGCTGGTCCATGGGATTTTGTTATTAATCCCAATTGCAATGCGACCATCCGAACATTTTGCACCAGCTACCACGATGCATACTTTTCCATCGGACATATGAATAGTTTATATTATAAAATATACCAAACAATATTGTTACGTGCGAGTATAATCTTACTGAAATACTATTTTATATCGTATAGAATAAACAACACAACACAATTATGTCCCTGCATTTATCTGCGAGTGATATGTCTGATTATATGGGATTTGCTACAGCTGGTTCGTCGTCGCTACATCCAGTAATGAGGCAACAGTTTCAGCAAACTCGTCAGGCAAATCCATCCAATGTACAGCGCCCAATTAATATTGTACCTACAAAACAAGCAGTTGAAGTGAAGCAGCCATTTGTCGCGGCCCATCCACCAGTTGCCCCTGGACAGCGTACACAGACCCGTCAGCCACCACGTGCATCGCTCCTTGCTGCACGAAAGGCCGCGATGGCTAAGCCAAATGTTCCTGCCCCTGCTGCGGCTAGTCTAACCGAGTCGTCCCTAATGGGACCGCGCCTAGATCATGTCGAAAAGACACTAAAGGAGGTATGTGAGAATATCACCGCCGTAGACAATAACCAGACACGTGTCGAAGAAGTTGTAAATACATCATGGCTAGTTGCCGATGTTGTATGTGACACAACTGAATACGTTACAACAAATGATAACCATGAAGAAGCCGTTGCAAATACACCATCCACTGTAGTAACATCAAAGCAAAGGGTAAGTGTTACTTATCCAATGGTTGAGAGTGTCGTAGATGGAAATGAAGTATTTCTAATGCGTCGCCGTGCGGTTGATCCAGAAACCGCGGAAGTAGTAGCATCGTGGATTGTCGTATATAAACCATCTGATACCGTAGAGGCCGCTGATGGTGATGTCGCGTACGTAACAAACTTTTCGTTTTGGTAAAAAATATATATACAAATTAATTTTTTTAATCACGACGAACGAGCTGATATATCGCGGTTTTGTCATCCATAGGAGGTTTATACTCGTCATCGTCCGAATAATGACGCTTAGTTGTCATTTCTACGCGAGAGCGCGAGGATTTTTTGCGATCATTTTCCCGACGACGATCATCGCGATGCGAACGATCATCGCGATCCCGTCCACGACGATCATCGTTACGACGACGATCATCGTCACGACGACGGGGTTCCCGGTTCTCAACTGGTGGTGCAGGTGCAACTACGGGAGCTACAGGTGGGGGTGGCGCAACTGGGGTAGGTGGTGGCTGTTCCAAAACTGGTTTCTTTTCCTTTTTAACTTTTGTACGAATGGTAAGCATTTCCTCCTCCTCATCCGAGGAAGATTCAACGAGCTTATCGGATAGCTTCTTTTTGGACTTTTTCTTCTTTTTCTTGGTGTCTACCGCGTCATGTGACGGAAGCATCCCCCGGCGCTGCATCGGCATTTCATACTTAGGTGGCATGTTTGTGGGAAATCCACGCCCTGGGAAACGGGGCTGTGCGTATTGATGCTGGCGCGGTGGCATACCAACTGGGTATGGTTGCGATGGAACACGCTGCTGAAGGTGTGGATTGTTGCGTTCGAAAATGCGTCCACAGTGAAGACACTGTGGTGCACCTGGGGGTACTTCATTCTTGCACGAACGGCAGATTTCTGGGAGATTTCCCCGATTATACATCGTGTGGTGGTTTGTTGTTTACTTATACAATATAAAAAATGTTTTTAGTTACATTATACACACACTGTGCTTCGGGAATTACATGGTCACCGCAAGCTGGTTTTCTCCATGTAGTGTAATGCGTGCAGGTACGATGGTGGTCATTGCAAGGAAATCATCAGCAAGAGATAATGTTGTTGTAATACATGCAATATATGCAGTTGCATTTAATAAATTTAGCTCCAGTAGACGAGATGTAATGAATAACGTAAGAACGACAATACGTAAGAGTGGTAGATTGCTAAATACTTCCTGTGCGCGATTGATAGTGTGCATTGACACGTTTCCTCGTTCTTTTACAAATGGAGTGAGAATTCCTATCGTTAGAATATTCATGAAGAAGAGCAAAATTAATGCATACGTAGACACGTAAAGATCGGTTGAAACTTCATAAATATACGCAGCTGGTGAAATAGCAGCCGTTATTATTTGTCTAAACATAATTCGACGCAGTTCTGGGCGTATGGTTGCGAGAACCGCTGGTATATTAATTCTATTGCGATTGGGTGTAGTTGAACTTGGTGTCGTACGTACCGGCTGTCTGCATAGTGGACAATGATTATTATGCGATAACCATGTTTCTATACAGTGGGTATGAAATGTATGATTGCATTCAAGTGTACGTGTTCCGAGAACAATATTCTCGCCATCAGGGGCATGCGACATTGGCATCATACATATAGTGCATTCTGGATCGTCATCTGAACTTGTGCTGTCGTCGTGATGTGAATGTGTCAATGTATGTTGTTCTAAGTCATCTTCGACTGTAGTTTGACTTGCATTACTAGCCAGATCTGTGTCTGGACATGCGTTGAAATTTCTAGTATCCGATAATCCTGTATTAAACATATCAATAGCGACTTCCTCGTTTGACATTACCAGATATTATTTTAACTATAGATAATAAAATGACATCAACCGCATCCCATATACGCTTTCTGTTCTATTTAGTTATATTTGGAGTATGTATATACTTTATACATGGTTATGCATCCAGACAAGGGGTGAGTAAATCTGGTGCGGCAATCATGGTGGATGGTAAGTCATACCGATTAAAACAAATATCAGGACATGATAACAATTGCATGATGAGAGGCATTGCCGATCAATATAACAGAACACATAGCGATACGGTACATCACTTGGATGTGCGACGTACAATAACACGTGAAATTGAAAATAAACCACAATTATATGATACAGACGCACGAACGGTGTCAATTGATGATATGAAAAAGTCCGGGACACAGGGTGGTCATATGGAACTTGTAGCAGCAGCAAATTATTTCAAGCGACCAATCCATATCAATGACGTGACTGCTGGAAATGTTATAAAAATCCCACCCAAAAATCCTAAACATACAACTCCGTGGGTATTGAATTTTACATCAAATGGAAGCGAGTCCGGTCATTATGACTCATTAGTAAAACAATAATTTTATACATTAGGTGATACAACAAGTCTATACGTAATCCCACCTTCAGTAACACCGCCTAGACTACTTCTATCAATTTCTATTAGATCCCCGATCTTATAATGACAAAATACTGCCATTGGATCAGTAGATAACATCATAGGGAAGTGCTCTGGTTTTGCCGCGAATGAATTAATAATCACATCGGCCTGTTCCTTGTCAATGTATGTATGTGGTTTAACTAATATATGTTTAGTAATATTGTACGAAATCTGTTTGTATGTGATAAATTCAACATTTTCCATTTTATGAGCCGGTCGTGATGATGTACCACCATGTACACTTACTAGAATAAGATGCACGCTTTCTGGTGTTGCTCCGAGTTTCTCGAGGAGATCTCGGACAATTTTTACACCAACCTTTAATTCGTTGAAAAAATAGATTACGGAATCCGGACGACAACGATTGGAAAATGATCCAGTAAGTAACGGTGTGGTATTTTCCATTGCGTACTCAATTGTGCTGTATGATGTAACATCTCCCTCAATGTATCCATACCCCCGGGCGGATAACATTTCCCTTGCTACTCGCGCGCAATTAAGGAGCGTATCCTTTTTATTAAGGATACCTGCCCCAGCGGTTGTAAATAGTGCTGTATCAAAGTCCATTTTTACTATACTATTACATATATACAATCTGACAATGTTAGTGAAACATAGTTATAACTTCAATAACTCTAATGTTTTAACTGGATCCATTGGGAATTCATATATACTAACTATTCCTTTCTTAAGATTAATAATCTTAAGTTTCTCTCTTGCGAAAATGGCAGGGAGCGATAGGCGAACTTTTGTTTGATATGAGATATCATCGTCAAAAATACATTGATAAATGATACCATTACCACGAGCAAAATACTTTGCCTTGTATGTTAACGTTTCACTGCGAGTAAAAGATACATGTCCATTATAATCAGTGATGTTATCTGGAACTGCTTCATGTAATGTTCGTTCCATTGTAATGGCAATACCATCCGATATCCAATTTTCGACCGGAATTTGCAGCTGGGTCTTGTTATGAAAACGTTGCCATGAATTTAATAACACTGCAAGTGTCATCCATTCTGATATGCCTGTAAGTTCAAATAAACTGGTATACTTTGTTTTTAATAACTTTTGTGCAAAACCAGGTAAAAGATCATATTCGCGAGAACCTTTTGCTGGGAGATCATGAATGTTTTCTAAATACCTGCGCTTGCGTTTCGCTGTTGGTATGGGAGCTTTTATGAAATCATACATACGTACTTTACCGGTATGCGCATATTCATTGCGTATCATAGCATATGTCAAATAATGTATAGCAGTCGCGCCATGAAAGTTTCCAATAATAGTTTCATGATCTACTGGGATCTGATCGGGTGTTACCAGATATTCTGTTCCAAATAATTGAAGATGACCACTTACTCGATATTCACGTCCAAGTGGTTCCCAGTGAGACTTATTTGAAACAATCTTATGTGGTGGATTAATATTAGGAGTACGTTCACGTGCTGGGATTTCTTCGTTTTCGATGTCACCTTCGGGTTTTTTCCTGTTGCGTTCCGTTTCGATCGAACTATCAATTGCAAATTGCGCCGATTCAATGGTTCGCTGCGTGTCAATCAAATTAAGGTAGTCTGGACTTTCGACAACTAACTTTGCAAATGGAAGATGGATATTTTCACGTTCAGCGAGAACAAGAAGTCTGTGTTTTGAACGCGTAAGGGCTACATGAAGAGGATTTTGAGCAGAAGATGCACCCATTCCTAATATAACGGTAGTTTCGGACTCACTTCCTTTGCTGGAATGCCATGACATGACATGTACATTCGAAAACTTTTTATTTTCGATACAATCATCAATGTGAACATAAATACCATATCCATATCGTGCAAGTGCATTAACTAGTTGTCGAATTTCAACATTCTTGCGACGATGAGCCGCTAAAATATGAATAGTCCCGGGAAAAGTTATTGGGTGGTGTTTGAGTATCCAGTTGATTGCAATATCAGACCATAAACTCTTGCTACAAATCTGTACATCCACTTTTTCGTTAGTAACTTTTGTGTTACCAGGTACAATTTGCACCGAATCTTTAATTGAAAGAGCATTTGATAGATGTGTGATACATGGCGTCAAACGAAACGATACTGAAAGTTCCCCCTTTGAAAATGGAACGCCAAAATGCGTATCTGGATCATTAATAAAACCAAGGATAGCCGGATCATCTGGATCATAATCATAAAGCATTTGTTCTGGATCACCGACTAAACCAATCTGTACGGATGAAAAGTCGGGAATCAGTAGATGTAGAAAATCAAAATACACTTGTTTCATGTCTTGTGATTCATCGATAATTACATTCTTATATAAGAATGGATTGGGAGTTATGGTTGTGACGATGTCAGAAAGAGTTGTATCATCTCTACAGTTCGAGCAGTATTCAGATGCTAAACCATGAAACGTGTATGCAACTGAGGTGGAATTGATAGCAATGAGTTTATCGCGAAGTTCTTCTTGGAGAGGCTTATTGTATGTAATAATACACACTGGCTCGGTTGTATGTTCACATATCTCCAAAATAACTGTACTTTTACCTGCCCCTGCAACTGCAATTACACGGATATTGTCTCCATGATTCCATAAATCAAGTACATGCTGTTGTTGAGATGATAAACTGTATTTTGACATGGAACTGTTTACATATACTTTACAAAAACTTTGTTGCAGTTAAACTATTTCCCCCAACACGTTTGCTTTCCTTTTATTTGACTCCTGCTTCGATAGTAAATTAACTATATTAATATCTAATATTTTAATCTCATTTTCACGTTCGTTAAGCACTGATAGATTTTGCTGAGAACGTGTATCAATGTGAGTGGGAAAGCAACGTTTAATGTCGTCTGATGGTAGTGGTTTAAATTGTTTGTTGTCCATGCGTTTCTTACATTGCATACCATCGACCATTTCTTTTGAAAAACAACATTGCTTGATGCCCTGTGGTGTAATTAAGAAATAGATGTAGCTATCTTTATGATCTTTTCGTTTTCCTGCACATGTATTGCATCCTTTTCCCTTTACTGCAACTTTTATCTGCTTTCGCTTCTGATCAATTAGGATACATTCAACCGAAACAACAACTTCACTGTGAAATTCCGGGAACGTTGTTCGAACCAAACGTTGGATGTATCGTACAAATCCTTCCTCTGGTGGTGCGGCGTTTTTGTTTTTTGCTCCCCATAGTGAACCATTTGCCTTGATTTTTTTATCTACATGCTGACAATGTGGGGTTCCAACTGGATATGTGATTTGTGTATTGTCTGGCTCGGATGGTTTAGTTTCATTTGCTGTGTAATAAACGGATGAAATAGAAGAAGCGATTAGTAGATCGACACCCGGAATATCATAAATGTCTGTGATGAATGGCATTCGTTCATGTTCATCAAATGTTACATTGTATCTTATGACCCATGATAGCTCAGGTGAAAATACTTTACCCGATCCATTGCAATTCATACAATTCTCTCGTTCATTTTTTGTATTACAAAGCGTACATGCAGGTGTAGATGTACTATATGGCATTAAGAGAATAGGATGTCCTCGCTTGGGGATGTATTTTGACGGATGCGTGAATAATTCCTTCCATCTATATGATGCCGATCTAATACCATCCATACCAGAAAAGACAGCAGCAAGTCGCGTGACGATAATTGCAGCATCTCGTGGACTTATCAAAAACCTCGGCCATACAAAACGCACGCGTTTTGTTTTGTCTGTTAATATAATGCATTGTTCTGTTTTGTCGGCTGATGCAAATTCATCAAGAACCGTTTTCATAAGTTTAAGTAATTGAAGTGGTGACGAAATATCATCCGGTAGCTTTGCATCAACATAAAATTTATGACATTCGGTTGCCAAATGCTCATATATTTGATGAGATGGGTGTCTTGTGCTACCGTCATTTCGAATATCAGTAATATATGATGAAATGACAGTGACAACTGATTCATGGGTTGGTAGTCTCATATGAGAGTCTTTGTTGTTTGATGTAAATGTATGCGTTGGACATGCAGTAGAATGTTTATCGAGTTTATGATGAATTAATTCTTGCAATGATGTCCGAACAACAGACATATAGTTAGTGCAACCTGCGTGATATACTATTTGAAATACAAAATGTGATTTGTATATATACAAAATTACTGCACTTTCCACTTTTGATTACACTTAACACATCTAAAGAACATGGTAGTTCCTTCATCAGCAGATCGCGTTTGTGCCATTGCCATAAGAATTTCTGAACTACCACATTTATTACATGTAATTGCGGCCTTTTGTTTCATTGATGCTACACTTCCTTCCTCTACCTTATCATACAGCATCTTTAGAGAAATATCATATTGTTCGCGTTCGTCATCCATAACTTTTTGTAAAACAGGACCGCGCATGTTTTCATCCGAAATAAATGCAATTGTTGTTGGCTGAATCTTGCATTTTGTCATAGTATATTGTGCCATTGTTGGATGCGTTTCATCATTGCTTAGATACTTTAAAACGTGACTCTTTGGTAGAAATGCAATATTGTGACATATACGCTTTGCATTGCGAATATACTCCTCTGTATTTAGGGGATTTTTGGTAAATAGTGACATTTCAATTTGCTCACATTGCACGTCCGTATAATCGGGTAACATATCATTAAGCATGCTGCTGCATGATAGACGTACTAATTTTGAAATAGTCATTGTTATTTATACGATATATATATCCAATCTGATCTGCAAAGTATATGTTTGCGAAATGTATTTCAAAACCATTGTGTAATGTATTATATAATATGGAATGGGATCCATTATCATCGGATTTCGATGCCATCAGTAGTACAGCAATGCATTTATACAATCCGGAAGTACGTAGAATAATCGATAAAAATTGTAACGATATTCTTGATGACGTAATAACGGTGACTGATTCTTCAAGTAAATGGAATTATACTCATCCAATGTCGTTGGTATTTCATGGAGAATGTAAAATGCCCCTTCGCGATCACGTAACTCCACACTTGCACCAAAAACAAGTACTAACTGATATTTATGACGAAGTAAACAAAACGTTTACGTCGGCAACTATTCAATCTCCATGTGCATCTGGTAAATCATTATTATCTTTATTGATCATTTCTAAAGTGATGGAAGTTATTGGTGCATGTGCTTTGTATGTGACAATTAATTCAACTGCAATCGCACAGGTTGTAAACCAAGCAGTTAAATTTTTTCACATATCTCCTGATGAAATCTTAGTTCTTGATACGGCTGAATCATGTAATCCATTATCTTTGATCAATCGAAAGTATAAAATTGTAATTGCAACGTATCAATTATTAACAGCATCAGAGCACCCAGACGAATCGAAACATTTCTTTGATTTGCTCTTTTGCATTATTACATTTGGTGTTGTTATTCTTGACGAAGCCCATTACTCGTCTGCAAAAAATTATAAGCAAATTTATCGCATAAAAGCAGCATTGAAATATGGCGTATCCGCAACATTAAAACGTATGGATAATTTATTGGTACATTTAACAGAATATACCGGCCCATACCAGATAAAGATTGACAGAGATGCATTGATTAAACAAAACTTAATCCCAGACGTTTCCCTGCAAGAATTTCACATTGACGAACCAGAACATCGCGATCGGTTAATGTCTGTGCGAAAGATGGAATTGTTTTATGACATCTTACAACGTCACATTGGACGGAATCAGAGTATAATTGCATTTTTTGAAACTATACGCGAATTGGACAATACACATGCATGTATGAATAATATTCTATTTCAACAGGGACGAAATGACGTATTATTGCCATCAATGAAGGGTGATACAAATAGTGAAACTCGAATCTCATTGATAAATACATTTAGACAACGTGTAAATGACAACAAACCAGTGGTATTGTTCCTGTCTTCTGTTGGAAATGCCGCATACGATTTCTTATGTGAAATTGTGGTGCAAGTGCGTTGTTCGGACGGATCTGGCCCAATTGCCGCACAGAGAATTGGACGAGTGCAACGCTATATTAAACAAACTACAGCACATGTATCGTATACATTGGTTGCAACTGGTACATCAGAAATAAATCATGCACAATCACGTCGTGACTTTTTAGATTTAGATAACTATAAGACATCAATCATAAAATCATCGCAGATATATACAAAAACCCCATCAGACGTACATCGTCGATTTATTGATTTTGTTATGGAACTCGGTACGAAACACCAAAAACGCCAACGCGGTAAGCCAGTAAATCGGAAAAAGACATCATCAACACGATTTTCTGCATTAAAGAAAAAAATAGGAAAGCGTTAAGCATATGTTATCAAGCACGATACATCCTATGGTTTCAAAAAATGTTAGTGTTGAAGAGGTCACTGTCCAAATTGAAGACGTTGCAAATACAATGCGCCAAAATGCCCAATATGCACTGAGAAATCTTGAATCTACAAGTCAACTTGCAGAACGCACAGAAGCTCTCTCGGCAAATGCGAATCATTTTGCGAGAACTACGCGTCGAGTACGGCAAAAAATGTGGTGGAAAAATTGCAAATACATGTTCTATTGTGTACTTACTTTGTTTATAATCGGCGGCGGCGCCGCATTACTTGCACAAACGATAAAGGAAGAATCTGCCGTACCAGATCCTCCTTCACCGCCATCTGATGTTTAAATTAAACTATCTATCACTGCGAGTGCTTCCTGTCTTTCAGCTTTTCGTGCTTCCATTGCATCCTTTTCTGCAGCAATGCGTTCTAGTTTTGTAGTTAGCTCAACAAGCTTTAATTTCTGTGATGCTTCGTGAACTTGTGCGTCTAAACTTGGTTCAGTTGACATAAGTCCATCTAATTCTTTTTGTTTTTTCAGTGTATCGATTTCCATCTGAGTTGCTGCCTTATGCAGTTGCATGTCTATGACATTCTGTTCTTCCACCCGCGCATCAGCTGCTCTAATTCGCATTGCCATTAAGTGTTTATTCTCTTGATCAATTGACATTTGCATATTTTCCCCGTCAATTCTTCTACTTGTTCGACTCATTTGTTTTTGTAATATTTTAGACGGGTCAGTTTCTTGTTGTACCGTACCTGCTATAAATTTCTTTTCATCATTTTCAGATGTTGTTATAAACATCCGATACAAAATAAAACAAGATACAACTCCCGCGCCAATACCTGCAAAAGTACCAAGCATGAACCATATAACAATTGTTACAATTAATGCAATTGTAACAATGACAACATTTGACCGCGATGACGCCATCTGTTTTACTATATTGTATATATAAAATAGATATGGTATATGAAGCGATTGATGATACTCTTATACATTACTCATATAACAAGTGTAATGGAAACTATAACTGTGTTGTTATGATTCATGACATCTTTGCATCAAAAGAATCATGGTTTTATTTACAGCAGCATTTTACAAAATCAAACATAACAAATATATCAATCGATATTCCAGGATTTGGTGCATCACCAACTCTCACCACCAAATATGACTATTCATATCGTTCTCTTGCTGTAATAATAAGTTTATTATTAACAAAATTAGCAATCGGGCCATGTGTAGTAATCGGACATGGTACCGGTTGTATTATTGCTGCATCACTCTCAACAATTTCTGCAAACATTAAAGGAATTGTAATGCTTTCGCCAAATTTTGATACTCCACCTAGTTATTTAAAAGTCGCCCCTAGTTGTTTTGTGTCAAGTTATGTATCTCGAATTTGTAAACAATATTATCAATACAATCGACTTGAAACTCTCCATGAACATCAGATTATTGTAAAACCATTTAAACATCATTTTCAAAACTCATATCGCCGCGATGTAGTGGAACGTATGATATATGCAGTTGAGTCATCTTATACTGATATCATAGAAATGATATTTTGTCCATTGTTTACGATTGCACCGTCGAAAGAAAAACATGCAATTCATTCTAATGTATTAACGACATTAGCAGATGCAGGTTCGACATTTAAATTTGTTGATCATGTTGGTAATTTTATGCATCATGAAGCACCTGAACTTATTTTTACGTACATTTGTGAATTTGTGAAACAGCTATCCAAATCGGATATGTCGATTTAATATTTTATTTATATAATATAAAGTTATGCGTGGTATTGTAGTTGGAGTCATTATTGTAATAATATTGCTAATAGTGTGGGCAAGTGTTGCAACAAATTTACTCGTAATAAATTTAGGTAAGTCTGATGATGTTATCGCTGATAACAATCAGACAATTCGGGACTTGAAGCGATTGATTGATTCTGGTGAAGTTAATAATTCAGATCTACATCGTTTACTAGACAAACTAGCAAGTGATTTTGCAAGTCAAGAGACTGCACTTAACACATGCAGAAACATCAAAACACAATGTGTGACAGAAAAATCAGTATGTGATAAGACTCTAACACAGTGTACGACCGAGAAGGATACCTGCACTGGAAATCTAACACAGTGTACGACCGAGAAGGGTACCTGCACTGGAAATCTAACACGGTGTACGACCGAGAAGGGTACCTGCACTGGAAATCTAACACAGTGTACGACCGAGAAGGGTACGTGCACTGGAAATCTAACACAGTGTACGACCGAAAAGGGAAGTTGTATATCTGACAAATCAACATGTGATGCCGATTTACTCGCTGCGAATGCAAAGATTGTTGGATTGCAAGAACAAATTACAACTCCAGGAGAGACACCAACTCCAGGAGAGACACCAACGTATAGTACAACAACAACGTCGTCAAATACTGGTCAAACGATTGGAATCACGGTTGCAGTTACACTTGTGATAGTTGGTGCAATTTGGTTTTTAATGCGCCGTGCCAGTGCAAAAACTACACAAGCGATTGGTATGCGTCCACCTGACAGGTATCGTACTCGGACTTCACTTGTGCCAAATAGTTTAGTGCGGGGTACCCGCAGACTCTTTTCGAGTAGGATGTCGGGTGCACCTCCTTCGGATGCTATGCAAGCAAGCGAACTACCACAGTTACATTCAGTTCCTGCAAATGATCACGCGAATGCGCGTGATCAGGTAGCATATCGCGACGAAGATCTATATAACCGTACACAATATGGTAGCTTAGTGCCAACCGAGTCGGCATTGGATACTGGACGTGAGGAGCGTGCGTATAACTCTAATCGTATTGGTCTTGATATAGCAAATGCGGCTGCCAAACTTACCCGGATCAATAGTGCGTTGAGAGTATAAATTTCGAATAATCGGTATACCATAAATATAAAATATTTTTTCATGTGTAAATATAAAATGGCAGATGGTGTCGCAGAAAGTATACCGGTTCCAGAAGAAACGGAAGCACAGAAATTGCAGCGTCAGCGCCTGGAACGAGAAGATACCTCTAAAATTGCAGGTGATGACATATGGAACATAATGTATTATGCTGGGATTGTACTTCTTGGTATTATTGTCATGATGGTAATCAATAGTGAAGGATTCCAATTTCTTATGAATGCCCTTGGCAAAATGGTAGGCGCTGCCGCGAGTGTTATGGATTTTATTGGGAAAAATCCATGGTTGTTATTCTTACTTCCATTGATTGCACCGCTATTCAGGTTTTTAACAACAATGGGTAGTATTTTTGGATCACCTGAGGGAAAGAAGCAGGCCGGTTTAATCGATAAATTATTTACCGACGCAAAATTCAAAGGGCGAAATGTTGGATTTTCCGCACGTGTTCGTGCAGAATATGCAAACTTCACACCAGATCAAAAGGCGTATCTGAATGGTAAATTAGAACAGATGAAAACACCAATTGATAGCAAGAGTCTCGCCGACGATATCGAAGCGCGGATGCCGGATGCCACTGTTGAAGCGAAAGCAAATGCATATTCGCAACAAATGGTAGTTATGAAGAAAAACCAAGCAAATATGGTGTTTAGTGATTTGATCGCTACGATGGGTCCGGATAACCCTAGGTCTGGGCCGAGTAATTTATTGATTGAGGGTACAATCAACAGTGCTCAAAATGCAGGCGATATGTTAAGATCAGGTAAACCTGTATCAAAGGTAGATGTACAAAATGTATTTATGGCCGTCGCTGCATTAAATAAAGCGGAATCGGCTCTGCGAGCATCATACAAAGATGGATTTAATGAATTGAAAGCTGATATAGAAAGTACTGGCCGTACGATGGAATCGGAAATGAAACTACGGGAACGTATTGCTGTTCTAAATAATACGGATTCAATTTCTACCGCGGATGGAAAAAAACCAAACATGAAAATTGACCCAGATGCGGTTCTTAAAATTGCACATGGCAAGGCAATGGCCAAGCTAACCAAAAAACATAAATCACTTGTTAATGTTTCTCAGGCACAGATAAATTATGCAGTAAAAACAGAGCTTGACAATGCATATAAAGCGTTTGACCCAGAGAACCCCAAAAGTCGGGCCAATGTGGGTGCGAAATTAACGGATCCCACAAACAAGAAATCCACAGCCGTATTGTCATTCAAACCTCCTAAGGAATATGGAGATGCACTTAAGAAAAAGAGTTACTGGTCAAATCCAAAAACAGCAAATTCATTTGGAGATGTTCCATCATTCAATGCACCAAAATTGAAATTTCCACTTTAGAATTCCATAGAATCAGATTTATATATTAGTAGTAGTAAAGGTAGAACAATGTCAGAGACTCCATCACGTGAAGAACTTCGCCGTCGCCTTCGTGAAAAGACATCATCACGTAATCGTGCCGGTCCATCCAAATCCAAGGACGGCGTCCCGTCTGGTGTGGGTCGTAACGTTGATATGGCATCGATGATGATGTCGATGGGAATTGACGATCCTTCTCTCATTAAAGAACTCGCATCTAGTAATAACCCAAAGGCCATGCTATCTAAACTAGGATCACTGGTTGACCAGATGAAAAAAGACGAGGATACACAGGAGTATGAAAAGACATGTGCCCCTTCTCATATTGTACCCGAAGTCTCTGATGATGAGGAAGCTCCTGAACTTGTGGTAGTATAGACTTGAACTTGATATTTTTTATACTAGTTATTGTAAACACTATGCCTGCAAGTAGTAAAAATGTAAACCACCTCGCCGAGCAGTTTGATCGCGAGTTGGCAATTGCAAGTACTATGCCAGATAAGACCACGTATGTTCATCCTATTACACCCGCGACATCGCGCGCAGTAAATAACTATGAAATGGACGGTGACGAACGTTTGCTTGTTATTGAAGAGACAGTAGAGACAAAAAATGTCACCGAGATTGAATACGACCCGGACAAAGCATCAGCAGACGAAGTACTTGCCGAATACATTGAAAACAAAGAAGAATTTTTACAGGATAAGATTTACGATAGTGCGGTATCTAATATTATGTTCACGTCGGCTATATTTGTTACAGTTATTACTGCGTTGTTAGTCGCGATTGTATATATCAGAAGACGTCAGATGATTCGATCATCTAGATATTCTTCTTATTCTAGACCAATGACATCTAGTATAGGAATGCAGTCTGTCCCTATGATGGTTTAAATAATAATGTTATAGTAGTAAATGCAAACGGATAGTGGTAGATGGGTACCACTCTCAATGGAAAATGTAGTGAAACCAGCATTTCCACACGGCGCAACAATTGATCTTAGTAATTGTATTATTAATATTCAAAATTACACGGTATACACGCACGTAAAAATAAAGAGACACAAATACGGTCGTGAAACTATTATTACTTTTCTAAACAAACCTGGGTTTACACAAGCATATAAATTTCCGGTTCGTGTAATGCACGTCACAAATGGTGATATGTATATGGAAACTACAATGCCGCCGCTTAATAAAACTTATGATATTTCTCGTGTAACACCGGACGCATCTTGGCACTAATTGTGTGCGGATGATAATACTGATATCCTACATAGAGGAACAGTGATATAACTAACCATGCAGGGTGATAGACATATGACGCTGCAATGTATCCTGATAGTAGAATATTTGTCGAGTAATTGAGTGGTTCGGTAAACAAATCACCTCGTGATCCATTCATGGACGAGAATGGTAGGACAAAGTATCCAAGAAGACGGACAATTGTACCAACTTGAAGAAGAATCCATGCGTTTGGGTAGTTTCTTGGATGAACCCCAAATACACGGATACATTCAAGAATGCGAATGACACCAAAGATTGTAAATCCTGGGACAGTGATGTGTTTTACACCATAAACACCTGATGTAAGTGCAAATCCAGTCGGGATATTGTTTAGTAGAGCAATCCCTGCCGATAAATACGCAAGAAAGTACTTTTCTGGATATATGATGGCAACCATACCAAGTGTTAATTCAATTGCTGATCCAATTCCATGAAACATGACATAGACTGAAACATTGTGTGCAATGTATTTTTTATGTGCACGATCGACGACTTTGCGTTCCACGTAATATGCCTTGATTAAAAAGTAAACGGTGACGGCGTAGATGTTCATACAGAAAACCGGATGCATCTCAGTCGTAATGTAGTCTGTATTCGGAGTAAAATGATTCGGAAACATCTTGAAATTTTGATACAGGTAATTCACATACTCGGCAAGTCCACCATATTTCCATGATGAAATGAGAAGAATTGACAGTATGACAGCGAATATACGATCATATACTTTTGTAAAATGTGTTGGTTCATACATGTCTACGGGAATTGATCCATTTGCCCGCGTGAGTTTTGGGGGATACATCGTATGATACATGGAAATCGGTATTAAACATACAAGCAACGCATTTGGAGAAATGACAAATGCCATTGTGATATAAAACCCAAGATATGTTGAAAACGTAGAACAAAGTGGATCCATCCACGCCAGTAGGATCTTTGGCCCATTGTTTCTCGCATGTGAAATGTATGGTGTTACAAAATACATGAGCAGACGAATTGTAACATTGACATATGTTATTGTCCAAATAGCATATGCATTGTATGGATTTGATAAACTTTTGATTGATTCCGTAAGAACAAAGAAACGATATAAATGATTAAGTGCAATACGCATGTACCATGGTCCCATAAAGTAAACAATCTGTTTTTGATGAGCTGTTGCAATGGTAAACATTAAATAAAACGAAGTGAGCCACTGTATGTTATAGAATACAGATAGAAATCCTAGTGTTAACTCGATAACATTGTAAACCGATGATGTATTTGCAAGAAATTCGCCATAATCAAGCTTGAGAATGGCATATAACCCAATAAGATACATCCCTGTCGTAAAGAATACGTTTACGTTTTCTGTATATTCAAATTTGCCATGATATACATTGGGATAACTCGAAATTGTGGTGGTAAGATAACGGTTGAAGTCACTCACGGAATAATATTGAAGCGTGATGAACAAACATACGGTTAGTAATGCAGTATCACAAGATGCGTGAGATATCATTTTATTATAATGACCAAAAAATAAAAATTATGAAATTACATTTTATGCATTATTAAGTTCGGAACCAACTAAAATATCTCCACTAAACGATGCAATGTTATCAGATGGAAGTAGTTTGTCTGGTTCGGGACGCGGTGTGTTTTCTATTTTAGGGGGAACTGTATCTAGAACGGGTTCTTCATGTGGAACTTCATCCGTTGGATTCGGATCTGCAGTGTCTTCGATGAACACTGGCGGTGGGTCCATATCAAAGTTTTCGGGCATGTATTCGCTCGATAGAGCTGACGCTAGGAACGGCGCGGCTCCATTTTTCCAACCAAGTAGGAATATTATAAGCATGACAATCAAAATCGCAACTGCGGCGATTAGAATCCCAAGAATGACTGTCGATGGGGTGATGCTCATTGTTTATTTTTACAATATAAAATAGTATATGCATTTAAAGTAAACAACATGCAGTCTGATAAACACTGTACCATGTGACATGTGATCGGGGGACTTATACGATTTCAATACTTTCATCTACAGTTTGACTATTTGTATCGCTTGGTTCAATATTCGTAATAACATCCACTGGTGGATGCGCTGGTGCGGAGGTTACCGCAACATAACGAAGCACGAACTTGTACATAACAGTGACTAGAATTATGATGATCACAACAGATCCGATTGAGATGAAGAAGTATACAGTCCATGGATCACTATATACATTTGGTGGTGAAAATGGTGGAGTTGCTGGTGGGGAAGATGGCGGTGGTGGAGATGGCGACGGTGGTGGAGATGGTGGTGGTGGCGACGGCGGTGGCGGAGATGGCGGTGGCGTGGTCAATGTAAATGACGTTGTAATTGTTACAATAGCTGCTTCTTTTTCACAATCTGTGCCAAAATCAAATACAAATGTATCGCCTTCATTAATTTGTTGATTTGCAATACATGTAATTTCTCCGTCGCTACAATCTGGATCATCACATACTAGATTAACTTCATCCAGACGTCGCATTGGAAATTCCATTTCACCTTCGTCATATGTATATGGTTCCGGTGATGGTGATGGAACGTAACGAGGTTCGGTATAATGGAATGTAATAGTTGATGTAATGTTATCGCAGCATCCCTTATTGTTAATTAATGGCGATGTGATTGTGCATTCGTCACACTGCCATCCGTCAATGTATTGACAATAGCATTCGGTTATTTCAATGTGTACATTACCAGGGGCAAGCGGTGGATATGGTGGCATTGATGGCGGCAGTGGTGGTGGTTCATTCGGAGGTGTCATTGGTGGTGCATTTGGTGGTGCATTTGGTGGTGATGGTGGCATTGGAGGTGGTGGAGGCGGAGGCGGTGGTGGTGGTGGTGGTGGAGGTGGAGGTGGAGGCGGTGGTGGTGGTGGTGGTGGTGGAGGTGGAGGCGG
>Ga0209630_10000966_pt1 | contig 32185 bp, 23 predicted proteins | sample COG_01_FD_184745 | JGI IMG/M metagenome (GOLD analysis project Ga0209630, IMG submission 184745) | Pelagic Microbial community sample from North Sea - COGITO 998_met_01 (SPAdes) (version 2) | ecosystem: Environmental > Aquatic > Marine > Neritic zone/Coastal water | place: Helgoland, sampling... | reverse complement strand
CTCAAACGCTCCACTAGGGCGTATTCCTGGAAAATCATCCCCATTCGGCGTCGCGCTCTCCTCAACTCGCCCTGGCCAAGGGAGGAGAGTTCAGTTTCATTTAAGTAGATGGTACCTGTAGTTGGTTCAACTAGACGATTAACACAACGGATCAAAGTTGATTTGCCTGCACCTGATGGACCAATCAGAGCCATCACCTGACCATCAGGTATCAAAAGATCGATATCCTTGAGAGCCAAGTCACCTGTTTTATACTGCTTAGTAAGTTTTTCAAGGCGTAGCATCGTAGGCCTCGCTAAAAATCATAGATTTGTAATTATCCTCGTGAGGAGGCAGTCCGCAAAGATACGCCACTGCCTCCATAAGAGAAAAAATTACTTACAGGTATATTTTATACCGTTGGCCGCATCAATTTTACGAATAACGTCCCAATCAAACTTATGAACTATTGAGATAAACTTACCTTCACCTGATTTCTCAAACTCTTTCTTCAGAGCAGAGCCTTCCCAGTTAAAAGTAAAGAATGCCTGACGAACTTTTGCTGATACAGTTGGGTCCAGATTATGAGAATGTCCAAAGCCAGTAGTTGGAAAAGTTTGAGACTTATAAATCGTACGAATCTTAGCAGGATCAACAGCCTTGCGGTCAACCATACGGCGCATTACAGAATTAGCAACTGGAGCAACTTCATAATCCTTGTTGGCAATCCCAAGGACAGAGTTATCATGCTTTCCTGAAAAGCTAGTTTTAAAGTCAACATCCTTAATCAGACCAAACTCGGATTTTAACAATGCAGATGGAGCCTTGTTTCCAGAGTTAGATGTGGGTGAGGTAAACGTGAGTGTTCTACCCTTGATATCAGAAGGCGACTTGATGGGGCTATCTACGGGAACAATAATTTCCATCTCGTAGCCGAAGGATCCATCATCAGAGGCCATCATTGCAAAAGGAACAAAACCAGCGCAACTAACGGCAATGGGGTTTGAGCCTGTATTAAAACCTGCAACGTGTAGACGGCCAGAACGCATAGCTTCTAACTGAGCAGCGTTAGATTGAACTGAGAAAAATATCACCTTCTTGCCTGTTGTCTTGGAAAGGTGGTCAATAAAGCCAGCCCAAACAGATTTATAGACGGCCGGATCTTCAACCGGTGTGTATGCAAAAATCAAAGCATCAGGATTAACCCATTTTGACTGGTCAGTTGGCAGATCAGCAGTAAGGTTTCCATCGCGGTCACAATATTGTTTATCCAGTGTGCCACGAGGGCATTCTGCTGCTTGGGCGGTGGTGGTGAGAGATACCAAACCAAGGGCGAACAAGCCACTTAGTCCCATAAAGAAGGCACTCTTAGTCTTTTTAAAATCAAACATAATGTTATTCCTTATTATGAACATCTGACCCAACTGGGCCAATAAATAATATCCTTCTTATTTTGCAGGTGACTTTAGATGCCCCATTCTTTTTTTGTTTCCAACATTAACTTTATTTTACATTTTTTCACAAGTAATCTTCCCAGTATGTGGGATGCCGTTTTAGGCAATAGTTAGAAAAAATGACAATGCCTAAATCATCAATTTGTTTTTCGCTAGAGATAGCTTTTAAATTATAACTATAGATAACTAACGTTAGAGTTGACCAGTTAAAGTAAAAAGAACTCAATTGTTAGATCGTTAAGGGGCTTTTTTTAGGTCGTCGATGTCATAGTAAAAGGCTGTTCTGCCTAAACTTATTTCTTGGTGTTACGGTTTCACTGACTAAAATTACTTTATAATTACTTTTCTGGCCGCTTTATTAAGCTACTTGGCGCACTACTTCAGCACGACCATACAAAAACCTACCCCAATTAACTCTCGTATTAACTCAGTAGTGTGATCACACAATATCAAGCAATTTCCGGTTTTAAACGCAGAGGCAAACTTTCAACGTGAGTAACGAGCCCCGCAGTCTTGTGTTGCAAGAGTAATTACATCATCGCCAACGAATGGGTTAGTCTTGCGCTCATAACCAAAAGTTGATGTTGCGCCGTGACCAGGAAAAAACCTTACATCATCGCCCAAAGGCCATAGTTTCTGAGTAATAGAGTCAAGCAAGTCCTGATGGTTTCCACGAGGAAAGTCAGTACGCCCAACAGACCCCTGAAAAAGCACATCACCAACCAACGCAATATTTTCTTCAGGCTGATAAAAAATCACATGGCCCGGAGTGTGGCCAGGACAGTGCAACACATTGAGGCTCACACTACCAATATTAACCGTATCACCGTCATCAAGCCACCTTTCCGGAACAAAGGATTTACTTTTTGGAAAGCCAAACTGAACCGTTTGTTCCGGCAATTGCTTTATCCAGAAGTCATCATCCTTATGGGGGCCCTCAATTGGGACATTAAGACGTTCAGCTAATTCCACAGCTCCTCCTGCATGATCAACATGGCCATGGGTAATCAGAATCTTTTCAATTGTAAGACTGTTGTTTTCAACAGTCCTGATGATTTTATTTACATCACCGCCAGGGTCGACAACACCTGCCTTCATAGTTTTGGAGCACCAGACAACAGAGCAATTCTGTTCAAACTCAGTGACAGGAACAACTATGACTTTCATCAGTCCCTTTCATCTAACCAGGCCATCTGAATAGCCTCAAGAACTTTTTCATTGGACTTCTGAGGATCATCGTCAAAGCCCGGCAGGGCCTGCACCCATTTCCATAAGTCAGTAAAGCGAAGATTAATTACATCAACGTCGGGGTGTGCATCTTCTAGCTCAATAGCAATGTCATTAATGTCGGTCCACTTCATTTCAATCAACCAACATGTTGCGAGTTGCCGAAGGCAAGGTGACGCGAAGGCCGTCAAATTCGTCAGACATTTTAATTTGGCAACCAAGGCGGGATGTGTGTGTCAATCCAAAAGCAAGATCAAGCATGTCTTCCTCCTCCTCAGAAGCCTCTTCCAGTTTCCCAAACCATTCATTGTCAACGATGACATGGCAAGTTGAGCACGCCAGCGAACCTTCGCAAGCACCTTCAAGATTTATATCGTTTTTATGAGCAACTTCCAATACCGACAAACCGTTTGGGGCGTCAAGTTCCTTTGATGTGCCATCAGCGGTAACGAAAGTAATCTTGGGCATTTGTTTTTCTCCTTAGAGACAAATAAATAAAATAGTTAAGGCCTTTTAGCCTTTTGACGCTTGCTCATCAAGAACATCCACATCAACCCCACGCAGGGCCATGCGAATACCTTGATCCATCCTCTTTTCAGCAAAGTGCTTGGTGGCCTTTTCAAGTTGTTCGGCAGCTTCAGTGATAGCATTGCGATCAGTACCTTTAACAACCTCTTCCAGTTGATGAATAACGGCCTCGATCTCTATAAATTGAGCATCACTGAGCAAATGCTTATCTTTATTCAGTGCAGCAGATACAGCATTGAGATTTCGTCCAGCCTCAACCTTGGATTCCGCTAGCAGACGCTCTTCCATATCGTCTTTGGCATATTTCATACTATTGTGAAGCATCTCAGCCATTTCTTCTTCATTTATGCCATAAGACGGTTTAATCGCAACTTCAGCTTCCACCCCTGTAGTATCCTCCATTGCTGACACAGTCAAAAGTCCATCTGCATCGACGGCAAAAGTGACCCGTATACGAGCAGCACCCGCCGTCATTGGTGGAATGCCATGGAGCTCAAAACGCGCAAGGGAACGGTTATCCTCGACCATTTCACGTTCACCCTGAGTAGCATGAACCGACATGGCCGTTTGACCATCAACATATGTAGTAAATTCCTGAGCCTTAGCAACAGGGATCGTGGTGTTCCGAGGTATAATTTTTTCAACCATGCCACCCATCGTCTCGATACCTAGGCTCAAAGGGGTGACATCAAGTAATAATGTGTCTGAGCCAACAGTTAGAGCTTCTGCCTGTAAGGCTGCGCCGACAGCAACTACCTCGTCAGGATTAATATCTGATAGGGGTTCTTTGCCAAACAATTCAGCAACCCTTTGTCGGACAAGAGGAATGCGGGTCGAGCCCCCAACCAGCACCACACCGTTGACTTCCTCTGGCAGTAGATTTGCATCTTCAGAAACAGTCTTGCAGATGTCAATAGTTTGCTCCACCATAGGATTAATTAGACTGTCAAATGTTGCACGAGTAAGTTTGTGGTAAGATGTATTACCATCTATTTCAATAGACCACTCATTACTATCTTCAGTACTCAGAAATTCCTTAGCACGGCGCGCCGTCATCAAGGTCATTTTCACTTCGCTAGTGTTGAGTTTGTCTTTTACTCTATCTTTAAGAAAATGCTCCGCAATTACATGATCAAAATCATCCCCACCCAGTGCTGCATCTCCACCAGTTGCAAGGACCTGAAAAACACCTTTTTCCATACGCAAAATGGAAACATCGAAGGTTCCCCCACCCAAATCGTAAACAGCGTAGGTGCCCTCTGCCCCTTTGTCTAAGCCATAAGCAAGAGCCGCAGCTGTTGGTTCATTGACCAGTCGCAGAACATCTATTCCAGCCAGTTTGGCAGCATCTTTTGTAGCAGTGCGTGCGCCATCGTCAAAATAGGCTGGAACCGTAATTACTGCTTGATTAACAACATGCCCCAGGTGTTCCTCAGCACGAAGTTTCAGAGCGCTCAGAATGTCAGCAGAAATCTTCACCGGGGTCAGCTTACGCCCAGCCACATTGAGGCGAACCATCCCACTCTCATCTTCGGCTTGAGGTTCAACATCAAAAGGAAGTACACCTGCAAGACTTTTTACATCTTCTAGACCGCGACCCATCAGACGCTTCACAGAGCTAACTACGCATTCTGGGCGTTCAATCAAAAGGTCGGTAGCCAAACCACCAACTATGAACGAGCCATCTGAGGCGTAAGCGATTGTGGATGGAACCAACGCCTTTCCATCCTCATCACGGAGAATTTCTGGATCATTTTTGGCACTAACGGCAACAACAGAATTAGTAGTACCCAGATCAATGCCAATAGCCATTCTAGGTCCACCGCTGTGGGGCGTCGGGGTTTCACCTGGCTCATGAATTTGCAGCAAATTCGCCATAGCTTTAGATCATTTTCTTTCGTTGATTGCGGGTTTCTTCGGTCAGCTTTTTCAAGTACTTTAGTCGTGTCTTTTGCCTACAGGCTCCTTCAATATCATTGTCCTTAAATAGTTTTGAGAGTTTCTCAATACAGCCGTTAATTTCGTTTTGAGCACGATTTGACAAATCATTGACCTGCTCCAAAGTTTCACATTCCTCCAAAGCCTCACGTAATTCCATAGTTTCCATAAGCAAGGCTTGGTCATTGACCAAGTTGCAACCTTCTGGCAATAGATCAACGCTAAGCAAACCAACCAGATAATCAGCCCGCCTCAACGGATCCTTGAGTGTTTCATAAGCGTCGTTGATCGTTGTAGCCTGTTGTTGGCTCAATGATTTTTCTAGAGCTGAGCTTGTTGCAAAGCGATCTGGATGAAGGTTGCGCTGCATATTAAAATAATGTTGATCAAGCCAGTCAATATCAATGTCAAATGAAGGCTCAATACCAAGACGAAGGAAATGATTTGCCTGTCCTGGTGGTTGTACTGCCCCGCATGTTGCACAGCATGCTGCCACTTGTGATACTGGTCCCTTACATGACCAGCATGCAATAATGCCTACTTCATAGGCCTTTTCCTCTTCAGCTGTAATATCCAGGCCGTCCATAAGACCATAACTTCCTTAATGTAATGCGGGACCGCCCCTGTTTTAAGGAAGCGGCCCCCAAACTTTAATGCATTATAGCTTTATCAAACGTGGAAGGATTCACCACAGCCGCAACGACCTTTTTCATTAGGGTTAGAAAATACAAAACCTGATTGCAACTTATCCACAACATAGTCCATTTCAGTACCAATGATGAACATGGTTGCCTTAGGATCTATCAAAATTGTGACACCCTTCTCCTCAAGGATCTCGTCGAAAGGCCCTTTCTCATCAGCGAACTCAAGAGTATAAGACATGCCAGAGCAACCCTTAGTACTAATTCCAATACGAATTCCTACAGAGGGCTTATCTCGACTGCCAAGCAAAACTTGCACCTGCTTGGCAGCAGCATCACTGACAGTCATCAATGCGGGACGTTCAATCATGATTTCTGGTTCTCCGCCTTCAACATTCGTATAAAATGGCTTTATTCCGCCGCTTTATTTTTTGAAATTTTCTTAGATTTGTAGTCAGCAATTGCCGCTTTAATAGCATCCTCAGCGAGAATCGAGCAATGAATCTTAACTGGCGGCAAAGCTAGTTCTTGTGCGATTTCTGTATTTTTAATTTCCGATGCCTCGTCCACTGTCTTGCCTTTGACCCACTCAGTTACTAATGAGCTTGAAGCAATTGCAGAACCACAACCAAAGGTCTTAAATTTAGCATCTTCAATGACACCAGATTCATCAACCTTGATTTGCAGTTTCATTACATCACCACACGCCGGTGCTCCAACGAGGCCTGTGCCAATATCACCCTCATCTTTATTAAGTGAACCAACGTTTCGTGGATTTTCGTAGTGGTCAAGCAACTTGTCGCTATAAGCCATTTTCTTAGTCTCCTTAAAATGCCGGGGAAATACCCGGCGCATAATAATTAATCAGTGGTCTGCCCATTCGATGGATTTAATATCAATACCTTCTTGCGCCATTTCCCATAGTGGGCTCATTGCACGCAGGCGGGTTACCTCGTCGGCAATTTTTTCTACCGCATAATCAACTTCTTCTTGCGTTGTGAATCTGCCAAAGCCAATTCGCAAAGAAGTGTGGGCCAGTTCTTCCTCTACGCCCAGAGCGCGAAGCACATAAGATGGCTCAAGTGAAGCTGAGGTGCACGCTGAACCACTAGATACCGCTAAATCATTGACCCCCATCATTAAGCCTTCGCCTTCAACATAAGCAAAACTAATGTTCAAGTTGCCCGGTATCCGTTGTTCTAGGTCACCGTTCAGAAAAACTTCGTCCAATCGCTCATTAATTTTTGTATGGAACCGTTCGCGCATCATCTTCAGTCGTTCAGTCTCCACACTCATTTCTCTTTCTGATAATTCACATGCCTCTCCGAGGCCTACACAAAGCGGCGTAGGCAATGTACCTGAGCGCATGCCACGCTCCTGACCACCACCATTGATCATTGCCACTATTCGTACCCGCGGACGACGCCGCACATAAAGAGCACCAATACCCATAGGGCCGTAGACCTTGTGACCGGAAATGCTCATCAAATCTATGTTCATGTCATCGACGTCAAGAGGAATTTTTCCTACTGCTTGGGCTGCATCTGTGTGGAAGAAAGCACCTTTATTACGACACAAAGCACCAATTTCCTTAATGGGCTGGATGACACCAATTTCATTGTTAACAGCCATGATCGATACCATCAGGGTGTTGTCAGTAATAGCCGAATTTAGATCTTCTAGGCTAATCAGACCATTTTGCTGTACTGGCATGTAAGTAATTTGAAAGCCATCCTGTTCCAGGTGGCGACATGTGTCGAGCACACATTTGTGTTCAGTAACACAAGTTATTATATGATTTCGTTTATCTTTGTAAAATTTACCCACACCGTTAAGCGCAAGGTTATTAGATTCTGTTGCACCAGATGTGAAAATAATTTCTTTATGGGTCGCCCCGATCAGCGAAGCTACCTGGGCACGAGCATGCTCAACCGCACTCTCTGCATCCCATCCAATTTGATGAGTTCTAGAATGAGGGTTTCCAAAGCGCGTTGAAAAGAATGGCAACATTTTTTCAAGAACTCTAGGATCCATTGGCGTAGTGGCCTGGTAATCCAAATATAGAGGAGTGTCTTTGCTCCAATTGCCTTTAGCTATGCTCATAATTTTTTCCTATGTTAAGCTCTTAAAAAATAATTACTAAACATTGTACGTAAATGAATGCTTGATAGATGTCTTAATAACCCCTTTTTTTTAGGCCGCCGATAAATTAAATTTTCTAGATGATATTCGTGAACTTAATTCACGCCAGGCTTTAATAAAAACCTCAACATCACTCTTCTTACTGTTCCATCCCAAAGATACTCTGATAACACTTCTGGCGTTTTCATTTGAAACATTCATTGCTTTCAAAACATCAGAGGCCTTTGCCTTGCCTGAAGAACAGGCAGATCCTGCACTGACCCCGATCCCTGCCAAGTCAAATGCCATGACCTGAGTATCACTATCGATATTAGGCATTGTCAAACATGTGGTATTGGGCAGACGCTCGACGTCTTTACAAAAGATCACAGTTTCTGGTTCAATGATTTTAATAGCCTTCTCAATTGCATCACGAAGCTTTTCTAGCTTGGCAAAATCGCCCAGCCCAGAGAGAGCTGCTTTGGCAGCAGCGCCAAACCCCGCAATACCAGCTAAATTTTCTGTACCCGCACGATATCCATGCTCTTGTCCACCACCAAGCAAAGTCCCCTTAAAGCTACAACCCGTGCCACTCCCTAGGCCCGGAGCGATCACTGCCCCTGACCCTGCAGACCCACCAATTTTATGCGCTGACAAAGACATGAGGTCGACACCTAAATCAGTAACATCAACAGGGATCTTTCCCGCAGCCTGAATGGCGTCGCAATGGACAAGCGCACCATGTCGATGGGCTATTTTGACGATATCTTTAATAGGCTCGATGACGCCGGTTTCGTTGTTGGCCAGCATGACCGAGACCAAAGCTGGAGTGTCGCCAAAAATAAGTTTCTCATCAAGTTTATCAAGATCGACAACACCATTTTCATCAACCTCAATTATCTGTACACCGCTCTTCAAAACGGAGGAATGTTCTACGGCAGAAACAAGCTTATGTGAACGTCCACAACCCATCAGCGCCAGATTATTTGCTTCAGTTCCACCGCTGGTGAAGACGACATCCTCTGCGGAACCATTGACTAGTTTAGCTACAGAAGTGCGAGCTTGCTCAACAACCTTTCGTGCTTCACGTCCGGGTTTATGAACAGACGATGGATTGCCAACACTTGCAAAAATGGACATAGCCGCCTGAATTGCTTCAGGTCGTGTAACTGTAGTTGCATTATGATCTAAATAAACGTATTCGCGCATGTCCTGCCTATTACACATTACCGTAATAAAAAAAATCGCATCACTATTTTACTGCACGCCAACAACCCGAGCTCCCTCATTCACTTGACGTTCCAACTGCAAACTACTCGTTCCAAGAACTCGCTTTTCGCATACATCTGCGAGAGAGACCGAACTTAAGTACATAAGGATCTGATTTGTAAGCTCATCCCACAAATCGTGGGTCAGACAACGACTTTTGTCAGCTCTACAACCTTCTGCTGATCCGGGCACACACCGAGTCGCAGATAAATGCTCATCAGCAGCAGTAACAATGTCTGATATTCTGATGTCTTCGTAACTGCGGGAAAGTAAATATCCACCCCCTGGACCACGGACACTCTTGACAAGACCATTTCGTCTTAACTTACCCAGCAACTGTTCCAAATAGGAAAGAGATATTGCTTGACGGGTTGCAATATCAGATAGGGAAACCGGCTTATCTCTGTCAGAGGTAGAGTTGGCCAAGTCAACCATAGCCATAACGGCATAACGACCTTTTGTACTTAATTTCACGGCAAATCTCCTACAGTGTCTGAGCGCAATCAACGCTTATCCCTGGAAGCAACAGCTTCTCTCTTACTGCTTTCAATGTCATCTGCAATATTTTCATCAAGGCGAATTTCCATGTCTTTAACTTGTACCATCAAGGTCGTGACTTGACGACGTAAGCCTTCAATAGTTCGCAGCACCGGGTCAGGACACCCATCAGCAGGCTCACCATAGGCGACAAACTTTTTCGCCTCCTCCTTGTCGCGCGGCATTACGACGCGAGCAGGTATGCCAACTGCCGTAACACCAGCCGGAACACTCTTGGTAACGACAGCGTTTGCGCCAACACGGGCACCCTCACCGACAATAATTGGTCCTAAGATTTGCGCCCCCGATCCAATTATGACGTTATTGCTCAGTGTTGGGTGACGCTTCTGATCTACTTGCTTGTGGGAATCTACCGACGGAGATACGCCCCCAAGCGTGACCCCTTGATAAAGGGTAACGTCGTCGCCGATAATAGAGGTTTCCCCAATAACAATCGCACTACCATGATCTATGACAAAACGTCTTCCAATCTCAGCGCCAGGATGAATTTCAATTAAGGTTACCAACCTGCCAATTGAGGATATAAAGCGTCCCAACACGCGCCAGTTGGCTCGCCACAGCCAATTAGTCAAGCGATAAAATATCAAGGCGTGGAACCCAGGATAGCAAAGCGCCACCTCAATACGGGATCGTGCAGCCGGGTCACGAGCCAAAAAGGCATCTATATCTTCTTTAAACCTCTTGAATCTCATCGATTTTTCTTTATATGTGTGACTGGAAATTATATATAAAACAAATATTGCCGTTAATGAAATACTTCATTAAATCAACTTTACTATAATATTAAGGTTATAATATGTCCGACCTCACAGGTCAAGTATCATACAGTATATTAATGTCTATACTATCGTTAATACCCCCTAGAGAATACTCGGGATTTTTCCACTTGATGAAAAACAAGAAACAAATAGCATGTCATGCCTGAAGTAATATTTAACGGTCCAGAGGGCCGCCTAGAAGGCCGCTACCAGCACTCGAAAAAAGCCAATGGCCCAACCGCACTGGTACTTCACCCCCACCCGCTACATGGTGGCACCATGAATAACAAGGTCACCTACGCGCTTTATCAAACGTTTATCAAGCGTGGATTCTCTGTTCTACGCTTCAACTTTCGCGGCGTTGGACGATCACAAGGTCAGTTTGATAATGGTATTGGCGAAATGAGTGATGCAGCTGCAGCCCTTGACTGGATGCAAACTCAAAACCCAAATGCCTCAACCTGCTGGATTGGTGGTTTTTCTTTTGGTGCCTGGATCGCTATGCAACTTATGATGCGTCGCCCCGAAATTACTGGATTCATCTCGTTAGCTCCGCCTGCGGATGCATATGACTTCACCTTCCTGGCCCCCTGCCCTGCTTCAGGGCAAATCATTCACGGCGATAAAGACGAAATCGTGCCAAAGGATGCTGTCGATAAACTTGCACAAAAACTTTCGAGTCAGAAAAATATCGTAATTGATTACGATACTATTGCTGGGGCGGATCATTTTTTTTCAAATAAGATGGATGTCCTTAACAAACTGACTGGCAATTATCTAGACAAGGCATTTGCTGAGGAAGCAGCCTAACTTGACAGCCTTCAAGATTCAAACAGAACCCCACCTATCATGGGGCGTGAAACGTTTGTTGTTTTTGGAAGGCTTATGGGCATGCCATAAAATGAACGTATTGCGAGAAAGGCAAATGCTTGGGCCTCAAGTGCATCCCCGTTAAAATTGATTGATTCAATTGGCTCGACAGGCCCACCCACAAGCAAATCCAGCATAGCCATCATGGTGGTATTATGACGACCACCGCCTGTCACCAACCAGCGCTTGGCAGCCTCAGGAAAATAGTCACGTGCCTTGCTAATACTGCGAGCACTAAAGGCACACAAGGTCGCCGCACCGTCTTCAGCAGACAGTCCTGACACTGCATGCAAAACCCAAGAAAAGTCGTCTCGGTCCAGAGATTTTGGCGGGTTCCGACCGAAGTAAGGATTTTCAAGAAAACCGCTTAATATCTCCTGATGGACTTTCCCCGCATGGGCTAATCGGCCACCCTCATCCATGGAACAGCCGATGGTTGCACAAGCCCAATCATCAATGAGAGCATTGCCGGGGCCTGTGTCGAAAGCCATAACATTTGGACCCTCGAAGCTGTCTTCTCCACCAATCCAAGTTACATTAGCAACACCACCAACATTAAGAACGGCCAAGGGCTTTTCCAAGTCAGCACAAAGAGCATGATGAAACAATGGCGCCAGAGGCGCTCCTTCGCCACCCTCGGTCAGGTCATTAGATCTAAAATCGCCGATTACCCGGATGCCTGTCTCTTTGGCAAGCACGGCTGGATCACCAATCTGAACTGTTAATTTGTCTTGTGGACGATGCAAGATAGTGTGACCATGAAAGCCAAGCAAATCTACATCAGAGGCCTTCAAATTATTCTCTTGGAGCATTTGATTAACAGCTTCAACGTGATGACTTGTAAGTTTCCCAGCTACATCTGCAACACCCGGGCTCTCCAGGGTTTTACCCAGACATGAGCGCAGTTCATCGCGAAAAAATGGATCGTAAGGAAAGCTAGCCACCGCACCAGTTTCAATCAGTTGCACCCCATCGCTTACAATCACGGCCGCGTCAATTCCATCTAGTGAGGTGCCACTCATCAAGCCAAGAGCCGTCAGTGGTGAATAGTTTGCCATGTATTCGTTTCCTGTGTGCATTGTAAACCGGAGCAAGAGTATGTTATGACCTCACTATAGTAACAAGTTAAAGAACCATTCTTCAGATGACCAGTCACAGCTCAGAATTTATTAAAAACGTTATAGATCGTGGCTATATGCACCAGTGTACAGATCTGAACACATTGGATGACCTTGCTTCAAAAAATATTATCTCAGCCTATATCGGCTTTGATTGCACTGCACCCAGTTTACATGCTGGATCACTAGTGCAAATAATGATGCTGCGTCTTCTGCAACGCACTGGCCATAAACCCATTGTTCTGATGGGCGGAGGCACAACAAAGGTAGGAGACCCCTCTGGCAAAGATGAGAGTCGCAAGCTGTTAGACGACGAAGCCATTGCTGCCAACATGGCAGGCATTAGAGAGGTATTTGCGAAATTTCTTAAATTTGGCGATGGCCCAACGGATGCTCTAATGGTTAATAACAACGACTGGCTTACTGGCATCGAGTATATAGACTTTTTACGCGATTACGGCCGATATTTCTCGGTCAATCGCATGCTTAGTTTTGAATCTGTAAAAATCCGGCTTGAGCGCGAGCACAATCTCAGTTTCCTAGAATTCAACTATATGATTTTACAAGCATATGATTTTCTTGAGCTAAGCCGGCGCTACGGCTGTTCGCTACAGATGGGTGGCTCCGACCAATGGGGCAACATCATTAACGGAGTGGAACTAGGAAGGCGGACTGATCAACGCAACATATACGGCCTGACAACACCGCTGCTTACAACCTCGTCTGGCGCAAAGATGGGGAAAACTGCCGCCGGCGCTATTTGGCTTAATGCTGACATGCTATCCCCTTATGACTATTGGCAGTATTGGCGCAACACAGAAGATGCAGATGTTGGTAAATTTCTTAGGCTGTTCACAGACCTACCTTTGGATGAAATTACCGATTTGGAAAAGGCTAAAGTTGAGGAGATCAACGACGTCAAGAAACGTTTGGCAACGGAGATCACTAAACTATGCCATGGCGCTGATGCAGCTATTGAAGCCGCAGAGACTGCGCGACGTACTTTCGAAGAGGGTGGATTGGGTGAAGCCTTACCAAGCATCGATATCCCAAAAGCCAGTCTAGAGACAGGCATTGTCATTTTTGAGCTTTTCAAGCTTGCCGGATTGGCCACGTCAAATGGTGAAGCAAGGCGCCTTATCAAGGGCGGCGGTGGCAAGCTAAATGGTAAAAAAATTGACGATGAGACCCAAATCATTACCAACCTAAATATAAATAGCGAGGGTGTAGTTAAATTATCGGCAGGCAAAAAACGCCATGTAATAATGAACCCTGTTTAAAGACCTTTGGTCTTGTTAATTGTTTTTTTTCTGTCGATCTCGTTTGCACCCTCGATTTCTGAGTATGGGTTGGGTCTATCAGAAAAAAGGCCAAAAAGATTGCGCAAGATACCCGGTGCCAGGGCCGATAACGGGTTAACCTTAACTTCTGGGTCTTCCAACGGGCCTTTCATTTTATATGTTGCAGCAAAAATACCGCTGCCATCCTCAGTACCTGTCAGCAGGGTGCCGATAAAGGGAATGTTTCCAAGAGCACTGTTCAGCGCGTATATGGGAACTACAGTCCCTTCAATATCAATTATTTCTGTATGTGTATAGATCTTGCCTTTGGCAGTATACCCAAGCGATAGCCCTGTCGCCTTGACGTCCTTAATGTCAACAACACCTTTTCTCATAATAAAGGGTGCATTGAATTTGCTGAATGCCAATCCGTCACCCTGCAAAGCTTCTTTTAAACGAGCTAGTGTCATTTCTCCAACAAGTTGGGTAAGAGTGGGAGCATCAACAAGACTATAATCACGAATAAGAACTTCACCAGCCAGCGGATTATCGTCAACTGTATCATCGAATGTAGCCTCCACATCAAGAGTTCCACCGATCATCGTGTCATAAACATCCAAGGTACGTAGCATATTCCCAGCATCTGTTGTTTTAATCTTAACCCAACGCTTCCCCTTGCCACTTGGCCTGAGTAGCACATTAAATTTTTCACCGCTGCTGAGACTACCATCGACATTAATACCATGCCAACGATCGTCAGCTCTGTTAAGAGTGCCAGTAATTTGCCTCAAAAAATGCTTTTGGCCTGTCCAGATCTTATCAACATTAGCAGATAGACTGAGCTTCAAATTAAGCCCATCATCAACATCTGGGGATGCCTTAAACAAATCCTCGAAGGATGGTTCTAGATCAAGGCTTGGTCCATGAAAACTAACAGTCCAGCCACCATCATTGCCGGGTATAACAACACCAGCTAAATCAGTCCTCTTAAAACTGATCTGATTAATATTAACTCTATCCAGCCCAGTTCCGTCCTCAGCATAATTTGCAGAACCATTAATTTTCATGTCTCCAGCGGCAAGAGAAAATTTAGGAATATTCACTATACGGGTGTCATCAATTTCAAGATTAACGTGAGCAATTCCAGCAGAACCAGCCTTTTTAGACCATCCGATTGCAGGAACCCTCAATACTGTTTCATCCAAATCAAATTCAACCTGAACCTGACCTTTGCCGACATCGTGGGTAGTCAACTGGATCTCAACAGCCACACCACCTTCAATTAGATTTCCAAGCAAAGGCTGAAATTCCATGCCCAGATGGTTAAGACTTTTAACATCATCAATTTTGGAGGCAACTTTATATCGCCCACGATAAGGGGAACCCGCGCTAAAATTATGCCACACCTCTAGTGAAACTGGGATATCTCCAACTTTTACATCTCCATTAACGTTGAGCCCTTGCTTAGAGGCTTTCAAAAAAAATCGCCCATTATGGAAGCCTTGGCCAGATATGATGTTATCAATGGAAACATCCTGCATGCCCGCAGAGATATTAAAATCAATGTCATCTGCGCTTAAATTATCTGCAACCAAAAAGTTTAGCTTGATGTGAGCATTAGTCGAGCCATTCACCTGCTCAGGAGAGGCCCCTAAAGCTGATACGAAGCCCAAAGATTGTTGATCAATCAAGGAGAATGCATTTTTTAGAGGCCCTCTAACAAATAAATCCATATTCGCATATGTATCAACCTCATCTAGCCCCCTGAATGAGATAACGCATTTTCGTGTACTAATCCCTCTCATTTGTGCCTGGGTAATGAAAACATCAAATTTTTTTTTATTGAAACGTGCAGTTGCCATAATGTTGTTAACTTTGGGCATAAACGAGAGGAAGCTAACCTCTGCACCGCGTATATCCATTTCACCATTGAAGGCCAACAGTTCAAAGCCTGTGTCCCGGGAATAACGAGCCTGAATTGCAGTTCGAACCTCAGGCACACTCCCCTGTGACACATGTTTGATGACCCATTTCCGAGTTTTTTTTGCTATACTCTTTGGCCAATGAGTAGAAAAATGATCTTTATTAACATCTCTGACAACACCATTGGCCCCAAGCGAGACACCAACCTCATCCGCCACAAGATTAAGTGCCATTGACAAGTGGGGACCGTCTAGATCCAGTTCGAGCGTATCAAGCTGAAGTTGAGAGCCTACACCAAAATACCGTCCCCGTGCTTTTAAGGCTTTGAGTGGTATTTCATGGTCAAAAGGATGAGGAAGATAAACTTTGCCCAGAGCACCAAATTCGAGTTCCAAGCTGCTAATTTCAATTTTTTTGAGCCTGCCCTCATAGCGCCCCCTAAAGTCTATTGCTTCGACGTCTAATCTTCTAGAAAATTGTGTAAGACCAAATTTTTTGGCTGTATTAATGGGTAAAGTAACCGCACCTTTTGACCCAGCCACATCAAATCCAAAACTTTCAATCGCACCATCGCCCAACATAGAGAAAGTCAAAGTCCCTTGAAGGGGAACCTCAAAACCCGCCAACGCGGACAGTTCAGGCGATAGCCTAGCAAAAGCCGATGGCTTAACTTGGTAGAAGTCAACTCCAATATCAAAACGCCTTTCGGCTTCAAGGTATTCGCCTTGCATGGATATATTAGCCTTTGTATCGCCTGCCAAAACATCCATTGTGACTTCGCTCGTTATACCGCTGGTGCCCCGCAAAAGCTTAATTTGTGCGTTCGGGGCACTCCACGAGATTTTTAGATTTTGATCAACTACTTCTAAATCCGCATCAATGATGCTGACCCTGGACAGGTAACTCATGGGATGAGAAACATTAGGTTTTTGAAGCAAGATAGCGAACATCTGTTGCAAGAATTGATCTGAATTTGCACCTTCAGTATTAAAGCCGACTTCCAGTGAGCCATCACTATGACGTATGACTTTGAGATTAGGGCGAAACATTTCGATGCTTTTTGGTGCAATCATTCCATTGAACAAAGCCTTGGCGCTAAGGGACAATGAAAGCTCAGGAACACTGGCTATCATGGCGTCGCCCTCCCCCAAGACACGCACGTTGATAACACGAATATCCAATGTGCGCTCCCAACCGGCCCACGTCAGGATAGTATCATCCAGGCGAATTCGGGAAGATTTATGAAATGTTGCTAGTGTGCTCTCGAAATAGGGTGATAAAAAAGCCAACGAAATTGGACCACTTGAAAGTTTCCAAGCCGAAACAACCATTATAATAGCCAAGCCGGTGCCTAATCCACCCAACAGGTGGGTCACACCACGAATAACTCGTTTGATCACACTATTTTTCATATTTTCAACAGCACTTTAGGGCTACGACTTATAAAGTAAGTTTTGATAACATCTACATAGCTATAAAAACTATCATTTTGTGACGAATAAAGAGTTAATGATTATGTCATATTTCAGGGCAGCAAGCGAACGAATCGCAATCCCCGCCAGAATTGAACCCGAACTCGCAGCCTTGGGGATGGAACGTTGGTTGGATGCGCTCAAAACTTGCAGTGATAAAAAACTTGTCAAGCATGCAAAAGAAATCATCAAAGACCCAGCTTTGAGAGATTTATTGGAGATCACCTTCTCCTATAGTCCTTATCTAACTCAAAGTATTGTATCAGATCCGGCATTTACTTGTTCCCTATTTCAGAATGGACCTGAACAGCTAATGAAGAAAATACTGGCTGACATTCGCAGCGCCCAAAAAAAAATCCCAAGCACACAGGAAGGCACAAATAAAATAGCTGCGCTTTTACGAAAAACAAAACAGCAGGCCTCTCTTGTCATTGCATTAGCAGATATTTCTGGTGTTTGGGAGTTGGCAGAGATTACGAATGCACTTTCTGAGCTCGCAGAAGCCTCAATATCAGCCGCATCGTCCCATTTACTTACTTTAGCAGCTGGTCAAGGAGCTATAACAGTTGAAGATAAAAACAAGCCCGAGTACGGTTCCGGTCTGGTGATACTTGGCATGGGCAAGCTTGGCTCGCGCGAATTAAATTACTCCAGTGATATCGACTTAATTATTCTCTATGACCCAGACCGCTTGAAAACTGATGATCGTGAAGGTCTGCAAAACAACTTCGTTCGCCTTGCCCGCGGTTTGATAAAACTGCTCGATGAGCGAACTGTTGATGGTTACGTTTTTCGCACAGATTTACGATTGAGACCGGATCCAGCAGCAACCCCCCTTGCCTTGTCGGTTTTAGCAGCGGAAAACTATTACGAAAGCATAGGCCAGAATTGGGAACGCGCAGCTATGATCAAGGCGCGACCCGTTGGTGGCGATAAGGACGCAGGTGAGGCTTTTTTGAAATGGCTCACACCTTTTATATGGCGCAAAAATCTGGATTTTTCAGCTATTGAAGATATTCATTCTATTAAGCGCCAAATCAATGCATATCGCGGTAGTGAAAAAATAGCCATAAAGGGACACAATATTAAGCTAGGGCGTGGGGGTATACGGGAAATTGAATTTTTTACACAAACCCAGCAACTGATTTGGGGCGGTAGACTTGTCGAGCTGCGACGGGCGCCCACTGAAGCAGGCCTCACTGCACTAGCAAAATTTGGCCAAATAACAAAAGCCACTTGCAAAGATATGATCGCTGCATATCGTTACCTGCGCCGGGTCGAGCATCGCCTGCAAATGATTAATGACGAACAAACCCATTCCCTGCCTGAAGAGCCCAAAGCCATTGCTGGTTTGGCCGCTTTTCTTGGCTACCCAGACGCACGCAGCTTCACAGAGGAGCTGAGCTACCACCTAAAAACAGTTGAAAGTCACTACGGCGCCTTATTCGAGGGCTCACCATCGCTTGGTTCTGATGATAGCATCTCAAGTAATTTGGTCTTTACAGGAAGCGATAGTGATCCTGAAACCCTAAAAACTATTGAGCGTATGGGATTTAGCAACCCTGATATTGTTGATAGTACAGTCAGGGGCTGGCACCATGGACGTTATCGATCTATGCGCAATGCTCGTTCTCGTGAGTTGCTAACGGAAATATTTCCAGTTCTGTTGAAGTCAATGGCAAGCACTCGGGAACCAGATGCTACATTTCTAAAATTTGATGAATTCCTCAAAGGTCTTCCCTCGGGAGTTCAACTTTTTTCCATGTTTTATTCAAATCCCAGCCTGCTTGATCTTGTCGCTGAAATCATGGGTGGTGCACCACGGCTAGCTGAGTATTTGAGCCGCCACACGCAAATTCTTGAAATAGTATTAACTCCGGGATTTTTCGAAACATTACCTTCAAAGGAAGTCATGCATCTTGAACTTCATAGCTTGTTGGAACGTGCTAGAAATATAGAAGACGTCCTGATCGCAACTCGACGTTGGGCCAATGATAGGCGTTTTCAAGTCGGTGTCTTAAGTTTGCTGTTGAAAATTGATCAAATTGAAAGTTCAGACGCTCTTTCGAATGTCGCTGATATCGCCATCAACGCCCTTTACAAAAAGATAGAGGAAGAAATGGCAACACAACACGGGTACATCTCCAACTCTAGTATGGCAATCCTTGCAATGGGCAAACTAGGCAGTCGGAATATGACGCCTGAATCTGATCTAGATCTGGTCTTCGTCTACGATTTACCCGAGAATTCAAAGGCATCAGACGGTCCTAAGCCATTATCACCAGGACATTATTTTGCCCGGCTAAGTCAACGCTTTATCACTGCCATGACCTCACAGACTAGTGAGGGTAGTCTTTATGAGGTTGATATGCGCCTACGTCCCTCGGGCACTGCTGGACCTATTGCCTCCAGCTTGAACTCTTTTAAACTATATAACTACGAAGAAGCTTGGACCTGGGAACAAATGGCCTTGACTCGTTCAAGAATCATTTGCGCGCCAGACTACCTTGCCAAAAAAATCACCAACGTCATTGATGACACACTTACACGCCAACGTGACCCAAATGCGCTATTGGCAGATGTGAATGGCATGCGAAAACGTATGCTAAGAACTCACAAAACGAATTTTATTTGGGATGTTAAACATATTCGCGGGGGGCTCATTGATGTGGAATTCATCACACAATTTCTACAATTATACCATGCCCACAGACACCCAGATATCTTAGCACGCGATACCAAGGCAGCTCTTGAAATTCTGACGTGTAAAAAATTAATTGACCCAGCTATAGCCAAGGACCTGCTGCAGGCCCTAGAGCTATGGAATGGCCTGCAAGGTATGCTACGCCTAACTATTCCAAGAGAATTACGCCAAAGTCGCCAACACGACATTCCAGTGAGCCTTCGTGATAAACTTGTCCGAATTGGTGGAGTCAGAGATTACGACGCCTTGCTAGATAATATGGATACCTGCGCAGCCAGGGTTCTCAAGCATTTCAACACTATCATATGCAGTCAGGCCGCAAGCCTTGAGACAAAAACGAAAACTACTTTATAGGAAGGTAATACTCTTGTAGCTTTAATGTGCTTAAGTTTTCATTTAAAAACTTTTGTCTTAAAAACTCGAAAATATACATTAATACTTTTAAAACAATCAAAGGCTGTAAAACAGGTCATAGCTTTATGAGGAGAAACTCAAAAACCCGCTGAAATAATTTTTTCACTAGAATTTTAGACTTGGTTTTCGACCAGAATGTTTATCCAGTAAAACCCACAACATCAAGCTTCAATTTATTGACCGAAGTTTGCTGATGCAAAAGACAAAATGTCTGCCGAGCGGTAGAAAAAAATCAGCCAACGACGTCTTAAGACACATTAAAATCGAGAGGGTTCTGTTGGGTGCCTTTTACCAAATCTTAATTTCCCTTGACCCGCGCAGCTAAGGCTGCAGCCATAAAATCGTCTAGATCTCCATCAAGTACACCTTGAGTATTTGATGTTTCAAGTTCCGTACGTAAATCCTTTACCATCTGATAAGGTTGCAGCACATACGAACGTATCTGATGCCCCCAACCAATATCAGTTTTTGATTCATGCTCAGCTTGAGCCTCATCCTCGCGTTTCTGCAATTCCGCCTCATATAGGCGTGCCTTCAGCATGCTCATGGCTGCAGCCCTATTTTTATGTTGAGAGCGGTCATTTTGGCACTGTACGACAATATTGGTTGGCAGGTGGGTAATACGAATGGCGCTATCGGTTTTGTTCACATGCTGGCCGCCCGCACCCGATGCCCTATATGTGTCGACGCGTAAATCCTTATCATCAATTTCAATATCAATTGCGTCATCCATTACAGGATAAATCCATACGGACGAAAAGCTAGTGTGACGACGCGCACTGGAGTCAAAGGGCGATATACGAACCAGCCGGTGAACACCACTCTCTGTTTTAAGCCAGCCATAGGCATTATATCCAGATATCCGAACAGTCGAAGATTTAAGCCCAGCTTCTTCACCAATGCTTTCTTCTAACCATTCAACTTTGTATCCCTTGGATTCAGACCAGCGGGTATACATTCGAAGAAGCATTTCGGCCCAATCCTGGGCCTCAGTGCCTCCAGCGCCCGCGTGAATTTCCAGATAAGCGTCATTAGTGTCAGCCTCACCAGACAAAAGTGTCTGCAATTCTGCCTTGGTAGCAATTTTACGGATAACTTCTAGTGCCATTTCAGCTTCATTCACTATTTCATCGTCGTCTTCGGCCTCGCCCATTTCAAGCAATTCTATATTATCAGCAAAGTTACGTGTTAGTTGGTCAATGGTTTTTAGTCCATCTTCTAATCCAGTACGCTCTCGCATCAAAGTTTGAGCTCGCGCGGGATCATTCCAGAAATCTGAGCGTTCTGCTTCGGCGTTCAGTTCTTGCAAGCGTTGCAGTGCATTTTCATAGTCAAAGATGCCTCCTCAACAGTTCCAGTGACTGTTTGATTTCCTGGGCAATGGCTGCTACTTCAGCTCGCATTTTATTGTTCTTTCACATCAAGGAGAGAGAAGGGGTTTGGGTTTAACCCTGATTGGTGTTCAATACAAGCCACCCGTGCCAGCAGCCGGAGCGGGGCCAACAACTGTTTCACCTCGTAAAATTTGAGCTTCACCCGTTGGAATAGTGCCCGGCTTAAAAGCTTCAAGAATAATTTTTTTATCACTACTGCGTGCCAAGCGGCCTGTCGAGGCGTTAACCCTAACTAGACGAATTCCTGGAGGAATTCTAAATGTTGTTGCAGTGCTATCGGACAAGGCTTCTTTCATAAAGGCTTTGAAAATAGGCGCTGCAACAGATGCCCCTTGTTCTCTTTGACCCATAGACCTGGGTTTATCAAACCCAGCAAAAACACCAACAGCTAAATCAGGCGAAAAGCCAATGAACCATGCATCAACACTATTATTGGTCGTCCCTGTCTTGCCACCCAAGGGTTTGCCTATAGAACGAATGGAGCGCCCCGTACCACGATCTACCACTCCCTTTAGAATAGAAACAATTTGATATGCACTGGCTGGATCCGTTAATTGATCGCGCGTATTTGCCAATAACGGTACTGGCTGAGATGTCCAGAAAGGAACACTGCACTCATGACACACCCTAAGATCGTGACTGAACACCTTCCGTCCATGACGGTCCTGAATGCGATCGATCAAGGTTGGACTGATCTTCTTACCGCCATTGACCAGCATGGCGTATCCCGAAGTCAGCTTAAGAAGCGTGGTCTCTCCAGCCCCAAGAGACATAGCCAACTGCTCGGGCATGTTATCGGCCACCCCAAAGCGTGATGCGTACTCACTCACTTTATCCATACCAATAGTTTGGGCCAACCTTACAGTCATTAGATTGCGAGATTTCTCGACGCCCAAACGCATTGTACTAGGGCCATAGAACTTCTTAGTATAATTGGCCGGGCGCCACTTAGGCAGACCTGGGCCTTGGTCAACAACAAATGGTGCATCAAGAATGAGGGTTGATGGTGTGTAGCCGGAGTCCAAGGCTGCTAAATAAACAAATGGTTTAAATGCCGATCCCGGCTGCCTTTTAGCTTGTGTCACCCTGTTAAACTGACTTTTTTCATAATCATAACCCCCAGACATTGCTAAAATCCGTCCAGTGTGGGGGTCCAGCACAACGAGTGCGCCCTCAATTTCAGGGATTTGTCTTAATCCGTATGAATCAAGAGGGTATGCTTTGCCTTCTTTGTCTTCAAGCAAAGCCTCAACGGCAACAACGTCACCTCTAGTAAGCACGTCTGAAGGGTGCTTAACTTTTGGACCAAGCTTTTCCTTTTTCACCCAAGATCGCGCCCATTTCAAATTAGTTAGAGAAATTTGTCCGTTCGTCCCATCAGCTAGACCAATGACAGCTGCGGTGGCTTCCAGTTTGAGAACCAGTGCTAATTTCCAATTGCCAAGACCAGGTATGGGTTCAATAGCGGCTAATTTTTTAGGCCAAGATTGGTCGACCTCTCCTAAATCAAGATGCATTAACGGACCGCGCCAACCATGGCGGCGATCATAAGACTGCAAGCCGTTTTTAACAGCCCTGTCAGCAACTTCTTGCAATCTTGGGTTCAATGTAGTGCGCACAGAGAGACCACCTTTGTAAAGTTCTTTCTCACCATATCGTTTAACTAGTTCCCGACGCACTTCTTCAGCAAAATATTCGGCCGTAACAGACTGAGTTTCAGAACGGCTGCGAATAGTGAGAGGCTCAGCCCGTGCAAAGTTTGCTTCATCTGCATTTATCCTACCATCCTCAAGCATGCGCCCGACAACCCAGTCCCGACGCGTGATTGCTGCATCACGGCGTTTGTACGGATGATAATTATTAGGGGCCTTCGGGAGAGCGGCAAGATAGGCGACCTCAGCTATGCTTAATTGATCTAGGGGCTTATCAAAATAATTAAGTGCGGCCGTCGCAACTCCGTAAGACCCATAGCCCAGATAAATTTCATTCAGATAAAGCTCGAGAATTCTATCCTTTGTGAAAGCACGCTCAATCCTGAAAGAAAGAATAGCCTCCTTAAACTTGCGTTCCCATGAAACCTCTTGGGTTAAGAGAAAATTCTTTGCCACCTGCTGGGTTATGGTTGATGCCCCGACCATGCGGCGCTGAGTACCTAGGTTTTTAATATTAATGATCACGGAACGGATAATTCCGACTAAATCAACTCCCGGATGACTATAGAAATTCTTATCTTCAGCGGACAAAAAAGCATTGATAACACTGCGTGGCATGGCCCCAATTGGGACAAATACTCTTTTCTCAATGGCATATTCAGCCAACAGGCGACCATCGCCAGCATGAACACGTGTCATTACAGGTGGTTCATAGTAACCGAGTTGTCTATAATCAGGCAAATCCTGGCCAAATTTAACAACCACAAAAATCAAACCACAAAAACCAATAAAGGCAAATATGATTATGGTGCCTAAAAACGTGAGAAGTGTCCTAACCATGGCCCTTAAATATTTTATTTGTAAAAAACTTGTGCATCACCTAATTTTTCAAATGAAGACCTTGAGCTTTAACGTCGATTTGACTAAGAGATAAGAGCAAAACAACACAGATACCTTACTTTTTATAAGCTTCTTCAATATTTGAAAAGTAGCTAATTACAGCACGCACCATACCCTTGGCCAGTTTGGCGCGAAACTTTTTATCCTTCAGCGCCTTCTCATCTCGCGGGTTTGATAAAAAACCTAGCTCTACTAGTACTGACGGTACGTCAGGTGCCTTCAGAACAGCAAAACCGGCAGAACGGCGAGTGTTACGTAACAACTTTGTATGCTGACTCATTTTCTCCACTAATAAAATAGCAAATTTTGCCGATTCATTCATGGACCAGCGACTAGTAAGACTAATCAAGATGTTTGAAATCTCTGGAGTTTGTTTGCTAAAATTAATTCCGGCGATTAAATCTGCCTTGTTTTCCCGCTCAGCTAAAGCAGCAGTCTCACGATCAGAGGCTCTTTCAGAGAGTGTATAAACTGAAAACCCCCCAGTCTTTGGGTTCTTACTTGCATCCGCATGGATGGAAATAAATAATTCAGCCCCACCGTCTCGAGCCCGAGCAACACGTTCTCGAAGCGGCACAAAAATATCTCTTTCTCTGGTTAATAAGGCCTTAAATTTTCCTGTTTTGTTTATTTCAGCCTGTAGCTCCCGAGCCATTGCCAGCACAATATGCTTTTCATAAATTCCCGTGGCACCGATAGCACCTGGGTCAACTCCGCCATGGCCAGGGTCTAAAAAAATAATCCTTTTACCTAGCTTTGCAGATTTGACAGTAGGTTTTACAGGTGGCAAGGGTTTTGGTATAATATGTGACCCAGAAGCATTTGTTTGCTTGGACAAAAACTTATACTGTGGGATCAGCTCTTTGCGTGAACCAGTGAAAGCTTCCTCAGACACATAGCCAAAATCTACAACTAACCGGTATCCGCTTTTACCCTCAGGCCTAAGAATAAAATTTTTTTCAATTTTTGGAGGTTTGTTGACATCCAGGACAATCCGAGAAGTGCCCGGCTGAAACAATCCATAACGCATATTTTTTAACGTACCAATGCCTGCAGGCAGAGGGCGTGCGGGCAAGCGCCAGCCGACTTCTGGTAAATCAATGACAATCCGATAGGGTTTAGCCAAGGCGAAAACCTTGAAAGGAATTTTGTCAGTTAGGTCTAAAACCAGCCGGGTCGTTTGCCCGTTTTGTCCCACTCGTACGTCAGTGACAACGGATACTGCACCGCTTGCAGTCCCCGGAGCAAACCCAACACCCCCAAAAAGGAGTGCCATTAAGCTTAAAACAAACGTGTAAGTTCCAAAACCTCGCATTCCAGCGTTCATGGCTCACCAATAAAAGACAACACATAAGCAATAATACGATTGTCGAACTAAATTCCTACCGTTATGTTAAGATCGTGACTTGAGACGAATAATTTATGTCATTATCTCAAGTTTTGATTTTTTTGGTGTGAGTAGCTTATTACTTGGCACTCCACTTTTTGAGCAGGTTTAAGCAAAAATTACGAGTTTTCCTATGCAGGACAAAGCAGCGCGAACATTCATGAAGGAAAGGCCATCTCTACTGACGGTCAAAAATTCGTTCGAATGCGCCGCCAGCTTTAAACGAACACGCGTCGGCTCCGCCAATGGTGATTATCCTTGTGACGAGCCCACGCTTTGGAGTTTCAATTTTAATGTCTACCAACAAAATGTTAATCGACGCCGCTCACCCGGAGGAAACCCGGGTCGCGGTGCTAAGTGGGAATCGCCTTCACGACTTTGATGTCGAATCAGTAGCCCGCAAACAAATTAAGAGTAATATCTACCTGGCAAAGGTCATCCGAGTTGAGCCATCGCTTCAAGCAGCGTTTGTCGACTACGGTGGAAACCGTCATGGTTTCCTGTCCTTTAGTGAAATTCACCCAGATTACTATCAGATCCCCATTGAGGATCGTCAAGCATTGCTCGCCGAGCATCAAGCTGCCGAACTAGCTGAAGAAGCAACCGAAGAGGCAGAACTTACCGTGGTCGCTGACAGAGATTCAGAAGTAACGGAAGGAAATGCCCTAGCTAGTGACAATGAAAACTTTAATGAAGAACCTGAAGAACAAAACAACAATTATGAAGAAACTGAAGAAGCACTTCCCAAGCGCCGTGCACCCAGCCATCATCGCTATAAAATTCAGGAAGTTATCAAGCGCCGCCAAATCCTATTGATCCAAGTTGTCAAAGAAGAACGAGGTAATAAGGGAGCAGCGTTAACCACCTATATTTCGCTTGCTGGACGTTATTGTGTGCTGATGCCCAACACTGCTCGTGGCGGCGGAATCTCACGTAAGATCACTAATGGTGTAGATCGCAAGAAATTGAAAACCATTCTTTCTGAGTTGAAAATCCCCGAGGGCATAGCAGTCATTGTTCGTACGGCTGGCAGCAAGCGATCGAAGGCAGAAATTAAACGTGACTACGAATATCTGTTGCGCCTCTGGGATAGTGTGCGAAATCTGACTTTAGAATCTTCAGCCCCATCACTGGTCCATGAAGAGGGCAATCTGATCAAACGTTCGATCCGCGATCTTTATGCACGCGATATAGAAGAGATCATAGTAGCGGGTGAGCGCGGTTATCGCATGGCCAAGGATTTCATCAAATTGCTGGTACCAAGCCACGCCAAGCGTGTTCAGCCTTACACGGAATCAAAAGAAACGATATTTCAATACTATCAAGTTGAAAATCAGCTTGATGCCCTCCATTCTCCAGAAGTTCAAATGAAGTCCGGAGCTTATATTGTTATAAACCCAACTGAAGCACTTGTATCCATTGATGTCAATTCTGGTCGCTCAACCCGCGAGCGTAACATCGAAGAAACTGCTTTTAAGACTAACCTTGAAGCCGCAGACGAAATTGCCCGTCAACTGCGCTTGCGCGATCAGGCTGGACTGATTGTCATTGACTTCATTGACATGGAATCTAACCGCAATAATTCCTTAGTTGAAAAACGCCTCAAGGAAGCTATGCGCCACGACCGAGCACGTATCCAAATTGGCAGCATTAGTCCCTTTGGCCTTCTTGAAATGTCACGCCAACGCTTGCGCATGTCTTTAATTGAGACCAGTTCTGAGCCATGCCCCTATTGCGAGGGTACGGGCATCAGACGCTCTACAGATTCTTCAGCCCTTGTTGTTTTACGCACTGTTCAAGAAGAAGCCAATAACAAGGAAACCAGCTCTCTTATTGTATACGTTCCAACTGCGGTTGCTCTCTATATCCTAAACCAGAAGCGCCAGACACTAGCCGACATTGAAAGGAGCACAGATGTCTCCATAATCCTAAATGCCGACGAATCTCTTGTTCCACCCGCTCTAAGAGTTGAGCGGCTAAACGCTGACGGCAAAATTGAGCTGATAACACAAACCACCAATAACGAAACCCCGCCTGCCGAAGAAAAAGTATCCAGGCGCAAACGCCGTCCACGTCGCCGCGCATCATCGGAAGTAGCGGCAGAGAAAATTGAAGATGGCTCTTCCGAAAACAACAGCCAAAACAAAGAAACAAACGAGGCCATTTTCAGTGATGATGAATCTAATGAGGACAAGAATCCAAAACGCCGGCGTCGTGGAAAGCGTGGTGGACGCCGCCGTCGTGGACGCCCTGAAGAAGACAAAAATAACGAAGAAAATTCTACTCAGAGTGTGACTGAAGATAAAACTTCCAAAGCGGACATAAATGCTGATCAAGATGGTCCAGTTGAGCAACCCATCAAAGAGGTAATAGATGGCAAAACAGATACTATTACGGCCAAAAAACGAGTCAGTCGCCGTCGTTCAAGAAAGACCAATTCAGAAAAGAAGACAACCCCAACCGATGCAGTAACCCAAACATTTGGAAACGAACCTGACGTGTCCAATGTGATTGAGAACGTCACAGAACCATCACAATCCGATACTAAAAATACAACTGGGTCCCAAAAAACTACGGTTATAAATGTTGGTGATGGAAGTAGAGAGGTTGAAGATAAACCCAAAAAGGGATGGTGGTGGCCTAGATAATTGCTAGCACACGTTACAATATGTACCACTCTAGAAAAGTATTACAGGGAATCAAAAGATACTTTTTATCATTTACTTTAATCGATATGAGGATGCTTCTCAGCAATATCAGGCATCACAATCAAGATAGTATATTAGAAGCTACTTAAAACTTAATTTGTTGCAACTCAACAACTTAAATTAAACTGTTTTTACTCACACGCTAGCGCTGCCACTCAATCAAGCGTTTAGTAGCATTCACCATGTCTTCAAAAGGGCCAGCAAATGAAAAACGCACGGACTGACTGCCCCGTTCAGGGTCAAAATCAATACCCGGAGTTATGGCGACGCCAGTATCATTTAGACAGCGGCGACAAAATTCTTCGCTGTTGTCTGTCATGTGTGCTATATCTGCATATAGATAAAAAGCTCCATCTGCCTTTGATAACTTGTTAAATCCAGCCTTTGGCAGCGAATCAAGTAACAAATCCCGGTTAAGCCTATATTTAGCAACGTGGCTATCCAGATGCTCCTTACAATCAAAAGCAGCAACGCAAGCTATTTGAGAGAGTGTTGGTGGGGAAATAAATAAATTTTGTGACAAGCATTCAATAGACCTAAGTAAAGGTTTCGGCACTACCATCCACCCCAAACGCCAACCGGTCATAGAAAAATACTTTGAAAAGCTGTTGATGACGATGGCATCGTCACTAAATTCTAACGCTGAACAAGCTATCTTCTCATAAGTAATGCCATGATAAATTTCATCAGAGATCAAACGGATACTCCGCTCTTTGCAATACTCAACAAGAGCCTTCATCTCGTTGTGCGTAAGCATAGTGCCAGTGGGGTTGGATGGGCTAGCTATAATCAAGCCATTCAACTCACCTTCGACAGTATCAAGAATTTTTGGTGTAAGTTGAAAATTACTTTCTGGACCAACCGGAATTCCAATTGGTTCCACATCTAAAGCTCTCAGTATGTTGCGATAGGCTGGGTATCCCGGATTAGCTAGAGCCACTCTATCACCCACATTAAATGCACTCAAGAAAGCGAGAATGAAACCTCCTGACGAACCTGTCGTAATTGCAATGCGTTGGGCCGGAACTGCAAGGCTATAGAATTCCTGATAGTGCCGTGAGAGTCGCTCACGCAACGGCTCAATGCCAAGAGCTAAGGTATAGCCTAAATGATCACCATCCAGAGCTGCATGTGCGGCTTGAATAACCGACGGTGGCGCCGTTGTGCCCGGCTGGCCAACCTCCATATGGATGACATTCTTGCCGCTTGCCTCCCGGCTAGAAGCAGTGCGCATTATATCCATTACAATAAATGGCGGTATGGAACCACGTTTTGCTGCTTTAAGTGTCATTGTAAAAGCCTAGTCATGTAACTTAACAGCCAGACCAAAACCCCTAGGATCGGTGGCTACTTCACAGCTATTCAAATCATTAGTCAGGCCCTGCAAACAACCAACTGCATTAACCAATCCAAGAGCAGGGGTTACTGCAACCCGGTGGCCCTTTTTGATCAAAGTTTGAATCACATCTTCATTGTAACCTTGTTCATAATAGACAATATCGGGATTGCCGCTATGATGCATACGCTTCGCACGCATGGCATCCTGAAGCTCCTCCAGATTGAAAGCATTAGATAGGGCAACAGACATTAAAGCCGTAGGTGCGGTCACACCGCCAGAAGCTGCTCCAGCAAAGAAAAAATTATTAGTGGCCTGGTCAACGGCAAGCATGGGGCCCAACGATGCTGAACCGCGTCCTACACCTGGTAGTGAGGCCATCAAAACACCTGTGTTTTTGGCTACCAATCCGTTACCAAATAAATTATTCATGCTAAGCGCACAAGCAACAGCTGCACCATCTTCATCCATGACCGCAAAGCTTGTAGCTGATGTATCATCAACTGTTTTAACGGGAGCTGGGTTTAAAGATTCAGCCGCAACATGGGCATCAGCGCGGTAGCTACTCATGAGCTCGTTAATTCTAGATTTTGATACTAATTCGACAGAATCAACGTTACTGCTTCCATCAGCCTGTATCCATAGCCCACGATCAGCATATGCCCTAATAATGGATTCAATAAACAAATGTGGACGTTCCAGACGAGTGGCATCAATATAACGATTACCCTGAAGTAGCATCGCCAGAATTTCCGCAGCAACTGCACCAGCAGCAGCAGGCGGAGGCGCAAAGTGGACAGTAATGTAGTCCATGGGAACTTCGATGGAGTTTCGCCATGTAGGTTTATAGTTAATCATGTCGGCAGCCCTAAGAAAGCCGCCGCCCTCGACAACTGCAGTAGCAAAATCATCTGCACCAGGCGCCTTGTATAATGCCGCTGAGCCTTTTGTGCGAACACTGCCTATGACTTTGGCCAGACTCGGCTGCAACCACTTATCACCTTCATCAAGTAAGCCCCCCAAAACGGGACGGCTAAAAATATTATTAGTTGCCGGTTCTGAAAGCAGGCCATCGCCAATTTTTTTCAAGTCATGTGAAAGAGCACGCGATACATTGAAGCCAAAACGAGCCAAGCCCTCCGCAGGACCTACAAGTTGGGCCCAGGGCAATCTTCCATAACGCGCATGTAACGCATGAAATCCAGCAACATTTCCAGGAATTGCATTGGGTCGCTTTGCAGGAACGCCCGTTTTCTCTGGTGTTCTAGTAAGGAAATCAAGTGTCTTAGTAGTGTTAGATTGTGCATCATGGACAACACAAACTCCTCCACCACCTATGCCTGCAACTGAAGGCATAGTTACGGCGAGGTTGAAGTAAATAGCTGTTGCAGCATCGACCGCATTTCCCCCAGCTTCAAGGGCATCGCGACCTGCGAGAGTTGCACTTGGTTCACCTGTTGCTAGCCCGCCAAGAAACCCAACACTGTTATCCTCTTCGAAATCTGCTCGAAGACCCTTTGAAAGTTCAGAAACATCGTCACTTATTTTGGTTATCGCCCCACAGGATGTAAGTGTCAACGTGACCACAAACATAAGTGGTGCAATACGCTTAAATTGACTAGAGCGCCCGCTCGAACTATGTTCGCGGGTTATGAAGTTTATAAATGGTCTATCAAAATTCATACCTAGGCCTGGCACCATCAGATGGTTAATACTTTGTGTTTTTATCATTTGCCCAGTTTTTGTACCATTAAAAGCCGAAGCAAAAAAACTATCGTTTATCCGTGATGCGGAAATAGAACATATCCTTCGCACCTATTCTACGCCAATTTTCCAAGCAGCCGGTTTGGAACCATCTGACGTTAATATCTATATTGTCAATGACAATTCTATTAATGCGTTTGTTGCTGGTGGGCAAAAGCTTTTTATTAATACGGGACTTTTGATGAAAACCAAAACTCCTGGGCAAATTATAGCTGTTGTAGCACATGAAACTGGACACATTTCTGGTGGTCATCTCTCAGGGATCCGTGACGCTATGAAGAATAGCTCAGCGGCTAGTATATTGGCTACAGTTCTTGGCGGTTTAGCGTCAATAGGGGGATATGGTGAAGTTGGCACCGCCATCACCGCAGGCGGTAAAGGTATGAGCACCCGTAAATATCTACAATACAGCCGCACACAAGAAGGCTCTGCAGATGCAGCTGCGATGCGGTTCCTTGAGCAGACTGGGCAATCAGCCATGGGCATGCTGAGTTTTTTCAAAGTTATTGGTGACCAAGAACTATTGAGTGTCGAACGACAAGATCCATATTATCGGTCACATCCTCTAACTAGTCAAAGAATGAGCGCAGTAAGCGCTTTTATCAAGTTTTCAAAGTATACAGATAAACCCGATCCACCAAGTTTTGTCAGAAGTCACGCTCGAATGAAAGCCAAACTAAAGGCCTTTACTGATAAACCGAGCAGTACATTACGCGTATATAAGGAGGGTGATAGTAGCGTTGAGGCCCGATATGCCCGGGCTATTGCATATCACAGGATACCTGACTTG